>Ga0187815_10000949_pt1 | contig 13830 bp, 10 predicted proteins | sample NC_S_5_FD_132962 | JGI IMG/M metagenome (GOLD analysis project Ga0187815, IMG submission 132962) | Wetland sediment microbial communities from Neuse River Estuary, North Carolina, USA - ASW-S_5 | ecosystem: Environmental > Aquatic > Freshwater > Wetlands > Sediment | place: USA: North Carolina...
CGCGCTTGCCAGCCTTGGGCCTGTGAGTACCGGGCTTGCGCGTTCGGCATCATCATCATCCTAGGTCAGAGCCCGACGACCAGCTCGTGGTCGAGCTCGGTGAACTCGACGATCATGCTCGCGAACTGCCCGGCGATCAGGTCCCGGTACGCGGACGAGCTGATGTGCGCGTCATAGGCGGCCTGATCAGCGAAGTGCTCCACGAACAGCAGGTAGTCGGGCTTAGCCGGGTCCCGGTACACGCGGAACGACAGCGTGCCGTCCTCGACCCCAGGCCCCTGCGGCGCGAACTCCCGCACGACCGCCTCAACCTTGTCCTGCATGCCGTCCTTAAGCTTGATCGGAAAAACCTTCACCAGCATGGGTAACCCTCCGTTGTGAGTGCGACGTTGCGAGGTCCAGCATCCATGCGGCGGGCGCACCCGGTCCGGCCAGATCCGGACAAGATCGACCGAGTTGATCTTGTCCGGATCTGGCCGGTACGCGGCCGGCCTGCTGGCGTATACCTGGAGCCATGACCACGTACTCGGCCGTCGTCACCACCGGCATCTACTGCCGACCGGGATGCGGTGCGAGGCCACTGGCGCAGAACGTCCGCGTGTTCGATCACCCGGCGGCGGCCGAAGCCGCAGGGTTCCGCGCCTGCCACCGCTGCCGCCCGTACCGGGTGGCCGGCCCGGTACCGGCGACCGCGCCAGACCTGGTCTGCTCGGCTGTCCAGCTGATCATCGGCGGCGCGCTGGATGACGGCGGCACCGAGGCGTCGCTCGCACGGCAGGTAGGGCTGTCCGCGCGGCACCTGCGGCGGCTGTTTCTCCTGTACCTCGGTGCTAGCCCGGATCAGCTTGCCCGGTCCCGGCGAGCGCACTTCGCCCGCAGGCTGCTCGACGACACCGATCTTTCCGTCCTGGACATCGCCTTCGCCTCCGGGTTCGGCAGCCTGCGCCAGTTCAACCGGACCATGCAGGAGGTGTTCCGCGCGTCGCCGACCGGCTTGCGCAGGCGCCGCCGGCAGGCCGACCGGCTTGTCGCCGATGGCGGGCTGGCGCTGCGGCTGCCGACCGTGCCCGGCTACGACTGGGACGCGACGCGTGCGCTTCTGGCCGCGCGCCGCATGCCGGGAGTGGAAGCCTTTGACGGCGGCACGTACCGGCGGACGATCACCGTGGCCGGCGCGCCCGGCCTGCTGGAAGTCTCGCCCGGCGATCACGGGTACCTGCTGGTCCACGTGCACTTGCCGTACTGGGAGGGCCTGATCCACGTGGTGGGCCGCGTCGCGCAACTGCTTGGCACCGAGCGCGACCAGTCCGCCGGGGTGGCCGCGCTCAGCGGCGATCCCGTGCTCGGACCGCTGGTGACCGCGCGGCCGGGCCTGGCGGTGCCAGGAACGTGGAACCCGGCCGAGACAGGCATCTGGGAGATCTTGTCCGGCCACCCCGACCGTGACCGGCTGCTCAGCGCGCTCGTCGCCGAGCTGGGCACCCCGGTGCCAGGGCTGCCGGGCGGGCTGACCCACGCGTTCCCTGGCGCGCCGACGGTAACCTGCAGCGACCTAGCCGCGATCGGCTTCCCGCCCGCCGAGACGTGCGCGATCGTACGGCTCGCCACGGCGCTAGCCGACGGCAACAGCCATACCACGGGCGGCAGCTACCTGGCCTTCCGGATGGACCGACGCGATGCGTTCCCGCTGGAGGAACCGTCACTGCGGGCGGCGCTGGCCGAACTAGGGCTGGCTGCTCCAGCCCGCGCCTGGCAGCCATGGCTGGCACTCGCTGCTGTCCACCTGATGGCGTACGGCGACGACCTCAGGCTCGCTGACCGCCTGGTAACCGGAGCGCTGGCACCGTGACCGAGCGGATCAAGCTGGACGCCACCTCCTGGATTGAGTATGTGACCGGGTGGCTGCCCGGACCCGATGCCGATGAACTGCTCGGCAAGCTGATCGCGGATGCCAAGTGGGAGCAGCGCGACCGGTGGATGGTGAACCGCTGGGTGCGCGAACCACGGTTGACCGCCGAGTACAACGATCTCGCCGACGCGCCCGATCCAGCCCTCAGCGCCGCGGCGGCCCGGCTGACCAGCGAGTACGGCGTCAGTTACGACGGGCTGTGGATCAACTTCTACCGGGACCACCGGGACAGCACCGGCTGGCACGGCGACTGGCCAACCTGCAAACGGCCAGTCTGCACCGTGCCCGTGCTGAGCCTGGGCGCACTCCGGCGGTTCCTGATCAAGCCCAGGTCCGGCGGGCGCAGCATCGGATTTACCCCGCGTAGCGGCGACCTGATCGTCATGGGCGGCCGCTGCCAGCGCGACTGGCTGCACAGCGTGCCCAAGCAGGCCAGGCCAGCAGGGCCGCGGGTCAGCGTCAACTTCTCCAGCCGCTTCCAGGCCACCCAGCCCGGCCGCTAAGCGAAGACCAGTACGGCGAGAACACAAGGCCCTGGCCAAGAATTATGCAAACCCGGGACCAGATGGCCAACTACTACGCAAAATCACCAGGCCGCCGCGCATTGATGCTGGTACTCCTCTCAGGCGAGTCCTTCAGGTCACAGCCGAATGCTCCACGCCCGTGCGGTCAACTAGACGCAACGTGGTGGCCATCTTCGCTGCAAAGTCACAGTGCCGCATTCACCTGAGGGACAGCAGTCGCGCCCTGCGGTACATGCCGGCCACCCACGTAATTCCGAAGAGCGGCGTCAGAGAGTGTGCAGGTGCGAGGACCTGACATACTCGGTCTGTGTCGCTATTGCCGAGGCTGAATTGCTCGCTTCTCGTCCGGACGGACTTCACCAGCGGCGACGCCTGGGCAAGAGGTGCACGAACAGGCGCTGCGGGAGAACGAGGAAGGATTCCGGGCCTATCTGGAGCCGGTCACCGATCCCGCGTTCGACCGTGTCCCCTGGGAGGCGGTGAAGGCTGCAATACCCGCTAACGACCACGGTGCGTCGGTGCTCTTCATCGCCGACAGCACGACGCTCACCTCGCCGGATCATCCCGTGCTGGTCGTGGATCTGCTGGATGACACCAGGCACCCGTTCCGCTGCATCCCGGCGGAGCTGTGGGCCGTCGATAACGGCCTGAACATCGCGAACATGGACTGGGCGGATTTCGCGGACGCGGTCGACGAAAGCGGAGTGTTCCGCGGATTCCCTCAGTAGTCTCCAGCCAGTCTCGCCTGGTTCGCCAGTGACCGCTCAGCGGCAAGAGAGTATGTTCCAAACGCATCGCGCCGCTGCATGTCGCCAGATCTGAGACGCTGCCGGATACTGCTATTCGCTGTTAGCGCAAGAAATTTTTCGTTGTAGTCCCGATGATCCGAAGGTGTGTCCACAACACAAGCCCGGGCGGTGGCCGCCGGCCTTGCGGCGAGGTGATGCGGCGCAGCCAAGCCCTGCCCTCGGTCAGTGGCTGATCGGCGGGCATGAAGGGGTACTCCGAACACAGCCGGTCGGCCACGATCCGCAAGCCGTCAAGCGTCGCCCGGTCAAGGTCGGAACGCTGCGGCTCACAGCGAGCACGCCGGCGCCGGGATCCCGTTGCCGAGGAGCCGGGAACATGGCTGGGCTTGTCAGGCCTGGCGCGCTATCGACTTGGTCGTCGTGTATTCCTCGAAGCCCTCTGGACCGCTTTCGCGGCCGATGCCGCTGCTCTTGACGCCGCCGAAGGGGGCGTTCGGTGCCATCCCGGCGAAGTTGACGCCAATGCTGCCGGTCTCGACCTGGCGGGCGACATCGAGGCCGTGCTCCAGGTCGCGGGTGAAGACGGTGCCTCCGAGCCCGTACTCGGAGTCGTTGGCGATGGCGATGGCCTCGTCCTCATTGTCGTAACGGATCACGACGAGGACAGGTCCGAAGATCTCTTCACGGGCGATGCGCATGTCGTTGCGGACGCCGGAGAATACGGTGGGCTCGACGTAGTAGCCCCGGTCGAAGCCCTTGGGTCGTCCGCCGCCCAGCGCGACCTTGGCCCCCTCGCTCTTGCCAAGCTCTATGTATCCCTCGACCCGATCCCGCTGGGCAGCCGACACCAGCGGGCCGATCACCGTGGACGCATCGCGTGGATCGCCTAGGGGCATCGCCGCGAGTGCGCCTGCGACAGTGTCCACGACCTCGTCGTAGCGCGCTGCCGGGGCGAGGATGCGGGTGCTAGCGCGGCACGACTGCCCGCTATAGGGGACGGAGCATGAGCCGAGCGTGGCGGCGAAGAGCTCAAGGTCGGCGTCTTCGAGCACGATGCCCGCGGACTTCCCGCCGAGTTCCAGCGTCACCCGCTTGAGGCTGGCGCCGCAGGCCTGGCCGATCTTCCGGCCGACGGCGCTCGATCCGGTAAAAGCGACCATGTCGATACCGGGATGCGCCACCACCGCGGCCCCGGTAGCGTCACCGCCGGTGACGATGTTGACGACCCCAGGGGGGATGCCTGCGTCGGTCACCGCCTGAGCTAGGAAATAAGAGTCAAGCGGGGTTTCGGGGGAGGGCTTGATCACTGCGGTGCATCCCGCAGCTAGCGCCGCGCCAAGCTTAACGGCCACGTTGCCCTGGGGCACGTTCCAGGGGACGATGATTCCGACCACCCCGGCCGGCTCCCTGCGCACGATCGTCTTGATCTTCGGCGGACCGCTAGGAGCTTCCGGGAAGTCACGGACCTCCTCCGGATCCCATGACTCGGCGAGTCCCGCGAAGTAACGGTACCGGGTTGCCGACCCGATTCCGTTGAACGCCCCGCTGACGCTCACTGCCATGCCATTCTCCATGGTCACCAGTGCGCCAAGCTCGTCATTGTGCTTTTCGAATTCGTCGGCCAGTGCCCGCAGGTATCTGGCGCGCTCCTTCGGCGGCAGCTGGGGCCAGCCGGACTCCCGGAACGCGGCGCGCGCTGCCCGGACCGCGGCATCGACGTCCTCTGCGCCGGCGTCGGGAGCCGAACCCACCGGCTCCTCGGTAGCCGGGTTGATAGTCGTCAGCACAGCTTCGCTGCGGGCTGGGGTGAGCCGGCCAGCAATGAAGATGTCGTGGTGGTCGTGGGACACGGCGTGCTCCGATCAGAAATTGGCGGAACCACGTTCAGGTGGCGGGATTCCCAGCGTGCAGCGAGTACGAGCGAGCCTCCCTGATCGTCACTCCACCGATGATCGTTTGTCAACTGATAAGGCGATAATCTGTTACAGAATCGATAGTTTTCCGATCGCTGTCCGCAACCGCTCGGGAGCCGCGGAGGCCAGCAGACATTCTGCCCCCCGAGACATGTGAGGCTCTGGCGCAGGTGAGCGCTCCTGCATCCGCGCCCGGGACACGAAGGGTCCGAGAACGTGCATGCCTCACCGATCCGCACCGCTTCCGCGGGCCCGCGAACCAGGCGTTGCACTCAGCGGAGACGAAGAGGAGACGAAGAGTGGCAGCTGACCAGCGCGGCGCGCCCGTGCCGGGCAGGCGTCCCAACGCAAAGGCCGGGGGCGGGCGCGCCGACGGCGCCGCTCTTGGATTTTCGGAAGGCGCTCGGGATGACTTCCTGATCGGGGACGGTCTCAGCCGACTCTGTTGTTATCAGGGTCAGGCGGCGTCCCGAAGCCGATTGATGAGCCTCGCCGCCCGCCTGGGTCGCCACACGACGAAGTACTGTACGCCACCGGCCTGGGTACGAATCCTCAGCCTGCGGCGTATCGCGCCTTCCCGCCAATTCGTGCCGCGCGGTGCGACGTCGGCCCCGATTACCTGCCTGAGTCCTATTTCCCGGCTCCGCCCGTCGCGGACTTGGCTGCGACGGGGACGAATGCAATGCGCTGGTTCGTGATGGTTACTCGGCCTCCGAATGAGCGGCCATCCTGAGACCTGTTAGCCAGCAATCTCGCGTACCTGATCTCCCCCGGGTTCACCTATGCCTGGCCCGGATCGTGACCGCGAGTTCGTCGGGTGTCAAGGGTACCTCGATACCATCCGCGCCTGGATCGACTGGACAGAATCCTCCAAATTCCTTCCAACCCTAGCGTTGGGGTGACCGCGTGATCGGCCGGTCGCCGACTACTGGACGGGACCTTGAGGCTGATCCACCGACGGCTGGGCGTACCCGGCGGGCTGGCCGTAGCCGGGAGGCAGCCCCTGGACGGCGGCCGCCGACTGCCTCGCCCGGAATGCGGAGCGGTCGCGGAAGAACCGGACGATCATGAGGACCGGAAGGATGAACACATAGTAGAAGAGCAGGTAGTGCCCGCTCTGGAAGAAGAGCAGCAGGTAGAGGCCATAGAGCGTGAAGGCTGCTCCGAAGGCGGCGTTCCATATTCTCCGCGCTGTGGTCTGGCCGGTCTTGACACCTGCCATGACGAGCATCGCGATGCCGCTGAGAATGAGGAACAAGATATAGAAGTGGAACACGTCGGTACTCCGGGATCTACTAGAGCCTCCCGCGCCTCGGAAGGTAAGGCATTCGACCACGCGGCCGGGAAATTTACCGACTGATTCCTTCAAATGTTGCCAAGTCGTGGCAATTTCGCACTGGATCGATCCCGGGCCATGTCTCGCTTACCTACAACACCGCAGTCCACCGGTACGCATGCAACTGCGGAAACAAGGTCGCCAGTCCAATCACCCCGGGCACGATGATCACGGGCGGGCGCGTTATCTCGCGTAGCGAGCTTCCGCGACAGGGAGCCCACACCCCCTATTGAGCAATGGCGAAGGACTCCGCCTCGCGAAGTACGCGCAGGATGTTGCCGCCGGCTAGGGCCTGACAGTCGGCTTCGGACCAGTGGCGGCGCCTGAGTTCCGCGAAAAGCGCAGGGTACCGGGACACGTCCTGCAGGCCCACGGGCATCCCCGGCGTCCCGTCGAAGTCGCCGCCGATGCCGGCGTGCTCGACGCCCGCGACGGCGCGTACGTGCTCGATGTGGTCGGCGACCTGGACCAGGGTCGCGGCGGGCAGCGGATGCGCGGCCTCCCATTCTGGCCTGAGCGTGAAGACGGCGGCCAGATCCTTCGGGTCGAGGCCGCGACTGGCCGCTTCCGCGGTCAGGCCGGCGAACCAGTCGTTGCACTCGGCGGAGACGAAGAACGGCACGAACGTCACCATGCACACGCCGCCGTTGGCGGCCAGCCGGGTCAGCACGTCATCGGGCACGTTGCGCGGGTGGCCGACCAGCGCGTGCGCCGAGGAATGCGAGAAGATCACCGGCGCCCGGGCCACGTCGAGCGCCGCGTGCATCGTCGAGCATGCCACGTGCGACAGGTCCACGAGCATGCCGAGCCGCTGCATCTCCGCTACGACCTCGCGGCCGAAATCGCTGAGCCCGCCGGCGTCGGGGACGTCGGTCGCGGAGTCAGCCCAGCCGGTGTTGTCGTTGTGCGTCAGCGTCATGTACCGGACGCCGAGCGCGTACAGCGAGCGCAGCACCCCGAGGGAACCGCCGATGCTGTGGCCGCCCTCGGCGCCGAGCAGCGAGGCGATCCGGCCGGCCGCGAACGCCTTCTCCGCGTCGTCCGCGGTCAGCGCCAGCTGGAACCGCGACGGGTAGCGCCGGATCATCCGGTGTACCAGGTCGATCTGCTCGAGGACGGCGGTCACGGCGCCGTCGCCGGCCAGCCGCGACGGGACGTAGACCGACCAGAACTGGCCGCCGACGCCGCCTTCCACCAGGCGCGGGATGTCGGTGTGCGTCCTCGCCACCCGCTGCGTCAGGTCGACCGCGGCCAGGTCCCCGAACGTATCCCTGATCTCCCAGGGCAGGTCGTTGTGCCCGTCGATCAGCGGGAAGCGGCTGAGCATGGCGCGCGCGATGGCGTTGGTCAGGGCGGAGCCGTCGGCCGTTGTCACCTCGCTACGGTAGCCGGTAGCGGCGCCCGCCTGGTCACGCGGCCTCGCGGACCGATGCGGGGAAGCCGCCGTCCGGGCCGCCGGCCATCGTCGGGGCGGCGTCGGCGTCGCTGACCCGGGTCGAGAACACCACGCCGAGAGCCATCAGGCCCGCAGCGGCGGCGAACGCGACCCGGTAGCCGGACAGGTCGGCCGGCCCCGCCCCGGTCGCGCCGAGCACGGTGCCCAGCAGCGCCACCCCGGCGGCCCCGCCGGCCTGCCGGAGCGTGTTCAGCAGCGTCGATGCCTGCCCGGTCTGCGCGGCGGACACCGTAGCCAGGCCCGCCGCCTGCGACGGCGAAAACGCGAACCCGAACGAGCCGCCGGTGAAGAACATCAGCACGGGAATCAGCCACCCGGCGTCGCTCGGGCCGGCGAACGCCATCCCGCCGATGGCGGCGACCGTGCCGCACATGCCAGTGATCATCAGCCGCCGCGGGCCCACCCGCTTGTACAGCCGGGTGGTCGCCTGGATGCCCGTCATCCCGCCCAGGGCCTCGGGGAACGTCGACAGGCCCGAGTGCACCGCGGTGAAGCCGAGGCCATTCTGCAACATCAGCGGGACCAGGAACAGCGTGCCGACGAAGCCCGCGCCGGCGAACGTGAGCTGCAGGTTCGTCACCCGGAACAGCCGGTTGCCGTAGATCCGCAGGTTCAGCATGGGCTCGGCGACCCGCAGTTCGGTGAGCACGAACGCCGCGAGCAGGACCGCCCCGGGCACGCCGGTCGCGAGCACCGCCGGGGACTTCCAGCCGGACGTCGCGCCCGTCGACAGCGCGTAGAGCAGCAGCGGGAAACCGGTGCCGGCCAGCAGGAATCCGGGCAGGTCGAAGGAGCCGGCGGGGTGTTCGGAGCCGCGGGGCAGGAACAGCCCGCCGAAGATCAGCGCGGCCGCCCCCACCGGCAGGTTGATGTAGAAGATCCACCGCCAGGACAGCCCGTCCACCAGCAGGCCGCCGATCACCGGGCCGAGCGCCGGCGCGATCAGCGTCGGCACGGTCATCAGCCGGTTCGCCTTGATCCGCTCGGCGGGCGGGAACGCCCGGAACATCATCGCCATCCCCACCGGCACCAGCAGCCCTCCGCCGATCCCCTGCACCGCGCGGAACGCGACAAGCTCCGGCAGCGACGTCGCCACGCCGCACAGCGCCGACGCGGCCGCGAACAGCCCGACCGCGCCGAGCAGCACGCTGCGGGCGCCGAACCGGTCCCCCACCCACCCGGACACCGGCATCACCACCGCCAGCGTCACCAGGTACGCGGTCACCACCCCGCTCACCGACGCGACCGGCACCGCGAAGTACCTGCTCAGCGTCGGCAGCGCCACGTTCACCACCGTGGCATCCATGATGTTCATGAACATCGACGCGACGAACACGGCGCCGACTACGAACCTAGGGGCAGGGGCGAGACGGCTGGGAGTCACCACGCGTACGTTCGGAATGATCGTGCTTTTACTTCCGGTGACCCGGGCCTAGCCTGCCGAGCCGCCACTGGGCCACGATCAGGCAGAGCACACCGATGCCGACGAGCACCCCCATGTCCGTCGCCCACTGGACGGCGGTGTGCGCCCACAGCGCGTCAGGTTTGCTGCCGGGCGTGTTGATCGCGTTCAGGTTGACCGTCGAGGCGAGCGCGCCCATCCCCCAGCGGGCCGGGGCGATGTCCGACACCCAGCCGGCCACGCCGTTAAGCGGGAACACGACGCCGGCCAGCACCACCTGGATCATGGTGATCACCACGAGCGCGGGCATGGTCTGCTCCCCCTTGCTGACCAGGGCGGAGACCATCAGGCCGACGAGCATCGAGACCACGCAGAGCACGGCGACCGCCACGAGGATCTCCACGAACGCCGGCCCGATCACCGCGCCGTGCGCCGGCATGCTCCTGCCGAGGAGACCGATGACGACGATGATCAGCGTCTGCAGCACGCTGACGAAGCCGAGCACGAACACCTTGGAGAACAGGTAGGCGCCGGTGGACAGCCCGGCCATCCGTTCTCGCTCGAAGATGTCGCGTTCCTTGACGATCTCGCGAATCGAGTTGGCCGTACCGGACAGGGCGGCGGCCATCACCAGGATGAGCAGCGTCTGCGCCGCTCCCGTGTTCGGGTGTGTCGCGCTGCCGCCCAGGCCGCTGCCGGAAACCACCCGGATGAGCACCCCGAGGATCAGCGGCAGCAGGGCGGTGAACATCAGGTAGCCGCGGTCGACGGACATCACCCGCGCGTAGCGGCGGGACAGCGTGGACAGCTGGCTGACGCGGCCGCGCTGGCGCGGCGGCGGCGGCTCCTCCCGCTGCGGCGCCCCGGCCGGCAGCGGCCGGGGCGCGCGCTCGGCCATCGGCCCCGTCACGTACCGCGCGAAATCCCTGGACGCCTTGTACTCGGCCATCCAGTCCCGCTCCGGCTGGTCGGAGAACTCCTTGAAGACATCCGCCCAGTCGGACTTGCCGAAGTACTTCAGCCCCTCCTGCGGCGGACCGAAATAGGCCATGTTGCCGCCGGGGGCGAGAACGATTAGCCGGTCGGCGAGGTCGAGCAGCTTCGGCTCGACGTCGTGCGTGATCACGACGACCGACTGGCCCTTCTCCGCCGCCTTGTCCGCCATCTTCCGCATCCGCTCCATGAGCTCGCGCTTCAGGTGGGGGTCAAGCGGTGACGTCGGCTCGTCGAGAAACAGCAGGCTGGGCTTGGTCAGCAGCTCGAGGCCGATGTTGACGCGCTTGTTCTGGCCGCCGGAGAGCCGCTCGACGCGGGTATCGCCGTGCTGGCTCATCTCCAGCTCGCCGAGTACCTCTTCGACGCGCTGGCGCCGTTCCGAGCCGCCCGTGTCGGAGGGGAAGCGCAACTCGGCGGCGTAGCCGAGCGCGGACCTCGCGGTCAGCTGGTCGTGCGTGACGCTCTGCTGCGGCACCAGCCCGATGCGGTGCCGCAGCTCGTCATAGCTCTTGTACAGGTCGCGCTTGTCGTAGAGCACGGCACCCTGGTCCGCGGGGCGCTTCCCGGTCAGCGCGTTGAGCAGCGTCGACTTGCCCGCGCCGGCCGGGCCGATGACGGCGAGGAAAGAGCGCTCGGGCAACGCGAACGTGATGCCCTGCAGCAGCACCTTCGGCTTGCCGCCATCTGACACGCGGACGAACAGGTCGCGGGCCTCGAAGGAGACGTTGCCCTCGTCGACGTACTCGCGCAGTTCGCCGTCCGCCAGCCGGAACGTGGCGTGGCCGATGCTGACGATGTCGGATTCGCTCAGCTCGGCCTGCTCGACCCTGACGCCGTTGACGTAGGTGCCGTTGTGGCTGCCCAGGTCGATGATCTGGTAGCGGCCGCTCGCGGATTTCCTGAGCTCGGCGTGCCTGCGGGTGACAGCGAGATCGGAGACGACCACGTCGTTTTCCGGGCTGCGGCCGATCCGCAGGACCTGCTGCGGCAGCGGCATGCGCGCGGTGGGGCGCCGGTCGACGCTGGGCAGGTGGGCGAGGCCGTCGTCGGCGCCGTCGGCGGCCGCGGGCTGAGCCGGAGTCGCCCAGGGCGCGGGCGCTTGAGGCGCGGCGCTGGCGGCGGGCTGGCGCACCGGCTCGGGCGGGGGGGCCGGCGGAAGCTGCGGCTCGAACCGGAGCACCGGGCCGTCTTCCGGGTTGCCGAGCCGCACGACGCAGTTGGCCACAATGTCGACGCGGCGGGTCCGTTCGGTGCCCACGAAGGTGCCGTTGGTGCTGCCCGCGTCTTCGAGCACCCATTGGCGCCCGTCGGTCCTGAGTATGGCGTGATGCCAGGAGACGCGCGGATCGTCCACCGCGATGTCCGCGGCGGGGTCGCGCCCGACGCGGTACTCGGTGCCGCCCTCCAGCCGGTGATCGGAACGTCTCGTCCGAACCAGCAGCGGTGGCGCGGCATGGGGTTTCTGTGCCACCTGATTACCCACCGCCGGATTCCTTCCCGTTTGCTACGCCCCGATAGTTACCTTGGTTTTGCCTCGTGGGCCGGCTAGCGTCCCTTACGGGAACCTAAGGCCGTTTGCGACCCGTTTGCGGGGGCACCCGGTTGCCGCGTCCCCTTGAGTGTAGAACTCAGGCGTGAAATCGGGAATCTCATGAACTATAACTGCGGGGGAGACGTTAACCACGCGACTGACATTCATCAATACTTGAATGCGCCGGCAGCTGACAAGACCTGGGGGCGACAATGAGCAACGACCCTACCCAGCCCGTGAGTCCCCCGGCGTCCGGTTCTGGCTGGCCAGATGAGCCGGAACCGCAGGAGCGTGAGGCGGCCGGGGCGGCCGGGGCGGCCGGTCCCGGGCAGCCGGGGCAGGCACAGCCCGGGCAGCCCGGGACGCCGAGCTTCCAGCCCGCACAGCCGAGCTTCTCCCCGGCGCAACCCAGCTTCACCCCGGCGCAGCCTGCTTCGCCTCCGGCGCAGCCGGGGCCGGCGCCGGCACAGCCGGGTTTCCCGCCGGCTCAGCCCGGGTTGCAGCAGGGGCAGCCCGACGCCTGGCCGGCTCAGCCCGGCTGGCAGCAGGACCAGGCGCCGCGGCAGGGCGGCTGGCAACAACCGCAGTACAGTCCGGAGCCCGGCTGGTATTCCGAGGAGGACGGAGGCAACGGGACGCCGGGGCCGTCCGGCACGCCGGGCGGAACGCGACCGTGGCGAGCGGCCGCGCAGGGTGACTACGCGGGCGCGCCGGGCGGTCGGCGGCCGCGCCGACGGCGCCGCGGCCGCCGCTGGACGATGGCGGTTTTCGCCGTCATCGTCGTGCTGATCCTGCTCGTGATCGGAGACCGCGTGGCGCTGGCGGTCGCGGAGAACGACATGGCCAACCAGTTCGTCTCAAACGGCCTTCCGGTGAAGCCGTCGGTGTCGATCGAAGGGTTCCCGTTCCTCACCCAGCTCGCCGCGCGCGACTTCCGCAAGGTCGACATCTCGGCGAGCAACATCCCGGCCGGCCCGGTGACGATCACGAGCGCGACGGGAACGCTTGACGGGCTGCACTTCAACTCGTCCTTCAACAGCGCGACCGTCGACCACATGACCGTCACGCTCTTCGTGTCGTTCTCCGCGCTCGCCCAGGCCGGCGGCCTCGGCAACGCGGTCGGCATCACCATAACGCCCGCCGGCCCCAACCTGCTGAAGATCACCGCCGGCGTCGGCGGGGTGCTCAGCGACACCGAGGAAGCGAAGGTCACGCAGAGCGGCCCGCAGCAGATCAGCGTTCAGGTGCTGAACAACGGCGGCGCGCTGGGCGGATTGCTGAGCTCGTTCGGCAGCTTTACGTTCAACCTCCCGAAGGGAGTCCCGGCCAGCCTGCGCATCACGGGCGTCACCCTCAACGGCCAGGGCCTCACGGTGTCGGCGGCGGCCGACCACGCGAACCTATCCGAGTCGTCCTCCTGAGACCAAGCCCGGCCAGCTGCGGCGGAAAGCCACGGCCGGAATATGCGCCGCGGAAACGACCGGAATACGTAAAAGAAGGCGCTGAAGCGCTCGCCGGCACGGTACTTTTACGAATTCCCACTGTGGGGAATTGTGATCGCTTGTGGGCCGCGCGGCTGGCTTCCGCGTGCGTGGCGGGGCGAGCAGCAGGTGTGCGCCGGTATAAACGATGGTGGACGGGGGAGGGAACCGAGGTGAACGTGTACCCCAACCAACCACGATCGCAGGAGGGGTGGCCCGCCCAGCCGCCCGAGTACAGCGCGCGGCCGGGCCGCTCGCAGCGCCGGCGGCGGCGAGGCAGGCAATGGATCACCCTGCTCGTCACGCTCGCGGTGCTCGCCGTCGCCGGCGACCAGGTGGCGAGGGTGTACGCGCAGAACATGATCGCCAGCAAGATCCAGTCGTCGTCCGGGATATCCGTCAAGCCGTCGGTCACGATCCAGGGCTTTCCGTTCCTGACCCAGGTCGCTGAGCACGACATCCGGGTGATCGACCTCAGCGCGGATAACGTGCAGGCGGGCAAGGTCGACATCACGAGCATCAAGGCCACGGCC
>Ga0187815_10000951_pt1 | contig 13790 bp, 13 predicted proteins | sample NC_S_5_FD_132962 | JGI IMG/M metagenome (GOLD analysis project Ga0187815, IMG submission 132962) | Wetland sediment microbial communities from Neuse River Estuary, North Carolina, USA - ASW-S_5 | ecosystem: Environmental > Aquatic > Freshwater > Wetlands > Sediment | place: USA: North Carolina...
ATGCGTGGAGCCCAGGACGTACACCCGATCGAGGGCGGGGGCACGGCTGTCAGGTTGAAGGGGGCATTAGCGCAGGTTGGAGTCTTGGTGTAGTTCTCGAGGGACCAGAATTCATAGGGCCCGATGGCAAACGGAGCCGTGCCGTTCGTGGACGGCACCGTGACATTCACGAAGAACTGGACGGGAACACCCGCCGGGACTTCAGTCAGATAGAGAAGAGAGCCGCCCGTGTAGTTGGCCATCCAAATTGTGAAGGAGCCCATAGGACCCGAAGTCCGGTTGTAGTAGCCCGAACCTTCGAGCTCGAAGACCGTGCCCACGATACCGGCGGCGGGCACGGTGACGGTGTGCGGCGGATAGACGACGGCGAGGGCTGCCCCGAAACCGATGCAATTGAATTCGGGGGGTGGGGTCGGTGGGTTTACCGCGCCCTTGAGATCGGTCGGTCCGCCGGATGCTGCTGATCGGTCGGTCAATGAAGGGGCCGCGGCAAAGCTTGCCACGAAGGCGGCCACGAGCGCAAGCACGAGTATAGTGCGTGCCCAGCGGCCGCGAGACAACCTCATCCGCGGTCCATCCAAGAACCTGCGGGGGGGTACCTCTGAGGGGTTCATCAACTCGCCTCCGTCGTCACGAAACGTGCTGACCCAGCGACCCCATCGGGCCGAACATCGGCAGCCGTCCCCCGACGCAGGGGCGAGGTTCTCTAAGTCCTTAAAGGAGTTATACGCCGAGGGCGGGAAACGGGCGAGGAATCTCGACGCCGGAGACTCCGGAACGGGTTCCGCATCAACGAAGAGGTGCAACGTACGTTGGACGTGGCGGATGACCCCTGAGCCGCCGTCCCTATCGATTGAGGGGACTCATGGAGGTAGGTTCTCCATTTGTGAGTCCGGAGCCCTCGACGTTCCTGCCCTGCATCTCGACCAGGTCCGGTCTATAGAGCTCCAATCCGCCTCCGAGATCTCTCCAGACCACGTAGAACCGCCGCTTCGCAGGGTTGACGCGCTGAAGTTCGGTCGGGCCGTGGGGTCTGAATGCCTCCTCGCGGTGGATGTATCCTGTTTACACTGTAATAGCAGACGAATCCGCTCGGGGCTATGATTAGACTTGACTCACCTTTGTACGCTGGGTCGAGCGAAGAACCGTCCGGACTCACAAATACGGGGCCCGTCGTGGGGGTTTTGAATGGACGAACTGGGGATTCTCCGCAGCTGGTACCGGTACAACTCCGACCTGCGGCCGAACTATCTAGCCGCGATTGCCAAGGTCCCACGCCAGATCCGTAATCGGAACGAAGGGGCATCCTTTCCGCTGTTCGAGATCTTTCTACACGTCCTGGACGCGTACCGCTGGTGGTTCCACTACGTCTACAGGGACGAGGTCAAGATGTACCCTGCTGGCCGTCTTCGCACTCGAGTGCATACTCTCGTTGAGGCCCGTCGCGCGATGGTTCGCACGACGAATGAGGTGCTTGGATTCCTGTCTCGGTTGAGGGCCAAAGACCTAGACCGAGTCGTCGTGTTCCAGGCGCCTGTAGACGACGCCTGGACCGTCTGGCGACGCGAGCGCGTTACCCTAAGGGCCATGTTGTGGCACATGGTAGAAGAGGAGTTGCAGCATCGCGGCGAGATGAACGCGCTGTTGTGGCGCCACGGGATTGAGCCCCCCATTGCGGGCTTCCATGAGTGGTCTGGCGGTTGGCGAGTCGTACGGCGGCGTGACCGACATCCCGTCACGGACCCTTGAGAATTGATGGCAGATTCGCGCGGACATGCGCCCCCTCGAAGCGTCGAATTCGCTCGGGGTTCCGACTCCCTTATTGACCGGCGCCGGGCCGACCGGCCAACGGTCGCTAGCACGTTAAGGCGGCCCCGGGGGTGGAGAAGCTCCGAGATGGCTAACTCCGTGTCCGTGCCGGGAAGACTACGATCGTCGGCATCCCACCTGGCGAGCCGAACCTACTCCTCCGGGGTGCTCGACGCGTTCCTAGGACGATTCGGCCTTAGAGCGCCCTCGGGCATGGCGTCGAAAGCGAACGAATGGTCCAATTGCCTGGAGGATCGATACCGTACGCTCCGCGTGCGTCGCTGGCCCGGATGGCGCGTGCAAGCCTACAACGAGATCCTTTACGCCGTGGTGCGGGTCGTACGACCCCAGGTCGTTTTAGAAACGGGTGTCCAGCATGGCCTCTCCTCGTCCTATCTTCTGGCCGCCTTGAGCGACAACGACCTAGGGACTCTGCACTCCATCGAGATCGCGCCCCCAGGTGGCTGGCAGCGGGGACCTCCAGCCGCGGGACAGCTACCCTCCGAAGAAGTGGCACGGATTGGCAGCGCTATTCCGCCACAACTCCGGGACCGGTGGAAGCTGCACGTCGGCCCCGCCCAGGAGGAGCTCCCCCGACTGCTTCAGGAACTTGGACAGATCGATCTGTTCTTCCATGACTCGGATCATTCCGAGAACCACATGCTTTGGGAGTTTCGATCAACCTGGGAACACCTGGCGAGGGGAGGCTGGCTCGCTTCCGACGATATAGACTACAATCGCGCGTTCGATGTCTTCAGTCGTGAGGTCAACGGCGTGCCCTGGAAGTGGATCGGCCAGAAACCCCGGAGGGGCCTGATCAGGAAGGAGGGACCGCCCCTTCCCACCCCGCCACAGAGTGGTTCGGGCCACGTCTAGAAGTTGAGCCCGGTTCGCGCGACGCAAGCCACGAACGTGAACGAGCCTCACGCCACCCCGTCAATCCGATTTCCCATGGCGCACGATGAGGGTGAGGCTGGGGCCTTTCTCACGCTCGGCTTGAGTACCACGGCGGCGCCGCTCCTGGGATGCGGCCAATACGAAGGAGTAGGGCGTGCGCGCGCGAGCGCGGACGCTAACGCTCGTTCCCACTAGTGCACCTCCCGTTCAATGAGTCTCCCGGCGAACCTATCCGGAACTCTTTGGGTGCCGGAGGATCGTCCACCCTCGAACCGGCCTTCCTAGGGGCGAGTTTTGCAGAAACCGCTTCGCAACCGAGTTTATCCTCAACGGGTGAAATCCTCATACACAGGTCTCCCACGCTCGACGGCGACGATGCCCGACCCATCGATCGACGCGGTGATAGTGGGGGCCGGCGTGGCCGGCCTCGCATGCGCCCAGAGCTTGGTGGAGGCCGGACTGAATGTTCAGGTTCTGGAGGCATCGGACCGGGTCGGTGGGCGCCTCTGGACGGATTATGGGATCGCGCGAGGGGCCCCGGTAGAAACCGGGGCACTCATGGTGCACGGGAGGCGAGTGGTCACCCAGGACTGGGCCCGCCAACTCGGTCTCGGCGTTCGTAAACTCCCTGTCTTGCAACGGACCGTTTTCTTTCAGGATCATCACGCGAGTCGCTTCCCATGGCTCGCCCTTCCGTTCCACCCCCGGTTCGGGCTTCGGTCAGCAATTCAGGCCGGCTGGAGCATCCCTCGCCGGATGCGCAGGTGGGAAGGGCCCGATGTTTCGATGGACGAGTTCTTCTCACGGACGAGGGCGACGCCCGGAGCGCGGTCGATCGCCACGTTCCTTCATGCCCACATCAACTTGGGCGACCCCGACCAAGTGGGGGTTCGGGGTACGGGCGAAGAGGAGGCACTCTCGACTGAGGGCTGGCTCAACCACTTCCAGCTGAAGGAGGGCTATTCCGAGCTCGTCCGTCGTCGGGCCGCGCCGCTCGCATCGCGAATCCGACTCCAAGCCGTCGTGAAATCGATCCGACGGAGGGACACAGGGGTCACGGTTCAATGGGGGAACGGATCCACCGAATCGACCATGGACGCGCGCGTGGCGGTCATCACTCTACCTCTAGGCGTCCTCAAGGCCGACGCCGTGGAGTTCGATCCTCCGCTTCCCGAAGCCAAGCGACGGGCAATCCAACACCTGGGATTCGGGGCGGTCATGGAGACCATCCTCCGCCTGAAGGGTGGCAACCTGGTCGAGAAGCTCGGGGATTCCACCATGCTTTGGGGTTGCACCTCCACCAGTTTTGACCGACCCTTCGCTGGGATACCCGGAAGACCGGAGATCCTGAGCGCCTTCACAGCCGCCCGCGAAGCTGAGCGACGTTCGTCGATGGGAGACATGGAGGTCCTCGACGCTACCCGTGTGGAGCTCGACTCGTTTCTCCCCTCCAGTGTTCGGATCGGGGAGGTCGAGGAGTCTCTCATCCGGCGCTGGCCACGGGATCCTTGGATTCGCGGGGGCTACTCCTTCCTACCCCCGGATGTGACGGTCGCCGAACGACGGACCCTGGCAGAGCCGGTCGAAGGTCGGCTCTTCTTCGCGGGCGAGGCGACTCACTACGCGGGAGAAGCCGCGACGGTTCACGGCGCTATCGAAACGGGCTACCGAGCGGCCGGCGACGTACTTTCGGCCTTGCGCGGGTAGGGTCGAGGTACGGTTTGAGCGGGCTCTCGCCCCGGGCTGGTCGGTCAAGGAGCTAGACTCCACGAATGGAAGAGGCGGAGAAGCGCCGGTCTTCGCTGGGTGGCCTGCTGGAACCGAGGCCTCGCTTCCAAGCTTTATAGCCGGGGGTTCTGAACCTTTGGCCCACGATGCTCGAGGTGTAAACGATGAAAATCGTAGCTGTCCTGTACCCCGGAGGGCCTGCGGCGAAGGCGAATCCTGAGCTCCTCGGCTGCGCGGAGAACGCATTGGGCCTGCGCCCTTTCGTCGAAGGCAAGGGCCACGAGCTGGTCGTCCTCACGAACAAGGAAGAGCAACTAGATGCCCAGCTTCCCACGACAGACGTGCTGATCACCACGCCCTTTTGGCCGGCCTACGTTACGAAAGAACGGATTGAGAAGTCCCCCAAGCTGCGTCTCATCATCACCGCCGGCGTGGGGTCCGATCACGTCGACCTGGCCGCGGCCGCCGCCCACAAGATCACCGTCGCGGAGATCACTGGCTCTAACGTGGTGAGCGTGGCCGAACACACGATCATGGAGATCCTGGCGCTCGTCCGGAATTATCTCCCCGCGTACAAGCAGGTCCTCGAGGGCCGTTGGGACATTGCCGAGGCAGCCTCCCGGTCCCACGACCTTGAGGGGAAGGTCGTTGGGATCGTCGGGTCGGGTCGGATCGGCCAGAGGGTCGCCCTGCGCCTCAGGCCGTTCGATGTGAAGGTGCTCTACTACGACTTCCGGAGATTGACCACCGTCGAGGAAGAGGTGCTCGGGATCCGGTACGCCCTCCTGGACCAGCTGGTCCCGCAGTGCGATGTCATTACGATCCATTGCCCCCTGACGCCGGAGACCGATGGACTGTTCAGCCGCGAACGACTGTTCGCCATGAAGAAGGGGGCCTACCTCGTGAACACGGCCCGCGGCCGCATCGTCGACACGATGGGGCTGGTTGAGGCGATGGAGAAGGGCCACCTGGCGGGCTACTCGGGGGACGTATGGTACCCCCAACCAGCGCCGCCGGACCACCCGTGGCGGAAGATGCCGAACCACGCGCTGACGATTCACGTCTCGGGCACCTCTCTCGAGGCCCAGAAGCGTTACAGCGACGGAACGCACGACTGCCTGAGCCGGTTCTTCGCCGGACGGCCGCTCGAGCGCGACTACCTGATCGTGGACGGCGGCAAGGTCGTGAGCCCGAGCTACAGCTTCGCGTTCAAGCAGTAGGGACGCTTCCTGGGCCAGCGGTCTCCCGCAAACCGGAGGGGGGCCGGGACATCGTGGTGCGGAAAAGTCTCGAGATCGAACAGCGCTACTTTGTTCGGGCTTCCCCCGCTAAGGTATTCCGCGCGCTGACCGATCCGAAGTGGCTCACGCGATGGTTTCTGGCGGAGGCTCGGATCCAGCCCGAGGCGGGCACGGCTTACACTTTCCGGTGGCGGGGCGGCCACTCTCACACGGAAAAGGTTCTCGAGGCCGTTCCCGGTCGACGCCTGACCCTCTCGTGGTCAAACCGGGTGGGCCGGGTAACCCGGAGGACCCGGGTAACTTTCGCCCTCTCCAGGAAGGGAAACGGCACGTTGCTCCGGCTGCGCCACACGGGATATCCAACGACTCGAGGTTGGTTGGAAACGTACGGCGCGACCGAGTCTGGCTGGGCCTATTTCCTCATGAACCTCAAGTCGGTGCTCGAGCACGATTACGACCTGCGATCCCGGCACGATGCGTGAAGCAGCTCTCGGCTGCGCGAAGTGAGAGTGCGAACGCCCCGGAACCCTGCCTCTAGGGGCTTTTGGCCTCGGGTTGGTTGAACGACCCCCGGGTGCTGAGCGCGTTGACCCTCCCCCTTTGGGAACTGATCGCGGGATCGGCCGTCATCGTGGCAGTCTTTGCCCTCTTGGGCGAGGGCCTGTCCCGGGTGATCCGGCGGGTCGGAAGGAGAGCCGGCGTCCGAGAGACCACTCTGATCGCAGTCCGCGACGCGGCCCGGGCGATCTGGAGCATCCTCGCGGTCATCGGAGTGGCCTTCTACACGGATCTGGCGTCCGAGCTCACGGTTCTCGTGGTGTCCACCGTCGGGGGCCTTATTCTGTCACTCGCGCTTCAGGCCACACTCTCGAACGTGATCGCGGGGCTCTTCATGCTCGAGGACGGAACACTCCGAGTGGGAGACGAGATACAGTACTCCAGCGTCAAAGGAAAAGTGGTTCGGATATCGCTGCGGACCTCTTGGATAATGACCGAGAATGGCACGATCGCCGTCGTGTCGAACTCAAATCTGATGGGCGGCCCGCTAGTGAACCCCACGGCAACGGAGAGATTGTCGATGAAGTACCGTCTAGGCCCTGAGGTGAGCCGTGCCAAGACCACCAAAACGGGTCCGCAGGGAACTCCAGAGACAGGCTCTGATAAGAGCCCCGGGGGGGTCCCCGAAGAGGTGCCCGTGCAAGGGGAGCTCTAGATGGTCGGGACGAAGAGAGCGCGCGCCGCGCGTGCTTCCGGAACGTCGACGGAAGGTCGCACCATCGATCGGATGCGCCTCGCCCGGCTGCTCGCCCGCGAACTCGTGCGGTTCGAAGACCAACATCCGCGTTCTCGCGAGCTCTTTGAGCGCGCCCGGCGGTCGCTGCTGGCCGGCGTCCCGATGAACTGGATGGCGCGATGGGCGGGTCCGTATCCGGTGTTCGTGGAGCGCGCCGCCGGGGCTCGAATATGGGATGTCGACGGGCACGCGTATGCCGATTTCTGCCTCGGAGACACGGGGTCGATGTTCGGTCATTCGCCGCCTATCGTGGTACGGGCGATCGAGCGGCAGCTCCGCCGTGGCATTACGACGATGCTGCCCACGGAGGACTCCGTGTGGGTGGGGGATGAGCTCTCGCGTCGGTTCGGCCTCCCGTACTGGCAATTGGCCATGACCGCCACCGATGCCAACCGGTTCGCTATCCGTATCGCCAGAGAGGTCACCGGCCGTCCAAAGATCCTGGTCTTCAACGGCTGCTACCACGGGAGCGTCGATGAGGCCCTGGTGGAGCTGGAGAACGGAAAGATCGTGCCGATCAACGGCAGCATCGGGCCACCGGTCGAGCCCTCGGTGACGACGAAGGTCATCGAATTCAACGACGTCGCCGCGCTCGATCGCGCCCTCACTCCCGGCGACGTCGCCGCTGTGCTCGCCGAGCCGGCCATGACAAACCAGGGCATCATCCTCCCGGACCCGGGCTACCATGATCACTTACGGGAGATCACGCGCCGGACGGGGACGCTTCTCATCATCGACGAAACCCATACGCTATGCGAGGGACCGGGCGGGTACACCCGCGCGCACCAGCTCAAGCCGGACATGATCACGCTCGGCAAGCCGGTGGCGAGCGGCATCCCCGCCGCCGCTTTCGGCATGGCGGAGGGCATTGCGGAGCCCAGCCTCCCGAAGGCCCGCGGGGAGGGAGCCGATGAAAGTGGCATCGGGGGGACGTTGTCCGGGAATCCGCTCGCCGCGGCGGCCATGCGAGCGACGCTCGAACACGTGATCACGCCCGCGGCGTACCGGCGAATGATCCCCCTCGCGAAGCGGTGGACGGCCGGGGTGGAACGAACCATCCGCGAACAGGGGTTACCATGGCACGTGACCCGGTTAGGCGCCCGCGCAGAATACCGGTTCCGGCCGACCCCGCCGCATAACGGTGGGGAAGCGATCGCCTCGAAGGACGCTGACCTGGACCGGTTCGTCCACCTGTACGCCCTGAATCGCGGGATCCTGCTGACCCCGTTCCACAACATGGCACTCATGTCCCCATCGACTCGGGCCGCCGACGTCGACCTTCACACGAAGGTCTTCGCAGAGTGCGCTCGCGAGTTGATCGGCTAGAAGGACGACCCACTCGAAACCGCGTCGCTCCCGCAGGCGACCCTCTTCGGTCACGGCTCCTAAGTACCGGAAGAGGGTTGGCCGAGGGCATGTCGACCCCTGCCGCCGCCGGAACGAGCCCACCGGCAACCGCCCGCGCTAACTCGCCCGCCTCCGCCCCGAGCCCTTCGCGGGAAGAGGAGAATCGAGGTCTGCGCCGACTCGGAACGGGCGCCGGAGTAGGATTGGCAGGCGGAATCCTGGCGGTCGTGCTGCCGGTTGTGTTTCTCTGGCTGAGCGCGTACAATCCGGGTGGCTTCTTCACCTACGGCACGGCCCTAATCCAAACAACGGGATTCTTCGTCCTCACCGGAGCGGTGCTCTTCCTGGTGTCCCTCTTCGTGTATCGGCGAGGATTCGCGGTGCTCCGAAAGGTGGACGGTCGATTCGCCGTAGCTTCCGTCCTCTGTATTATTGGATCAATCGGTTTCCTGCTTCTCCTGGTCTCGGCCGCACTCCTCGTGGGCGCCAGCAACTCACTCATTCAATGCATCCACGGAGCTCCGAGCCACGCTCTCTCGTGCCTCCGTTCCGGGCAGCCGTTGGGAGCGTACACGGGACTCGTCGGCTTCTGGTTAGGGTGGCTAGGCGGCCTGGGCATCGTTGTGGGCCTTTCGATGGCCGGTCGACGCTACCGGAACGGTACCGTTTCGGGCGGAGCCGCGCTCTACGCGATCCTGCTTCTGGTGCTGATCGGACCCTTCGTCGCCCTGGTGACGCCTCTGCCGGGACTCCAGTACCTGCTCCTTGCCGCACCGATCTTCATCGTCCTGGCACCGGGCCTCGTGCTGGGGGGCACTCGGCGCGTGCTCGGGGCCGGGTAGTCGGTCCCGCACCGGCCACGCCTTGTTGAGCGGTCCTCCGATGATTCGTTGAGACCCCCCTTATCTTTCGGTATGGCTGGAACCCGCCGATGTCGCGACCTCAACGAACGCGCACGGTCCTCGGAATAGACCTGGCGGGGTCTCCTGCACGGAACACTGGCTGCTGCGTTCTGATCGGTCGGTGGACGGCGCGAACCTCCATCCTCCATTCGGACGACGAGATTCTACAGGCGGTGTTCGAGGCACGGCCGGAGCTGACCCTGATCGACGCTCCATTGTCGCTGCCCAAGGGGCGGTCCAGCATCGAAGATCGCACTGGCCCTCACTTTCGGGAATGCGATCGAGAACTACGACGGCTAGGCATCCGCTTCTTTCCGCTCACGCTGGGTCCGATGCGGATGTTGACCGAACGGGGCATGCGCCTCGCAACGACCCTACGCACCCATCACTACGCTATCGAGGAGGGCTACCCCGGGGGGGCCCAGGACCTCCTCGGGATTCCGCGAAAACAGGCGGGGACCGACGCCCTTCAGACCGCTCTCCGCAAGGCCGGGCTAGGGGGCGACCTTAGGCGCCGGCCGCTGACTCACGACGAGCTCGATGCCGCAACGCTGGCCTGGGTCGCCCGGCAGTTCGTCGAGGGAAAGGCCCGGACCATCGGCGACCCGTCCGAGGGACTCATGGTGTTGCCGGGGGCCCCGAGCTCCGCCGGTCGGCCGGCCGATCGCCCTCGACGGGGCCGTCAGGAGTGAACCCCCGAAACCGCTCTCGCGTCCGGTCTTCCGTCGGCCTGGTGGGGGGACAGTCTCGGATGACGGGCAGCTGCCCGAGTGATGCTTAAGACGGGCTGTCTTCCCGATGTCCATGCCGAAGGTCGAGGTGGAATCCCTGGAAAACGGTCCCAACGTCGTGGTGGTGGACGGTCGAGCGGTCGTGGAGCTGTGTCGATGCGGGCACTCCTCGACGAAACCAATCTGCGATGGAACCCACGAGCAGGTCGGCTTCCAGGCTCCAGCCGCCCGGACCCCGGTCCTGGATTAACGTCCCGTAGTCATGCCGCGCGGTCCCCCACCTTAGCGAACTCGCGGATGGAACCCTCCGCGTTGAACGCAAAGGAGCAGCGGTAGGCCACTCCGTTGCAGACTGCCCGACACGTGCGACCTCGACGATCCCCGGCGATGTCGAGGGTATCGATGTGGTCCCATCCCGTCTCTGCCTTCACGCGCTCGACGAGCTGCCGAAACTGGACCAGGCACACGTCACAACAGAAGAACAGCCGCTCGCCCTCCACTTTGTCCCAGAGGTCTCCCCAGGTCGAATCGCAGATGGCGCAGCCCGTGTAGTTAACTTTCAAATTGGGCCCCACGTTCGAGGCGCGCGATCATGTAATCGTCGAACAGATCCGCTGACCGGAGGAAGGTGGCTTGCGTCTCCTCGACCCGGCCCAGGCGACCCGCGAACTGGTCAACCAGCGCGAGCGCTTCATCGGAGTGGCCGACGTCGGCTTCGTACCCTTCCCGTAGGAACGCCTTGGTTGCGCCGGTCACGTCGGAGCTCTCAAGGATTTGAGGGTCGAAGTACCGGATTGACGCACCTTCGTCGACCAGATTACGATTCGCGATCAGCTCCAGGCTATGCATCGCAGCGAGGGCTTCGACCCAGTGCTCCTCGGAGGCAATCCGGTTCCATTCCTGGATGGCGTGAGCCGTGGCGGCAAGGGGTGGGGTGGCAAGTATCCGGGCCCGGTCCACCCCCAAGCTCTCCCCCATCTGAAGCAGAAGCTCGTAGTGCGAGGGGCTCGGTGTCCCGATGCCGCCAAATTCGGTGTTCAAGTTGTCCAGCTCATACCGGGCGACGTCCGCCTCCTCGGTTCGGGCCATGATGTAGGCGCATGAACGGACCCACTGGCGGAGGAAGTGCTGGTGCTCGAAGACGTAGCCGAGCAACGTGGCTCGCGAGGGATGTTGGAGGGCTACCGGAAAGGGGTGAGGGGTCTTGCCGTAGAACTTCGAGATGAAGCGACCCTTGATCCAGACCGAAAGCGGGCGCGAACCAAGGTCGAAGAACTGGACCAGCCGGTCCGCCAGCTCCGTCGGTGGCATCTTCTGTCGAGTGACATTCTGGTTCAGCCATCGCACATGGGCCGTATCGCTCGATTGGGCCCTTTCAGAGAGATGGCGGCTCAGCGCGCCGTAATCGGCTGTGGGGAAGGTGGTTAGGCAGGCAGGACACTTCGTCATACCGCCTCTACATTTGGAGTCTAGACTGGGAAATCGGCCGGCAATCGCGCACGCAGACGTTGATAATCAGGGTCCGCCCCGTACTGGTTGCGCATTTGCTTCAGCGTCTCCACAACGTCGGCGGTGGTACGGTGTCGCGAGCTCGCGACCATCTCGATCGTTCCATCGAAGTCAGCGTGGCAGGCCTCGTAACAGTTCCCCATCCCTGTGAGCAGCTCACGCTCCCGCGGATTCACGGGCCCCGGGAGGCTCAGCGCATGTAAAACGATAATCCGCCGCGGTACCGCGCGCCTCGGAGCCTGCGGAGCCACGTCAGGCACATTGGGGAAGGGCCGGAACGATTCATTACCTCTGAAGCCTGTCGGGCCAAGCAAGGTGTCTTCTATGCCCCAACGGAACCGCCGTTCGGTGCCGAGCCCAACTCCGTCAATCAAGAAAGAGAATGTGCTGAGCGTCGTGGACCGTCGGACTTCGAAGGCGTACACTATTCCGATCGAGCTCGGGGCGATCCACGCGCCGGACCTCCGTCAGATCCGCGTGTCGGAGACGGACTTCGGGCTGATGAGCTACGACCCTTCCTTTCAGAATACGGCCTCGTGCAAGAGCAGCGTGACCTTCATCGACGGCGAAGCGGGGATCCTGCGATACCGGGGCTACCCCATAGAAGAGCTCGCCGGGAACCGGAACTACCTCGAGGTCGCCTACCTCTTGGTCAACGGCCGACTGCCCGGTAAGAACCAGTTGGCCGACTGGCTGCACAACATCACGTACCACACGATGCTCCATGAGAACGTCAAGAAGTTCATGGACGGATTCCACCACGACGCGCACCCCATGGGGATGCTCGTCTGCACCCTCGCCGGGCTGTCCACGTTCTATCCTGAGGCGAAGGACATCCACAACTCGGAGCTGCGCCAGCGGCAGATCCACCGGTTGATCGCAAAGATGCCAACCCTCGCCGCGTTCGCGTACCGTCATTCGATCGGGATGGCCTACATCTACCCGAGCAACGACCTCGGCTACGCCGAGAACTTCTTGGCCATGATGCACCGACCTTCTTGGACCACCGAGTACACCCCCGATCCCGTGCTCTCAAAGGTGCTGGACCTATTGTTCGTGCTTCACGCCGACCACGAGCAGAACTGCAGTACGCAGGCCATGCGTACGGTCGGCAGTTCCCATGCCGACCCCTACACCTGCGCGGCCGCCGCTGCCGCCGCGCTTTACGGCCCCCTCCACGGGGGCGCTAACGAGCAGGTCATCCAGATGCTCCGCGAGGTGGGGTCAAAGGAGAACATTCCCAAGCTCCTCCGTCAAGTGAAATCCGGCCGGCGGCTCTTAATGGGGTTCGGTCACCGGATCTACAAAAACCGAGACCCTCGGGCGGAGATCATCAAGAAGGTCGCCGGGGAGGTGTTCGCTGTCACGGGACGCAACCCGTTGCTCGACGTAGCCCTCGAGCTGGAGAAGGTCGCCGAGTCGGACGACTACTTCATCAAGCGCCATCTGTACCCCAACGTCGACTTCTATTCCGGAATCATCTACCAGTCGTTGGGTTTCCCTGTGGAGATGTTCCCCGTGTTGTTCGCTATCCCGCGAATGTCCGGCTGGCTCGCCCAGTGGCAGGAGATGCTGCTCGACCCCGAGCAGAAGATCTCGCGGCCCCGCCAGCTCTACGTCGGACCACGGGTCCGACACGTACCGGTTTCTGGCGCGGCCCCAGCCGCCGCCGGAGGCGGCTGAAGCGGGACCCGGTGAAGCGGGGCCCTACGGCTGGACAGTGATCGTGCCGGAGCGCCCCATCGAAACCTGGAGCTTGCCCCGGAAGTCCTTGACCCACCCGTCGGTGATCTTGACCTTCTGACCGACGGAATACTTCTTGATGTCGTCGCCCCAGAGGGTGAGCGTAATCGTTCCGGTGTCGTCCTTCAGGGTCGCATCGGCCACCTTGGAGGGTCCCCGGGACGTGGTCACATCGCGGACTTCAGAGATGGCCGTGATGGTGGCCTCGATCGTCGCATTGGCGTTGGCTCGGAGGGAAGAGATACCTGCCATGGCGGGGGAGGCCATTCCGGTCACGGTTAAGCTTCTTGCGCCCCCCCGGGTACGGCTTCCAAGCCGCCCCGGACCGATCCATTGTCCCGTTGTTCCTCAGGGGCGCGACCCTTAGGGACGGTCGCCCTCTCGGCGAGGCCCAAGGGGTCCGTCGAAGGGGTAAGGTCAGTTTCAGATAGGGAGGACCGGCAGCCCCGGAGAAGGTACACCGCGGGTTCGGCGGCCCAGTCCCGGCACTTAGGTATTTATCCTCACACGTGCGTATTGATGGAGGTAGCGTGCGTCGCATGGCGGCGCGACTCTACGGGGGAACGCATGGCGGTGAGGGCTCTCGATA
>Ga0187815_10000952_pt1 | contig 13786 bp, 12 predicted proteins | sample NC_S_5_FD_132962 | JGI IMG/M metagenome (GOLD analysis project Ga0187815, IMG submission 132962) | Wetland sediment microbial communities from Neuse River Estuary, North Carolina, USA - ASW-S_5 | ecosystem: Environmental > Aquatic > Freshwater > Wetlands > Sediment | place: USA: North Carolina...
GGTGTGCCTCCCTCGAGCTTGCCTCGAATCACCTTTAGTTATTACTTCCACGCCGGTTCCGTCAAGATCAGCGGACGTGTGGGGCCAGATGAAGCATCCCCTCATGTCCATGAGGCAGCGGTTGACTTAGTAATCCAGCACCTCGTAAAACTCAACCCAGCTCTGTTGGAACATCGGATGCTGCTTACTAGCTAATTCCGTATGCTCAGCACAGGCGTCAATTTGCTTGATTGCCGCTTCAGCAGCACAGAGCGATTCAAAGCGGCATTGCCAAACGATGGTGTTCGCCGGTTCGCGACCAGAAATCGGTGCCAGGCGCTCCCCTCTGGGAAGTATGCCGCGATGCTCCAGTTGGGCAAATTGCCTCTCGAGCGCGTGGAACTCCTGCTTGAGGGAGGGCTGGTACTGTTGGACAAGACGCATGATTATGGCCACAAGATCCTCCTCGTCCCGGCGAATCTAAGTCGCGGTAGCCAAGACCTGTATATGCGCAAGTCAATCCGTGACTGCTGTATGGTTCGTCTCCTCCGGAATGTCAAATGACACCAAATCGGCCTTAAACCCGCGCGTCCTGAATGCCCCGTAGCCGATGCCGACGGCCATCCAGATGACACCCGCAATTTTGGCGGGTCGGCTGAGGTTGAGCCAAAGCAGCAAGCAGATCAGGAAACCGAGCACGGGCACCAGAAAGTTGCTCCATCTCTTTTCTGGTTTGCGCAGGAAGTATCGCGTAAACGAAGCGGCGTTCACGCCCATAAATGCCAGGAGCGCGCCGAAATTCAGCAGTTCGGCGGCCCGTTCGAAGGTCAGAAAGGTAGTTCCTACTAGAGCGAACACGCCGACAAACAGGACGTTGTTCTGAGGAATGTGTCGTTTCGGTTCGATGCTGCCGAAAAAAGATTTCGGAATGGCATTGCCTCTGCCCATTCCGTACAGCAGTCTTGCTGCTCCCAACTGCGAGCCCATACCTGAGCCCACGGTTGCCACCAGCAGAGTGATGTTGATCAACCCAAACAGCCATGCGCCTGCCGCGCGTCCTGCCACCGACACGTAGGCTGTATCGACATCCGGAAAGGGCAGCGCAGTCGGCCAAACCAGCTGGGCAGCATACACTTCGAGGGAAGCCAGAGCGCCGGTAATGAGACACACGAGAACCGTGGCTAGGAGAATGTTGCGTTTGGGGTTCTCTGCCTCTTCTGACAACGTGGAGATACCATCGAATCCGATATAAGTCAGAACTGCCAGCGAGGTGCCGCCCAACACAGCAGGAACTGAAAATGTTCGCGGATCAAAGAAAGGCCGCGTAAAGAAGGCCAAGCCGTCATGGGGAGTTTTCAGGACGTAGCGCGCGGCGGCCGCAAGAAAGATGATGATGACCACCCCCATGCCTGCAGCCAGGCTGTCGTTAATGCCCGCCGACGTACGGATGCCAAAGAGGTTCAGTCCAGTGAATAGCACAACAAACATCAGAACGAATACCGCATAGGGGATCTCCGGAAAGAAATTCCGGGCAAACTTGCTGCACAGGATGGTACAGACGATCGGGTTGAGCATGTAATCCATGGCCATGCTCCAGCCGGTCACGTAGCCAAGTGCGGGATGAATCTCAGCGCCCACATAGGTAAACGCGGAACCGGCGCTGGGGTAGGCGCGCGCCATACGACCGTAGCTGACAGCCGTAAACAACATGGCCACCATGGCGATCAGAACGGTAGTTACCGCATGGCCGTGGGCGCGCTGGCTCATGATTCCGTACACAGGCATGGGGGCGGTAGGCTGGATCACAACCATGCCGTAAAGGATCAGGTCCCATAGACCCAGCACGCGACGCAGTTTTGGGGCTTCGGCGTTGGTTTTTGTGGCAGCCATATTTCTTGCGCGCATGAGGGCGCAAAGCCGGCCCCAGGGCACTGCCTCAGTTAGAACAAGAACTTCAAGGCGACCTGGACCAATCGAGGATCACGCTCCGCGTGGGAAAGCTCATGTGCGTGCCCAGCTCGGTGGCCACGGGCTTAAACTGTCCGTGCTGCATAAACCATCTCCCACCCCATGCTGCAACGGTTTTTGAATTACCCCTCGCTGCCCTCAATTCCGTTGCCGGAATGGCAGAACCGCACGCAGGATGCGAATTTTGGGCCAAAGGAGAGCGTGATGGCGGACCAAAGCCGTCAGAGGTGCACTCCCTTGGGGAGCAAAATGCCTGGATGCAGGCTGGTGTAACGTTTTACCGGCGCCAGACTCATATAACCCTTGTGCCAGCATGTCAAGTCAAAAGTGGGTGCGGTCTGGCGAGGCCTCTGCCAGCGAGTTGTGCGAGGGTTCAACCCGGCCGAATCAGGCTAACTTTCGGTGAAGAATTGCTGAAGGCCGGAACCCAGGGTGAGATCGAGGCTGCGGGCAAACTCGACCAAGTTTGACAGAGACGCATCGGGGTGAATCGTGTGCAGGGACAGGCACGTGTAGCTGGCCAGCAAAACGCTCAAATCGAGCGCGGTTTCCAGGGGCCCGTTTGATGGCCTCTGCTCCGACGCTCGTGGTCTCAGGAAAGGAACTCCCGCGGCCATTGCCGCAAGAACACCGGCTAGCAAAGCATCTCCAGCACCTGCGCTCGATGCGACGCACACTTTCGGAGCCGGACAATAATCGAGCAGCTCGCTCATCAGTGCCCACGCCCCTAGTGCACCTGCGCTGACTATCATCCGGAGATTCGGATTCGACGTCCCTATGAAATCCTGGCAACGCTGAAGGAAAGGTTCAGGCGCATCCGCCGAGAAGGGCGCGCCGACCAGTTCCACTGCCTCGCTCTCGTTTAAAGATACGAGATCTAGAAGATCGAAGAAGCCCGACTCACGTGCAGCGGCAATCTCTGCGGAAACGAAAGACCCCGCGCGAAAAGTGTCGGCGCGAGTGGCTAGATCGAGGAAATGGCGACGTACCTCGAGCGGCACTTCAGGCAGTACCAAGACGATCGCTTGCTTGGCCTCTGAGTCAAGAATGTCGGCAACCGCGTCCAGGTCACGCTCGCATAAGGCGGCCGCAGCCGAGTTGCTCGTCGTGATATTGCCGCCCGACCCGTCCGGATATTGAAAGCAGACGCTGAACAGGGTTGGTTTCTCCTCGGTCATCCACACTCGGCTCGTATCGATGCCAGCCTCCACCATCTCTTTGAGCAATTGCCGTCCGCGCGCATCGTTGCCGACCTTGCCGATCGGAATGATGTGAAATGGTGATCCACTCTTCTGTGCCCCCAGCAGTTTGGCCATGTAGTGGATGACGATGTGCAGCTTGCAGTAGTCTCGGACATCCAATAACCGCGCCGGTCTGCTCTCGTTACGTCCGAGCGTGTGTGGGTCGTCGAAGGCGAAGAAGATGCCCGTGCCGATGCCGCCAATTCCGACGAGCTTCCGCCATGGGGAGCTTGCATCCAGGCGCAGGAACTGGGCCACGAATCCTCCTCACAGAAGTTCCCAGTCGGGATTCTCACTGATCGGGTGCCGTGCGGTTTCCTCTGTGGCCGTGATGATGGCATCGGGGTGACGCTGAAGCAGCGTCATCGGGTATTCGGGAGTGGGCTCGGCGAACAGAGCCACGCGCAAAGCAGTCTGCTTCCATGACCCGGTGTCACTGTAAACTCGCACTTTTTTTGCCGACAGGCACTCTTTGACTCCCAACGTAATGGACATGGGCGGAACAAACTGGTAGGCGCCGCCAAAGCTGCGTTGGGCAAGGGCTAAGATCGTGTCCAAGTTGTTGTCTTGAATGCGGATGCTGGAGTCGGCCAATTCCTCGAGAGTGATCCGGCTGTAAGGGTGACGCCGGGCCTGATTGTAGGCCAAGTGCCCGTCCTGCCCCCATCCGCCGAGCGTAATGTCAACTGCGCTGGCGCTGATCGCCGCACAAACTTTCCCTGCCGTGGAAGGAAGGAGCCAGAACCTTTGCGCATCGGGCACGGCCAGCGCTGGATTGATACCGGCATAGAAGTACTTCTCCATGAAGGTTCGGAAATTATAGGGGTGGTTTGTAGGCAGCGGTTTTCCTTGCCAATCCAGGCATTCGTCCATGTGAAAAACGAGCAAATTGCGCAGGGACATGCTTCGCGTGTTCACCAGATCGGTGAAAGGCTTGTACCAGCACTTCGGCCCACAAGGAATAATCGCTCGTGTGGGAAGATCGCGGCGATTATTCGTTTCAATCATTTCAACGAACTCGCCGGCCATCAAGCGCCCCATCTCTTCAGAATCTGCCACCATTCGGAAGCGCAGTTTCAACTTTGGATGTTTGGCGAGTTGCTGGGCCGGAATTCTGCACCAGCGATAGAGATCGCTTTTGGAGATTTCAGTCACAGGCTCTCCGGACTTTCTTATCTGAACATCTGCCCTATACTCTTCCGCAACTTCGTCCGCACTCGACCATAGTTAAAACCATCGGGCTATGTGCGCATCACGGGGCAGGTGGATTCCCGCACGATGAGCCGGGGTGCCACTCTGCGGTGTCGCGGCGGGCATGTTTGTTTCTCCGCCGAAGCGCGGATCAGCTCCTCGATGATTTCCGCTCCTAGCGAGCCTTGCATCTCCAGCTGCTGATGGATCGTGGTCAAGGGGGGATTGTAAAAGGCTGAGTTCGGGATGTCGTCAAAACCCACTACGGAGCAATCTCTGGGCACGATGCGGCTTGACTTGGTCAACGCACGAATCGCTGCGCAGGCGGTGAGATCATCAAAGGCCACCAACGCCGTGAAATCAGGCTTGCGATCGAGGAGTACTTCCGTCAGTTGATAACCCTCTGTGTAGGTTGAATTCCGGCCTTTAATCTCCATCACGAGATCGGGGTCGAGCGGTAGTCCGACCTCACGCGCAAAACTCTCCAAGCCGTGCCAGCGTTGTGCGCTGTCCACCAGCGACCGGGGACCTTTGATGAAGGCGATCTTGCTGTGGCCAAGTTCATAAAGGTGCTGAAGTGCCTGCCTTGTTCCTGCTTCGTTATCCACTACGACCGAGCTGATCGGCTTACCGGTAAGTTCTCGACCGATGATTACGGCAGGAATATGCCGCGTCGAAATCTCTGCCAGCAGCTTGGTTTCGAGATAAGTCCAGTTCGCGATAGCCACAATACCTTCCACTCTCCTCTCCAGCAGCATATTGAGACAGCGCTGAAAGTGAGCGGGGTCGTTCTGGAGGTCCGCCAGCACCGAAAAATATCCGGAGGTCTGCAAATGTGTCTCGATCGCCCGCAGGATTTGCGCACAATAGGGATCGGTCACATCGAAGACCATCACACCTACACTGCGGCTGCGCTTGCTGCGCAGAGACCGGGCGAACGGATTAGGGCGATAACCTAGCCTGTTGGCCACCTTCCAAATGCGCGCCCGAGTCGGTTGGGAGATGCGCCGGGAAGCCGGCCCGTTGTTCAGCACCATGGACACGGTGGTGACGGAGACGCCACATTCTCCGGCTACTTCTTTAATGGTCACGATTCTTCTCCCGAGTGCGGCGCTAGATCGCGCTTGCTTGGCCAGGGTCGTCATCTTCGGGCGCATTGTATCGTTTTACTTGGGGGAAAACGAAGGAGTTTCTCCTTCTCGGGCCATGCTCAACGGGTGCCCATCTCCCGCCGCGCCTCTTGTGCTGCCACACGGAAGTAGGTTTGCGCGCCGAAGGAGTTTTTCCGCTTGACGTGAGGTCAACAATGGGCGTATGTGGGGTGACTTAGTAAAACGTTTCACTATCCCGTCCGCCAGCGGCCCCTCTCCCCGGCGCCAGGAGGAGCGATCTTGAAGAACCCGAATCGCTTGCGTCGTGCGATCTTGCTGGCTTCGGACGTGTTCGTTGCACTCTGTCTCTTCGCTCAAGCCCGGGTCTCTGTTTCGCAGCAGCCAACCAGCACTGAACAAATCTTGCAGTCGTTCGCTGCCATCCATCCCATTGACGCGCACGTGCACGTCTTCAAGACGAATCCTGAGCTTCAGAGTTTTGTCCGGCGGCTTGATTTAACCCTGCTCGATATTCTCGTAGTGGATGACACGCTTTCCTATCGCAGGCAACTGGCGCCCCAAGTCGCCGACGCCCTGAGGATCGTACGCTCCAGCCATGGTCACATCGCCCTGTGTACGACCTTCGATCCCTATAAGTTCGGCGACTCCAATTTCGCCACGGAGACGGTTAACCAACTTGATCGGGACTTTGCCCGGGGCGCTGTGGCGGTCAAGATCTGGAAGAACGTGGGGATAGAAATTAAAGACCGCGACGGGAAGTTCATCATGCCCGACAATCCCAAATTCGAACCAATCTACAAAGATATCGCCGACCATGGCAAGACGCTATTGGCGCATTTGGCTGAACCCGATGTAGCCTGGGGCCCCCCCGATCCTTCTGATCCCTCATGGTCCTACTATCAGGAAAACCCGCAGTGGTTCCTTTATAACAAGCCAGGTTTCCCCTCAAAGCAGGAGATCCCGACAGCGCGTGATCACGTGCTCGCGGGCAATCCGGGACTTCGCGTGATCGGAGTCCATCTGGGAAGCATGGAGAAAAACCTTGACAACATCGCGGCCCACCTGGATCGCTATCCGAATTTTGCTGTGGATACCGGAGCACGCATGGAGTACCTGATGATCGCCCCAGCGGAAAACGTCCGGGCGTTTCTGCTCAAGTATCAAGATCGGATCGTGTACGGAACCGATCTCGATATCCTCCCAGACGCTGACGTGCACGAATCGTTGAAAGAGTGGCAGGCGACTTATGTCCGGGATTGGGAGTTCCTAGCGACCGATCAAACCTTCGAATGGGCGGGGAAAAGAGTTCATGGCTTGAAGTTGCCGGAACCGGTGCTGCAAAAAATCTTTCGCGACAATGCCATTCATTGGATTCCCGGGATCGTCGCCGGGCCAAGGAGTTTCCATTGACTCGAAAGCGACTCCTGCAATTCGTGTTTGGGCTGGGGCTGATCGTCAGTACCGTTTTCTTGGGTCCGGCCCACGCCCAAACTGTGACGCCGCTCCAGAATCGCTGGCTGGAGGTTTTCGTGCGGCCCTCGGATGGCTCGTTTGAACTGCGGGCACAGGGACTTCGAGATCCGGTGCAGGCTGCGCGCGTGGGCGCTGAGATTAACCATGAGTGGTTGTTTTCGAGCGACTATCCAAGACACCAAGTCGCTAGCTCTAGCTTCGAGAATCCCCTGGGGCCAGGGCATCAACTCGAAGTTTCGTTCACCGGGCTGGCCGGCAAGCCCGATTTGAAATACGTGCTCCAGTTGTTCAATGACCGGCCGTACGGAAGCATCCAGGTTCAAGTCGAAAACACGGGGCGCGAGACGATGAGTGTGGAAAGCATCCGCACTGTGGATGCTGTCGGCGGGGCCGTCGTCACCTTAGGTGGCCCCGCGAGTAGCGATCGGGTGCTGTCGGATAGTTACAGTGAGGATCGACCGCCGCTGCACATTTTCGATCTTGGCCAGGCTCCCACGTACCTCGGCGAAGATGAATTTGGGAAAGACCTGGGTAACTTGCACCTCGCGGTAGGAAGCCAACTCATTTACAACCAGCAAAGCAGGTTCAGCCTGCTGCTCGCGGCGCTCACCTCGGATCGCTGGTTGACGATTCTGCGCCTTCGCACCGCGCCGGAACACTCCGGAGGAGCCCGAATTTCCGGTTACTCAGTCGATTCCACCGGCACGACGGAGATCATGAAGAAGGAGTCGCTACGAGATGATCCCGTCTCCGACCAGATTGAGCTGAGTCTTCCACTCGCTCCGGGGAAACAGCTTTCGTCGGAGAAGCTGGCGTTCTCCGTAAGCCAGGACTATCACGAACAGCTCGAGAGCTACGGAGAGGCCATCCGAGTGCTGCACGGAGCGCGCATTCCTCGCGAGGCGCCTTGGGGTTGGTGGAGCTGGACGGCTTACTATTTTGGGCTTTCGCAAGGAACGGCCATTTCCAATGCGGAATGGCTTAGTGCACATTTAAGAGACCTCGGATTCAATTTCTTCCACATTGACGAAGGCTATGCCTATGACGACGGCGCATACATGACTCCTAACGCCACGATCTGGCCGAATGGGGTGCGTCAATTCGGCCATCGGGTTACGCAGCTTGGCTTGAACTTTGGCTTGTGGGTCGCGCCGTTCCGAGTGGGGCAAAAGGCGTGGGTGCACGAGAACCACCAGGACTGGCTGGTCCACAACGCACAGGGGAAACCTATTCAGATCGGTTTCATCGAATCCAGCCGCGACCCGCTGTACGTGCTGGACGCCACCCATCCCGGCGCGCAGGAGTATCTCCGCCGCACTTTTGAAACACTGACCCGCGAGTGGGGAGCACGCTATTTCAAGCTTGACTTCATGGACGACACGGCTATTGAGGGCTATCGGTATCGGACGGATGTGACAGCTCTGGAGGCGGAACGGATCGGCCTCGAGATCATACGGCAAGCCGTAGGCGAGGATGTCCTCCTGGACAAAGATGGGAGCCCGATGCTCAATACCGTAGGCCTGACCGAATTGGGGAGAACTTCCACGGACACCGGCCACTCCTTTGAAGGAGCGAAAGAAGACGCCACGGGCATAGCGGCGCGCTATTACATGAACAACAACTTTTACGTGGCCGACCCGGATGCGTTCACCGTAGCCAAGCAGTTGATCACCGACCAAACATGGGATCAGTCGAAAATGCCGCTGACCTTGGATGAAGCTGAAGTCTCCATCACACTCGCGGCGGTAGCCGGAGGCATGTTCGAGCTAGGCGATGATCTGCCGACGTTGGGCGGAGAGCCCCAGCGCGTCCAGCTAGTCCGGAACCAAGACCTGCTGGACATGGTGCGCTTGCGACGCGCCGCCGAGCCATTGGACCTGATGACCTATTTGCCGGACGATGAGCAGCCCAGTATTTTTCTTCTGCATGAGGGCCAGCGCCAATCTATGCTCGCGGTTTTCAACTGGACGGAGTGCGCGCGCTCGCATCAATTCAGCCTCAGCGATTTAGGGTTGCCGCCCAGAGATTCCTTTGCCGTGTCTGACGTTTTCCATCACGACCGGCCTGCTAATTTCACCCAGGGTACCCTGCGAATCGATGATCAGGCCCCCCACTCGGTTCGACTCATCAAGATTGTCGACAGATCGGTGCCCGCCAGTCCTTCGGTGAAACTGCAAGCTTCCGCGCAGGCTCAGATTGGGGCTACGGTGCATTTTTCGGCCGTTGTCGGCCCAGATTCTGCGCCGGTGTTGGCCTACACATGGGACTTCGGTGATGGAGTCTCCAGTCAAGGGCCGTCCGCCGATCATGCATACACACAGAACGGCGTGTACACGATTGTCTTAAAAGTTCAAGGCCTGAATGGAGTCTCGGCCAGCGAGAGGTCTTCCATTGCGATTCAAGGGACCATCAAAACGACTTATGACATTGAGCACTCTCGCCGCTTCCAGGAGCGCTGACCTCGCGAGCCTTTCGTAATAACCGGAAGAAGCAGTAGCAATTGCGAGAAACACGTTGAGCGACTGTGGCAAAAAAATCCGTTTGCGGCGCATCTTAGGCAAGCCAGATCGTCGTGCCTTGATCGTTGCCTTCGACCACGCCCTTGTGCTGGGACCCATTTCCGGGACCGAAGATCCCCTCGGTCAGATTCGACGTTTCTCCCAGGCCGAAGTTGATGCGCTCCTGTTGAATCTCGGCTTGATCCGGCAGCTGGCGAAATCACCCCTTGGCATGCCACTGCCTGCCCTCATCGCGCGAATCGACTGGACTAACCTCTGGACTGTCCTACGCGACGGCGGCAAAGGCGAATTGCATAGCAAGCTGCTGGCGCGCCCCGAGGATGCGCTCCGCCATGGCGCGGATGCGGTCCTCACCTACATGGTCGTGGGAACCGGAGACGCTGAATTTGAGGCGAAAGAGATTCGTCGCACCGCTGAGGTCGCCCGTGAATGCGAACGAGTGGGCATGCCATTGATTGTGGAATCCTTGGCGCGCGGCAAACTGGTTGAGGATCCCGCTCATTCAAAGTGGCTCAACCTGCACACACGCATGGCGGCGGAGCTTGGTGCCGACGCCGTCAAGACGGACTACACCGGAGATCCAGATTCCATGCGGTCGGTTGTGGAAGGATGCCCAATCCCCATCCTGGTGCTAGGCGGCAGCCGACACGCCTCTGACGAGCAGGCACTCGCGGTGGTGCGCGGCGCCGTCCAGGCCGGGGCTGCAGGCGTGTTTTTCGGCCGGAGTGTCTTCCAGGCGGAGAACATGCATTCCTTTCTTCAGCAAGCCCGAGCGATTCTGGATGGTAAGCGCACACAGCATCCAGCGTCCGAGTGAGCGACGCCGCATCGATGAATCGCTACTGGGATCTGGCAGCGGAGAAAGGGGCATGAGTCTACTGGCCATCGACATCGGCTCGAGCACGTGTAAGGCCGTCGCTTTCAGCACCGGAGGGGAGATTCTCAACCAGCACGCCGCCGGTTATATCCCCGATTTCCCTCAACCCGCTCGCGCCGAGATGGATCCGCGCCGTTTCTGGGAAGCGGTGTGTACATGCACGCAGGCAGTAGCGAAGACGTGCAACGATCCCATTCGAGCGTTGTGCCTCAGCTCGCACGGCGAAACTATCATCCCGGTCGGAAAGGCGAACGAAGCGATCGCACCGGCAATTCTCAACCAGGACAACCGGGCGACCAGGGAGACCACTTGGCTGGAACAACAATTTGGGCGCCAGCGCCTGTTTGAAACCACCGGGCTCGTAGCCCACTCCATGTACTCCGTGCCAAAGATTCTTTGGCTACGCCGCCATCAGCCGGAAATCTTTTCTTCCGCTGCGAAGTTCGTTAGCGTCATTGGTTACGTGCTGCTACGCCTGGGCCTCTCACCTTATGTCGACTACTCGCTGGCCTCCCGTTATCTGGCTTTCAACGTTCGCCAACGCCGTTGGGCGGAAGACCTTCTTGACGCTGCGGATTTGGCTCCCGATCGTCTGCCCATCGCTGTCCCGGCGGGGACAGTAGCAGGATCAATTGACGCCTCCGGCGCCAGCGCACTCGGCTTGCCTCGCGGAACGCCGATTGTGCTGGGAGGTCACGATCAGCCCTGCGGTGCTCTAGGACTGGGCGTCGTCGGGCCAGGTCACGTAGCCGATTCTATGGGAACTTACGAATGCGTGTTAGCTGCCTCGGATCAGCCGATATTGACGGAGGCAGCGTTGGCAGGTTCTCTCAATTCCTATTGTCACGTAGTCCCCGAGAAATACGTCACTATTGCTTTTTTCCCCTCCGGAATAATGGTGAAGTGGTTCCACGATCTCCTGTACTCGTGCGCTGGCGCGAAGATCGGTTCCGATGTTGAGGAATCAGAAGCCGAACACTACGCCGGGCTTGAGGCGCATTCTCCTGCCGGACCAACCGGGCTTTCGATTACTCCGCACCTGATCGGCACCGGCAACCCTGATTTCAAACCTCACGCGCGAGCAATTATCTCGGGCTTGGGACCGGGGGCCGGCCGCGCAGAGATTTACAAGGGCATTTTGGAAGGATTGGCGTGCGAGTTCTTGCAGGTCACGCAATTGTTGGCCAGGGCCGTGGGGCCATTTCAAGACATTCAGGTCACGGGAGGCGGCACACGTTCCGCTTTGGGCTTGAAGCTGCGGGCCGCCTTGGCCAGCAAGTGTTTGCACGTGATGCGCTGTCCCGAGGCAGTGTGTTTGGGTGGCGCCATACTCGCTGGCGTCGCTATCCGAGAATATGCAAACGTCGCGGAAGCTGTGGCGCGGGTTGTTCATGAGGATGCCGTTGTGGCACCTGAGCCGACCATTGCCTCCAACTACACTCACCAGGTAAAGCAGTATCAGTTGTTGCGTTCATCCTTGGCGTTGTTGCAGGCACCCGGCAGTGCCGAGTGCAGAAAGGAGGAGCCGTGATTCAGCCCACAGTCGGATTCGTGGTCTACGGCGTTCATAAGGATGGTTTGAAGGATCCCATGGGCACGCCCTTCATCGACGATGGGATTGTCAAGCAGGCGAAGCGAGCGCTGACCCATGCGGGTCTAAAACTGGTCGAACACAACGTGGTCGTGGCCACGAAAGCGGAAGCTCGCGCCGCCATGAAGAAGATGAAAACGAACGACGATGTGGACATCGTCGTTCTCTTCTCGGGGACGTGGGTATGGGCCGCGCACCTCGTCGGCGCCATCCGTGACTTCGCCGCGACGGGCAAGGCTGTGCTGCTCTGGACCCATCCGGGTTCGCAGGGTTGGAGACCAGTCGGCGGCCTGGTGATGCACGGCGGCTTGCTGGAGATTGGCGTTCACCACAAATTCGTTTACGGCGAAGCCGACGATCGAGACACCGTAGGCAAGATTGTCAGCTATGCACGCGCAGCTCACCTCAGGAATTTCCTGAATATGTCCACGATGGGAACGTTCGGAGGCCGAGGCATGGGGCAAACCTGTGGCGTTGCCGATCCATCGCAATGGATGCGCATGTTTGGCATCGACATCGATTCGCGAGACACCACCGAGTTAATCCGTGCGGCCGAAAAAATCTCCACGAGGGAATTGGGAAATCTGCAACCCCGGTTAAGGCGGCTATTCGGGGCCGCGCCGGAAAAGAACGTGGTCAATGAGCGTTCGATCCGGCTCTATCTCGCACTCAAGAAAATTGTTGATAAAGAAGCGTTTGATTTCTACACCATTCAGTCTTTCCCGGGCTTGGGAGACCATTACTCCGCAACCTGCTTCGCGCAAAGCATGATGCTCGAGGACGGCTATGGCACTTCCACGCTCGGTGACTTCAACACGGCGCTCACCGTTTTGCTACTGACAAAATTGAGTAGCGACCGTGTCTACTACGGTGATCTCCAGCACATCGACAAGAAAACGCGCGAGATCAAAATCATCGGCGACGGCGCATGCCCGCCTTCCCTCGCTGGCAAACTCGGACCCGCCGGATTCGCTCAGCACGGTATTCCTACGGAAGGCGAGGCTGGAGGCGTTTCCGTTAAGCTTATCTGCAAGGTCGGGGAGGGCGTCCTGGCTCGCTTGGGCCGGGTGAATGGCGAGTTTCGTATGGCCATCTGCCGCGCCTCTATCTTCGAACCGCCAGCTGACAAAGTCGATCAGCGGCTGGCCGAATGTGGCATTCCCTTCTGGCCGCACGGTTTCGTGACTGCTGATTGTGATATCGAGGCGCTCATTCAGAATTGGACGAACGAGTACGCCTGCCTCGGATACGGGACCGACTTGTACCCAGCACTGGCAGACTTCTGCGAGATTACGGGGGTCAAGCCCGTCCTCCTGACGAATTGATTGGCTGATTGCACCTGCGTCCATCGGCATCTCAACATCAGGCCACCCCAGGCGGTCAATTTTGCTTTTGTGTTCTTGCCGTTCGACGAGCAGGGGCCCAGGTCAAGAGAGAAGTGGTTCTAGGAAGGCAATGTTTAAGGTAGGTGCTGTCGTTCAGCCTTTGCTGTTATTGGGCCTGTGGGTTGGTCTGTTCGTGGACTTCCTAAGACATCGTTACAAAATCTCAGGCAGCAGATTTGCCATGAACGATGGGAAAATCAATTTCGGGCTTTTTGCCAGTTGAAATCACGAGGATTAGAACTTACCATCGTTCTTGAGGCTTTCTTAGGATAACGGATCGAATCCCACCCTCTCCGCCACGCAGTTAAACCAGTGTCAAGCCCTGGTCACTAGAACGCGACATTAGGGCTGGCAGGAGTTTTCGGTGCAACTTCGGTGCAGTTGGCCCGGGGAAGAACCAGACGACTTGCTCGTATGCGACGCCAAAGAAACGGTTTGGATTTCTGGCTA
>Ga0187815_10000954_pt1 | contig 13768 bp, 12 predicted proteins | sample NC_S_5_FD_132962 | JGI IMG/M metagenome (GOLD analysis project Ga0187815, IMG submission 132962) | Wetland sediment microbial communities from Neuse River Estuary, North Carolina, USA - ASW-S_5 | ecosystem: Environmental > Aquatic > Freshwater > Wetlands > Sediment | place: USA: North Carolina...
GACACAGGTGCCGATCACCTGGTTCATCTTCTCCTCGACCGACCGGCCGAACAGGTCTTCCCCCTTCGCTTCGGCGATCCGCTTCACGGCGTCCAGCGAAACGTTCCCGTTGACCTCGCCCTTCGGCTTTCCGGACCCCTTCTCCTTGTTCGCTTCCTTGAGCAGGAGAGCGGCGACCGGTGGGCGACCCACGGAGAGCGTGAAGGCCCGCGTGTTCGGGTCGACCCGAATGACCACGGGGACGCGCATCCCGAGGAACTGCTTGGTCTGCTCGTTGATCTGGGTCACGACCTGGCCGACGTTGACTCCGAGGGGGCCGAGCGCTGAACCCAGCGTCGCTCCGGCCGCCGCCTTCCCGCCCTCGACGAGGATGCTCACTTCAACTGCCACTCTTCCCGCCTCCTTTCTCCAACATCCGGACGTGGTCGCCCCGCACCGTCACCGGGATCGGGACGACCGCCTCGATCAGCTCGACCGTGATCTCCTCCTTCGCCTGGTCGATCTTCTTGACGCGGGCCTTCTCGCCTTTGAACGGACCCGAGATCAGCTCTACGATCGCGCCCTCGACGAACCCTTCGACCGTGATCTTCGGCACGAGGAGCGGCTCGACCTCTTTCAAGGTCGTCTCGCCCTCCACCAATCCGCGCGCCTTGCGGATCCCCTTGAGCATCTCGCGAACCCCCTCGAAGCTCATTCCCTCGGCGAAGACGTAGCCGCGCAGGGAGGACGGGACGAGGAGGGCGAACACTACGTCCGCTTTCTCTTCCGCCCGGGCGGTCAGGGTGTCGGCGACCTCCCGCTCGTATCCGCGCGAGGTCTTGATCGCCAGGACCGCCTGACGGGCCACGCAAGCGAGGGTCAGTCGGACGGGCGTTCCGCCGTTCGGCCCGGAAGCGGCCAGCCGCACCTCGACCCGGTCGCCGTAGCGAACGCCGACCGGCGCCGTGATCACGAAGGAGAGCGGCACCCCCGCGTTGGGCGTGAGCGGGATGGAGTGCGACTCCTTGCGCGGGAACAGCTCGACCGCGTTGCGCTTTCCCGGCGGGGTCCAGCGCACGGGCCACTCCGCACCCTCGCCGGCGTAGGTCGACGTGTACCCCACCTCGACCGTGAGCGTCGCGGTCGCGTCCTCGGGCGCCCGGCTCGTGAGCACGGCAGAAAGCGTCGTGACGGTGCCCGCAGTGACCTCCCGCGAGGTGTCGTCGGCGGCCTTGAGCATGAGGAGGCCCGTGAGGTCGAGCTTCGGGGGAACGACCGGAGCGACGACCGCGCTGACGGGGGCGACGGCCGGGACGGCCTCGACCTTCTTCGGCGGAGGTACCGGCGCACCGGAGAGGAGCCCGATCCCTTCGTCGTGCGAGTCGTCCGGCATGGTTCCCTCCGATCTCAAGGGCTACAGGCCCTGGAGCACGTTCGCCCAGATCCAGGGACCCGCCTGCGTGAAGAAGATGTAGAACGCGAACCCCGTGAGGCCGATCAGGACCGCGCCGAGCCAGGTGACCTGGAGGACCTTCACGTACTCCTCGGAGGTCGGGCGTCGAGCCATCCGAAGGATCCGGCCGTACTTGCCGTGGCCGAGCGTACGCAACCGGCCGTCGAACTGGTCCTGCACGCGCCGAGCGCGGTCAAGGAATGCCATGGCAGCTTCCTAACGAACGACGTCGAGCTCGGGGCCGGATTTCCGGCTCGCAGCCGCGCCGCCCGCAGCACCCCCGAAAATCTGGGGGGATTTAACTCCGGTCACGACGAGCATGACGCGGATCGTGCTCTGCATGGTCGGGTCGACGGCCGCACCCCAGATGATCCGGGCGGTCGGGCTGAGCGCCTTCTGGACGACCTCGGCCGCCTTCTGCGCTTCGCTGACGGTCATGTCAGGCCCCCCCGTGACGTTGATGAGCGCCCCGGTCGCCCCCGCGATGTCGACGTGGAGCAGCGGTGAGTTGATCGCCTCGAGCACGGCGTCCTCCGCGCGGTTGTCGCTCTCGGACTCGCCGATCCCGATCAGCGCCACGCCACCCCCCTTCATGATCGTGCGGAGGTCGTTGAAGTCCAAGTTAACGAGCCCGGGGCGGGTAATGATCTCGGTGATCCCGCGGATCGCCCGCGCGAGCACCGAATCGGCGACCTTGAACGCCGTCTGGATGGGAAGACGGGGCACGAGTTCGAGCAGTCGGTCGTTGGGGATCGTGATCACGGTGTCAATGACGGAGCGCAAGCGCTCGAGTCCCCACATGGCATTCTCCTGACGCACCAGGCCCTCGGAAGCGAACGGCAGTGTGCAGACCGCGATCGTCAGCGGGTTCCCGCCGGTAGAGTCCTTGGCCACCTGGGCGATCACCGGGGCGGACCCCGTGCCCGTCCCGCCGCCGAGCCCGAGGGTGATGAACACCATGTCCGAGTTCGCAAGGGCCTTCTTGAGCTCATCCTCGGCCTCGTGGGCGGCCTGTTCCCCCACCTGAGGTAGCGCCCCGGCGCCCAACCCGCGGGTCAAGCGACGGCCCAGGAGGATCTTGCGCGGGGAGTGGATCGTCAGGAGATGCTGGGCATCCGTGTTGCACGCCACCATCTCAGCGCCGGCGAGGCCCTCCTCGGCGAGCCGGTTGATCGTGTTGCATCCTCCCCCACCGCAGCCGACGACCTTGATGTTCGTCCTCAGCGAGGCAAGCACCGCCTCGAGCTCCGCATCGTCGCTGTTGGGCGGCGGGGCCTCGGGAGCGCGTTTTGCTTCGCTGGGTAAATGGGCGAGAATCTCTTGGGCGAGCGGTCGCATCACGGGGGGTTCTCCGTCTCGCGGAGCAGGGACTTCGTTATAAAACGTTACGCCGGTGTGACGCCGGTCCGTGCAGTACGCGCAGTGGGCACCGCATTACGAGCGGATTCGCCTCGAATTCGGGTTTCCGAGCGAGCGCGAAGAGGCCGCGGCCGCGCTGCTCGAGACGCTCCTTCCACCTCCCGCGCGCGCAGACCCGCTCGGCCGGATCTGGCCCCTCTTGAACGGACGGGAGGCGATCGTGGTGGGACTCGCCCCGGACGCGGGGCCTCCTCCGCTCTGGCGGAGACCCGCGACGGGTCCCACGCCGGTGCTGATCGCCGCCGATGGTGCGACGGCGACCTGCCTCGCCGCCGGGCTCGTTCCGACCCTCGTGGTCACGGACCTCGACGGGCCGGTCCCGTCCGAGGTCGCGGCCAACCGCCGGGGGAGCCTCGTGGTGGTGCACGGCCACGGGGACAATCTCGAGGCCCTCGCGGAGTGGGTCCCCCAGTTCCCCGGAGAGCTCGCCGGCTCGTGGTCGGGTCCACCGCGCGGGCCCCTCCTGAACGTCGGGGGTTTCACGGATGGGGACCGCGCGGCGTTCCTGGCCGAGCACTGCGGTGCCGCGCGCGTCATATTGTGGGGGTTCGACTTCGACCGCGTGGACGCGTCGGACGGTCACGAGCGTTCCCGGAAGCTCGCCAAGCTCGCCTGGGCTCGACGACTTATCGGGATCCTCGCGAACGAGGGTCGATCACCCGTGCTCTCCTGGCAGAAGGACGGGTCGCTCGAGCCCTACCGGGAAGGGAAGAGCGGGGCGTCGACCAAGTAGACGACCTCTGGGCCGTTCTCGTAGAGAGGAACGAACGGTGCCGTCTCGAACCAACCGATCGCGGCGGAGCTGAGCGGAGGGGCGAGGTTGGCCGGGTCGAGGGCCACTCCGCCGTACATCACCGAATCCACCGCCACGAGGTCCACCGGTTTCGAGTGCGCCGGATCCGGGGTGCCCACGCTTCTCAGTTCCGAGGCCGCGGTCGACCAGTTCGTTCCAGTGAACAGGCCCGAACCAGCGACCCACGTGGCGGGGTTGCCGTCGAATCCGAAGATCATCGAGCTCAAGCGATGGTCGCTCGCGACGACCCAGGTCGGAGGCGCGGCGATCCCCACCCACATCCAGAGGGCGGCATCCCCCCGGGTCAGTCCCTCCTCGAAGCCTCCAAAGTCGGATTGCGGAGGGTAGACGATCGCGGCATTGGCCGCGACCAGCACGACCACTCCCACCGAGGCGGCGAACAGGGCCCGGCGACCTCCTCGGTCGGCGGCGCGGGTCACCAAACGGGCGGTGCACACCGCGACCAGAAGGCCGACCGGGATCAGCAGGTACTCGACGTGCCGGTAGGCCGAGATCGTGGCGGCCAGGCTCTTCAGGGTCGGCTGGTCGTACGCTCCCCCCACCGCGGCTAGGGCGAGCATCGTGCCCGCCGAAAGCCCGAGGGCTCCGAGCCACGTCAGGGCGAACGGTCCCAATCGGGCCGGCGTGAGCGCCCTCCGGCTCCCCGCGCAGAGCAGCCCCAGGCCGAGGATCGGAGCGAACCATAGGATCGCCATGGCGCTCGTCGTCTGTCCGGTGCCGGGGATCGGCACGAACACCACGATCGCGACGCCCCCAAAGACCACGAGCGCGATGGCGGCCGCGTCGCGGAGGAGGCTGCGGTCGCTCGGTAACCCGACCCAGGGTTTAGTCGGCCGGAAGCCCGAGCGCCGTAGGCGGACCAGAAGAGCGGTGCCGAGGACCGCCGCGAGGCCGAGGCCCTCGAACGCTGCGAAGCCGATGTACGAAGCGTTTCCCAGCCCGTGGCTGAGGACTTGGGCAACGAACGACGAGGTGCCGTAGAACCAGAAGAGGAACGTGGCGGTCAGGAAGCCCGCGACGAACCCGAGCTCCCGGGTCGGGAACCGACGGCTCCAGAGACCGGGACGCCACAGCTCGAGAAGAAGGATCCCTCCGAGCGCGCTCACCGCGAAGAGGTAGCTGGAGAGATGGTGCGTGACGACCAACGCCCCGCCGGTCAGGGCGAGTGGGAGGTACCATCGGAGGTCGCGGCGGCTCTCGACCAGCATCCACAGGGCCGCGACGCACAGAAAGTCCCCCAGGGCCAGCGGCGCGGGGTGCGCGATCGAGAAGAGTCGGGGCATAGCGACCGAGGCGACGGCCGCACCGAGGAGGGCCACGGTGTCGTTCGGGTAGAGGCGGCGGAACAGCAGGAAGAGGGGGAAGAACGAGAGGACCGCGACCAAGGGGACGATGACCGTGAGCGCGGAGAACGTGTCGACGCCGAGCGCCCCCGCGCCGGCGCCGGCGAGAAGGTAGATGCCCGGAAAATCGGGATAGCTCGTGCCCCAGCCCGTGTACGCCGACCCGTGCGGCAGCGTGCCGGTGGCGAGAAGGTCGCTCGTCAGACGATAGTATTCCCCCGTGTCCGAGCCGAACAGCGCGTAGGAGAGGAACGGCTCGAGCGCCAGGAACGCGAGGAGCAGCGCAACCGCCCCGAGCAGGAGCGCGGTCTCCAGACGGAGCGGGGCCGGGTCCGAATCACGGTCCGGCCGGTCGTCCGGCGTTCTCCCCACCGCCATCCGGAACGCGCAGAACGGCCCGCCATCTATAGCTCTCTACCCGGACCGGCGGAGCCAAAACGGGTGGGTTCGACCGAGCTAACCCATAAATAGGAGGGGCTGGTGCGCCCGAAACGAGGCCGTGGATGCCTTCGAAACCCCCTCAGAAGAAGAGCGCCCGGCCGGCGCCGAAGCGAGCTTCGCCTCCTAGGCGACCGCCGGCGAAGAAACCCGCGCCCGCCCCGGGGAAGAAGCCTGCGGCGAAGGGGTCCCATCCGCCCGCGCACAAGTCATCCTCGAAGTCCGCCGCCTCCGTGCCGACCCCACAACTCGAGGTGCCCCTCCCGGGTGGACGCCGCCACGTCCTCTCGCTTTCGTTCGTTCGCGACGGCGATGAGTTCCTGGCCCGGCTCGAGACGGACTCCGGACACATCACGGAGCTCAAGAACCGGTCGTTGGACCAGCTACTGACCCTCGTCGCGAGCGAACTCGAGGACCTGCTCGAGTGATCCCGGGCTATCGGACCGTAACGCGCCCCGTCGTTTCGGACAGAAGTCCGGCTTCGACCAGGTAACTCCGGGTCGTACGGCCCGGACTCGAGACCTCAACCGAGTCGACCGGTTCACCGGAAAGCAATCCGGCCGGATAGCTCCGGACCTTTCGAACGGTGACCTCGTCGAGAGGGGCCCACTCGGTCCGACGACCCCACCGGCCGACCACGGCAAGTGACGTGGACGACTGCTCGACGGCTCGGGGGGCGGGAGTGATCGAGAGGAGCGCCCCCACGACGGCCACCACCAGGGCGACGACGCTGAACGCGACGAGTCCCCCCTGGGCACCGGGGCTCATCCCTCCGGGGGCATTCCGGTCGTAGAGAACGAACCCGAGATAGAGTAGCGTGAGGACGACGAGATAGAGCAGCATGAGCCGCACCGCCCGCTGGGTCCCCGCCCGGTTGGGGCGACGAAGTCCGGGGAGGAGCGGCGGGGACGCCGGCCGTGCCTTCACCGGTCGTCGAGTGTCTCGGAGATGGTCGGACGGGCCGCGCGGAATGCGGATGGCCCGAGGCGTGACCATGGCAGCCCTCCCTCAGGAACGGTCAGCCCACGAGCTTAAAACTACCGGCCGACCATGCCCGCCGGGATGCCGAGCCGAACCGAGTACCTCGTGATGAAGACGGCCCGTGCCCGCGAGTTCGTCAACATTACCGGCCGGGTCCGGGACATCGTGCGGGGTAGCGGAGTGACCGAAGGGCTCGCGCTCGTCTCCTCGATGCACATCACCGCGGCGGTCTACGTGAACGACAATGAGTCCGGCCTTCTCGAGGACATCGCGGCGTGGGCGGACCGGCTCGCTCCACCGGGAGACTACGCCCACCACCGAACCGGGGAGACGAACGGGGACGCGCACTTGAAGAACCTCTTGCTCGGTCACCAGGTGGTCCTCCCGGTCACGAGGGGCGACCTTGACCTCGGCCCCTGGGAGCAGGTCTTCTACGCGGAGTTCGACGGTCAGCGTCCGAAGCGAGTGATCGTCAAGGTCGTTGGGGACCGGTAACCGACGATCGCTCTCTCGGGAACTCTCTCGGAAACCGGTGAGTTCCCGAAAGGCATTTCTCCGAGCGCCGGGTTTCATATTGGCTGGCGGAGCGTATCGCCATGGCGAGATTCGGGCGAGGCCTTTCGTCGCTCCCAATCGTCTTGGTCATCCTCGCGGTGATGCTGCTTTCCGGTACCGGTAACGGCCATCTAAACCAGGCGACAAAGCTCCCAACTTCCGTAGCCCGGAGTCAAGTCACGGTCGACTCGCGATCGGTGTCGGCGGGGCCGACGAATTGGACCCTTCTCGCCACCAACACGGCGCCCTCGCCTCGGCGAGACCTGGCGACCGTGTACGACCCGTCGGACCACGTCGTCCTCCTGTTCGGCGGGGCCACGACCCCTCTCTCCGGGGGGGACAACGTGGTCGGGGAGACCTGGGTGTTCCAGAACGGAGTCTGGGTGAACCTCACGTCGTCGCTCCCGGTGTCCCCACCCGCCCGCGCGGATCCGGGTTTCGCGTACGACCCGGCCGACGGCTACGTCGTCATGTTCGGCGGCATCGGGAACCCCGGGGGGACCGTGGCGCTCAACGACACCTGGGTGTTCAGCGACATGCGGTGGACGGAGCTCGTCACCCCCACCGCACCGCCGGCCCGTCGGGGCCCCGCGGCGGCCTGGGACCCGGCGGACGGTTACATCGTCCTGTTCGGCGGGGGTAACTTCCGCAACGGCACCGGCTTCGCAAACGATACTTGGGTGTTCCATGGCGGCGCTTGGACTCAAGTCACCACGACCGGCCCGATTCCCGCGGCGCGGAATTCTGCTGCGATGACGTACGACTCGGCCGACGGCTACATTCTGATGTACGGTGGCTGGAACGGAAACCCGCTAAACGATACATGGACGTACCGAGCCGGGACGTGGACGGAGCTTAACCCGGCGCGGTCTCCCTCGCCACGCCTAATGGGCAACGCAGACATGGTCTACGACCCCGCGCTCCAAACGACGGTCCTGTTCGGAGGGAAGTACCTCGGTACCTTCTACAACGAGACCTGGACCTTCCTTGCGGGCTCGTGGACGAATCTCACTCCGAGCCTCGCGAGCTCTCCAGCCGCCCGTCACGCAGAGGGGCTCGTCTATCTTCCGACCGACGGGGTGCTCCTCCTGTTCGGCGGAGAGACGTTCTGGCCGAGCACGCTGAACGACACTTGGCTATTCGGCGACTTGAGCTCGACCACCGATTTCGTCCGGGTTTCGCTCATCGCGGCGGGTCCGCAGAATTGCTTCGCCCGGTTCGGGGACGTTACGTTCCCCCCGAACCTTACCGTGGCGGCGGCACGGACGACCTATGGGATTACCGCGTACCCCTATGGCGCGCCGTTCGAGCAGTGGAAAGTGACCGGCGGACTCGCGGTGTCATCCGGCCAATCGACCCGCCCGGCCGCCTCGGTCGCCGTCACCGGGTCGGGAACGATCACGGCTCTGTTCACAGCCTTTTCCGCGCCCGGGAACCTGAGTGCTCCTGCGGGTCAAGGCCCGGGGCCCCTCTTCCTGGGGCTGGGTCTTGGCGCGATCGCGGGCGGACTCGGTGTGTACTTCGTGCTCGGTCCTGGTCGACGTGCGTTCCCTGCCGGCAACCGCCCGCCCGAACCGCCAGGCTAGGCCGCGGTCTACGTCTCGAGGTGCGGGTCGTCCGCGTGGCCCGCACCTTTTGGCCGGGGGAGCGGTGTGTGGGGGTCGACCAGGGGGACCTTGCGGGCGATCTCTCGGGCCATCGCCGAGCAAGAGGAGGGCGGGACCGGGTGCAGGGTGTACCCCGGTAGGGCGAGGTCGTACGTAACGACCTTCTTCTCGGCAATCGTTTCCCAAACGGCCCGGAAGACCCGGTCCGCCGCCTCCTTCTCTCCCAGATGGCGGAGCAGGAGCTCGAGGCAAAGGACCTCCGCGACTGGGTCGGCCTTGTCCTGGCCGGCGTACTTTGGTGCGGAACCGTGCACGGGCTCGAAGACCGCGATCTCCTCGCCGTACAGCGCTCCAGGGGCCACGCCGAGACCGCCGGCGAGCCCCGCGCACAGGTCTGAAAGGATGTCGCCAAAGAGATTGGTCGTCACGATGACATCGTACTCCTCGGGCTTCTTCACGAGCTGCATGCACATGTTGTCGATCAGGCGCTCGTCCGCCGCGATCTCAGGGTACTTTGGGGCCATCTCCTGGAAGGCGGCTTGGAAGAGCCCACCGGTCGTCTTCATGATGTTCGCCTTGTGGACCGCGGTGACCCGCCGGCGGTGGTCACGTCGGGCGAGCTCGAAGGCGAACCGGATGATCCGGTCGGAGGCCTTCCGCGTGATCACGTCGACCGTCTCGGCCGCGGAGTGGTCCCGGTCCACCCAGTGCTCGACCCCCGAGTACAACCCTTCCGTCGCTTCGCGCACGACGACGAGGTCGGTCTCGGGGAACCGGGTCCCTTCGCCCGCGATCGCGCGGGCGGGTCGCACTGACGCGTAGAGGTCGAGTTGCTGACGGAGCGCGACGTTCACGGACCGGAAGCCGCTCCCGATCGGGGTCGTGATGGGTCCTTTGAGGGCGAGCCGGTTCTTCTTCACCGAATCGAGCACGGAGTCGGGAAGCGGCGTGCCTTGGGTCGCGATCGTCCGCTCGCCCGCGTCGACGACCTCCCAATCGAAGCGAACACCGGTCGCGTCCGCCACCCGCTGGGCGGCCTGCGTGACCTCGGGTCCAATGCCGTCCCCGGGGATCAAGGTCACGCGATAGCTCATCGTATGCCTCGCGTTCGGGCCCGAGCGTTGGGCGGATTTAAGCAAGGGGTCCGCGCGCGGCAGGCCCCGCCGAGGGATGGGCCGCAGGCAACTTCGCCAACACCGAGCGGAGCACGATGTCCCGGAGCCCCGCCTCGTCCGCCGCCGTCGTCCAAACGACCACGATCCCGTCCCAGGTCGTCGCCGAGATGTCCACGACCTCGAGAATAACGGGGGGGGCGACCGAGGACCGGCCGGGAAGCGAACCTAGCGTCTCGGCGAGGGCGGTCTCGACCGTGGACACTGCCACCGATTGCGGGAATGTCATGCGGATCCGGTGCGACCGTAGAACGCCCGGAGCCTGGCGGATGACGAGCGCTCCCAGTACCACCGAGTTCGGTACTCGGACCGTCCCGCCGGCGTCGGCCCGCATCACCGTGTAGATGAGGCCGACGTCCTCGACCGTTCCGGAGTAGGTCGGGTACAACATCTCGTGGGCGTAGCTCGGCGCGATCGCCCCGTAGCTTGGCGGAACGAGGCTGACCCGATCGCCCGGGCGGAACGGGTCGGCGATCACGATCAAGAGCCCAGCGAAGACGTTCGCGAGGACGGTCTGCGCCGCGAGGCCGAGGACGATACCGGCGAGCGCGCTCCCGAGGAAGATCGACTCCAGGGAGACACCGGCGAGCTTGAACAGGGCGAGGACCGCCCCGATGACGATGAGCAAGTTGAGGAAGAGCCGTATCGCCGAGGCCCGGGAGGTCGCGCCCCGCCGCGCCAGGAGCGCGTTGGTGGCTCCGGTGACGGCGCGCGCGACGAAGTAGGTGACGAGCGCGATCGCGCCGGCCTCGAACAGGAGGATCTCGGGCGAGTTGAATTCGTTGAGGACCCTGCTGTTGAAGACTGTGAAGATCGAATAGAGGACGACGCCGACGAGGATCGCGACGAGAAGGTCGCGAACGAGCACGTAGAGCGGCCGAGGTGGCTCGAGCCCGCGTGCGGCCATACGCGCGGGGAACGGCCGATAACCATAGCACTTTTCATCGCCCGAGGTTGCGCGTAAACAGTATTCTTATATTCGCATGTTATACAACAACCTATGTTCCCCTCCGTGCGCGCCGAGGTCCTTGCCCGCGACTGGCTGCCTCCCGTCGTCCTCGGTCGGCAAGGCGAGGTGGCTGAGGTCGTCCGCCGCCTCGACCCGCCTCGTCCTCGCGCCCCGTACCCCTGGATCCTCGGGGTGGCGGGACCGATCGGCTCGGGAACGTCCGCGGTGGCCCGCCGCGCGGCCCGAGAGGTCTGCGACCGTCTGAGAGCGACGTCGACCGAACCCCTCCCTCGCCTCCTCATGCTCCGGGTCGCGGGATTGCGGGGCGCGCATGGCGTCGCCTCCGCGCTCGTCCAGCGGTTGGACGAGGGGTTTGACGGCCGGGGCTTCCCGGTCTCGGAGATCCTCGCCGGGTTCCTCCGCCGGATTCGCCGTGACGCGCGCCCCACCGTCCTCGTCTTGGACGATGTGCGGGTCGGCGGGCCAGACCTCGCACCGGTGCTCCGTGCGGTCGGCGACCCCGACCGGTTCCTTCCCGAAGGGCAGAGCGGCCTCCCACCGTTCTGGACGGTCCTTGCAGGGACCTCGGACGGGCTCGCCTCTCTCGAAGCCGCTCTCCGTGGCCGGTTCCCGTTCGGCCCGTTCGTGGTCCTTCGACCCTACGACCAACGGGCCCTCGGCACGATCGTGGCCGACCGCTTGGAGCGCGCCTTGGGTCGGCCCGTGCCCGGCGGGTTTGTTACTCGGATCGTGGCCCGCGCTGTGGAAGACGGCGGGGGCGCTCGCCGGGCCATCGACCTCGTGCGGCGCGAGCTCCTCGGGCACCTCTCCGAGAGCCAGGGCGGCCGGCATTCTGAACGAGCCACGACGGGGGTAGCGGTCGAAACCCGCGTCGTGCACGCCATCGGCGCGGCGTCCCAGGGGATCTCGGCCCGCCTGGGCGACGTGCGACGCTGGGAGGCGGAGCTCGCCCGCGAGCAGGGTCGTCGGCCGCTTCCCACGACCACGATGTGGCGCAGGATCGTGCGGCTCGAGCAGGCCGGCTATGTCCGAAGGGAGATTCGGACCGGGGGAAGCGGCGGTACCCGCTCGCTCGTCCGGGTGCTCACCCCGATCGAGGAGTGGGTCACGGACCCCCATCCGAGGGAAACTCGTCCAGACGTCGCACCGTGGAGCGCTGGGTCGCCCGACCTACCGGCGGGCCCGCCGGGACCGGCTCGTCCCTCCTGGGGTTTTCCTCCGCTCGACGACGGAGCTGACTAGCGACCATCTCCGCGAGCTTGCGCGACTTGAGCACCTGTTCGATCCGGTCGAGCGGGGCCTGTCGAAGGCTTTCCCGGTCGGGATACCCAGCCCGGTAGAGCATGCGGGCCCGAACGCGACCGATCCCCCGCAATCGCACGAGGTCGAGGAGCTCTTCCTTCACGCCGTAGCGGACCCGAAGCGAGAGGTCGTCGATCGGGCGGCCGGCCCGGCGCTGGAACACGGACGAAAGTCGGCCCGCGGCGAAGAGGATCCACTCGGCGTCCTCGACCTTCGTCCGCAGGTCTCCCGCGCCGATGCCGAAGCGTCGGGTCAGGTCGAGGATGGGCTCCTCGCCGATCCACGCCTCGAGGACCGAGGCGGTCTTCAACGTGGCGAGGAAGACCTCGAGGTCGAGCTCGAGCGGAGCCTCCTCCGGCTTGACGAGCAGCTCCTCCGCCTCGTCCGTGTACCGGGCGAGCAGGTCGGCCTCCTCCCCCCGTCTCAAGTACAGGGGCGGCAGGTCCGGAGTGGTGGAGATGGCGGCGAGGAGCGGGAAGACCCCCACACCGATGGGCGCTCGCTCGATGACGTGGCGCAGGACGATCGCGCTCAGGGGGTCGAGGTAGAGTTCGCTCGTCAGGTGACCGAACCGGGTCGCGCGGAGCGCGCGTCCGGGCTCGAGGAGCTCGTGCTCCTCGAGGAACTGCCGGACCCCGGTGACCTTGGCCTCGAGCTCTGCCAGCGGAAGGGTCTGGCCGTAGAACGTCGCGGCGAAGAACGACTTGAGCTCACTCTCGTTCGCGACCGCCCCGCTCGCGACGAGCGCGAGGAGGTGCATGCGTAGCGCCGGCTCGGCGGCGAGGCGACTCTGGATCGGCTCGGGAGGTGCGGAGAGGTAGTGGTCCAAGAGTCGCTCCTCGTCGTCGGGGCTCCGGGCGAGGAGGAGCGCCTCCCCGACCGGGTCGTATCGCGGACGTCCGGCGCGGCCCAGCATCTGATGCACTTCGAGGGCGGGGATGGGCGCCTGGAGTCCGAGCCGGTCGTCGTAGCGGCTGGTGTCGCGGACGATTACGCGGCGAGCCGGAAGGTTGATGCCTGCGGCGAGGGTCGGAGTCGCCACCAAGGCCTTTACGGCCCGGTCTCGGAACGCGTGCTCGACCACCCGCCGTTCGGGGTTCGTGAGGGAGGCGTTGTGGAACGCGACCCCGTTCGGCAGGAGGCCGCTCAGCCGGCGGATCCCTTCGGTCTCCTCGTCCGATACGGTCGCGAGCTCCGAAGCGGCGGCGTGCGCTCGCGCCCGTTCGTCGGAGGATAGGAGTCCGCGTACCGTCGCGATCAGCGACTCCGCCAGCTGTTCGCTCGCCCGGCGGCTGTTGACGAACACGAGCGCCTGACCACCCTCTTCGACCACCGTGCGAACGAGCCGGGGGACGGCCTCGCCCGGGGGCGCGATCTCCCGAGCGGAAAGGTCCGTGAAGGTGATCCGACCGTCGTAGTAGACCCCGAGCTTGAGAGGGACCGGGCGAAACGAGCTCGCGATGTGACGGGCGTTGAGCCAGGCGGCGACCTCCTCGGAGTTCTGGACGGTGGCCGAGAGCGCCACGACCTGAAGGTCGGGGTACGACCGGCGTAGGCGCGTCAGGCTGACCTCGAGCGTGGGTCCGCGGTCCGGGTCGCGGAGCAGATGGACCTCATCGGCGACCACCACGCCGAGCCGGTCGAGCCAAGGGCTCCCGCGACGGAGCAGTCCGTCCGCCTTCTCGCTGGTCGCGACCAGGATGTCCAGCTTTTCGAGCTTCTCCGCGGGAAGGTC
>Ga0187815_10000955_pt1 | contig 13765 bp, 12 predicted proteins | sample NC_S_5_FD_132962 | JGI IMG/M metagenome (GOLD analysis project Ga0187815, IMG submission 132962) | Wetland sediment microbial communities from Neuse River Estuary, North Carolina, USA - ASW-S_5 | ecosystem: Environmental > Aquatic > Freshwater > Wetlands > Sediment | place: USA: North Carolina...
CCGCCGCCCGGCCAGCGCAGACCACCACGCTGTACGACACGATGGTCGCCAACAACGCCGTCATGGGCGACAGCTGGGGCCTGGAAACCCCACTGTGGTTCGCGCCCAAGGGCACCGAGCCGAAGGCCATCGTTTCCTTCCGCCGCTCCAACGATGTTGCCCATATCGCCAACGAGGTGCGCGCGACTCGCGAGCGCGTCGGCGTGACCGAGATCGCCAACTTCGCCAAGTATGAGGTGTCCGGCCCCGGCGCGGAAGATTTCCTCAACCGGCTGATGACCAACCGCATGCCGAAGACCGGCCGGCTGGTGCTGACCCCGATGCTGAACGAATTCGGCAAGCTGATCGGCGACTTCACCATCGCAAAGGCAGCCGAAGATCGCTTCATGATCTGGGGTTCGTCGGCAGCGCAGAAGTACCATATGCGATGGTTCGAAAAGCACCTGCCCAAGGATGGCTCCGTGCGCATCCACCGCTTCGACCAGACGCTGGTGGGCCTATCGATTGCCGGCCCGCGCGCGCAGGACCTGCTTGCCAAGCTGGTCGACGCCGATGTTTCGACCAAGGCGTTCCGCTTCATGGACTATCGCGAGATGGCCGTGGGCGGCGCGCCTTGCATGGTCAACCGCATCAGCTACACCGGCGATCTCGGCTACGAGATCTGGATGGCACCGGCCTATCAGCGCCTCGTCTACAAGGCGATCAAGGAAGCAGGCGAGGAATTCGGCATCGTCGATTTCGGCATGCGCGCGCTGCTTTCCATGCGCCTCGAAAAGAATTTTCCAACGTGGTTCCGCGAGCTGCGGCCAATTTACGGCCCATTCGAGGGCTCGATGGACCGCTTCATCCGTATGGAAAAGAACGACTTCATCGGCCGCGAGGCAGCTGCAAGGGAGCAGGCAAAGGGTCCAAAGCTGCGCCGCGTGTCGTTCATTGTCGACGCGCTCGACGCCGACGTGATGGGGGACGAGCCGATCTGGGCCAAGGTCTCGGTCGATTACGGCACCGTTGAAGAGCCCCACGGCTACGGCGCTCCGCGCTTCGATGAGACCGGCAAGGAAGCGCATGGCTCGGCGGCCGACGAAGGTGACTCGAGCATCCGCGGCATCGTCGACGGTGAATGGCGCGTGGTGGGCTGGGTCACCTCGGGTGGCTATGCGCATTACGTCGAAAAATCGCTGGCGCAGGGCTATGTGCCCGCAGCCCTTGCCGAGAACGAGAGCGAAGGCATGTTCGAGATCGAGATTTTGGGCAAGCGACGCCCGGCTCGCATCAATGTGCTGCCGCTATTCGATCCGGCCGGCGAAAAGATGCGCGGCTGAACAAGAACAAGTCGGAAATGAAAAAGGGCGGCACTTGGCCGCCCTTTTTTGCTCGCTCAAATTGCTCAGGCTGTCTTCTCTGCCGAGGCTTCCGCACCGACCTCGTCGGTCCGCCGCGAGAAATAGTTGGCGATGAGCGCACCGGAAATGTTGTGCCACACGCTGAAGACGGCGCTGGGCACAGCCGCGAGCGGCGAGAAATGCGCATTGGCGAGCGCAGCGCCCAGGCCGCTGTTCTGCATGCCCACCTCGATGGCGATGGCCTTGCGCTTGGCGAGCGACAATCCGGCCGCGCGCGCCGCGAAATAGCCGAGCAGCAGGCCGCAGCCGTTGTGCAGGACGACAACGGCGAAAATCAGCAGGCCCGACTGGGTAATGGCCGCCTTGTTGACGGCAACCACCGCCGAGACGATCAGCACGATGCCGGCAACGCTGACCAAAGGCAGCATGGGAACGGCGGCCTGCACCACGCGGGGCATGGCCTTCTGCAGAATGAAGCCAAGCGCCAGCGGCACGAGGATGACCTTGACGATGGACAGGAACATGCTCATCGCATCGACCGGCAGATACTGGCTGGCGAAGAACCAGACGAGAAACGGCGTGACGATCGGCGCCAGCAGCGTGGTGACGCTGGTACAGGCCACGCTCAGCGCCACGTCACCCTTGCCGAGATAGGTCATGACATTGCTTGCCGTGCCGCCCGGGCAGCAGCCGACCAGGATGACCCCGGCCGCGACCTCCGGCGACATCGGGATGATGCGGGTGAGCAAGACAGCCAGGATCGGCATGATGATGAACTGCGCGAGAACACCGATCGCCACATCGAACGGGCGGCGCGTCACCTCGCTGAAATCCTTGCCCGAGATGGTCAGACCCATGCCGAACATGATGATGCCGAGCAGCACCACGATCCACGGCGCGAACACGCTGAAGGCGGTCGGCAGCACAAAGCCGAGCACGGCGAACACGATCACCCAGACGGCGAAGGTGCGGCCGACGAAATCCGAGAAGGCAGCAATGGTTTTCACGATCCACTTCCTTGAGAATTGTTGGGGGAAGCTGTCTCGGGAGAGACAGAAAGTTGCGTGTTTTTCACGCCAAATTAACCGATTTGGCAAGCCTCTAACGGCTCAAACGACATAATTTGAAAGGTGACGATGGGTAATCCGGCAGACGATTGTCTATCGTTTGGCGTCATGGCAGCCGGTAGGCGGGCGCGCGCAGCGATGCGATAAATGGCAGTCCCTTGCGCAGGCTCGTCTCGCCGACCACACGCAACTTTTCCGAGACCGCTTCGTAGCGTCTGGCCAGCGCCCAGCTCCGGCAATCGACCGCGCACACATCCGCCCTGCCCTCCGCGACCGCGATCATCGAACGGCGGTGCCCGCCGGTCTCGACCAGTTTCGAAAACAATTCCAGGCTCTCGCCAAACGTTCCCAGATCGCGCGTCAGCGCGATGATCCCGGACATGGAGTCGTCGCTGTTGTAGGCAAAACGCTTATTCCGAATGAGGTCGAGAGGAAGCGCGGGCGTACGCTCCCCCTTGTGGACGGGTAAGTCCCGCCGCATCAGCAGCACGCTGGAATAGAGCTCGCCCTGCCCGCCCTCGAAGGCGGAATAGTCGGGCTGACCCACGACGCGCACGTGCTGCGACAGGCCAAGCTCTATCGGCCCCCAGCAGGTCTGCGCGAACAGAAGATCGGGATGACGCCAGAGCGTCGGCAGATCGAACTCGTCTGGCGGCAGCGTGGCCGGGTCGGGCGCGATCACATTGCCTTCGGCGTCGCGGATGCCGCCCGGCACCGGCGGCAGGTCGGCATTGCGGCGCGCGAGGCGTTCGGGCGCATCGATGCCGGTGGCACGAAAGGCATCGCGCAGGCGTGCCCACTCGGCATCCGTCTCGGCCCGCACCTCGGGCCAGTCATACATGGGGAGAGCTGCGATGAACTGGCTCATGGTGCCTTTCCGCCGACGATTTGGCCCGAACGGGGAAGACTATTCCTTCGGCGGTTCGGCCGGCACCGGCATCGTGCCCAGTCCGTTGACTGACCGGGCGCGCATGCGCGGCGCAAAAGCGCGACCGGTATCCTGCATCCGCCGCAACGCAGGATGTACCACGGGTTCCTTGGCGCGGAAGGCATATTGCCTGAGCAGCGCGAAATAACTGGGCACCACATAGCCGTTGTTCAGGGCGATCCATTCCGCGCGCCGTTCGCGAAAGAGCCTCGGCAGACGATACCATGCCACGGTCGGGCTCTTGTGATGCACGAAATGCAGGTTGTTATTGAGAAACAGCAAGGACAGCACCGAACGCTCGATGATGATGGTGCGCCCCTCCGGCCGCTCCGACCACTGATGCTCGGCGAAGGTGCGGACCGACATCAGCGACTGGCCGAGCCAGACCGGCACCAGCACATAGAGCCAGAACGGGATTTCGAACACGAACACCACCAGCGGTATGACGATCGCAAGGCCTATGCCGTGCAGCAGCCACGCCTTGCGCACCGCACGATCGCCATCGGCAATCAGCCGCGCCTCCGAGAGCAGGAAGCCGACCGTGCCCAGCATGGGGTTGAGCACGAAGCGCCCCAGCATGGTGTTGTTGACGACCAGAAGCGCCTTCATGGAACGCGGAAGTTCCTGATGCTTCCAGACAGCCTGATAGTAGCTCTCCGGATCATCGAACGGATCGGTCAGGTTCTCATCCGCATGGTGGCGCAGATGCAGCGCCTTGAAGCGGCGGTAGGGATAGACGAGCCCAATGGGCAGGCCCACCAGCAGTTCGTTGACCCAGGCCTTGCGCGTCGGATGGCCGTGCAGCGCCTCGTGGATCAACGATGACTGCATGGCAAGCACGAAGCCGAGAACCAACAGCGTCAGGATCGGAAAATGCGGCCAGAGAAAGAAAGATGCCCCCGCCCAGGAGGCGTAAGTCGCAGCGATGAGAATGACCGTCGGCCATTCGATCACCGGCACGCTGGCGTGCCTTATGTTCTTGTCGTATGCCATGCCCCGCTCACTTTCCCCCGGAGACCGCCGGCAACCCGACCGTCCTGACAGGATGCTGTCAGTAGTCAGGGGAAGATTCAACGCGACAATGGGAACAGATCGTTTATTTTGCGCATCTTGATGCGCATATGTTGTACATTGTAAACAAGCATACGGAACAAACATGTTGCTGTGCGCATTCATAAACCGTGACGTACACGGAACTCGGTTGCTCGGAGTCGCCCATGGACAAACGCGACCTGTCAGGACTGTTTCGCGAACGGCTGAAAACGCTTTTGCTGCGTTCAGGCCTGAATCAGTCCGCCTTCGCCGCCTCGGTCGGCATCGACCGTTCCGCCCTCTCCCAGCTTTTGTCGGACGAAACCACCCGCCTGCCGCGCGCTGAGACGCTGATGACGATCGCCGCCGAGCACAAAGTCTCGCTCGATTGGCTACTGGGGCTCAGCCAGGACGAGGGCCTCACCGGCGAAATCCGCGAAAGCCTGGAGATCGAGGAAGGCCCCGGCGGCTTCGACCGCACCTTGCTGGCCAAGTGGCATGCGGAAGCCGCGGGCACGAAAATCCGCTATGTGCCGGCCGGCATTCCCGACTTGCTGCGCACCGACGCGCTGGTCGACTACGAGGCCGACATTTCCAACAAGAGCCGTCACAGCCAGGCCGTCGAGACGCAATACCGCATCGACTACAACCGGCGGCCGGAAACCGACATGGAAGTGTGCATGCCCCGCCACACGCTGGAGATATTCGCGCGCGGCATGGGCATCTGGGACCGCTTTCCCGAAAACGACCGGCGCGAGCAGCTGATCCACATGGCTGACCTGATGGAAGATCTTTACCCGACCTTCCGGCTGTTCCTCTATGACGGCCGACTGCGCTACTCGGTGCCCTACACCATCTTCGGCCCTTACCGCGCCGCCATCTATGTCGGCGACATGTATCTGGTGCTGAATGCCACCGCGCCCGTCTGTACGCTGACGCGGCATTTCGACAACCTGATCCGCAGCGCCGAGATCAACGCGCACGAGGCAGCGGACTTCGCGCGCCAGCTTGCGGAAACGAGGCTTTCCGCGCCATAAGCCGCAATACGGAAACGCAGAAACATTGACGAGATATAAGGACTTCTTTATATCGTTATCCCCAATAACGTTCTCGGAAGGCAACTTTCCATGACCAATCCCATCGACGCCCTGCTGGCCGAAAAGGGCGTGCTTCTCGCCGACGGCGCCACCGGCACCAATCTCTTCGGCATGGGGCTGGCCTCCGGCGAGGCGCCGGAACTGTGGAACGAGACCGCGCCGGAAAAGATCGCGGCGCTGCATCAGCATTTCGTCGATGCCGGCGCCGATATCATCCTGACCAACTCCTTCGGCGGTACGCGCCACCGCCTGAAGCTGCACCACGCGCAGGACCGGGTCTATGAGCTCAACAAACGCGCCGCCGAAATCGCCCGTTCGGTCGCCGACAAGGCCGGCCGCAAGGTGATCGTGGCGGGTTCCATCGGCCCGACCGGCGAGCTTCTGGTGCCGCTCGGCGCCCTCACCTATGAGGAAGCCATCGAGGCTTTTGCCGAGCAGATCAGGGGTTTGAAGGATGGCGGCGCCGAGATCGCCTGGATCGAGACCATGTCGGCCCCGGACGAGGCACGCGCGGCCGCCCAGGCTGCCATCGATGCCGGGCTGCCCTACACTTACACCGTCTCCTTCGACACTGCCGGCCGCTCGATGATGGGGTTGGCGCCGAAAGACGTTCACGGCGTTTCGGAAGGCTTGAGCGAAAGCCCGGTCGCCGTCGGCGCCAATTGCGGTGTCGGCGCATCCGACATTCTCGCCTCGCTGCTTGACATGACAGAGGCCAAGCCGGACGCGACGGTGATCGTGAAAGGCAACTGCGGCATCCCCGAATTCCGCGGCACCGAAATCCACTATTCCGGCACGCCGGAACTGATGTCGGACTATGTGCGGCTGGCGGTGGACAGTGGCGCAAAGATCATCGGCGGCTGCTGTGGAACGTCGTTCGCCCATCTTGCCGCCATGCGCCACGCGCTGGACACGCACCACAAGGCCACCCGTCCGACGGTCGAAACCATCGTCGAGCGCATTGGTCCGTTGCGCAACAAGACCGCGCAGGAAAGCGGCGCGAGCAATGACGGTGAAGGCGGGGCGCGCCGCGAGCGCCGGCGCAACCGCGGCTGAAGTCTCTTCCGCCTTGCATTGAATGCGAGACGGACGCTCCCCAGGCAAAAGGCACCGCCGCGGAAACGCGGCGGTGCCTTTTGTTTTTCCAGGATGCGGCCGCGAGGCCCGCATCCGTCGTCACAGTTCCTCGAAGTCGCGGCGCGCCTGCTTCCGGATATTGAGCGCTTTTTCGGCCTGCTGCGGCGTCAGAGAACCCTCGCGAAGGCGCATGACGACCGCCCGGCGCAGTGCCCGGAACTCGGCATGTTCAGCGAGATATGTTAGGAAAACCCGAAGTTCAGTCGGCACTGGCTTCGCTGTAGCAAAGCACGGCTGAGCGCAGGTTGGTACGGCTGCCGCCGTCATCCTTCATCTGCATCAGGGCACCCGACAGCGCCGGGCTGACAAGCTGTTCCAGCGCCAGGCGGAAACGCTCATTGATGAGCGCCGAGCGGGCGACATCGCGCGCAGCGGCGACAGAAGCGGCGGCTTCCCGCACCGATGCGCCTCGCGTGGCTTCAGTTGAGACAACATGGCTCAACTCCGAACTGGCAACCCTGCCAATCTGCATGTTTCCCCCCGATGTCGATGCGGGAGTGCCATAGCAGCCACGCCTTGCCGGAATGTAACGATCGACCGTCACCTTTGATTAGATTTTTCCCGAATTGCGGTGAGCTTATGACCCCAGCCGATCGAGCGTGGCCTGGTCAGTAGCGCCATTGAAATAGCGCTCGAGCACCTGGCGGAACAGCAGATCCTCCGGCGCGGCATGGTCGAAAAGCGTCATCGAGGAACGCAGCTTCCAGTCATCCGGGCTGCCGAATATCTCATGCGCTGTGCGACCTTCCACTTCCATCAGCAGGCCGACGCATAAGCGCAAGCGCGGGCCGAGCACCGGGTGTTCGAGATATGCCCGCGCCTCGTCAACGGACGAGATGGCATAGCGTTGCGACATGGCGCTCATGCCCAGGCCGGCAATCTGCGGAAAGACGAACCACATCCAGTGGCTGGTCTTGCGGCCGTTCCTCAGTTCCGCGCAGACTTTAGCTATCACGGGGTCCTGGGCCCGGACAAAGCGAGCGAGATCATATGGATCCGCCGCGTCCGCCATCTTCAACCCTTCAGCGTCTCGGCAAAGAATGCCGTCAGGCGCTTCCAGTGCCGCTTCGCGCCCGCCGCATCGAACACACCATGGTCTGGAACGCACCAGCCATGCGCCATGCCGACATAGTTTTCGAGAATGTGGTCGACCTCCGCCGCGCGCAGCGCCTCGGCCAGTCGTGCCGACTGTTCAGGCGGAAAGCTGCGATCGACACCGGCGGTGCCGACATAGACCCGGGCCTTGATATCGCCGGCACGGCGGTGCGGGCTATCTGGCGCATCACTGGCAAGGTTTCCGCCATGAAAGGAAGCCGCCGCCTTGATGCGTTCGGGATAGCCGGCAGCCGCGTTAAGCGCCCGCGCGCCGCCCATGCAATAGCCCACCGTGCCGATAGGACCGGTGACGCCCTCGGCGAAAAGCGCATCGAGGAAGGCACCGCTATCGCGAATGGTCATGGCTTGCGTGGTACCGCCGACTATCGCCATCAGTGCCTGCTTGCTCTTCTCCTGCGCGAAAGCGGTCTTTGCGTCGAACGGACCATAGGGTGCATTGCGATAGAAAAGGTCCGGCACCAGCACGGCATAACCCTCGCCCGCCAGGCGCTCGGCCATCTCGTCCAGCGCCGGACGCGGGCCGAAGGCATCCATGTAGAGGATCACGCCGGCCTTTGCGCCCGCGCCGAACAGCCCGGCCTGCGCCGTGCCGTCGGCGGTCTTGATCCGAAGGTTCTTCTTCTGCATGAACACGCCCTCTCCAATTTCGTTCTGGCGCGATAGATACAGGCGCTGCCGCGCGCGACAAGATGTCGGACGCCCGCGCCGATCAAACTATCGGGAACTGGCGTTCCCCACTTTCAGTCGCCGATCTTAACTGTCCGTGCGCCGACATACAGCGCCCGGCCCGCGCCAAGCCCGGCGATGGCGGCACCAAGCCCCAACGCCACGTACAGGAAGGCGGTGGCCTGGAAGCTTCCCGTCCAGCCGCGGATAAGCCCGACCAGTAACGGGCCGATTGCCGCCAGCACATAGCCCACGCCCTGCGCCATACCGGAAAGATGCGCGGCCACATGAGAATCGGGCGAGCGCAACACGATCACCGTCATGGCCGCCGCGATCAGCCCACCCTGTCCGATGCCCTGCAAAATCGCCCAGAACACCACCGTCGAGGTTGGCGCAAACAGGATGCCCAGCAAGGCAACAGTTGCCGCCACGACCAGGGCTACATTGACGCCGCACTGGTTTTTACGCCGCACGGCGAAGGACGGCACGGCAAGGCAGGTGACGACCTGCGCCATGACGGACAGCGAAACCAGCGCGCCGGCGGTGGTGGCGTCAAAACCACGCTCGCGCAGGATCGGCGCCAGCCAGCCGAAGACACAATAGGCAAGCGCCGACTGCAGCCCCATGAACAACGTCACCTGCCAAGCAAGGCGGTCGCGCCACAGGCCGGTGACGCGGAAGCCGCTATGACTGACTGTCCGGTGGCTGCCCAGTGCCTGCGGCGTCCAGATCAGCGCCACGATCACCACCGGCACCGCCCAAGCCGCGAGCGCGCCCGACCAGGAGCCGGTGAGCAGATGTTCGATCGGCAGCGTCAGGCCCGCCGCGCCGGCCGAGCCGCCGCACAAGGCCATGGTATAGAGGCCTGTCATGAGGGCGACATTGTCTGGAAAGTCGCGCTTCACCAGCCCGGGCAGGAGCACGTTGCCGATGGCGATTGCCGCACCCGCAAGGAATGTGGAAACGAACAGCAACGGCACCGTTTCCAGCGCGCGCAACCCTGTTCCAAGCGCCAGCAGCAGCAGCGCGGCGAGCAATGTACGCTCCGCCCCATAGCGCTGCGCAAGCTTGGGTGCGAAGGGCGCAAACACGCCGAGGCACAGCACCGGCAGCGTGGTGAGCAGGCTTGCGCCGGTGGTTGAAAGGCCTGTTGCCTCCATCACTTCCGGCAGCAGCACCGACAGGCTGGAAAACAGCGGCCGCAGGTTGAGAGCGATCAGCACCAGGCTGGCGCCGAGCACGATACGGGCCCCGCGACTGCGCAGAACCGGCGGCTGCGGCTTGGGCAGGCTATCGGCTTCGGCATCGATCAACTGATCGTCGAGCGCAGTTGCGGCGACCCGGCGATCATCCGGGCTGGAAAAATTCTGATTCATCTTGAAAGAAGCCGATCGAGTTCGAGGAGGATAGGCGCCACAAAGGCGCGAATAGCGGCCGCGGCCCGGTCCGGATCGCCGGATGCGATGCCGTCGACAATGGCCGAATGGGCGGCGGCATCCGGCTCGGGCATCTGGCCTGCAAGGGTGGAATCTATCGTTTCGGCGATAGCTGCCGTGAAGAACTCATAGATCTCCACCATCGCGCTGTTGCCAGACGCGGCGACCACAGCCTTGTGAAAAGCCATGTCGCGGCGGATGAACTCCTCGCGGCCGCCATCGGCCACCGTGCCGCGTGCGGCAAGCAACCGTCGTATCGTTTCTAGATCGGCAGGCGTATGGCGAATTGCAGCCAGCCGTGCCGCCTCCGCGTCCAGCGCAGCGCGCGCCTCCCACTGGTCGCGCAGACCCGCGCGCTTGACCCGGTCGAGCGCAGCAGTGGGGTCAACGGCCGACTTCACATAGGTGCCCGAACCCTGCCGGGTTTCCAGAAGCCCCTGCGAGACAACGGCACGCACCGCCTCGCGCACCGTGCCCCGACTGACGGAAAGCATTTTGCTGAGGCCCGCTTCGTTGGGAATCCGCTCGCCCACGGCCCAACGGCCACCGACGATTTCTGCGCGGAGGCTTTCGGCGGCACTGTCGGCGAGATTGGTGCGACTTGCGGGCTGCATGGCGACAATCATCAAATCATCAGATGACTCTTCGATATGCCCGTGGATGCGCCCAGTCAATCGGCATCAGTCAACCGCTGATGACCATCTCCGCACGATGGCGATGCAGATGCCGGTCGACGTCAGCCGTCCAGCTTCGCGAAACTTGCCATATGAAAAGCCTGCACCTCGGCAGGATAGCGATGCTTTGTGCCGACAGGACAGGCATTTCGATCCAGGCAGCCTGTGGTGCGACAAGCCTGGCCGCGTGTACCGCTCACATGCGCCAGGCAGCTCTCATAGGCGAAATCGGAGATTGAATAAGCATCGACTGGACAGGATTTCAGGCAAGGTTTTCCGATACATGCATCGCAAAGATGACTCTGTTTGAGAGGCTTCTGAATCGGAATCTCAACATCGAAAAGCAACGCCCCGCGATAGGCGTGCCAAAGGCCGTATTCCGGATGCATGAGAATGCCGAGCGGCGACGGTTTTAGGCCCTCTGCCCGCATTGCCCATTGCTGGAACGGCAGATACGGCTTGTCCGATGGCGACACGGCCCGCGCGCCGAATTTTTGTCCCACCTGCCCGATCACGTCACGTGACCAGGTGTCGAGCGGATCTTTCAGCCCTGCAGGCTGCTGCTCCCGCCAACGCTGGAAATAAGGCCAGGGCGCGGCACCCGCCTGTCCCACCAGCAGCACTGATTTGGCCGGCTCGCCCGATGGTCCGGGCGGAGTTCTGTCGCCGGCCCCGAAAATGAAACCGCCGCGCGAGATGAGACCATGCTCAGCCAGCGCGGCGGAAAGTTCTTCAGGGAAGCGGGGCGACAAGTCTCACCTCTTCCGGGCCGGATCGGAAAACGCCGTCCGCCAGACTTCCTTGTGAATAATGTTGGCCACTTTAGCCCGGCCTGAATCGGGCTCTCTTCAAGTGAAGGCGTCGGGCATCGACTCCTTCTTCTTGGCGATGAAGTCCTTGAGCGCCTCGTCGATGGCCGGATCGAGATACGGCGCCTCGTAGCTTTCCAGCCAGCGGCGGGCGAGCTCGTTGGCTCGCTGCGGCGCGCTCTTCTGCCCTTCGGCCAGCCACTGCTCGTAGGAGTTGTTGTCGGCGATGGACGAACGGTAGAAGGCGGTCTGGAAGTTGGCCTGGGTGTGGTCGCAGCCGAGATAGTGGCTGCCCGGGCCCACCTGGCGGATGGCGTCCATGGCCTGGCCGTTCTCCGACAGGTCGACGCCCTCGGCAAACTTCTGCTGCATGCCGAGCTGGTCGATGTCCATCATGAACTTCTCATAGCAGGAGGCAAGACCACCCTCGAGCCAGCCGGCGGCGTGGAGCACGAAATTGGTGCCGGCCAGAACCGTGGAGTTGAGCGTATTGGCGCTTTCATAGGCCGCCTGCGCGTCCGGAACCTTGGAGGCACAGAGCGAGCCGCCGGTACGGAACGGCAGGCCGAGGCGACGTGCGAGTTGCGCGGCGCCATAGGACACCAGCGACGGCTCCGGCGTGCCGAAGGTCGGCGCGCCCGACTGCATCGAGATCGACGAGGCAAAGGTGCCGAAGATCACCGGCGCGCCGGGGCGGATGAGCTGGGTGAAGGAAGCGCCGGCCAGCACCTCGGCCAGAACCTGGGTCAGCGTGCCGGCCACCGTCACCGGGCTCATGGCGCCGGCGAGGATGAACGGCGTGACGATGCAGGCCTGGTTGTTGCGGGCATAGACCTTCAGCGCCCCCAGCATGGTCTCGTCGAAGACCATCGGCGAGTTGGCGTTGATGAGGCTGGTGAGCACCGTGTTCTCGTCGACAAACTTTTCGCCGAAGAGGATCTTGCACATCGCGATCGTGTCTTCCGCGCGCTCGGGCGCGGTCACCGAGCCCATGAACGGCTTGTCGGAATAGCGCATATGCGCATAGATCATGTCGAGATGGCGCTTGTTGACCGGCACGTCCACCGGCTCGCAAACCGTGCCGCCCGAATGATGGATCGACGGCGCCATATAGGCGAGCTTCACGAAATTCTGGAAGTCTTCGATCGTCGCATAGCGGCGGTTGCCGTCGAGGTCGCGCACGAAGGGCGGGCCATAGACCGGCGCGAACACGGTGGCGTTGCCGCCGATCTGCACCGAGCGGGCGGCATTGCGCGCATGCTGGGTGTAGATCGAGGGTGCGGTCTTGAGCAGCGAGCGGCAGAGCCCCTTGGGGAAATGCACGCGCTCGCCCTTCACGTCCGCGCCGGCTTCCTTCCAGAGCGCCAGCGCCTCGGCGTCGTCACGGAATTCGATGCCGATCTCTTCCAGCACGATCTCGGCATTCTTCTCGATCAGCGCCAGACCTTCCTCGTCGAGGACGTCATAAACCTTGATCTTGCGATTGATGTAGGTCTGCTGCACGCCGGGCCCACCGCCCGAGCGCGCCGCGCGCCGTGCTGCCGCGCCGCCGCTTGCGCCACGTCCACGACGCGTGCCGGCGCCTTCCTGCTCGGACAAGAGGTTATCTTCCATCGAAGTCATCCTTAGAAGTTCAGACATCGGGCACCCATATCGCGCCCCTATGCGGATCGTAGTCATGCACCCTTACCGAAACGGCCAGCAAGCGCCAAGACCTGTCTCAAAATCGACAACAAAACCGGTAAATTCCAGTCGCTTTCCTTTTGCAGGAAGTCGCAAATCAGCTATGCCGCGACACCCTTTGCGTAATAGGTATTGAGGTGAAATTGCACGCCGCGTGGAGTGTGTCACTCGCGGCCACGAGGAGCCTGAAAATGTCTGACGACGAGATCATCCTGTCCGAGCTCTCCGACGAAGAACTCGTGCAACAGATGCACGACGACCTTTACGATGGCCTCAAGGAGGAAATCGAGGAAGGTACCAACATTCTGCTCGAGCGCGGCTGGGCGCCCTATTCGGTGCTGACCGAAGCCCTGGTCGAGGGCATGCGCATCGTCGGCGAGGATTTTCGCGACGGCATCCTGTTCGTGCCGGAAGTGCTTCTGTCCGCAAACGCCATGAAGGCCGGCATGGCCATCCTGCGTCCGCTGCTGGCCGCCACAGGCGCGCCCAAGCAGGGCAAGCTGGTGATCGGCACCGTCAAGGGCGACATCCACGACATCGGCAAGAACCTCGTCGGCATGATGATGGAAGGCGCGGGCTTCGACGTCGTCGATCTGGGCATCAACAACCCGGTCGAGAATTACCTCGCTGCGATCGAAGAACACCAGCCCGACATCATCGGCATGTCGGCCCTGCTGACCACGACAATGCCCTACATGAAGGTCGTCATCGACACGATGAAGGAAAAGGGCATCCGTGACGACTACGTCGTGCTGGTCGGCGGCGCGCCGCTGAACG
>Ga0187815_10000956_pt1 | contig 13735 bp, 12 predicted proteins | sample NC_S_5_FD_132962 | JGI IMG/M metagenome (GOLD analysis project Ga0187815, IMG submission 132962) | Wetland sediment microbial communities from Neuse River Estuary, North Carolina, USA - ASW-S_5 | ecosystem: Environmental > Aquatic > Freshwater > Wetlands > Sediment | place: USA: North Carolina...
CGATCGGGCGCGGATAGACCTTGACCATGCCGTGCGGCGCCATGGTTTCAAGCTCCGGCGCGGTGTCGCAGGCAAACACGATCGACGGCACGCGGCATTTTCCCGCCTGCGCGTAGACATTTGTGGCGATGGTGTCGGAAATGCCGAGCACGCATTTGGCGACCGTATTCGACGTGGCGGGCGCGATCACCACCGTGTGGTAGACGCCGTGATAAAAGCCGCCGACGGGGATGGAGCTCGCCGTCTTGTCGTGGATCACCCGCATCGTCTTGGGAAAGTCCAGCTTCAGCTTGTACATGCGCAGCACTTCCTCGGCCGCCTTCGTAACGAAGATATCGCAATGTTCGAGCTGATGAATGAGCGCGAAGCTTTCCGTGAAGAAATGGCCGGAACCGGTCAGAACCCAGGCCCAGCGCGGCGTGTGCAATTTCACCATCCTACGCAGCTCCCCTCTCGGCCACTCGCCGCGCAAATCGCCGGCCGGGCAGCAGCCCCTCGGCAAGGCGGGCGTGCGCAACGGCCAGTTCGCGCGGCCCCGCTACATAGAGTTCCACGCCTGCCGGCAGCATGGACGCCAGCATCGGATCGACGATGCGGGCCTCGGCCAGTCCTTCCATGTCGGCCACTGCGTCGAAGGCGTCGGTCTGCTTGATCAGCAGCAGGGCCTCGGCGCCGACGCGCCCGGCAAGCCAGGCGGCAAGGGAGTCGGACGTCACATCCCAGGATGCGGGAATGTCGGCCGCCTCGCTGCACATCCGCGCGGGCAGCCACACCGGCGTCCGCCCCGCGTCCAGCGCCGAGGCGATCTCCGCCGGCGACCGCGCAGCCACCAGCCGCTCATCCATATCGAGCAGCGCGATCCCCATCTGCTCCATGGCGAGAATGGCCATGAAATGCGCGGCACGATCCGAAAAGCCCATATCGGGCTGAGCGGCGCGGACCGCATCGGCAAACCGGCCACCTCCGGGCACGATGACGAGCGGCATCGACGCCGCCGCGAGCACCGCGACCCAGTCTCTCATCTCGGCATGATATGCCGTGCTGCCGCCAAGCTTGACGACAGCCGTCCTCATGAAGACGAGCCCTTCTGGCCGCGCCCGGCAAAAAGACTGTCGGCGGCCGGCGCCGCGTGCTGGTGCAGCGACTGCGCCTGCGAACTCGCCCGCTTGCGCTCGATCTCGACGCCGACGCCGCCCGCGCCCAGCTCCAGCTTTTCCACCCTGACCGTCACCTGCATCACGCGGGGGTCTTCCAGCACCAGTGCCGCCACCTGCTCGGCCAGCGCCTCGCTGAGCTGCACGTGACCGCGCGCGACGATGGTGCGGATGCCGTCCATGATGATGTCATAGGAAAACACATGGCGCATGTCTTCCGGCGCGTGCGTCACCCTGAGCACGTCGGCGATGACGTCGAAGCGAACCTTCTGCGTGTGCCCATGCTCGAAACTATAGGCGCCGATCTGGACCGGCAGCACGAAGTCGCGCACGAAGATCTTGTCCGTGCCGAGGGAGGGGTCCGCCGCCCCCGGCGAGTAACCGCGCGCGGCCAGCAGGCGATAGTCGATGCTGGAGACGCTCCCTGCCGGCACTTCATCGGGGATGAGCTCACGGATCTCCCGCACCGCTTCCGCATCGAGCGCGCCGGTACGGTCGGACGTGCCGCAGAGCGCGCCGCGGAAACCGAGGAAATCTGGAGCCATCGGCAGGAGGCGCGGAATATCCGGAGCCTCCAGCGAACCTGCAAGCCCCACCTTCAGGCCGAGTGCCCGGCACTGGTCGACAAATCCATGCAGGCGCTCCGGCGGCATGTGGGCGAGCAGGCGCTGGCCGTTCTTCCTGGCGGTGTCCAGCATGGCGCCGTGGAAGCCGCAACGAGCGAGAACCGGCAGGAGTGCGAAGTCGGGCTCCAGATCGGCAAACAGCACGGCGATCAGCTTCGTGCGCGCGGCAAGCGGCGCCAGCGCCTCGGCACAAGCGGCAGCATTTTCAGAAGGAAAGAAGCCGATCTTGACGTAGTCGACGCCGGCGGCAGCGATTTCGCCGGCTTTCGCGCGGATGGTTTCGGGTTTCATCGGCAGGTCGCCCGTCACCGCGCTGACCGGCTGCCTTCCGGCCACCGCAGCCATGACCTCGCCGATGACCTCGATTGCCACCGCGCCCAGCGCACCGGCTTTCGGGTCCTTCAGGTCGATGATGTCGGCGCCGCCCGAAAGCGCGATCTGCGCTTCCTCCACCCCGTTCACGCTCGCCAGCATTTTTGTCATTTTCATCAATCCTTCAGGCCATTCCATCGCCGGCTTCGTGCACACGACAACGCCCATAATCTGCAAGCGCGTCCACGGTTCACCCTTCCAGCATAGCCAGCGTCCCAAACAGGGCAAATCCGTCGCGGCGGTTTAGAAGAAGCGGCCCGGCCGTGACCCTCTCCGGCCGCCCCGAAACATGAGAAAATGCGACATGAATTGCTTCCACCGGCATGAAATCATGGCCGGGAGCCTTTGACAAAGCGGAAAGCTTGGCTAAGTTCATTCTCGGCACCACTTCTGGCGACACTTTCCCCGACCTTTGGCCGGGCAATGATGGGTGAGTCATTATGAAGAGCATGGTGCCGAACTCTCCATGGATTCTCATCGTTCTTTTTTGTGCGGCCGTCAATGTCCTGCCAGCCTTGGCGCAGGAAACCGCACCAGCGGCCCAACCCGCAAAACCCGCGCAGCAGATCACGGATATCAAGATCGGTTATTTGCGCGCCTATGCGCCGCAACTGGCGCTGTCCATCCTCGATATTCCTCCGCCCGATGAAGGTATCGCCGGCGCCAAGCTCGGCATCAGCGACAACAACACCACGGGCTCGTTCATGAAGCAGAAATACGAGCTCGACATCGCGGAAATCAAACCGGATGCCGACGCGGTCGCTGCCTTCAACGAACTCGCAGCCAAGGGCGACAAGTACATATTGATCGATCTGTCGACCCCGCAGATCCTCTCGATCGTCGATCTTGCTCGTGACAAGGGCATATTGCTGTTCAACATCGGCAATCCCGATGACAGTCTCCGCGAGGCGGACTGTCGGCCGAACCTGTTCCACATCGCGCCCACCCGCAGCATGCTGGCCGACGCTCTGGCGCAATATCTGATCTGGAAGCAATGGCCACGTTGGGTGCTGATCTACGGCTCGCACCCGGGTGATCAGCTCTTTGCGGATGCCCTGCGCCGCTCCGCCACCCGTTTCGGAGGCAATATCCTGGCCGAACAGGAGTTCAAGGACACCGGCACCGCGCGCCGCACCGACACCGGCGTCGTCCAGATCCAGCAGCAGATTCCCGTCTTCACGCAGAACCTGCCTGACCACGACGTCATGCTGGTGGCCGACGAAAGCGAGGTGTTCGGCACCTACATCCCCTACCGCACGTGGCTGCCGCGCGTGGTGGCGGGAACAGCGGGCCTGATGGCTTCCTCCTGGCACCCCGCCAGCGAGCAATGGGGCGGCGCGCAGCTGCAGAGCCGCTTCGACAAAAGCGCCGGACGCCACATGCTGTCCAAGGACATGAACGCCTGGACGGCCGTGCGCTCGGTGGGCGAGGCCGCGACGCGCACCAACAGCGGAGATCAGCAAAAGATCAGCGACTACCTGCACAGCGACAAATTCGAGGTCGCGGCGTTCAAGGGCCAGAAGCTCACCTTCCGGCCCTGGAACCTGCAGTTGCGTCAGCCGATCTTCCTTGGAGACGCCAAATCGGTCGTCTCGACGTCGCCGCAGGAAGGATACCTGCATCAGTATTCAGAGCTCGACACGCTGGGCGTCGATCAGCCCGAAACCAAATGCGTCTTCAGGAAGTAGTTCAGGAAAAGCGAGCAAGCGGGAGGAGTAAACCGGATGCGCAACAAGTTGGCGCTTGTGGCCTTGACCCTCGGCCTTGGGATCATGGCCAGCCCCTCTTGGGCCTACATGGTCTATGTTTCCAATGAAAAGGGCAACTCGATCACCGTCCTCGACTCGACGACGATGAAAGTGGTCAAGACCGTGCCGGTCGGCCAGCGGCCACGCGGCATCACCATCTCTCCGGACGGCAAGTTCATCTATCTATGCGCCAGCGACGACGACACGATTCAGGTGATCGATACCGCCGACATGCAGGTGGTGGGCACGCTGCCCTCGGGACCTGATCCGGAACTGTTCGTGCTCTCGCCGGACGGCAAGGTCCTGTATGTCGCGAACGAGAACGACAATCTCGTCACCGCCATCGATCTCGCCACGAAGAAGGTGGTGGCCGAAATTCCCGTCGGCGTGGAGCCGGAGGGCATGGGCATCAGCCCCGACGGCAAGACACTGGTCAACACGTCGGAAACGACGAGCATGGCGCATTTCATCGACACATCTACCCACGAGATTACGGACAACGTGCTGGTAGACACCCGGCCGCGCTATGCCGAATTCAAGCCGGACGGCTCGGAAGTCTGGGTCAGTTCGGAGGTTGGCGGCACGGTCTCGGTCATCGACAACGCCACCCGGCAAGTGACGCACAAGATCACCTTCGACATTCCGGGTCTGCGCTCGGAGGCGATCCAGCCCGTGGGCGTGAACATCACCGCGGACGGCAAGAAGGCCTATGTAGCGCTCGGGCCGGCCAACCGGGTGGCCGTCGTCAACACCCAGACATACCAGGTGGAGAAATACATACTGGTCGGCCAGCGCGTCTGGCACCTTGCCTTCACGCCGGATCAGAAGATGGTCATCAGCACCAACGGCATTTCCAACGACGTTACTTTCATCGACGTGGCCACCGACGAACCGATCCAGTCGGTCACCGTGGGCGCCCTGCCTTGGGGCGTGGTGGTACAGCCGAAATAATCGTTTTGCAGGCAACAAAGGAGGAGGAGACGATGAGGAACTATCGCGCCATCGCTTTCGCAACCCTGCTGGGCGCAACGCTGCTGCCGTCGCATCTTTTGGCGCAGGATGCGAATGACGATAACGAGCAACCCAAACACACCCGCTCAAGCCAGAGCGTGCCGGAGCTGATCCTGGGGACCAAGGACGACACCTACGCGGTCAATCAGAAGGATTTCACCCTTCTTGCCAACCAGGGTTATCGCTGGAAGATCACGTCCGGTGCAGCCTTCGAATACAAGTTCAAAACCGATCTGTTTCGCAACACCTGGGTCGACCAGATCGTGATCAACGATCTGGAAGTGCATATGGACGGCGGGCCAGCCTGGCTGGAATTCGACTCGCCCGGCACGATACTGGTGCAGTTCAGCACGGTTCGGCCGGGCACCTACACCTGGTCCGTGCCCGATCTCGCCGACAAGGGCATGAAGGGCACCATCACCATCAAATAGGCCAATAGAGACGGCCCCGAGCGGGCACTATGCTGTTCGGAGCAAAGGAGCGTCCGGCATGCAGCACGTAAAGACCGACGGCAATGGCGGCGTGGCGGCCCTGGAGGTCGCCGCGGTCAGCCATTCCTACGGTCCCAAGCGCGCCCTGTCGGATGTGTCCTTTACCATTGCACCGGCCAGCTTCACCGTTCTTCTGGGTCTCAACGGCGCGGGCAAGACGACCCTGTTTTCGCTGATCAGCCGCCTCTACAACACCCGCCACGGCAACATCCGCATCTTCGGCCATGACGTGACACGCGCCGCCGGCCAGGCTTTGCGGCGTCTCGGCATCGTCTTCCAGGCACGAACGCTCGACCTCGATCTCAGCGTCTACCAGAACCTCGCCTATCATGCCTCATTGCATGGCATCGGAGCGCGCGAGGCGCGTCAGCGCATCGGTGCGCTGCTCCGTCAGGTCGACATGAGCGACCGGCTGCACGACAAGGCGCGCAGCCTTTCCGGCGGCCAGATGCGCCGCATCGAGATCGCGCGCGCCCTGCTGCACCAGCCGCCGCTGCTGCTCCTGGACGAGGCGACGGTCGGCCTCGACATTCAGTCCCGCGCCGGCATACTCGCCACCATCCGCAAGCTGGTGGAAACCGATGGCATCGGCGTGCTGTGGGCCACCCACCTGATCGACGAGGTCGAGGACAGCGACCATGTCGTGGTGCTGCGCGAGGGCCGTGTCGTCGCCGCCGGCAATGTGGCCGAGGTGGTGCGCTCGACCGGCCGCAAGTCGATACGCGACGCGTTTTCGCAGCTCAGCGGCATCGACAGGACAGAAACACCGGACCCGCAGCCATGAACGCCCGGACAGCGCGCTCGACCGGAAAGGATGTGCTGGCGATGCAGGCGCCACGCTTCGGCCCCCGCCAATATCTCATCTGCCTGAAGGGCATCATGGTGCGCGAGGGCCTGCGCTTCGTGAACCAGCGCGAACGCTTCATCTCCTCGCTGGTGAGACCGCTGGTGTGGCTGCTGATCTTCGCCGCCGGCTTCCGCCAGGTGCTCGGCGTGTCGATCATCCCGCCCTACAAGACCTATGTGCTCTACGAGGTCTACATCACACCGGGCCTGTGCGGCATGATCCTGCTTTTTTCAGGCATGCAGTCCTCGCTGTCGATGGTCTATGACCGCGAGATGGGCAATATGCGCACGCTGCTGGTGAGTCCCTTCCCGCGCTGGTATCTGCTCGTCTCCAAGCTGATCGCGGGCGTCACCGTGTCGATCGCGCAGGTCTATGTGTTCCTGCTGGTGGCTTATTTCTTTGACATCAGGATGCCGCCGCTGGGCTACCTGTTCGCGCTGCCGGCGCTGTTTCTGGCAGGCCTGATGCTGTGCGCGCTCGGCATGTTCCTGTCCTCGGTCATCAAGCAGCTCGAGAATTTTTCGGGCGTCATGAACTTCGTGATCTTCCCGATGTATTTCGCCTCGCCCGCGCTCTATCCTCTGTGGCGCGTGCAGCAGTCGAGCCCCATCCTCTACAAGATCTGCCAGCTCAACCCCTTCACCTACGCAGTCGAGCTGGTCCGCTTCGCACTCTACGAACAGGTCGATTGGCTGTCGCTCGGCGTCGTCGTCGGTTGCACCCTGCTTTTCCTGGCCGGCGCGGTCATCGCCTACGATCCCGCGCGCGGCCTGATCACGCGCAAACAGGATACGGGAGGAAATGCCTGATGAACCCGACAAGGTCGATCTGCAATCTTGCCGCCGTTCTGGCGGGGCTTGCCGCCGCCAGCCCCGCCCTCGCCGATGTCGTCAATCCTGACTGGCCCTGCATGCAGCGCAAGGTGCCCGAGCTTTCACTGGCCCAGGTCTGGTCTGGCCCTGATATTCCCGACAGCGCCAAGGATTGGGCGAACGATCCGGACATTGCCCGCCGCGTGGAGGACCTCTCCGCCCGCCGCCTTCCGGTCTCGGATGCCGAGCAGCAAATCAAGGACTATGCCGCCGGTCTGCCGTCCGCCCAATTGATGCCGAAGATGACCATGCTGGAACAGGGGCTTTTCGAGCACATGAACTCGGAACGCTCGAACATCATCGACGGCATCACCCGCTACGCGCACAAGCAGCTCGATCTTGCCGCCGAGCTGCGCAAGGAAGCGACCGAGGTCGACAACATGGAGGACGACAAGAAGACCGATCCCAAAGTGCTCGCCCAGCGCCAGGATCAGCTCGCCTCGGGCACCCGGATATTCCAGGAACGCGTCAAGTCGCTCACCTATGTATGCGAGGTGCCGACGATCATCGAACAGCGCCTGTACCAGCTTTCCAAGGCCGTTGCCGACACGCTGGCGACGAAGAAGTAGGGCGCTCAGCCCGGCGCGCGCGTTTCGTCCGCGGGATAGAGCTTGCCGAACAGGGGCAGGTACATCGCCCCCCTGCGCATCAGGAAATCGTGGAACGTCGCCATGGCCGGCGAAATCGCCCGGTCGGCGCGCATCACCGCAAACCACTGCCGGCGGATCGGCATGCCTGCCACGTCCAGGATGACGAGGCGCCCGGCCTCCACCTCGAAGGCGATGGTGTGGGCGGAGATGAAGGCGATGCCGAGCCCCGCCATCACCGCCTGCTTGATCGTCTCGTTGGAATCCATTTCAAGGCCGAGATCGTCCAGCCGGCCGGGAATTTCGCTCAAGAAAATCTCAAGAGAAATGCGCGTGCCCGAGCCGGGTTCGCGGATCAGAAAATTCTCGCGGGCGATGCGCTCCTTGGAAATGTCGCGCGCCTTGGCCAGCGGATGATCCGGCGGTGCGATGATGACCAGCGGATGGTCGCCAAAGGCCGAGGCACGCACCGGCACGTCCCGCGCCGGCCGGCCCATCACGGCGATGTCGACATCATGGTTCCTGAGATTGGCGATGGTCTCGGCGCGGTTGCCGATCTTCAACCGCATCTCGATATCGGGATGCTCCTTCATGAAAGCGGCCATGAGCTGCGGCGCGAAATATTTGGCGGTCGAGACCACGCCCAGCGTCAGGCTGCCGGCGCGCACACCCTTGATGGCGTCGATCTGGTCGTCCAGCAGCCGCAGCCGCTCCTCGATCGCCTGAGCGGCGTCTACGAAAGCCAAACCTGCGGCAGTCGGACGCATGCCGTCGACAGTGCGGTCGAAAAGCTCAATGCCGAGTTCCTCCTCGACCTGCCTGAGTTGGATCGTCACCGCTGGGGCGGAAAGCCCCAAGACCTTGGCGGCATTGACGATTTTCCCGTGGGAAAGAATCGCCTGGATGGTCCGGAACTGCCTGAGGGTCACATTACGCATGGCTTAAGTAAATTGATTTTACCGTCAAAGTAAAGTTATTAAAATTTACTTATCGGCGGCGCTTTGTTCTCCTTTCCAAACACCGGTCACAGCGCGACCGGGCTGGAGGAGACAGATGACGGCGGCGACACTCGATGCGGTTTTGAACTCTTACGTTCGCGGCGGGAGCGGCCTGCGCGCCGATATCGCCGCAACGGTGCATCAACTGGCGCTGGCCGCCAACAAGGTTCGCAGCACCATCAACCAGGGCGCGCTGGGCACAGCGTTTGCCGATGCGCGCGGCACCAACACCGATGGCGACGTGCAGAAGGACCTCGACGTCTTTGCCGACGACATCTTCCTCGATGCCGTCCGCCATGCCCCGGTCGGCCTCTACGCATCCGAGGAGCTGGAGCAGCCTGTGCTTCTCGACAAGGATGCCAAGCTGGCGGTCGCCATCGACCCGCTCGACGGCTCCTCCAACATCGACACCAACGTGTCGATCGGCACCATTTTTTCGTTCCTCCCGGCAACTGGCGCGCCGGACCAAAATCCGGCCGCCTCTTTTTTACAGCCGGGAACGAACCAGCTCGGCGCCGGCTTCTTCATCTACGGCCCGCAGCTCGCGCTTGTGCTTTCGCTGGGCAGCGGCACGCATGTGTTCGTGCAGTCGGCCAGGCTCGGCACCTTCGTGCAGGCCTATGAAAGCCGCATCGTGCCGGCCCGCGCGCATGAATTCGCTATCAACGCCGCCAACTATCGCCATTGGGACGAAGCCGTGCGGCTCTATGTGGACGACTGCCTGAAGGGCAGCGAGGGTCCACGCGAACGCGATTTCAACATGCGCTGGATCGCCTCGCTGGTGGCTGATTGTTACCGCATCCTGATGCGCGGCGGCGTGTTCCTCTATCCGGGCGACCAGCGCCGCGGCTATGGAAACGGCCGGCTGCGCCTCGTTTATGAAGCCAACCCGATCGCCTATCTCATCGAGCAGGCCGGCGGCGGCGCAACCGACACCGTCGACCGAATTCTGGAGATACCGCCGCAAAGCCTGCACCAGCGCGTTCCGCTGGTATTCGGCTCCTCCCGCGAGGTGGCGCGGATCGCCCGCTATCACACCGATCCCAGCAGCATCGGCGAAAGATCGCCGCTGTTCGGCAATCGCGGCCTGTTCCGCGCGTGATCGGGAGATAGCAACCCATGTCGGCAAAGCACCCCATCATATCGATCACCGGTTCGTCAGGCGCAGGAACCACGTCCGTGAAGCGGATCTTCGAGCTGATTTTTCGGCGCGAAAAGATTGAAGCGGCCTTCATCGAAGGCGACGCCTTCCACCGTTTCGACCGCGCCGCGATGAAGGTGAAGGTCGCCGAGGAGGAGAAGAAGGGCAACCCCAACTTCACCCATTTCAATATCGAGGCGAACGAACTGGAAATCCTCGAATCCGTCTTCGAGGAATATGGCCGCCGCGGAACCGGGCGCACACGCACCTATATCCACGACGACGAAGAGGCGAAGCTCTACGGCCAGGCGCCGGGCACCTTCACCGACTGGCGCGAATTCGCCCCGAGCGACCTCCTGTTCTACGAAGGCCTGCACGGCTGCGTCGCCACCGAACAGGTGAACGTCGCGCGCCACGCCGACCTCAAGATCGGCGTCGTTCCGGTCATCAACCTCGAATGGATCCAGAAGATCCATCGCGACAGGTCAACGCGCGGCTATTCCACCGAAGCGGTCATGGACGTGATCCTGCGGCGCATGCCGGACTATGTGCGCTACATCACCCCGCAGTTCACGCAGACCGACATAAACTTCCAGCGCGTGCCGATCGTCGACACGTCGAACCCCTTCATCGCCCGCTGGATACCGACGCCGGACGAGTCGATGCTGGTCATCCGCTTTGCGCGGCCGCGCGGCATCGACTTCCCCTATCTGCTGTCGATGATCCAAGACAGCTTCATGTCCCGGGCGAATTCCATCGTCGTGCCAGGCAATAAGCTCGACCTCGCCATGCAACTCATCCTGACCCCGCTCATTCTGCAGCTCATAGAGCGCAAGAAGCGCGCCTCGTGAGGAGAAAGTCATGACCAGCCAGACCGCAACCAAGTCTCATCCCGCCGTCGAAGCCGTCTCCCGACAAGATATGGCCAATGCCATCCGCGCATTGGCGATGGACGCCGTGCAGAAGGCCAATTCAGGCCACCCCGGCATGCCGATGGGCATGGCCGACGTGGCGACCGTTCTGTTCGGCCGCTTCCTCAAGTTCGATCCATCGGCCCCCCACTGGCCGGACCGCGACCGCTTCGTGCTGTCTGCCGGCCACGGTTCGATGCTGCTCTATTCGCTGCTCTACCTGACCGGCTATCCCGACATGACGATCGAGCAGCTGAAGAACTTCCGCCAGCTCGGCAGCCGCACCGCCGGGCACCCCGAGTACGGCCATGCCCCCGGCATCGAGACCACCACCGGCCCGCTCGGCCAGGGCGTCGCCAATGCGGTGGGCATGGCGCTCGCCGAGCATTTGCTCGCCACCCGCTTCGGCAAGGACCTTGTCGACCACTACACCTATGTGATCGCCGGCGACGGCTGCCTGATGGAAGGCATCAGCCACGAGGCCATCGACCTTGCCGGCCATCTGAAGCTCGACCGCCTGATCGTCTTCTGGGACAACAACCATATAACCATCGACGGGCCTACCTCTTTGGCGACATCGATGGATCAGCCGGCGCGCTTCAGGGCGGCGGGCTGGGACGTGCAGGAGGTCGACGGCCACGACATGGACGCGGTTGCCAAGGCAATCGAGCATGCGCGCGGCTCCGACCGGCCCTCGCTGATCGCCTGCCACACCATCATCGGCAAGGGTGCCCCTCACCTGCAGGGCTCAGAAAAGACCCATGGCGCGCCCCTCGGTGAAGCCGAGGTAGCGGCCACCCGCGAGAACATCGGCTGGCCCTGGCCGCCCTTCGTGGTGCCCGATCAAATTCTGGCTGCGTGGCGCAGCACGGCCGAGCGCGGAGAGGCCGCCCGCCGCGAGTGGGAGGCAAGGCTCGCCGCCTCGCCTCGCCGCGAAGCCTTCGAGAGCGCCGTTGCCGGCGAACTGCCCGCTTCGGTCTTCGAGGCACTCGACGCGCTTCGCAAGGAGCACGTCGAGAAGGCAACGAAGGTCGCCACGCGCAAGGCTTCCGAAATTGCGCTTGAGGCCATCAATGGCGCGACCGACCTCATGATCGGCGGCTCGGCCGACCTTACCGGCTCCAACCTGACGCTGACCAAGGGCATGGCCAACATCGTGGCCGGCGACTATTCGGGCGACTACGTGCACTACGGCGTTCGCGAGCACGCAATGGCCGCTGCCATGAGCGGCATCGCCCTGCATGGCGGCTTCCGGCCCTATGGCGGCACGTTCCTGTGCTTCACCGATTATGGGCGCGGCGCGATACGCCTCTCGGCGATCATGGGCCAGCCGGTCGTCTATGTCATGACGCACGATTCCATCGGCCTTGGCGAAGACGGCCCGACCCACCAGCCGGTCGAGCATCTGGCCATGTTGCGCGCAACGCCGAATGTGAATGTCCTGCGCCCTGCCGACATCATCGAGACGTCCGAATGCTGGGAACTGGCATTGAAGACCAGGAACCGGCCGAGCGTACTGGTGCTGTCCCGCCAGAACCTGTCCATGTTGCGCAAGACATATACGCCCGAAAATCTCTCCGCGCGTGGAGCCTATATCCTGCGCGACACCCAGGGCCCGCGCGCGGCAACGCTGATCGCCACCGGCTCGGAGGTCGAAATCGCGGTGGCCGCCGCCGAAAAGCTGAGAGCCGAGCATGGCGTCGAGGCGGCCGTGGTCTCGATGCCCTGCTGGGAGCTGTTCGAGGCGCAGGACGCTGGCTACCGCAAGTCCGTTCTCGGCACTGCCCCGCGCGTTGCGGTGGAAGCCGCCGCCCGCCACGGCTGGGAACGCTGGATCGGCGAGAACGGCGCCTTCGTGGGCATGACCGGCTTCGGCGCCAGCGCCCCGGCCGCCGACCTCTACCGCCACTTCAACATCACGCCCGAAGCGGTCGCAGGCGCGGCCCTCGAACTCATCGCTTGAAAGGGAGGAGCAATTGGCAGTTCGCGTAGCCATCAACGGGTTCGGCCGCATCGGTCGCAACATCCTGCGCGCCATTTACGAATCGGGCCGCACCGACATCGAGGTGGTCGCCATCAACGATCTGGGCCCGGTCGAGACCAACGCCCATCTGCTGCGCTACGACAGCGTGCACGGCCGCTTCCCGCATGAGGTCAAGGTCGACGGCGACACCATCTCGATCGGCAGCGGCGCCATCAAGGTCACCGCCATCAAGGACCCGGCGCAGCTGCCGCATGGCGAGCTCGGCGTCGACATCGCGCTCGAATGCACCGGCATCTTCACCTCCCGGGAAAAGGCCGCGGCGCATCTGACCGCCGGCGCCAAGCGCGTCATCGTCTCGGCCCCGGCCGACGGCGCCGACCTGACCGTCGTCTACGGCGTCAACCACGACAAGATCGCCAGGGAGCACATCGTCATCTCCAACGCGTCGTGCACCACCAACTGCCTGGCGCCGGTGGCCATGGTGCTCAACAATGCCTTCGGCATCGAGAAGGGCTTCATGACGACGGTGCACGCCTACACCGGCGACCAGCCGACGCTCGACACCATGCACAAGGACCTCTACCGCGCCCGCGCCGCGGCGATGTCGATGATCCCGACCTCGACCGGTGCGGCCAAGGCCGTCGGCCTGGTGCTGCCGGAGCTGAAGGGCAAGCTCGACGGCGTCTCGATCCGCGTGCCGACGCCGAACGTCTCGGTCATCGACTTCAAGTTCGTGGCCAAGAAGCCGGTGACGGTGGAGGAGGTCAACGCCGCGCTGGTGGCCGCCGCCGAGGGGCAGCTCAAGGGCATCCTGGCCTACACCAAGGAGCCGCTGGTCTCGGTCGACCTCAACCACAACCCCGCCTCGTCGACCTTCGCGCTCGACCAGACCAAGGTCATCGACGGCAATCTCGTGCGCGTCATGTCCTGGTACGACAACGAGTGGGGCTTCTCCAACCGCATGGCCGACACCGCCGTCGCAATGGGCAGGAC
>Ga0187815_10000957_pt1 | contig 13727 bp, 9 predicted proteins | sample NC_S_5_FD_132962 | JGI IMG/M metagenome (GOLD analysis project Ga0187815, IMG submission 132962) | Wetland sediment microbial communities from Neuse River Estuary, North Carolina, USA - ASW-S_5 | ecosystem: Environmental > Aquatic > Freshwater > Wetlands > Sediment | place: USA: North Carolina...
CAGGACGGCCGGTCGGTGCAGGTGCTCGAGATCGGGATCGACACGCTCGACGCCGCCGCGATCCGGCCGTTCTGGCAGGCGCTGCTGGGCTACGCCGACGAGCGCGGCCGGTCCGGACCCTGGGCCGGGCTGGTCGACCCGCTGAGCCAGGGTCCGGCCGTCTGGTTCCAGCGGATGGACGCGCCGCGCCCGCAGCGCAACCGCATCCACCTCGACGTGTCGGTGCCGCACGACGAGGCGGAGCCCCGCATCCAGGCCGCCCTGGCGGCGGGCGGGACCCTGATCTACGACGCGGAAGCCCCCGCGTTCTGGGTACTGGCCGACGCCGAGGGCAACGAGGCCTGCATCACGACCTGGCAGGGCCGGGACCAGGCCCCCGCCTGACCGACGTGGCGGCCGTCATCTACCACCTGCGGGCGGTGAGCTGGGCCAGCCCGAAGTACTCGCCGCCGACGCACCGGGAACGGCTCCGGACGGCCCGGGCGGCTGCCGAGCGCTGGCCGGTCACGATCCGGCCGCGGCGGTTCCTGCTGGTTTCTCGTCGTCGGAGTTGAGCTCGGCCCACAGGGCGCGGAAGGCGCGGGCGGCCTGGCTCCGGGGAGCGAACGCGGTGACCGGGGCCCGCTCCACGGACATGCGCTCGATGAGGGACAGGGCGGGGATGGGGGTGGCTGCCACGCCGGACCGTTCGGCCGAAAGTTTGGCCGTGATGTCCTGGTGCAGTCGCTTACGGCGGTCAACCATCGAGAAGAAGGCGCGGATCTGCGGCCGACGGCCGGTGAAGTCGCCCACGAACTCGGTGAGCTGGTCGAGCGTGCGCACCGACAGCGTGGTCGGGATCAGCGGGACCAGCAGGACGTCGGCGGCGTGCATGACGTTTTCCGAGACCAGGGAGATGCTCGGCGGGCAGTCCAGGAAGACGTGATCGTATTCGGCGGCGAGCGGGCGGAGCAGCTGGGCCAGCTTGCGGGTCGGCTTCTTATTGGCGTCGCCCAGGAGCAGGTCCATGTTGCGGTAGGTGAAGTCGGCCGGGAGCAGGTCCAGGTTCTCGAAGTCGGTGCCCTTGATCGCGTCGTCCAGGGCCTTGGTGCCGCGGATGAGCGCCTTCCCGCCGCCCTTGACCCGGGGCTTGATCCGGAACAGGAAGCTGGCCGCGCCCTGCGGGTCGAGGTCCCACAGCAGGGTGCGGTAGCCGTCGGCGGCGGACAGGTGGGCCAGGTTGACGGCGGCGGTCGTCTTGCCGACGCCGCCCTTGATGTTGTAGGTGGCGTAGATCCTCACTGGGCGAACCTGTCCAGTAGGGCGCGGAACCGCTGCTGGCCCGCGGGGCCGGCAAACCTGGTGAACCGCTCCGCGAAGTCCGCCCGGGCTCCGGCCTGGCTGAGGGCGAGGACCGCGGCGATTTCACCCATGGCCAGCAGCGTAGCGGCCGGCGCGGCCCGCTCAGCGAGCATCGCATCAGCCAGGGCATGAATCTCCTCTTGCTGGACCTGGCTGTCCTGGAACGCGCCCAGGCAGTCCTGCAGCTGCTTCAGGTCACCGATGACCTTCCGGTAGGTGACGGGGTCGTGCAGCGGCGCGAAGAACTCCAGCACGTAGCGCAGCTCCTTGCAGCGCTTGCGCAGGTCGTGCAGCGCGTCCGGGGCCGAGGCCGCGCTGATCGCACTGCCTTGCGCGGCGACCCGGCGGAACATGCGGTCGGTCGTGGCCACGGCCAGGTCGGCGGCGGTGACACCGCGGCGCCGGGCCGGGCGACCCGCGTCCCGGACCTCGACCAGCGCCTTGCGCCAGTGGTCGGTGATGGCCCGGAACCGGGCCGAGCGCAGCCCGGCGGCCAGCCGCCGGACCTCCCGCGCGCGGCGCCGGGTCAGGAAGACGCGGAACGGCTCGAGGTCGGCCGGTGACGCGGCCACCAGCTGGCCGGCCATCGCGTCGTAGCCGAGCAGGTGCACGTCGAGGTCCCGGGTCGGCGTGGTCAGGTCGCCGAGCCACTTGAACTCGGCCGCGTACGACGCGGCCAGGCCGCCGGGCAGCACGTCGCCGAGCAGCTTGATCGCCGACCGGGTGCGGCGGACCGCCACCCGCAGATCGTGCAGGAACTCGGTGTCGATGTCACGGAGCGTGCCGTCGACGTTCTGCTCCAGGGTGTCCAGCAGCCCCAGCAGCAAGGTGGCGACCGCGACGGAGGCGGGCATCTGCGCCGTGATATCCGCGATCACGCCGCCCGAGTAATCGTTCGGATGGCGGCCGAGGGCGTGCAGGGCCTCGAGGAAGGTGCTCTGCGGGGCCGGGGAGACGCCCGGGGCATCGGCCAGGAGCCGCGCGGCCCTGCGGGCCTGGCCGGGGTAGCCGCGGACTTCGGCGATGGCCAGCCGCGCGGGCAGCCGGACGGCGTGGTCTCCCCGGGTCACCACCGACTGGTCCACGATCAGCCGGGCGACGGTCTTGCCGTCGGCGTTGAGCAGCCGGGTGACGCTGACCGTGCCGGCCGCGGTGGCCATCGGCAGCAGGGCACGCGGGCTGGCCAGCTTGACGATCTGGTCTCGGACCGGCCCGGCGGGCAGGTCCTCGGCCAGCCGGGGACGGCTGGACCGCCAGCCGGAGACCGGCTGTTCGGCGAGCGGCACCTCGTCCGTGCTGAGCAGCAGGCGGCCGCCCCGCCGGGCGTGCTCATATTCGAGCACCAGCCCGGCGCGGTTCAGCCGCCAGTCGAAGGTGTCCAGCCAGGTGCGCTGGCGGGCCCCGCTGCCGGGCGCGCCAGGTTCGGTCGCGACGCCGAAGGCCTGGCCGAGCACGTCGAGAACGGCGGCTACCGGGTCGTGCGCTCCGGCTGGTCCCGGGTTGTCCCCGATTTCTCCGTCAAGCTCGAATCCCCGCAGCTCAGGCGTCATGAAGTCAGGTTCTCCTTTTGGAGAATGGTACCGCCGCTCCCGCTGTGACCTGTACCCGCCGACGTCAGGCCACAGGCCAGGTCACACCGGTGGCGGCGAGGATATCAGCCGGCCTGGGCATGGCCGTCTGGGCCCCGTGCCGGGTCACGGCCGCGGCACCCGCGGCGGCGGCGGCTCTTGTTGCTTCCGGGGCCGGGATTCCGGCCGCGAGGGCGACCGCGAGGGCCCCGACGAAGGTGTCGCCCGCCCCCACGGTGTCGATGACGGGCACGCGGAACCCCTCGATGGTGACCGCGCCGTCCGGGTCGTCGGCGCTGGCCAGGGCGGCACCGTGCGCGCCCGCGGTGACCACGGCGTGGCGGGGGCCTCGGGCGGTCAGTTCGGTCGCGGCCTGGGCGGCATCGGCCAGCCCGTCCACCGGGCGGCCGAGGACGGCCGCGGCCTCCGACTCGTTCACCACCAGCCAGTCCAGGTCTGTGCCGGCCGCGGCGACGAGCGCGTTTGCTGCGGCCGGGGTTTCCGGGGCGGGGGCGAGGTTGAGGATGCACGGGCCGGCCTGGGCCAGGGCCTGGGTGACGGCGGGGGCGGGGATCTCGGCGCTGATGACCAGGATGTCGCGGTTGCTTTCGGCGGCGGCCACGTCGGCCGGGCCGACCTGGTGGTTGGCGCCGGGGGCGACCGTGATGAGGTTCTCGCCCGCCTGGTCCACCGAGATCATGGCCAGGCCGGTCGGGACCCCGGGCACGACCCGGAGGGCGCCCACGTTGACGCCTTCGGTGCGCAAGGCGGCCAGCAGCTGGCGGCCGAACTCATCGTCGCCGAGGCAGCCGACCATGCGCACGGCGGCGCCGAGCCGGGCCGCGGCGACGGCCTGGTTGGCACCCTTGCCGCCGGGAGTGAACCGGGCCGCGGAGCCGACCACGGTCGCGCCCGGGCCGGGCAGCCGGGGCACGGTCACGGAGATGTCCATGTTCAGGCTGCCGAGCACCGTCAGCTGAGGTCGGTTGGTCATGGCGGCACCGTAGCGCTTGTTGCGGAGCCGCAGGGATGGCGCGGCGCAACGGCGCGGACTGATTGGCGCCGAGTATGATTAATGTATGAAACGGATCACGGTCAGCCTGCCCGATGAACTGGCCGAGCAGGTCAAGCGCGCCGCGGGCGGCGAGCGGCGGGTCAGCTCCTACGTGGCCGCGGCCCTTGAGGACTACGCCGAGCGGGAGAACCTCGAACAGGTACTGGCCTCGTGGAATACCGAGACTCCTGTACCGGACGAGGTCCGGCGACAGGTCCGCGAGGAACTAGACTCCGCCGGCCTTGCCGACCAGTCCAGGCGAGAGGACAGGCTGGCCAGGTGACGGCGGGCATGGCCAGCGGGCTTACCCTCGACACCGGCGCGCTTCTCGCGATGGACCATCCCGGCCAGGCGATAGTCATGCAGGCCCGGCTGGACGAGACCCTACGACGCGGGGGCACCGTGTGCGTTCCCGCCGGCACCATCGCGCAGGCGTGGCGAAGTCCCCGTCAGGTCCGCCTGGCTCGTCTGCTGAAGTCGCGGGACATCGACATCGCCGTCATGACGCCAAACGTCGCGCGCAGCGTCGGGCTGCTGTGCGCCCGTACCGGCCACGACGATGTCATCGACGTGCACGTAGCGCTCTGCGCTAGGGAGCGCCGACACGCCGTCGTCACCAGCGATCCCGATGACATGTCACTCATCGACCCGGCACTGCCAGTTATCAGCGTTTGATGGCGGCTTTCGTCCGCGTGCTGCCGCGTCTTGGTGCCATCGACCTTCCTCGGCGGCCGGTGCTGGCGCTGCTGCCGGGCTGACGCCGGGCCGAGCGAGATTCGGCGGCGAGGCCGAGGGCGAGCGTCAGGGTGAGGGCCGGCACGAGGTAGACCGGGATGACGATGGCGCCCATGAAGACCAGACCCATCGCCGCCGCCGAGGTGGCTAGCCGGGCCGCCCGGATCCACCCGGTCATCTTGCGGGATGGCAGGCAGGCGCTGGCCAGCAGGCATACGCTCACTCCGCCGTAGAGGGCGGCGCGCGGCCCGATGCCGATTGTCGTCGCCCCGTCGGCGGCCAGGATGGCGATGTGCAGGCCGGCGCTGGCGGCGGCGATGCCCGCCACGATCGGCAGGTTCGCCGCGGCGAACCAGGCAATCGTCCCGGGATGGTCCAGGGCACGGTGGTCTGCGGACCGGATCCAGGCCCACCACAGCGTGGCCAGCGTCACCACCGCCGCGGTCAGCACCACGGCGAACGGGACGCTCCACGGCCGCAGGGTAGCCGCGCTGATCAGGCGGGCCACCGACTCACCCAGCACGATCAGGACGAACAACTGGAAGCGCTCGGCCAGGTGCCAGGCGTTGAGCGGGACGTACCGCCCGGGCGCGAGCATCCCCAGGCCACCGATCGCGTCGGACGCCAGGGCGGCCGCCCAGATGGCGAAGCGCGGCAGGCCGCTCACGGGTAGGGAGGACAGCCACAGCGCCCCGCCGAGGCCGAAGCAGATCAGGTAACGGCCGTACAGCCGCCTGGTTGCGAGCAGGTGCCTGCGGGCCCGTGCGTACAGCAGCAGTTGCAGCCCGCGCATGGCGGCGAGGGCGATGACGAAGCCGACGGGATCGCCCGATACCGCCCGTGACGCGCTGGCCGCCAGGCCGACGCACAGGACGATGGCGACGAGAAACGTGCTGCGGTGGAAGGCGTCGTCGGACTCGTGCCGGTCGGCGTAGAAGGAGAACTGCACCCACAGCCACCAGACCGGGACGAAGAAGAAGACGAAACGGCCCAGCGTAGCCACGTCGGGATGGCCCTGGAGCGCGCCGGCGAGCTGGTTCACCGCGCCCACGAACACCAGGTCGAAGAAGAGCTCTACCCAGCTGACGCGACGCTGTTCGAGGCTAGGCCCTTCGGCCGTCCGCAGCGACGGCGGGCTGATCCGGAGCTGGCGCAGCGGGACGCGTGCCAGGCGTGCCGCGGCACCGGGGGCGCGGACCGCGGCCCTGGTGGCAGTCATGAGTGTTCCTCCTGTTCCAGTGCATACCGGACGGCGCCGGCGGCGGTGAGGGAGCGGCCGTGCGCCTGGGCTCGCCGGAACGCCGCATCGGTGGTGCGGGTGCGCAGCCCGGCCAGGGCGCCTGGGCCGTGCGGGGCGCGCGGCACGTAGGCGTGCAGCCAGCCGCTGCCCTTGGCTTCGAGTAGGGCACTCGCGGCGGCGAGCAGGCCGACGGCGCGCTGCGGGTTGTCCTGCCGGGCGGCCATGTCGGCCAGCGCCTCGAGGTAGTAGGCCAGGCTCGGATCGTCTCCGGCCTCGGCCGCGAGCGACAGGCCCTGGCGGAGCAGGTCCGCGGCGTCGTCCATCTCGTTCTGCTGCTGGCGGCTCAGCGCCAGGTCGTAGAGCGAGATCAGGACGGTAAACCGGTCAGCCGCGCTATGCGCCGCGCTCAGGCCGTCGGTGAACAGGTCCGCGGCCCGGTGATGGTCACCGTGGCCGAGCTCGATCTGGCCGAGGAAGTTGGACGCCAGGGCGACGTCCAGCAGGTACTGGAGCCGCTCCGGCTCGGTCAGCGGCTCGCTGTCCATCTCCCGCAGCTGAGCGAGGGTCTGCTCGAGCAGGTCGCTGGCGTAACCGGGCTCGTGCTGCGATGACGCCAGTAGGTGGCCCAGGGCCGCGGCAGTCAGGCCCATGCCGAGCCGGTCCCCGCTCTGGCGGTACAGCGGCAGGCTCCGCTTGAGCAGCCGTAGGGCCTGGGCCTGGTCCCCGCCGATGAAGCGGACGAAGCCCGCTCCGCTCAGGGCCAGGGCGCGCTGGTGCGCTCTCATATCGTCGCTGTGGGCCAGGATCTGGTCCACGTGGCGGGCCAGCTCCGCGGCGTGGCCGTGCAGCCACCAGAAGCGCCAGGTGGCCCAGACCAGGTCCAGGGCCAGCTCGGGCTGTCGGTGCCCGACCAGCCAGGACAGTGCGGCGCTGAGGTTCTCGCGCCGCATCTCCAGCCGGTTGAGCCAGGCCAGCTGCCCGGCGCCGTGCAACTCGGTCTCGGCCGGCTTGGCCAGGGCCAGGAAGTAGGCGGCATGCCGGTCGTGTACGCCCCGCCAGTCAGCGCTGTCGCACAGGCGCTCCAGGGCGTACTCCCTGACGGTCTCGAGCAGGCTGAACCGGGGCTCCTCCTCGCCGGGTTCCACCCGGACCAGGCTGCTGTCCACCAGCGAGCTGAGCGTGTCTATCACCGATCCCTGGACGGCGTCGCCGCAGATGGCCGTGACGGCGGGCAGTCCGAAGCTCCCGGCGAACACCGCGAGCCGGGTGAACAACGCCTGCTCGTCGGCGGAAAGCAGGCCGAAGCTCCAGTCCAGCGTGTTCCGCAGGGTCCGCTGCCGCTCGGGCAGGTCACGCGGCCCGGCGGTCAGCAGGCTCATCCGGTCATCGAGCCGGGCGAGCAGCGCCTGCGGCGGCAGCACCCTGACCCGGGCGGCAGCCAGCTCGATGGCCAGCGGCAGGCCGTCCAGTCGACGGCAGATCTCGGCCACGACCTGGGCGTTACGTCTGGTCAGCTCGAAGCCCGGGGCCTCAGCGCGGGCGCGGTCCGCGAACAGGCGGACCGAGGCGTAGTCCGCCGGCTCGCCGGAGCCGCGCGGCGGAACCGGAAGCGGAGGGACGGCGAGTTCGTACTCACCGCTGAGCCGGAGCACGGTGCGGCTCGCGACCAGGACCATCAGGCCCGGGGCGGCGGCCAGCAGGCCGGCGATGACCGGAGCGGCGTCGATGACCTGCTCGAAGTTGTCCAGGACCAGCAGGAGCCGTCTGGCCCGCAGGTACGTCATCACGTCGCTGACCAGCCGGTCGCCCGACGTGTTCAGCCCGAGTCCGGCGGCGATCGCGGCCGGCACCAGGTCGGCGGCCCGCACCGAGCCGAGGTCGACGAACCGCGCCCCGTCGGGAAACGCGGGAGCGAGCCGGCTCGCGGCCTCCACCGCGAGGCGGGTCTTCCCGACCCCGCCGGGGCCGGTGAGGGTGATCAGGCGTACTGCCTGGCGGACCGCGAGGTCTTCCACCTCGGCGGTTTCCTTGTCGCGGTCGACGAGCGGCGTCGCGGGGACCGGAAGGGCCCCGGCCAGCACGGCGTCCGGCTCGGTCCGTGTCGTCTCGAAGTGCTCGCTCAGCAGCACCGCCAGGTCGTTCTCGACTAGGCGCTGCAGCTCCGCCGGGTTGGAAAAGCGCTGGTAAGAGACGCTGTCGTCGTTCTTGATCCGGGTCAGCAGATCGGTCAGCCGCCGCTCCCGATCGGGCGCGGACGTCTTAACGTAGATGAGCCTGGGCATGCCGGCGGAGAGCTGGTACTCGTCCTCGAGCCCCGATGTCTCCTCCCCCGGCGCGACCCAGCCGTAGCTCTGCCAGTAGATACCGACGAAGATCTGGCTTTGTGCCAGGTAGGCGCGGTAGACCTGGCGCGGCGGGTGCGGCCGGGCACCAAGCTCGAACATCACCGGGACCAGCCGGAGCCGGGTCACGGCATCCCGCGCCGCCCTGCGCTCCTCGGAAAGCTCCTGCAGCGTCGAGCTGATGAAGACCCGGACCCGTTGGTCGGGCGTGCGGATGGCTGGGTTCACGGCCGGGCTGACGGCGGCGGGCATGGGGGTCCTCCTTGGGGCGTCGGCGGCCGGCGGAGACCGCCGGCCGCCGACCTTCACCGGTAGGCAAGGGCCCGGGACAGCTCCCGGAGCAGGGGCGGGGCATCGTCGGCGCCGAGGACGGCCTCGATCAGGACCGGCCGGCCCGCGCCCGCGTGGTAGTTGGCCGCCTTGAGAGCCCCGGCCAGCTCGTCGCGCGTGCGGGCGCGCAGCGTGACCGTTCCCCGGGCCGGGGCAATGGCGGCGGGCAGGGCGGTCCAGTCCCAGGCCGGGATGTCGTGGTGCTCGGCATCGCGGTGGCTTATGACGCGCTTGGTCGTGTAGCCGCCGTTGTTGAGCACGATGGCGACGGGGACCAGGCCCTGGCCGAGCAGGGTGCCAAGCTCGGCCGCGGTCTGCTGCATGGCGCCGTCGCCGGCGATCAGGACCACGCGCCGGTCCGGCGCGGCCAGGGACGCGCCGAGGGCGGCGGGCACGGCCCAGCCGACGGACGCCCACAGCGGCTGCCCGGCGAGCTGGGCGTCGTCGGGCAGGATGAGCCCAGCGGCACCGTAGAACGCGGTGCCCTGGTCGGCGACCAGCAGGTCACCGGACTGCACGAACTCCTGCATGCTCGCCCACAGGTTTCGCTGGGTGAGCCGCTGGTCGCCGGCACCCGGTGCGGATTCGGGGTCCGGCAGGTCCGCCAGGGCGGTACGGGGCGGCATGGACCGGACCGCCGCGACGAGGATGGCCAGCGACTGGCGCAGGCCGATGCCAGGGTAGACGGTGCCGTCGATACGGGCCTGGTCTGGGTCCAGGTCGATGCGGCGGCCTTCGGGCAGCTGATGCGCGCCGCCCAGGACGGTGTCGGCCAGCGTCACCCCGACGGTGATCAGCACATCGGCGTCTTCCACCGCCATCCGGGCGCGCTTGGCCGAGGCGGGGCCGACGTACAGGCCGGCGAAGCGCGGGTCGGACTCGGGGAAGTCGCCCTTGGCCATGGACAGCACGGCCACCGGAAGCGCTCCGGCCACAGCCAGGTCTCGGACCTGTGCGGTGACCCGGTGGCGGTCGGCCAGGTGGCCGACCAGTACGCTCACGCTGGCTGCGGGGCCGAGCACCCGGCGGGCGTGCCCGGTGAACGCGGTCACAACGGCCGGATCGGCGTTCTCGGCGGCCTGCGGCAGCCTTCCGGCCGGGGACAGCACCGGTATCCCGGCCACGTCGGCGGGAATCGTGAGGTAAACCGGGCGCGAGGTGCGCAGCGCGGTGCTCAGCACGCGGTCGATCTCCTCCGGAGCGGTGTCCGGGCGCAGGTCGGCCTGGGCCGCGGTGACTTCGGCCGCCATCCGGGCGAAGTGACCGTAGTCGCGACCCGGCAGGTTGTGGTGGAGCGTCGCGACGGTCTCACGGGCCTCCAGGGCCGGGGTACCGACGATGTGCACGACCGGGACGGACTCGGCGCAGGCGCCTGCGATGGCGTTCAGCGCGGACAGTTCACCGACGCCGAACGTGGTGACCAGGGCGCCGAGGCCCCGCAGCCGGGCGTAGCTGTCGGCGGCGTAGCCGGCCCCCTGCTCGGTGGCCGTGCCGATCCAGGCCAGGTCCGGCCGGCCTGCGATGGCCTCCAGGACGCCGAGGTTGTAGTCTCCGGGCACGCCGAAGACGGAGGCCACTCCGGCTTCGGCCAGGCGGGTCAGCAGGTACCCGGCCACCGTGGTGATCCGCGGCGCGGGGATGAACGGGGTGTGGGTGTTCATGACAGGGTTCCTTCGTGGGCGGGCGGGATGGGGTGGTTGGAGCGGATCAGGTCATCGGGGTCGACCGCGGCCTTGATGCGGCGGAGCCGGTCGTAGGCCTGCGGGGTCCAGAAGGTGGCGGGGTCGCGGTGGGTTTCTGCGAGGTTGAGATACATCTGCCGGGCCGCCCAGGGCTGCATGGCGGTCTGGACGGTGGCGACACTCCAGGCCACCGCCTCGGCTGCCTGCGGGAAGGGCGCCGGTCCAGCGGCGAACAGGGCGTAGTCGGCGTCGACGGCGGCCAGGGCGCCGTTGGCTGGACGGGCGCGCTTCATCTCCCCGCCGAGGTGGCGTAGCTCGACGACGGCCAGCCGCGTACCGGTGTCCGCGACGCGGATGAGGGTCTCGATCGCATCGGCGGGCAGGCTGGCCAGCAGGAGCCCGTCGCCCGCGCCCGCACTGGGCTTTTCGGGGTCCATGTGCAGGTGGCTGAGCGCCTGGGCGGGGATCATCTCGATCGTGTCGGTGACCGGGTTCAGGGCCCGCAGCGGGGCCAGCAGCGCGTCCGCCTCGGCCGGCGTGCCCAGGTGGATGACGTCGATGACGACGAAGGACTTGCCGCGCAGGGCAGCGGGCATCTCGGGGACCGGGGGGACGTTGATCAGCCGGGCGGACGTGGTGAAATCTTCCGGCAGGTCACCCTGAGTCAGCTGGCGCCAGGCCTGCAGGACCTCGGCCGCCGCGCCGGCGGGCCACCACAGCAGCCCGGCGTAGACCTCGGTGATCGGGAACAGCCGCAGCTCGATCCCGGTGACCACGCCGAAGCTGCCGCCGCCGCCGCGCAGGGCCCAGAACAGGTCGGTCTCGGTATAGGCGTCGGCGCGTACCAGCCGGCCGTCGGCGGTGACGACCTCGATCGCCTCGACGTTGTTGGCCGACAGCCCGTAGGCGCGGCCCAGCCAGCTCATCCCGCCGCCGATCGTGTATCCGACCACGCCGACGTCGGGCGAGGAACCGGCCAGCGCGGCCAGGCCGTGCCCGGCCGCCGCCTCGGCGACCTCGAGCCAGACAACGCCGGCCTCGGCCCGGGCGATGCGGGCCGCCGGGTCGACGGTCACCCGCCGCATCGCGGCGGTCTTGACCAGGATGGTGTCGGCCAGCGAGCCGAGCGGCGCGGCGTTGTGACCGGTGCCCTGCGCGGCGACCCGCAGGCCGTACTCGCGGGCGAAGCCGATGACGTGGGCCACGTCCTCTGCCGAGGCGGGCCACGCGACCGCCGCGGGATGCTGGTCCACCGCGAGGTTCCAGGCCCGGCGGGCCTCGTCCCAGCCGGGGTGGCCGGGCATGATGAGAGTGGGTGGGGCCAGGACGGCGGGCATGGCAGAGCTCCTCGCGGGTGACGTCGGATTCCGGCAGGTGCGGCACCTGGGCGCGTTCTTCCTGCCGATCTCGACGCTACGGACGGGGAGCCGGGAGCGAATCCGCCGCGCGTACGGATATCTGCCGCGGGCCGGACGGGCCGGGCGGGCGCGGTATCCGTAGGACTACTGAGCCGCCAGGCGGCGGGCCAGCTCGGCGCGGGTGCGCACGCCCAGCTTGCGGTAGATGGAGGCGACGTGCGTCTCGATGGTCCGCACGCTCACGAACAGCGCCGCCGCAGCGTCACGGTTGGTCGCGCCGACCGCGATCAGGTCGGCGACGCGCCGTTCGGTGGCGGTCAGATCGGTGCCGGATCGTTCGGCGGCCACGCGCGGCAGTTCCTTCTCGATCTCGGCCAGCAGCGGCATGTGCCCCATCTCGGCGGCCAGCTCGCGCGCGCGGGCCAGCGCCTCGCGGGACTGGCGGCGGGCCCTGCACCGCCGCTCGATCCGGCCCAGCACCAGCAGGCTGCGGGCCAGCTCGGGCCGCAGCGGCGAGGACTCGTGCGCGGCGACCGCAGCGCGGGCCGCGGCCGCGGCGGCCGCCAGGTCGCCGGCCTCCGCGCAGATCAGGGCATCGATCCGGTGCGCGTCGCCGGTCAGGGCGGGACGGCCCAGCCGCTCGCCCAGCCCGCGCAGCCAGGCCGAGATCCGCAGCGCGTCATCGGTCCGGCCGACCGCGACGTAGGCCTCGGCCAGCAGCGAGTCCAGGTGGTCCCGCACCGCCGGATCGGCCCAGTCGAGCTGCTCGGCGCATTCGGCGGCGCGCTCGAGATGTCGCACCGTGGCCTCGGGGTCGCCGCGCCAGGCACTCGCCTTGCCGCGCAGGCAGGCTCCCACGTATCGCATGACGGGCGGTACCGAGTCGTCGTCGGGGAGATGTTCCGCGACGATGCGCAGGACGCCGTCCAGGTCGCCGTTCCTGATCAGGAGCTCGCAGCGCGGCCCGAGCACCCACGGAGACGGCGGCCAGTCGTGCCAGGCGGCGGCCGCGGCGGCAGCGTCTACCGCGGCCGCGGCGGCGGCGTAGTCGCCGGCCAGCTCCTCTGTCGCTGCCAGATAAGACAAGAAGGTGCACAGCACGAGGTCGGCGCCGGCGTCCCTGGCGCGGGCGATGGATCGCTGCAGGGCCGCCCGGGCGGTGTCCAGGTCCTCGACGAAGCGTGACCACAGCCCGTGGTGCAGGTCGGCGGTGTCGTACAGCCGGAGCCCGGGCAGGCCGGCCTCCAGGTGGGCCGCGCGGTCGAGCAATTCGGCGTCGAGTCCCTCGGCCGCGACCACCTTGATCGCGACCAGGTTGATCAGCGCGCGGTGCAGGGCGGCATCGGCCGACGCTCCAGCGGCTTCGGCACAGCTGATCGCCTCGATGGCCGCGGCCCGCCGCTCGCCGGGTAGGCCAGACCCGACTTCAGAGGCCTGAGCCAGCACCAGCGCGCGCCGGCGGGGATCGGTTCCGGCGGCCGCGATGGCGTCCCTGACGATGGCCGCCGCGGCTGGGGCGCCCCGCACGAGATCGGTGATGTCGATCAGCAGCGGCAGCGCCCGCTCCAGGTCCGGCAGAGCGAGCCGGTGAATGTCGAGCATCTCCACGTACTCCAGCGCACGTTCGACGTCCCCGGCCAGGGGCAGCAGCTCGGCCGCCCGGATGCGGCGGCGGACCAGGGCGTCCTCGTCCGAGCCCGGGGTGAAGGCCAGCGCCTGGGTGGCGAACTGCGCGGCCGCGGCGTTGGCGGCGCGCGCGTGCGCGTCGGCAGCGGCCGCGTCCAGCGCCTCGGCGACCGCCTGGTCTGGACCGGGCCCGGCAGCCAGGGCCGCGAAGTGCGCGTACCGCTCGGGGTTGGACCAGACCTCGGCCAGCCTCCGGTAGAGCTGGGCCCGGCGGGCCGGCGGCAGCAGTTCCACCGCGGCGGCGGCGATGAGCGGATGGGCGGCGGACAGCCGGTCCCCCGTCTCGACCACCACTCCGGCCAGGACGGCCGCGTCCAGGGCCGCGGCGGGATCGGTGAGGTCCTTGAGCACCTCCAGGGCCTCGGCGACCCCGATCCGGCCCGCGGCCGCG
>Ga0187815_10000958_pt1 | contig 13726 bp, 10 predicted proteins | sample NC_S_5_FD_132962 | JGI IMG/M metagenome (GOLD analysis project Ga0187815, IMG submission 132962) | Wetland sediment microbial communities from Neuse River Estuary, North Carolina, USA - ASW-S_5 | ecosystem: Environmental > Aquatic > Freshwater > Wetlands > Sediment | place: USA: North Carolina...
AAGGAGTTCCGAATCCCTCCCGAGGGCTTCGTCCTGATCCCGGGCCAGTTGTACCTCGGCGTGACGGAAGAATACACCGAGACCCACGGGTATGTGCCGTTCCTCGAAGGGAAGTCGAGTGTGGGACGCCTCGGGATCGACATCCATTCCACGGCGGGAAAGGGCGACGAAGGGTTCTGCAACTACTGGACGCTCGAGATGAGCGTCAAGCTCCCGGTCCGGGTCTACGCCGGGATGCCGGTGGGCCAGTTGATCTACTTCGAGATCTCGGGCCGGGTCCAGCATAGCTACTCCCAGAAGCGTTCGGCCAAGTATCGCAAGGTGTCAAGGCACCCGACCCCCTCCCGTATGTTCCTCAACTTCCCCGCCGCCGGCCGCGGCCGCCGACGACGCACGTGAGCCAATGGTGGCTCGTCGAAGCTCTGTTCGGAACCGAATCGAGCGACTGGGGCTTCCGCTGCGGGGGCCCCGCGTCGACCTCGTCCTACCGGGGTCGTCTCATGTCGCCGCTATCGTTCGCCTCATGAACGAGCCCTCGGTGGCTCGCTGGACGCTCCACATCCCGTACCCGTACACGACGCGCGATGCCCGCGATTACATCCGCAAGACGGCCGCGAACCGTCGTCGCGGAGTTGCCCTGGGGCTCACGATCGTACGGCGGTCCGACCAGGAGGTTCTCGGCGGCGTGGGCCTTCAACGGCTCGAGGAGGGGGCCGCGCGCGGCGAGGTCGGCTACTGGCTGGGCCACGAGCATCGTGGGCATGGGTATGCCACGGAGGCGGTGAACGTGCTTCTCGCCACCGGATTCGACGGCCTCGGCCTCCATCGGATCGAGGCCCGGGTCTTCCCCCGGAACCTCGCGTCCCGGGCGGTGGCGCGAAGGTGTGGCTTCCGGTACGAAGGGCGGCTCCGGGACGAGGTCCCCAAGGACGGACGCTGGCAGGCCACCCTTCTCTTCGCTCGGCTCGCGAGCGACCCGCCGGTGCGCTCCCAGCGCAGAACCCGACGCGATTCGAGCGCTCAGGGCTTGCGGCGAAGGTAGAACGCGGGTCGGCCGGGGCGGGCCCGCTCTCGTCGTCCGAGCGGGTCGAGCTCTCCCGCCTCGCTCTCCCGGACCACTTTCATCGAAGGGAACCCGAGGCGGCGAACGAGGTACCCCTCGGCGCCTCGCAGCGCCGACTCCTCGTCGACACGCGGACCGGTCGCCGGGGGTTCTCCGCGGAGGAGCGGCGCGACCTTGGGGACGTACTTCGCCACCTCGGCCCGGTGCGCCGAAACCACCGGGTCGGACGCGGCCCGGGCCATGATATCCCGGAGATTCGCGGTCTCGCCGCGGTCCACCGCTTCACGGACCCAGCGTTCCACCGTCTCCTTCCAAGGCTCGGCCACGAAGAAGACCGCTTCCTCGACCGGGGGCTCGCCACGCTCTTCCGCGGGACGAAGAACGGCCCGCAGGTCCTCCTCCACGCGGTCGAGGAACGCCTCGTGCGCGTCGGCCAAATCCGAGCGCGCAAACTCGTCGACCGCGGGGAACGGTTGCACGGCGACCAGTCCGGGGAACTTCCCTTCTCCCAGCTCCTCCGCGAGATGGGGGGTCAACGGAGCGAGGAGGCGAATCCAGGCCCGCGCCAGACGCGCCGTCGCGCTCCCGGGGACACCCCCGCGGGCATAGTACCGGCGCAGCAGCGTGGGAATCCCCACGTACGTGACCTCCGCGGTCGCCCGAAGATCGGTCGCCTCGTACCCGGAGCGGACCGCCTCGACCGCGCGGTGCATGGCCGAGGAAAGCCACGCGTCGAGTTCGGGGGGGCCCGTGGCGTCGCCGGACGCCGCCTCCCGAGCGAGGCGCTCGACCTCCGCCAGCCGGCCGGCGGCCGAGTCGACCAGCGACGGGTCCCAGGCGATGTCCTGGGCGGGGGACGCGGCGATCGCGTAGAACAGGCGCAGAGCGTCCGGGCCCCACATCTCGAGCGCCTGGCCCATCGGAGGAATTCGACCGCCCTTGCTCGAGACCTCCTTCTTCGACACCTTCGCGCCAGTCGGGCCGGTGATCCAGCCGTTGACGTAGATGGCGCGAGGCTGCAGTTCGGGGGGAAGCAGTCGCGCGTGGGTGTAGAGGAAGACCGGGAAGTGGACCCGCTTGTGCTCCTTTCCCCCGAGGTTGATGTCGAGGGGGTACCAATAGAGGAACTCGGCACGGACCTCGTCCAGCATTCGGCGGTCGACGGTCGGCTCGCCCGGTCCCTCGCCGAGGAACACGTAGTCGAAGAACGCCTCGGTCAACTGGGGGAGCGAGAGGCGTCCGCTCGAGACGAACCGTCGCACGATGAAGTAGGCCATGTAGAACGTCGAGTCCGCGATCGGCTCGATGATCCATTCCGGGTCGAGCGGGAACGGCGTACCGAGCCAGCGCCCTTTGCGGGTGCACGGCCGGTCCCCGAACCAGTCGAGGATGCCCGGGAGTTCCCGTCCGTAGTCGGATGGCCACGTCACGAGGCGCGACGCGGCTTCGCGGGTGAGTTCCTTCCACTCCGGGTCCCCGTAGGCGAGGAACCACTGGTCCGGAACCTTCCGGATGATGACCGTGTGTCCGTTGCGGCACAGGACGGGCTTCGAGAATTCCTGAAGCTCGAACGTCGGGCCTGGGCGAGCGAGTTCCTCCACCACCTTCGTGCGGGCCTCGCGTACGGACACACTGGCGAGGGAGGGGACGGTCATCACGCCCCGCGCGAACTCGAGGCGATAGAGGCGCTCGGTAGCTTCCTCGAGCGCGGCGGTGTCGTCGAGGCTTGTGACCCCAGTGGCTCGCAGGGCCCGCTCGGCCGGAGTGCCGGCTCCCGCCATCAACGCGGTTTCCGAAGCGGTCAGCGTCACTCGAGACGGGATCTCCACCAGCATCGGAGGAGCGCCAAGGCTCGCCCGGACGGCCTCGGGCAGGGCGGCGAGAGCCGCCGCGTCGGCCGGCGCGTGCGCGGGCACGCTCATCACGACGCCGGTGCCGATCGCCGGGTCGACGAGCGTGCTCTCGAGGATGGGAACCTTGGTCTGTCGGAGCGGGACCTCGACGAGCCGGCCCACCAGGTCCGAACCCCGGACCTCATGCCCGATGCGCCCACCATGCTGTTCGACGAGCCGTTCCGCCCCGGAACGGGCCACCAGGCACGCATGCTCCCCGACGTGCCAGACGACGAGCGACTCGCCCGGTGCGATCCAGAGGTTCGTGACCCCGTAGACCGTCTCGGGACGGAGCGTGGCAGCGAGCAGGACCCGACCGTCGTCGAGCCGGAACGGAACGGTCGCGAACCTTAGGAGCTCCGCGTCCCCTCCGCTCGAAAGGTCGGTTTCCGAGGGGTCGACCGCGACCGGTCCGCAGACCGGGCAGACCGAAGACATGTAGGTGCCGCGCACCAGCACCTTCGCGCGTTCGAGCGCATGGAACTGCCAGCGGATGAAGGCCTGGTAGTCCGCGTCGATGGTCGTCAGGAATGTCGACGGGTCGTAGAGGACCCCGATCGAACGGAGGACCGAACAATACGACTCTCCGAGGAACCGGGCGACGTATTCGGGCTCCCGGAGCCGGTCCCGCTGGTCCGCGGGAACCTTCGCGTCGTCCAGCTGCTGGAGGACGGTCGGGTCACCGTCCTGGACCCGCTGAGCGAACGTGACCGCCGGAAGGCCGGAAGCGTGGATCCCGAACGGCAGCAGGACGGACTCGCCCAGCATTCGATGGAATCGGTGGAGCGCGTCGGTGTAGAGCAAACCGCGGATGGTGCCTACGTGGAGGAACCCGCTCGGTCCGGGGTAGGCGTTCACGGCGTAGAACTTGCCCCGGGATGGAACGCGTTGGCCGGTCGCGATCCCGGCGCGGCTCCATGCGTCCTGCCAATGCCGGAACCGGGCGACGTCCATGTCCGGCCATCGACACGGCCACCGTATTTGAGCGATTCCCGGGAGGTCGGTGCCTCCGTGCGAACCAGAGTCGATTTAGCCTCGCGACCGTCCTGAGGCGATCGATGCGGATCATCGAGGTGTTCCATTCGCTCCAAGGCGAAGGGCCGCTCACTGGGGTCCGCACGACGTTCATCCGGACGGCCCGGTGCAACCTGCGCTGCTCCTGGTGCGACACGAAGTACTCGTTCGGGCCCGGTCGCCCTCGCTCGATCGCCTCGCTGATCGGAGAGGTGACTCGAAACCGGACGGCGCATGTGTGCCTCACCGGGGGCGAGCCGCTCCTCCAGAAGGAGTCGGTGGAGCTCGCGAAACGACTATCGACCCTCGGCGTCACGACCGTGGTCGAGACCGGCGGGTCGCTCGATGTGTCCCCCTACCTCGGGATCCCGCGCCTCGTCCTCAGCGTCGACGTGAAGTGCCCCTCCTCCGGCATGGAAGCCCGGAACCATTGGTCCAACCTGCCCCGCCTCCGGGGACGCGACGTGCTCAAGTTCGTCATCGCCGACCGCACCGACTACCTTTACGCGCGGCGCGTGCTTCGTCGCTACCACGGACGGGCTGCGGCCGTGTTCCAGCCGGTCTGGGGCAGCGACCCCGGGCGACTCGCCGACTGGGTCCTTCGGGACCGCCTCGATGTTCGCGTGATGCTCCAGGAGCACAAGGTGCTGTGGGGGGACACCCCGGGCCGCTGAACCGCCCCGCCGCTCGGGGCCACAGTTAGGCTAAAGAGGCGCGTTCCGTCGTCCGCATCTCTGTCTCATGGCGTCGCAAGAACCGTCGCCCCGTACTGTCATCTCGGGGTACGAATCGGTGTTCGGCAAAGCGAAGGGGATGGTGTTCCCCCGGATCGTTCTCGTCGGGCACGGGGTGCTCGAAGAGCTCGCGACGACCTGCCGGCAGTTCGGCTTCCCACGCCGCGGCGCGGTCGTGACGGGGCCGAAGACGGTCGAGATCGCAGGCCGGAGAGCGACCACGATCCTCCAGGAGGGAGGATTCCAGGCGACGACGGTGATCGCCCACGAGGCCAACGAGGCCGAAGTGGATCGAGTTGCCGACGAGGTCCGGGCGGCCGAGGCGGAATTCCTGATCGGTGCGGGTGGCGGCAGCAAGATCGACATCACGAAGGTCGTGGCCGCCCGCCTCCGCATCCCGTTCCTGAGCCTCCCGACATCGGCGGCGCACGACGGGATCTCCTCGCCGAGGGCGTCGCTCCACGGAACGACCAACATCACGAGCACCGAGGGTGCGGTCCCGATCGGTGTCATCGCCGACACTCAGCTCATCGTGCAGGCCCCGTTCCGCCTCCTGGCGTCCGGCTGTGCGGACGTCATCTCGAACCTGACGGCGACGCTCGATTGGAGGCTCGCGGTCCGCCTCCGCAACGAGGAGTACTCGAGCACCGCGGCGACGCTGAGCGAGTACGCGGCCCAGGAGATCATGGACCACGCCGCCTCGATCAAGCCGAATCTCGAGGAGTCCGTCTGGATCGCGATCCGACCGATCCTGGTCGCAGGGATCGCGATGAGCGTTGCCGGTTCCTCCCGGCCGTGCTCCGGTAGCGAGCACCTGTTCAGCCATGCGCTCGACCGGGTGAGCGAAAAACCGAGCCTCCACGGCGAGCAATGCGGGGTGGGCGCGATCATGATGATGTACCTTCACGGCGGGGACTGGAAGCGGCTCAAGAACTCCCTCCTCACCATCGGTGCCCCGACGACCGCGCGCGAGCTCGGAGTTCGCAACGACGAAGTCGTCAAAGCGCTCGTCATGGCCCATTCGATCCGGCCGGACCGTTACACCATCCTCGGCGACAACGGCCTGACCCGGGAAGCGGCGGAACGCCTCGCGACCGTTACGGGAGTGATCGGGTAAATGGCCGAGATCACCCTCCTCGCGATCGCTGAATCGCACGAGGGATTCGAGTTCGACTACCAGGGGGGCGCCCCGATCTGCCGAACCTGCGCGTTCCGCCACGCCTGCCTCACCCTCGACCCGGGCCGGCGATACTCGGTTACCCGGGTGCGGCCGGTCACTCATCCCTGCGCCCTCCAGGAGTCCGACGCCCACGTCGTGGAGGTGAAGGCGGTCGCCCGACCTCTCGTCGTGGATGCCCGGAGCGCGGTCGTGGGAAGCTCGGTCGAGACCGGACGGTACCCCTGCCGGCGGCTCGATTGTCCGAACTGGTCCATCTGCGCGGGACCATCGCTTCCGACGAAGCAGCGCTACCGGATCGAACGGGTCGCCGAAGAGCCGGCGGAGTGCCGGATCGGCCGAACGTTGAAACGGGTAGACGCGGTCTAGTCCTCCATGCGGGGCTGTGGGGTAGCTACGGACGGGAGGCCGTTCCCTCCGTCCGCTCTATTGGTCCATCCTTCGGGCTTTGGGAGCCCGGGACCCCGATTCAAATTCGGGCAGCCCCACTCACCACCGGGGGCTCCGCCGTAGCGTGCGGGCCCGGCCGGTCGTTCCCCGACCGGTCCGGACCGCGCGGGGTTCCCCGTCCCGGGGAGCTACGTCGGCCCCGGAACGGAGGCCGACGGGATCGAGGAGGATTGGCGGATCCTCCTCCAGTACCGATATTCGGTGTAGACCCGCAGGAAGTGGATGGCCGAGAGCCGGACGACGGCGTCCCACACTTGACCGGAGAGGTCGGCGGGTCCTGGAACTCGGCCGGACGCCATCGCCGAACCGATCCGCTTGGCCCGTTCGATCGACTTCGCGATGCGGAAGGCCGCGCTCCCCGAAGGGGACTGGGTGACCAGCCAACGCGCGAGCTCATGGGCTTTGATGACCTCCTCGGCGACTCGTGGTCCGTCCGCCCGGCTGGTGTTCTGGCTGTGGAATCGGTACTCGGTGAGGGGCATGGGGGAATACCAAGCGGCGCCCCCCAGATACACCGAGAGCCAGTAGGTCAGGATGTCGGGAGATGTGTTCCAGCCGCGATAGAAGCGAAGGACGGGAAGGTACGCACTTCTCCGCACCGACATCGCGGACGTGTTGAGCGTCATCAATCCCCGCGACATGGCGCTCGGGGTCGGCGGCACGATGCCCTCGGGATGAGATCGGATCCGGGACGGTGGTGGGAGAGCCTCGCCCTGCGGCCCGATGTAGGCGAGCCGGTTTCGGAGAAACACAACCTCGGGGTAGTGCCCGAAGACTTCGACGATGTGCCGGATCTTGCCGGCGACGAACCGGTCGTCGTCCTCGAGGAACGCGACAATGTCGCCCCGGGCGCTGGAGAGACCGAACGCATCCTTGTCCCCGACGGCCGATAGATCGCCCCGGTTGACCCATTGGAACGGCAGGGTCGGGGGGTCGACCGAGGGCCGTCCGTACGGAGGATTGTCTTCGACCACGACCACTTCGTCAGGAGGTCGCGTTTGCCGTTCGAGGGAGCTCAGCGCCTCGGGGAGGTACTTCGTACGCCGGTGCGCAGTCACGACGACCGAGACCGTAGGGTCGCTCACGGCCCGGGTCCTCCTCCGACCGGAGCATTTTCCCGTCGCCGGAGGGCGATCGACGTCGATCGCTCCGGGGAAGGCAGGCCGGGGGACGGTCGGTAACTCCGGAGTTGCGGACCGTCCAGAACTGCGGCTATCACGCTCGACTCCACCGTGCGGTCATCGGTTCCTGTTTTCGGTTAAGGCCCGCTCGTAGAGGCCGACATATCGACGGACCTCGTTCTCGACCGAGTACTCCTGGACCAACTCGCGACCGCGCGCGCCCATCCGGGCGCGCAGGCCCGGGTCCTCGAGGCGGCCGAGGGCCTCCGTAAACTCCGTCTCCGAACCAACACAGAACCCGCCTCCCTTCGCCGCGAGCTCGGGGGCCGCCCCCGTCCGGTACGCCACGAACGGTCGCCCCATCGCCATCGCCTCGAGCAGCAGCAGGCCGAATCCTTCGTATGAGCTACCGAGCACGACCGCATCGGCCGCGGCAATGCCATCCAGGAACTCCGACCGGCTGACGACGTCTTGGAACTTCGCAGGCGCGCCGGACTCAGTGGCGAGTCGGCTCACTCGCTCCCGGGAACAGGAGGAATCGGGAAGGTCGCGGCCCACCGCGACGAGGCCCCAGCTCCCTCCAGTGGCGGCCACGGACCGCACGAGACGGTCGACTCGCTTGTTCTCGTAGAAGCCCCCGGCATAGAAGGCGACGTGAGGAGTTCTGAGCCCCCAGCGTGCGCGGACGGTCGCGGTGTCGGAGCGAGTCTCGTTGGCCTCTCCGAGCGGAATGCCGTCCGGCACGAGCTCCATCCGGTCGGGGGAGACTCCCCAGCTCACGAGCTGGTCCCGCTCATGCTCGGTGGAAGCGGCGTACACGTTGAAATGACGGATACGGCCCGGAAGGTACTTTTCGAAGTACCACCGGTCCCAGAGACGCCGGCGCATCTCGTACTGGTAGAATCCGTGTCCGGTCATGACCTGGGCCCAACCGAACATTCCGGCGAAGGGGAGGTAGAAATCCGCGGACCATACCCGGTTCCCGCTCAGGTGAAGGACGTCCGGCCGAAGGCCGCGGAGGGTCGAGAGGTAGTCCCGGGGTACGTGGAAGCGCCCGATCGAGACCATCGGTAGTCGGAGGACCGTGACCCCATGGAGGTCCTCGCGACGGGAGGTCCCGGGGTCCTGACGCGTGACGACCGTGGTGTCGATCCCTCGCTGCGCGACCCCTTCGGCGAGCGTTTGGACGAAGCGCTCGACCCCGCCCACCGCGGGAAAGTAGCTGTGGCAGGACAGGACGAGCCGCACGCAACCCGGACGGCGAACCAGAGTAAACCCTTCCGCTCCCTAGCGTGCGCGCGGGTCCGGCTTCCGCCGGCCCGCGCGAACGGGGCGAGCCTTACCGCTTAGCCAATATCGACCCGTGGGTCTTCCACATCGAGGGAGCACGAGGGATGGGACAGGACCCGAGCCCGGGCAAGGGGGGTGGACCCCGCATCAGCGTGGTCATCGCGGCCCACACGCGCGTGGAGTTCCTCATGCGGGCGGTCCAGTCGGCGGCCTCTCAAGGGCCGGACGAGATCATTGTCGTCAAGTACACCCGGGACCCCGAGCTGGATGCCGAGCTGGCGGCCAGGGGCGCCTCGATCCGGGTGACCACCGAACCGTATCAGGGCGGGAAGTTCGCGGAAGGGATCGAGCACGCGACCGGGGACGTCATCGTGTTCCTCGACGATGACGACATCTTTCTGCCCGGGAAGATCTCCCGCGTCAGGGAGATCTTCGGTGACCCCCGCGTGGTGCTCTGCGCCAACCGCTACCGGCCGTTTACCGACTCACCGCCCGATCACGGGGACGCCGGACCCGTTCGCTTGTACTTCACCGGAGAGGGGAATCAATTCCGGAACGGGTTGAAGCCGGTCCTCAACAGCTGCATTTCGGTGCGCCGGGACATACTGGTCCCTTGGCTTTCGGACCTCCACCAGCTCACAATCGCCGACCATACGGTCTTCATGATGGCGGTGGCCGCTCGGAAGTGGATAGCCATGGATGGGAGTGTCCTCACCGGCTATCACGTGAGCCAGGTCGGCGGTGCCCTTCGACCGGCCCAGTCCATATGGTTCCGGCCGGGGGCGAGCGCCGAGCGCGACATCGCGTGGATGCTCGACCTGCTCGATTCCGAGACCGGCGGGGTCCGGGAAACCTTGACTCCCATGGTCGCCTCCGCGGTGATCCACCTGGTCTTTCTCACCGGGGAGACGCAGTTCAAGGAATACAGGCGAACGATGCGAGCTATCCTCGACGGCGTGGGGGTGCGAAGACCGCTCACCATTCCCTCGACCTTGATGTTCGGCTATCCGATCTCTCCGAGATTGGCCATCCGGTTGAACCGCATCTGGAAGTCCCTCGTGGGTTATCATCATCATCAAGGGTAGGCGGGCGCTTCGGGCCGGGGGGCCTGCCCCGGCGGGGGGCCAATCGCCGCCGCAGCCTACAGGCTGCCTGCCCGGGCCTGCGGAAGGTGTGGCATAGCCTACGTAGCCGAGTTGACCCGACAGGTTTCTCGACCGCGGAACGCTCAAACCCCCACGTCGGTGTCTCCGTTCAATGGTCGAGCCGAGTGTCGCGCCCGCCGAGCCGTCGAGGGGGTCATCCCGAGAGAGCGTGCCGCGCGTGTTCGCGGCGACCCTCTTCTGCGAGCTGTGCAACGGGGAGACGCCACACCGGATCCTTCGGATGGATGCGACGCGGCGGTCCGGGGTGGGCCCAGTAGGGGGGACCGCACGCTGCCGTGTGTGTCAGTGGACGCACCGGTTTGAATCTCGGTTGCCCGAGCGCGTCGAGGTCGCCCGGATCGTCTCCGCGGGACGCACGTCCGAACGGTCGCGCATCGAACTGCCGGCCCACGCTCGGGTCGAGGTCGGGTCGACGGTCCCCGGCTCCGACGAACCGCACCGCGTCCGCCGGATCGACACGCGTGCGGGCGACCGCGTGCTGTCCGCCTCGACCGACGAGGTGGCGACGCTCTGGGTCGTTCGCGACGAGGGTGCGGTCGTGCCGGTCTCGATCGTCGAGGGCCGGTTCACCCGGGCGGTCCGGCTGGTCGTTCCTCGGAGCACCGTGTTCGAGGTCGGAGGCCGTGTGACGGCCCAAGGGACTCGGGTCGATGTCGTGGCCCTCCGGGCGAGAGGTCAGACCTGGCGACGGGAGGGCGACGCTTTCCCCGCGGGGGAGGTCCAGCGCCTTTACGGGCGCCGGAGCGACACGCCGCCCGCCGGAAGGAGCGACTGGAGCAGGGGTCGTGGCAGTCCGAGCTCCTTCGAGAGTTCGACCTCCCGGTCCCCCCGCTCCCGGTCCTCTCCCGGGGTGAGCAGAAATCGGACCTCGCCGAGGGCTCGGACGGCCGACGGCGGAGCGACGGTCCAGCGCTCTGCGTCCTGGTAACGGATCGTTCCGAGCGCGAGCTCGAGAGGGAGGTCGTTCATGAGGTGCTTGGTGCCGTGGATCACCCACGCCCCCCGCGCGACGAACTCCCCGCTCGCCGCTTTCTTCGACACCTGGTCGCTGTTCACCCAGAACGCTTCGCCCGAGGCGAGCCCGGCGCGCCACGCCTTCGAGAACGCGACGGCCCACTGACCGGCCTCGCGGAGCGTGGCCTCGCTGACCGGCGGTTCGCCCGGGGGAGGATGCTTCACAATGACGCTCGCGGCCCCGTGCAGGTCCGCGTGGACGTAGAAATCGCCGTCTTTCAGGTTGCGCCGGACGACCAGGTCGTTCGAGGAAGCGTCGCGCCCGGCGATCACGATGCCCCCCTCGGAGCTCACGAACCATCGATATCGCTCGAACCAGTGGGTTCGCCGGGCTCGGGCCGGAGTGGGCTCGACCGTGGGAGACGCGGCGACGGTCGGGGGCGTGCGGGAGAGCTTTTCGAGCTTCGCCTCGGCGTCCGCCACGGCGCTCACTGCCCCGCTCAGCTTCTCCTGGACCCGCTTCGCCTCCTCGAAAAGACGCTGGGCGGTCGTGCGGGGGCTTTCCCCGACAAGGAGAGCGACCGTTCGTTCTCCCAAGCGACTGTCGATTGTCGGCCCTTCGACGTGCCGACGTTCGGCTTCGGCGAGCAGCTTCTCCGCCTCGGCGTAGTGGCCGAACACGGCGGTCGCGTCCGCCTTCAGCTCCGCGGCTCGCCGCTCGAGCTCGAGGACCGCGGCGCGTTGCCGTTCGAGCTGGTGCTGAAGTTCGGCGAGTGCGCGGGTTCGCTCGCTCTCTTCCTTCGAGACCGGTGGCACGATGAGCGATGGAAAGTACTCCGCCGCCGCAATCGAGAACGTGGGCCGTGCCACTTCCTCGATGTCCGCGAATCCGCCCCACCGTCGCGAGCGGTAGGGCGTCGCGTCCACGACGACCCCTTCTCTTCGGTAGAGGTATCCTACGGGGCGTTCCCCGACCTCGAGGAGCAATTCCTGGAGGACCCGATGCAGCTCGGGCCCGACGCGCCCAGCGTCCACGGCGGCGGCGCCGCTCGGGTCCCAGCCGCCGCGGGCGATCACCTCCTCGGCGAGTGGTCCGCCGAGCGCGAGCCGCGCGCCGAGCGTGCTCGCCAGGTCGGTCCTTGAGCGGAGGAGCTCCGCTTCGATCGCGGCGACCCCCGCGTGGAAGGGGTCCGCACGGGAGGGCGGTCGCGCATACTCCGAACCGATCGCCACCGTCCGGTGCGCCCATCGACGCGTCTGGGCCACCGCGGCGATCGTGCTCCCCCGGGCGACCACCAGGTTGCCCGAGCCGAACATCTCGAGCGCTAGCAGGATCGGCTGTGGGTCGTCCGACCGGCGCAGAACGAGCTCAAGCACTCGTTCGCCCCCCGGGTCGGGGACCTCCTCCAGGACCGCTCCTTCGAGCAGCCGACGCAAGTCCCGGGAGAACGGTGAGAGGGTCTCGGCGTGGGCCCCAAGCTCGGGAAGCATCGCGGCGAATCGCCCCGGAACCAGGAGCAGCTCCCGACGACCCTCGCGGGGAACCCGGAAGGTGAGGGCCCAGCCCCCGCTGGCCAGGTCGAACGCCTTATCGACCCGGGCCCGGCGCAGGCCCCGGAGCTCGTGGGCCAAGGCGAGGGTATCGAGCGAGGTGAAGCGGTCCTTGGGCGTAGGAACACCGGGCATCGATCGGAACCCCCCGGACGGAAGCCGCGACCCGCCGCCACGCATTAAGAGTTCGTCGTGCTGGCTGCGTCCGTGCACGGCGAGTTGCCCCGCGATGCAGCGAGCTGGCGGGAACGGGCCCACGCCTTCGCCGAACGCCGGGTCGCGCCCATCGCGGGCCAGATCGACCGGGAGGACCGGATCCCGGCCGAACTCGTGGACGGGCTCCGGGAGGAAGGATTCCTCGGCCTCGGGATTCCGTCGACCTGGGACGGGAGCGGTGGGGATACCCGGAGTACCGTGGCAGTCCTCGAGGAACTGTCGCGCGCGAGCGCGGCGATCGGCGTACTCGTGGCGGTGCACCTCTCGGTGTGTTCGGCCCCGATCCTTGAGTGGGGAACGGATGCCCAACGCGAACGGTTCGTGCGCCCTCTCGCGCGCGGAGATCAGATCGGGGCGTTCGGCCTGACTGAACCGAACGCCGGATCCGACACGGCGCGACTCACGACCCGGTACTCGAGGGACAGGGACGGGTTTCGTCTTCAGGGAACCAAGACGTTCATCTCGAACGCCGTGAGCGCGGGCGTCGTGCTCGTCTTTGCGACCTCCGACCCGGCGCTCGGCCACAAGGGGATCTCCGCCTTCATCGTCCCGCCCGGCACGGTGGGTTTCTCGGTGGCTCAGAGATTCGACAAGCTCGGCATGCGCGGGAGCGAGACCGCGGAACTCGTCCTCGAGGACGTGCGACTCCCCGCCGAATCGCTCCTCGGGCCCGAAGGGAAGGGGCTCCATGTGGCCCTCGGTGCCCTTCAGGGCGGACGGGTGGGCATTGCAGGTTGCGCCCTCGGGGTCGCCGAGAGTGCCTTCGCCGAACTGCTCAGGGCCGTCGCCGCTGACGACGCCGACTGGAAGCGGACGCTCGTGGCCCGCGCCTTTGCGGATCTCGCCTCGGCCCGAGCTCTGGTCGCGCGGGCCGCGGAGCTGAAGGACGCCGGAGCCCCCTATGCCACGGACGCTTCGGTCGCCAAGCTGGTCGCCTCCCGCGCGGCGGTCCAGATTGCTTCAACGGGGGCGGACCTCGCCGGAATGGCCGGTCTGCGCGCGGGGTCCGTGGCGGAACGCCTCCTGCGCGACGCCCGTGTGTTCCCGATCGTGGAGGGGACCACCGAGATTCAGGAGCTGATCCTCGCGCGCAGCCTG
>Ga0187815_10000959_pt1 | contig 13717 bp, 11 predicted proteins | sample NC_S_5_FD_132962 | JGI IMG/M metagenome (GOLD analysis project Ga0187815, IMG submission 132962) | Wetland sediment microbial communities from Neuse River Estuary, North Carolina, USA - ASW-S_5 | ecosystem: Environmental > Aquatic > Freshwater > Wetlands > Sediment | place: USA: North Carolina...
AAGCGTCGAGCGCCGCCACCGCGGCGGCCGGCTGCTTCGCGGCGATTGCGGCGTTGCCGAGCGCCTGGAGCGCCTGCTCCGTCATCACGGAGTCGGGATAATCTTTGCGGAACTGCTGCAGCTCGGCAACCGCAGCCGCGTCGTTATTTGCGGCGAGATCGTTTTCGGCGCTCCAGTAGAGACCGTAGTCGCCGAGCAGCGGGTCTTTTTGCGCGCGCGCGAACCATTTCGCCGCCTGCGTATAGTGCTGGTTGTTGTAGTCGAAGAAGCCGAGCGCCAGGGCTGCGCGCGCTCCGAGCGCACCCGAATATTTCTCCTTGGCGAGCGAGCTGAGCCGCCCATAGGCCCAATCGGATTTCGTGTCCTTGAGCATCCTCGAAAGTTTCTCGAGCTGCTTTTCGGAGAGAGACGACCGGCTCGCTGGCGCGGTCGGCGCGGCGTGTATCCCCACTGACTTTACCTGCGATTTCGGGCTGGCGCCGCCGAAACTCACCGTGCACACGAGCAGCATTGCGCCGGTCGCGCGAAGGAGCGGGCCGGAGATTCGCATCGCAGTCCTAGTGCCGCAGAACAGGCGAGGGATACGGGTACTCTCCGAGGGCGTCGTTCTGGCCCTTGGCGAGAATTTCCACCATCCAATGGTGGAAGTAATCCACGGGATGATCCTGAATCGCTCGGAAGCGGCGGTCATATTCCTTACGGGCCTTGTCGAGATCACTGCGCAACCGTTGACAGATGTCGTGGTTCTCGCGGCCCAATTTCACTTCCTCGGGCCGCAGTAATTGTATGTCCTGCATGGCGACTTTCGCGTTTCGGCTCGCCCGCCGATGCAAGTCTCTCAGGTCATCGGGCAGCGCTGCAAGATCGAAAGCGGAGGCCTCGGCGGCGGCCACTTCCTGCGCGGCAGCTTCCTCAACGGCGGCTTCCGCGAGCGCTTCCTGTTCCTGAGCCCATTGGGGATCGACCGGCGGAGGTGCGTGAACCGCGGCGTGGGCGGGCCCCCTGGCAGGCTCCTGTTCTGGCGTTTCGATTTCGGGTTCGGCGGTGGCGACGGCTGCGTAGTCTTCGTCGGAACTGCGATCGCGCGGGTTGAGAGCGACGGCAACGAAATTCGAGAGGACGGAAAGTCCCGCGGCGAGTGCAGACGCCGCCGTTTGCGCGCGCAGCATGGCAGGAAGCGCGTTGCTCGGGCGGCTGGACGAACACGCCGCCACCAGATCGGAGTAGGCTTGATGCAATTCGTCCGAGGTCCGCTGCAGCGGAGCGAGATTGTCGCGCAATGCCCGCGAAACAGCCTGCTCGAGAGCATGCTCGAGTGATTTGGAACGTTCTGCCAAGGCACTTCCCTGCCTTTTGCGATTATGGAAACGCTCTTTGGGGGTGTCAACTGGCATTCCGGCAGTGGGTTCCTGGGCCGTGCAGTTGATTAGAGGTAGTTTCGCCTAGTGTTGTCTTACGAGCTGTTGTAGGGGCGCGGCTTCCCGCCTCGGATCTTCGCCTCTGAACTTCCGCGTGCCCCATCCTCGGCTTGTGAGCGTGGGGCCTTTTCCGATTTCAAACGCTCGCTACACGGGTTGCCGGTAGAAGCGTGGGCCTTTTTACCCTGCTTGCCCTGACGCAGGAAGGGAGCGAGGTCGAAGGGCAGGCCCTCGAAAAGCGCTGCCAAAAAGGGGGCTTCAGCCCCGGGCTTCGATTTCTGGGAGGTCGAACCTTTCAGGTCCGACAATCAGGCGCGCGCGAAGCGCGTTTCCTTCCTGCTCTGACGAAGGAAGGGGTGCGCCGCTTCATCCGCAGCATGTGCTGTTTTGCGACCAACGTCGATTGCACCTGGTCCGCTGGCAGGTTTCGCTTGCCTTCCCCGCCCCTCGTTCGTATCTTCAACGCCATGCCCACCCCCGAACAGATCCGCGACCTGCTCAAGATGAAACCGCTACCCGTCGAAGGCGGATATTTTGCCGAGACCTATCGCGCGAAGGATGCCGTGCCCGCGAGCGCGCTGCCCGGTTCCTATCCGGGCGAGCGCGCGATTTCTACCGCGATCTACTACATGCTCACGCCAGACACTTTTTCGGCGCTGCACCGCCTGCGCGGCGACGAAATCTACCATTTCTATCTGGGCGATCCCGTCGAAATGCTGCAGCTCAAGCCCGGCGGGACAGGCGAGGCCGTCCTGCTCGGCCAGGACATCACGGCAGGCATGCGGCTCCAGCACGTCGTCCCGGGAGGAACGTGGCAAGGCTCGCGCCTCGCTCCCGGCGGAAAATTCGCGCTCATGGGCACCACCATGGCGCCCGGATTCGACCCCCAGGATTACGAAGCCGGCAATCGCGCCGAATTGGCCGCGCAGTACCCGCAGTATTCGGCCCTCATCACCTGGCTCACGCGCTAGGCCCGCGGCGATTGCCTATAGGTTCTTCGGCGGAGTTCACTCGAGCTCAGCAACGCAACGATCATCCGCCCCGACCAGCCGCTATAAGGCTTCAACGCTCTTACGGCTGCGGCATTTATTTTTGTGGAGACTGCGCCGCTCCGAAGATCGGTCCGGTTCCGCTCGGAGGCAGCAGCTTTTGCAAGTCTTTCAAGTGCGCGTCCACTTTGTCCGCGTCGTCCGTTTTTCCCAGATGGCGTAACGCATGGCTCTCGAATTCCAGCAGATGAATCAAGTTCGGACTGTCCGGTCCAAATTGTTTTTCGATGATGCTCACAGCTTCCTGGTCGCAAGGCAGCCCCTTCTGCCAGTTTGCGGATTCATCGTAGAACTGGCAGAGCGGTCCCAAACTCATTAAGTTGTATATGCTGCCCTTCCCGTTCATTGATTCATCGATCTGCAGCGCACGCGTCAAATAGGGTTCAGCTTCGTCGTACTTTTTCTGCTTAAAGGCGACTTGTGCAGCCGCAACGAGCGCCTGGGATACCTGCTTGCTCTCCGGTCCATAGGTCTTTTCGTTTAAGTCGATCACGCGACCGAAGTATTTGTCGGCAGAAACATAGTCACCTTGCATCAGCGCGATGAGCCCCAGATCGTGCAGCGGGATCGCCAGATTCGGCGATTCCTTGCCATACAGATTCGTCGCGACCCCCAGCTCCCGATCGAACGCCGCTTGGGCATCCGGAAAATCTTTCCGTGAAAAATAGCAGTTCCCCAGGTGCCACAAAGACATCATCACGCGCACATCCGGGGGCTGGAGTTTCAGAGCGATGTCGACCGCGTCCTTATAATCCTTTTCCGCCTCGTCGATCTGGCCTTTCTGCTCCACATCTGATGCCTTGGCCATTGCCGCGTCGAGTTGATCGGAAATATTTGTGGTGGCAATGGTCGCCTGAACACGCTTATCGAGGTCTGCCGCTTCGGCGCTTTTACCGGCCGCGCGGAGCTCAACCAAATGGGCGGCGTAGCGGCCCTTGGCTGCATCATAGGCTTCTGCGGGGCTTACCGGCAGTTTCCAATAGGCGAACTGTTGAATCAGGCTCTTGGACTCGAACGTAACTTGTTCAGCGACGGCGCGCCGGTACTGGTCCATAGCATTAACCCAATCGCCATTCTTTTCATACTCGGCGGCCAACTCGTCCATGACTCTGGGTTGATGGTCGAGTGAATAGGATTGGGCGAATTCCGAAATCGCAGCCGGGACGTTTCCGGACGCGTCGAGGGCTTGCGCATACAGCTCATGCGCGCTCGCGTTTGCCGGGCGCACCTCGACGGCCTCTTTCAGCATGGCGCACGCGTCCTGATATTTCTTCTGAATGAGCAGCACTCGACCCGCTCCAACGCGTGCATTCAAAGCCGTGGGGTCCAGCTCGGCGCCGTGCTCGTAATCCTGCAGCGCAGCGTCGTAGTTCTTCTTCTGTTCCTCGATGCCGCCCAACCCCGCATAGGCGTCCGAATCCGATGGGTCGATGGATACAGCTTCTTTGAATTCCTTCTCCGCTGCGTCGAATTCGTAGTCGTTAAACAGGGCGTAGGCGAAACACCGGTGGCACACCTCCGAATCTGGAGCCATCGCTTCGAGCTCGCGGTATTCGTTGATGGCTTCCTTCACTGATTGAGCGCGGAGGAGTGCATTCGCCAGATTCATTCGCGGTTCGATCCTTCGCGGGGCAAGCTCCTTTGCTTTTCGCCACTCCTGGATGGCTCCAGGAAGGTTTCCCGTCTCGTCGAGCATGTTGCCCAAGTTGAGGTGGGAGTTGACGAAGGTGGGATCGAGCGCGATCGCCTTGCGATACTCGACGATGGCCTGGGGAAACGCTCCTCGATGATCGTAAGAGTATCCGATATCGTAATGGACGACCGCATAGTCGGGCTTGATGTGCAGTGCTTCGTTATACTCGGCGAGCTCCGCCTGGGTATTCCCCATATCGTCGTACGCCACGCCCGCGAACCGGTGAGCTTCGGCGTCATCGGCATATTCGTGGAGTGCCTCTTTCGCCTGCGAGAGTGCGCCGGTGAAATCTCCCGTCTTGTCCAGCGCGTAGCTGTATTTCGCGTGGGCTTCGGGGTAGTGCGCGTCGTCATCGAGTATCTGATCATAGATTCGGCCCGCAGCCTCCCATTCTTCCTGTTGACTCAACACCCCCGCCATGACAAAGCCGACGTCGGATTTGTCGAAGCTGTCCCGCAGGGCGGCCGTCAGTACGACGGTCGCCTCTGCGTATTTCTCGTCCCTTTTCAGCGTCGCCGCACTGACCAGATCGTTCAGGAATTCAGGGCTGGCATCGTGTTCGGGGGCATTCGGTGGAATCACTTTGGCTGTCTTTAGCGCATCGATCACGGAGGAAGCAGCGCCAGCAGTTTTGAGCTCCGTCAGGTAGGATTCGCCTGGGTGAAAAGTGAGGCCTCGAACGGAAACGAAATGCACGATGTCTTCCGGCAGCGCGTCTCCGGCGACGAGCGCGAGGATTTGGGCCTCGCCCATGGGCACGGCGGGGCCTGACTGCTCCTTCGCCCTCAGCCAGACTGCTCCCGCGAGAAGAAGACACACCGCGAGTCCCGAAATGACGATTTTCATGACCCGGCCCCCATATTGAATCTGTCAATAAGACTACAGATAAAATTCGGGGCCGCACTCTGGTACTTTGGTACCAATTAAAGCTTCCAGATGCGAAAGAGCCATTCGTGGGCCATGCACAATGATCGAAAACGGGTGCCGGGTGCCCCGCCCTCGGTTTGTGAGGGTGGGGCCTTTCGTAAGAGTCATGCAAGCGCGCGCCTCCGAGATAACTCTGCTTCGACCACCGGCCGCCTCGCTTCGCTGTGACAGCATTTCGTCCCTGTGCGGAATCTGTACTCGAGTACAGGTGAAATATGCCCCGCGAAGTGCCATGCTGGTCCGGACGACCAAAGGTCGTCCGCCCTCTCGACGAGGGCCGAATGCTCTTTGAAAACTTGGCAACGCAATGGACCGATGGCTCTATCGTCAAAGAGCAGATCCCTGCCCGTCCCGCAGGCGGGCCTCGCTCCGCTCGGGATGACAGCGCCTTTTCTGAGCGCGAGCTTCGAGTTGCTCTTCGTGAGTCACGGTTCGCGGTACGCTACGGGCTGCTCTAGCCACTCGCCACTAGTCACTCGCCACTGCATTTCTAATCGACACTGCGGCGATTAGAAACGCTCGCAACTCATTGCAAACACACGACGACGACCACTTCTAATCGACACAGCTACGGGACCCGGGCGCGTGCGAATCAGGCGTTTTGCAGGAAAGAAAAAACGGCTAGGATAGGAGGATGGACATCGATCGGAAGGCTTTTCTCGATAGCTTGGGTGGCCCCGACGCCGCGAGCAAAATGGATGCCGAGAGCCGCGCTGATGCCCTCGAGAGCCGGATGATGGCGGAACTGAACACGGCGATCGCCCTCAAGCACGGCGGCCACGCAGTGCCCGAACCGGGCAACTACCCGACGGCCGCGGAAGTGGAAGCGCAGATCGAAACGCGGCCATATCGCGCGGGTGCCGGGTTTCTGATGGTGCCGCGCACGGGCGGAAACGTGAAGCGACTCGCGCCCATGCCCGCAAATCCCACGCTGATCGATTTCTTCAAGCTGCGCTTTATGGACACCGAACACCACGTGCTTCAGAGCGCCAACCTCGCCATGAAAAATGGCATGTCCGAGGAAATCATTCTGGCGTGCCTGCTTCACGACGTGGTCCAGGAACTGATTCGCACTGATCACGGATGGTGGGGAGCGCAGCTCTTCGAACCGTACGTGCCGGAAAAGGTCTCGTTCGCGATTCGCTACCATCAGGCGCTGCGGTATTACGCCGACCCCTCGGTGGGATACGAGTATCCCGATCTGTACCGCCGATTATTCGGCGTGGACTACACGCCGCCGCACTACATCGAAGCGACCTACCAGATGGTCCGCAAACACAAATGGTACATGGAGCCGCGCATGGTTGCGGTGAACGACTTCTACGCCTTCGATCCGAATGTGGTCGTGACGATCGACTCCTTTCTCGACATCATCGGTCGCCACTTCAAGCAACCAAAAGAAGGATTGGGCAACGACGGCAGCCCGGTCGCCCACATGTGGCGGACGATCATCCGCCCCGATCAGCCGCTGTAAGCCGGCATCGCGAGAATCGTCTGAAATGCCGATGAAAACATGCCTGCTGGTTGCGCTTCTGTTGCTGCTCGGCACATCCACGTTCGCGCGGCAGAGAGACGTCATCCTCACGACCGACTGCGGGGCCGACATCGACGATCAGTTCGCGATCGCGTATCTGCTGCTCGTGCCGCAGGTGCATGTGAAGGCCATCGTCACCACGCACGCGCCGACTCTTCCGAAGAATGCGGAATCTTCCGCCGCATGTGCGAGAGACGTCATGCGGCGCATGGGCTTGCCGCAGACTCCTCCCGTGTTTGCGGGCTCCGATGTGGCACTCACAACTCGCGCGCCGATGCGCAACGCGGGCGTGGATTTCATCGTCAAGACATCGCGCCTCTATTCGCCGCGCAATCGGATGCTCATTCTGACGATTGGCGCCACCACCGACGTGGCATCGGCGCTTCTAGCGGACCCCTCCATCGACAATCGGGTCGAGATCCTGACCATGGGTTTCCAATCGTGGCCCGAGGGCACAGATCCATGGAACATCAAAAACGATCCGCTCGCCTACCAAGTGATTCTCGATTCGCGAGCGCCGATCACAATCGGCGCGGCCGATGTTTGCGTGAAGCATCTGTCGCTCGATAAGGAGGAAGCCGCACGCCTGCTGCGCGGCCACGGCCCATTCGCTGAGTGGCTGGAGGGATTGGTTGACAGCTGGATCACGAACAACAAGGATCTCGCGGCCAGCGTAGTCAGCCCGGGACATTGGGCCATCTGGGATACGATAACGGTCGCGCACATCCTGGGTTTCACGACCGAAGCGACGTATCCGCGCCCCGCCTTGAATCTCGCGGACTGCTCGTTTTCGTTTCCGAAAACCAGCAAGACGATTCGCTGGATCACGTCGGTCGATCAGCAACGGATGTGGCCCGATTTCGTCCGCCGCCTCGACACACTGAATGCGAACAAATAACCGCCGTCCCTCGCCGGAAAATTTTGGAGGCGGGGGGAGTCGAACCCCCGTCCGAGAAGCTTTGCCACCCGAAGACTACATGCTTAGCCCGTTCCGGTTTTGTTCGTCGATGGAACTCAGAGCGGGCAAGACGCGCCACCGACTAGTCCGATGATCTCGCCGCCGCATTACGGACCGAAACGCGACGGCCAGCCTACTGTGTGACGCCTCATCTCAACCGCGCAGGCGACGCTTGAGGAGACGCGCTACCTACTTTTGGTTAGGCAGCGAGAGCCAACTGTGAGTTGCCAGTTAGTTTGTTTCCACCTGATTGCGGGCAGATGGGGCCCGGCATGCCTTCGAGCCGCGACAGCTTCCGTCGAAACCGTGTCGCCCCCGTTGGTAGTCCTAATTATAGCGCCGCGCCGCGCTGCGGACCAAATTAGGTGGATCGGACGTGCTGATATTCCGCGCAGAAGAGAATGCGGGCGTCTGCCGAATCACGCTGATGTTTTCGCGTCTTCGGCGGCCAATTCGTCTAGCGCCTTGGCCGCTGTCGTCAAGTCATCGACGCCGAAGACCAGCAGGCCGAGCGGCGATTTTGGATCTGCGCCGCAGTACGAATAGTCGATGTTGACGCGTTTTTCGCCCAACCGTGCTGCGGCGCGGCCCAGCGCTCCGGGACGTTGAGCCAGCCTTACCACGACGGCTTCCGTCTCTTCGAAGATCATCCGCAGGCTGCCGAGCACCGACTTCGCTTTAGCCATATCGTCGGCGATGAACCGGGCCACGCTCTCGCCCTCCTCGACGTACGATTGAAAAGCGAGGATATTTACTCCGCGATCGCCGAGAGCGGCGAAACACTTCCCGAGCGCGCCGGGCTTGTCCTCAATCTTTACCGTGAACTCTTTCGACCTCGGCATGCGTATGGGCCCCTTTCAGGAAATGCGTGCGTTCGTGAGTGGTTGGGGATTTTATCTCAAGTGACTTTCGTTGTCTCGGGGCGCGTTCGCGAGCCACTCGATCGGAGGCCGAGCGGTCTTCCCGGCGATCGAACGCAAGATCCTAGCAGGCAAGCGGAACTGCCCGTATAATCGACGCTCCAGAAACGCAATCTCAGTTCTCCGCAAACGAAAGGCGGCTGGGTGCCTCCCGAGACGACCGATTATGGACTTCGGAAGGGCGTCCTCTCGCCCATCGAGACTCTCGCGCAATCGGTTTCGACCATCTCGCCGACCGCGACTCCTGTGGCGACGATTCCTCTGGTTTGCGCGCTGGCGGGCAATGGGACGTGGCTGGCGTACGTGCTGGCAACGTGCGCGATCTTTCTCGTGGCGCTGTGCGTGAGCAAATTCGCGCGCTATTCGGCTTCGCCCGGGTCGCTCTATTCGTTTGCGGCGACCGCCCTGCCGCCGTCGCTCGGCGCGATCACCGCGTGGAGCCTGCTGCTCGCCTACGTCGCGACGGGATCGAGCGTGATCGGCGGCTTCTATCACTACGCAAACATCCTACTCCACGATGCGACGGGGCACGGCACGTCGACTGTCGTGCTCTCGCTGCTCGTGACGGGCGTTTCGATGTGGATCGCGTGGCGCGACGTGAAAATTTCGGCGCGGCTGATGCTGTGGATCGAAATCGTCTCCGTATCGTCGATTCTCCTGGTGGTGGCTCTGGTCCTAGTGCGGCATGGCTGGCACATCGACCGGGAGCAACTGGAATTGCACGGCATGACGGGCAGCGGGCTGCGGCTCGGCCTGGTGCTGGCGCTTTTCAGTTATTGCGGCTTCGAAAGCGCCACGACGCTGGGCGCGGAAGCGCGCGATCCTCTGAAGACGATCCCGCGCGCGGTGATCCAGAGTGCGCTGCTTTGCGGCGCGATCTTCACGGTCTGCGCCTACACGGAGGATCTCGGGTTGCGATTGGCCGGGCAAGATTTGGGCACCAGCACAGCGCCGATGCGCGTGGTGGCTGAGGTGGGCGGCGTGAGGATGCTTGGCGAAGTGATCGATATCGGCGCGCTGGTGAGCCTTTTCGCATGCACGCTGGCGTGCATCACGGCAGCGGCGCGCGTGCTGCTCTTGATGTCGCACCACGGGCTCGCGCACGGATCGATGCGCACCACGCACGTGCGCAACGAAACGCCGAGCCGCGCGGTGATCGTGACCGGAATTGCGGCGGTCCTGCCGGTGGCGATCCTCGCGGCACGCGGCGCGGACGGGCTCGACGTGTACGGCTGGTTGGGTTCGCTCGCGACATACGGATTCATCGTGGTCTACGCGCTGGTGTGCTCGGTGCTGCCGCGGTACCTCCGGAAGCACAACGCGTTCCGTCCCGGCGCGCAGGTGATTCCGTGGCTCGCGTTTGGCGCGATGCTTCTTGCGCTTGCCGGCAATCTCTACCCAGTGCAAAAAGGGCCTTACGGCAAGCTTCCTTACATTTATCTCGCGTATTTGGCCGCGGGCCTCGTGTGGTTCTTCTGGAATCGGAAGAGCAAGGAAGCTGCGATGGCTGAGAGTTCGGAATCATGACGAAGCATCGCTACGAACCGATCGATTCGGGCGTGACGCCGCGATTCGCCGGCCATTCCACGTTCATGCGGCTGCCGGTGGTGGAGGACCCGCGCGAGCTCGACATCGCAATTGTTGGAGTGCCGTGGGACGGCGGCACGACCAACCGCCCCGGCCCGCGCCACGGGCCGCGGCAGGTGCGCGAAATGTCGAGCTTGATCAAGCGCGTCCACTCGGTGACGAAGATTTCTCCTTACGAACTCGCGAGCGTAGCCGACGCCGGCGACGCGCCGGTGAATCCGATCGATCTCGAGCGTTCGCTCGAGAGCATTCGCGCATTTTTCGCGCGCATCGTGGACGCTCGGGCGATGCCGCTCGCGATTGGCGGCGATCATTTGAGTTCTCTGCCGATTCTGCGAGCTGTGGGGAAAAAACGGCCGGTCGGCATGGTTCATTTCGACGCGCACTCGGATACCGTCGACAGCTATTTCGGCGGCTTGAAATATACGCACGGCACTCCGTTTCGCCGGGCCATCGAGGAAGGGCTGCTCGATCCCAAACGGACCGTGCAGATTGGAATCCGAGGGTCCACGTACTCGGCCGATGAACGCGATTGGCCACTGCAACAGGGCATTCGCATCATCACGATCGAGGAATTTGAAGAGATGGGCGTGGATGCCGTGATCCGCGAAGCGCGGCGCGTGGCCGGGGACGAACCGACATACATCAGCTTCGACATTGACGCGCTCGATCCTGTTTTTGCGCCCGGCACGGGCACGCCCGAATTTGCCGGGCTGACTTCGCGCGAAGTGCTGCGGCTGCTGCGCGGGTTGCGCGGGTTGAATTTGGTGGGCGCGGATGTGGTCGAGGTGTCGCCGCCGTTTGATCCGTCGGGTGCGACAGCGCTCGCTGCGGCAAATATCGCCTTCGAGATACTGTGCCTGCTGGCTGAGGCTGCGGAGTCGAAGAGAGATCCTTCGCTTCGCTCCCTTCCTTCGTCAGGGCAAGCAGGATGACGGTTCGACCTTAGAATTGCGGGCGTTCGCGGACGAGGGTGATGAGGTTCTCGCAAATTTGGTCGTAGAGGGCGCGGCCGGCGGCGGCGCTGGCGGGCGAGCTGCTTCCAAGCACGCCGCGATTCGAGAGCTCGGCCGAGTCGATTGGATATGTATAGACGCCCGCTCGCGGAGGACTGGCGTTGTCGACGCGCGTGGCGCCGACCAGGTCGCTTCGCAAATACAGCATCAAAGATGTTTCGCACGCGCTGGCGTGTTCGGCGTGCCAGCCGGTGAAGCGATCGCCGAAAAGTTTCTTCAGCAATTCATCCGACACCAGGCTCCACCAGCTCACGGCGACGACGCGCGAGCCTTCGAGCTGGCCTGCTTCCCGACAAAGCTCGAGCGCCTCGAAGATGAAGGCCTCGTTCTCGTAGTGGCCGTTGAGGATGACAATCGAGCGGAAACCAGAGGAAACATAGCCCGCAATGACATCCTGCAGATAGTCCGTCAGGACGCTGCCGCGGACGGAAATAGTCCCGTCAAAACCGGGGCCGCCGCCGCTCTGAGGCAACGAACGCGCGCCATACGGAATCGCGGGCGCCACGATTCCCTTCACCGCTTCGGCGAGCGTCGACGCGATCCGCGTGGGAATCTCGAGATCGACCGTCAACGGCAGGTGCGGGCCATGCTGCTCGACCGCGCCGACGGGCAGCACGAGGATGCTCGTGCCGCCCTCGGAGCGAACGTTTTCGGTGTGGAGTTTTTCGAAGCCGCTCATGGAATCGAAAGAGAATAGCATTGCGGCTGCGAAAAACACATCCGCGCGTGCATTGCGAAAGGTTTGACCGCCTCGAGCGACACATTTCCACAGCAGATTGTGTTAGCGTACGGCGCGAGGGGACCCATGGACATTGTGAAGGGCAATATGGGCTGGATCGAGGTTGTGGTCGGGCCGATGTTTTCGGGCAAGAGCGAAGAGCTGATTCGCCGGCTGCGGCGCGCGGAGATCGCGCGGCAGCGCGTGCAGATTTTCAAGCCCGCTATCGACCAGCGGTATTCGGCGAATGGAATCGTCTCGCACTCGGGGCTTGAGATCGCGTCGGTGCCAGTGACCAACGCCGACGAGCTCTTGCAGCAGGTGGAGGAAGCGACGCAGGTAGTCGGCATCGACGAGGCGCAATTTCTCGGCGGGCGGCTGGTCGAAGTGTGCACGACGCTGGCCGATTCCGGCAAGCGCGTGATCGTTGCCGGGCTCGACACGGATTTCATGGGGCGCCCGTTTGAGCCGATGCCGCAGCTTCTGGTGGTAGCCGAGGAGATCACGAAGCTGCTCGCGATCTGCGTCCAGTGCGGGAACCCGGCGGTGCATACGCAGCGACTGTTTCATTCCGATCAACTGATCGTCGTCGGCGCGGGCGGAATGTACGAGGCGCGCTGCAGGAAGTGCTTCGATCCGGCGCTGCGAGCCGAAAAGGCAAAGGCCGCCGGGCAGGCCGTTTCCTAGGCGAGCTGTCCTGGCCAAAGGAACTTGTCCGATTATCGGGACTTACAACAGATGCGAGTCGATTCCTAGTTCTGACTGCATTCGGTGCGCTTCCATCGAATCGTTTCATAGCGCGAAGCGCCATTCACACCGGCATTGGACCGGAAAATCGCGAGGTTCTGATAATCCTCTTCCACCCCGGCGCAATCGTTTTGCGGCATACAGATGCCGTCAATGAATGTGGGCATTATGTACTTTCCCCATTCTGATTTCGGTACGAGTTCCTCTGCAATTTCCCGCAATACATCGTCATTAATCGGGTCGGAGCCGGGCCACCTTTTCATCATCTTGTTATTCGGGTCGGGTTCCATCCGTCTCGGACTGATCACCAACTCGCAGGTATTCCCACTGGTCCCGTAGGTAGCCGAGACAACGATGCCCGGTCTAACAAGAAACGTTTCTGAAACTGGTTGGCCGTACCGCTGGCGAAGGCTCTCTGGACTCTTTGCGGCGAAAGGAACTTGAAAACCCACTGCCAATAAGATCACGCCCATGCGCAACCACATGATTCACCTCTCAAGGAAGGGTGTGAGAACACGCTAATTGACACCACCATCGTCAGCATTGTGCCCGATTAACGCCGTAATCGAACGAGTTTGTCCGTCTGCGGATAGGGCAAGGGCTTGCCAAAGGCAACTTCCTCAGCGGCGGCGAAAGTCGCCAATCAGGAGATTGGCGTTCCCAGGTCAGATGGCGCGCTTGGAGAGCTGGTCGGCAATGTATTCGGCCTGGCGGATGGCGAGGGCGACGATGGTGAGCGTGGGGTTTTCGGCGCCGCTTGAGGTGAACTGGCTGCCGTCGGAAACGAAGAGATTCGGCACGTCGTGGGCCTGGCCGAAGCGGTTGACGACGCCGTCGCGCGGCTTTTCGGACATGCGGTTGGTGCCCATATTGTGCGAGGCTGGGAACGGCGGGACGCGCACGGTGCGCTTCGCGCCGACCGATTTGTAGAGCGCTTCGGACTGCGCGTAGCCGTGATCGCGCAGGGTGAGATCGTTCGGGTGATCGTCCGAGTGGACATTCGGGATCGGCATGCCGAACTTGTCCTTTTTGTCCGCGTGCAGCGTGATGCGGTTCGTCGCGCGCGCCAGGTCTTCTCCCAAGATCCAGAGGCCGGCGATATTCGCGTAGTTGTCGATCGTGGAGGCGCGCTCGCGTCCCCAGGCGCCGG
>Ga0187815_10000960_pt1 | contig 13711 bp, 19 predicted proteins | sample NC_S_5_FD_132962 | JGI IMG/M metagenome (GOLD analysis project Ga0187815, IMG submission 132962) | Wetland sediment microbial communities from Neuse River Estuary, North Carolina, USA - ASW-S_5 | ecosystem: Environmental > Aquatic > Freshwater > Wetlands > Sediment | place: USA: North Carolina...
GGAGGGCTTTTCGTAATTGCGACGGAGCTTCATTTCGCGGAACACCCCTTCGCGCTGCATTTTCTTTTTGAGGGCTCGCAGAGCCTGATCGACATTGTTTTCGCGAACGAGGACTTGCACGGCTGCGACTCTCCGCAGATGGTTGAACCTCACAGGGCCGCAGGAACGGCCTCTCTCCGCAGCAACACTTAGCACTCCCGGACGATCCTGTGAAGCCGGCGGCGCGGCTTTACCAAAGCCGTGCCGCGCCACATATTGGCGGCATGGCTCTCTTGAAGATTGCCCGCATGGGGCATCCGGTGCTGCGCGCCCCCGCCGCCGCGGTCGAGGACCCGACCGCGCCGTGGGTCCGCCGGCTCGTCGACGACATGATCGAGACGATGGAGGATGCCGGCGGCACCGGCCTCGCCGCGCCGCAGGTGCATATGCCCTGCCGCGTTGTCGTGTTCCGCGTCGGCGGCGAGCGGCTGACCGAGCTGCCTGGCGATACCGAGCAGGACCTGACGGTGCTGATCAACCCGGTCATCGAGCCGGTCGGAACCGAGCGCGCATTCGGCTGGGAAGGGTGCCTGTCGGTTCCCGGGCTGCGCGGCGTCGTCCCGCGCGATCTCTACATCCGCTATCGCGGGTACGGCCTCGACGGCGCGCTATTCGAGCGCGAGGCGGCGGGGTTTCATGCCCGAGTCGTGCAGCACGAATGCGACCACCTCGACGGTATCCTCTATCCGCAGCGCATGACCGACCACCGTCTCCTCGTCTTTGTCGAGGAGCTGCAACGCCATCCGATCGATTTGGCGGCTTTCCTCGCCGGCGAGGCCGGACCATGAGGAGCCCCTTCGCCGAGCGCGAACGCGAGCGGTTGATCGCCGCGATGCTGCCCGATGTCGCGTTCGACGGCTGGAGCCGGCATGCCTTGCGCAACGCCGCGCGGCGCGCCGATATCCCGGTCGGCGAAGCGATGGCGCTGTTTCCGCGCGGCGCAGCGGATTTGATCGCGGCGTTCAGCCGGTGGGCCGATCTCCAGATGCTCGAGCAGCTTGAGAGCATGCCGGTCGAGACAGTAAGCCTGTCGCGGCGGATTGCGCTGGCCCTGCGGCTGCGCTTCGCGGTCGTGGCGCCCTGGCGCGAGGCGGTGCGGCGCGGCCTCTCGGTTCTGGCGCTGCCGCAAAACGCCCTGCTCGGGCTGCGTCTCCTCTACGACACGGTCGACGCGGTCTGGTACGGGGTCGGCGACGCTTCGACCGATTTCAGCTTTTATACCAAGCGGGCCACATTGGCCGGGATCTATGCCAGCGCCGTGCTGTTCTGGCTCGACGACCGCTCGCCCGGTTTCGCCGACACGCACGCCTTTATCGAGCGCCGGCTCGCCGATCTGCATCGCTTGACCGGGCTGCGCGGGCGCCTCGCGAGCGCGGCCGAAAGCCTGCCGAACCCCTTCCGCCTCCTGCGCCCGTCGCGCTGACGGCGATCCGCCTCAGCACGCCCGCGGGCGGTCGGGAATGGCGGCGGCCTGCGCCCGCCGCCACTCGTCGACCGCGGCGGCTGTCGCGGGGTCGCTGAGGCCAAGCATTGCCGCCGCAAACAGCGCCGCGTTGACCGCGCCGGCGCGGCCGATTGCGAAGGTGGCGACCGGTATGCCGGCCGGCATCTGAACGATCGACAGCAGGCTGTCGAGCCCCCGTAGCGACTGGCTCTCGATCGGCACCCCGAGCACCGGCAGCGGCGTCAATGCCGCGGCCACGCCCGGCAGATGGGCAGCGCCGCCGGCGCCGGCGATGATCGCCTTGAGGCCGCGCGCCTGCGCCTCGCGCGCATACTGAAAAAGCCGGTCGGGTGTGCGATGGGCCGACATGATGCGGGTCTCGTAGGCAACGCCGAGCCGCTCGAGGGCCTGAGCGGCATGTTGCATCGTATCCCAATCGGATTGGCTGCCCATGATGATGCCGATCAGAGAGGCCGCCTCGGTCATGTCTTTCCTTCCGGTTCGAGTCCGCGTGCCGGCACAATTATAGGGGCGAGCCCTGGTCCCACAAGCGAGCGCCATCGCCGCCCTGCAGGTGGTGTGACCGTGCGGCAAATTTGCTTCGAGAACCGGTCTCGCGGCGTTATAGACTGCATTGAAACGCGCATTTCGCGACCGGACAGGGAAACAGCCGGACATGCCACGGCGTGGTTCAAACCCGGCCGACGCCAGCGTCGATCGACATCGGCGCCGCCAGGCGCAAGAGGATGGCGCAAGCCCGGATTGCTGCGAACCTGGCGCGGCGCTCGGCATTCCCGGCATTTCCGAGGATGCGCTGAGCCCCGAACTGCGCGAGGGGCTCGCCCGGCTCGCGGCCGAGCGCAACCGGCTGCGCGACGAGCTCGCCAAGGCGCGCGGCCGCATCGCCTCGCTCGAACGCCTCGCCGATGAAGATCCGTTGACCTCGGTTGCCAATCGGCGCGCTTTTGTGCGCCAGCTGACCCGCACGATCGCCTTTACCCACCGCTACGGCGTTCCGGCGAGCGTCGTTTATTTCGACGTCAACAACATGAAGCAGATCAACGACGAACACGGCCACCCGGCGGGCGACGCGGCGCTGCGCCATATCGCCGCCGTCCTGCGCGACAATATCCGGTCGAGCGACATTGTCGGGCGGCTCGGCGGCGACGAGTTCGGCGTGATCCTCGCGCAGACCGACGAGCCGCAGGCCCACGGCAAGGCCGCCGCGCTGGCCGCGGCGATCGCTAAATTACCGCTGCGGTGGGAGGGGCTGACGATCGCCGTATCGGCCGCCTACGGCATTTATGCGTTCTCGGGAAGCGACAATCCCCAGCATGCGATCGAGGCGGCCGATCGCGCGATGTATCAGCAAAAGCGCGCCACCTTGCACGCCGCATCCTGATCAGCCGATCGCGGTGGATCACGCAATGATGTCGGGCAGGAGCTCGCTCTCGATTTTCGAGATCTGGTCTTTCAGCAGCAGCTTGCGCTTCTTGAGCCGCTGCAATCGTAGCTGATCGAACGGCCGGGCCTCGGCAATGCGCGCAATCACGTCGTCGAGGTCTCGATGCTCGACCTTCAGAGCGGTCAGCTTCGCCTTCAAGGCTTCGACGTCGAGATCCATCGCCAGGGCGCGCGGTTCGCGCATGATGACAGCGGCGGCACACGCAGCGATGCCGCTGTTTTCATATAGCACGAATCGCGCGAGTTTCATCGGTCGGCGATGATGCGGCATCCGGATGACGGCGAGGCGGCCGGCGAGGCCTTCTGGCGGTTCTCGCTGGCGCTCTATGCCCGCCCCGGGGTTGCCGACGCGCTGATCGCGCTCCAGGACCGTGCAGCCTGCGATGTCAATTTGATCCTCTTCGGCCTCTGGCTTGGGGCGAGCCGAGGCCGTCGTCTCGCCGGCGGCGAGCTGGCGGCCGCCAAGGCTGCGGCCGCGGCGATCGGCGATGCGGCCGTCGTGCCGCTGCGCCGGCTGCGCCGCCAGCTCAAGGGCTCGGCGGATCCCGATCTCCAGGCGCTGCGCCGGCGCGTCGCCCTTCTGGAGATCGCGGCCGAAAGACGGGTGCAGGACCGGCTCGCGGCACAGATGTCCGGCGCATCCGGCGCGCCGCCCAAAGGCGACCGGCGCGCCGCGGCGCGGGCCAATCTCGCCCTCACGCTCGGCGACGCGGCCGGCTCGCCCGAAGCCGGCACGATATTCCAGGCCCTCGCCGCGCTGATCCGCCGCCCGGAGCCTAGAGCGGAATCCAAGTAAGTGCGATCATACCCAATCGTCATCCCCGGGCTTGACCACGAATAATAGAGGCGATTCGGCGTGAAAGAACTTTGCTCTAGCATTGACGGGTCTCGGCCCTCGCGCGGCGCGGCCTCGCCGGCGATTGCGGAGCGTCGACCGTGGCCGGCTCGCCCCAGCGCCGTACCGTTCCGGTGTCGAGCCCGAACAAATCGAGAGCGCGCCCCAGGGTCTGGTCGATCATCTCATCGAGGCTCTGCGGCCTGGCATAGAAAGCCGGGACCGGCGGGGCGATCACCGCGCCCATTTCAGACAAGGCCGTCATCGTCCGCAAATGGCCGGTGTGGAGCGGGGTCTCCCGCACCAGGAGGACGAGGCGGCGGCGCTCCTTCAAGGTGACATCGGCGGCGCGCGTCAGCAGCGTCGTCGTCGCCCCGGTGGCGACCTCGGCCATGCTGCGCACCGAGCACGGCGCCACGATCATGCCGATCGTCTGGAACGAGCCCGAGGAGATCGGCGCCGCGAGATCGCCGGCGGCGTGTACGACGTCGGCGCGCGCCCGCAGATCGGCTGGCTTCAAACCGGTTTCGAGGGCGAGCGTCACCTCGGCCGACCGGCTCATCACCAGATGGGTCTCGATCGGTAACGGCCGCAACAGCTCCAAAAGGCGCGCGCCATAGATCGCCCCGGAGGCCCCGCTGATCCCGACAACGAGCCGCGGCCGCCCCGCTTTGTGTCGCATCTCGGTCTTCTCCCCCGCCTGTCGCCGCCTCTCCAAAACCGCCACACGGCGACCTATCTCGATGACAACGATGTGCCCTGGCCGGCGAGCCGTTCCGGGGGTACCATCGGTCGCTGTTATCGTCTACCAGGAGGACACGCATGTCGGTGCAAGATCGCATCGAGGCGCTCAGAGAGAAGCACGCATCGCTCGAACGCGCCATCGATGAGGAGGTCCATCGCCCCAATCCGAACCACGACGCGATCACCGATCTGAAACGCCAGAAGCTCCGCATCAAGGACGAGATCTTCCAATTGGAGCGGCAATAAGCGCGCCGCTCGCACCCAGAAAAAGCCGGAGAGGCAACCCCTCCCCGGCTTTTTTGTTGGCGGTTGGGGCTAGCGGACGATTGGTGCACAGTCGCCGGCAGGTGTTAGTATCCCGTGCCGATATGGAGAAGCGAACCGTGCCGTCAAAGTCAGCGAAGACACTGGAGCCGTTCACGATAGAAGTATCGGCGTCAGAGCTTCCAAAGCGCGTTCTCGACCAATTTCCGGAGCCTCCGGCATCAGACGCGCGCTTTGCCGTCACGGTCGAGCCGGCCGAAAGCGAAGCAGAAAAATTGGCTGCGTTGCGGCGCGACCTGCAAGCCGGGCTTGATGACCTCGCGGCCGGAAGGGTAAGCGACGGTGAAGATGTATTTGCCCGGCTGAAAGCGCGGTTCCCGGGCGGCTGAGGCGTGGCGCGACTACGCTTTGCCGACGGCGCAGAGCGCGATCTTGTCGAAATCGGCAACTTCATTGCGCGCGACAATCCGTCTATCGCCGCGCGGTTCATTGAGCGCGTGGAGGAGCATTGCGAACTGCTCGCCGCACACCCGCTTCTGGGCCGGGCCCGCGATGAGCTCGTGCCAGGGCTGCGCAGCCTGCCCTTCGGGCGATATGTCATCTTTTATCGCGCGCTGGACGACGGGGCGGAAATCGTCCGTGTGTTGCACGGCGCCCGTGATCTTCGGCGCGCCTTGCAAAGCGGGTGAGCTTCTAAATCGAACGGGCGTGCGGGTCCGGAGGGTCCGGGAAGTCGTTGCGCGAGACGATCCCGACGGCCTTGCCGTCCTGCACGACGGGCAGGTGGCGAACGCGCGCTTCCTGCATCAGGCGCAGCACCTCGGTTGCGCTGTGTTGCGGGGTGATCGTCTCGGGATTGTTGGTCATGACGTCGGCCAGAACCGTCGCGAGCGGGTCGCGTCCGGCGGCCAGGACGCGGCTGATCGCGTCGCGTTCGGTGAAGATCCCGACCAGATTGGCATCGCCTTCGGTCACCAGAACCGCGCTGGCGTTTTGCGTGTGCATGTGCCGCGCCGCCTGCATCACCGTTGTATTCGGCGGGAGCATCAGCGGGTTCTGGTGCCGCACGATCTGAGCCTCGGCCTGGTCGCTCATGGCTCCCTCCAGCGGTTCGTGGGATGGGTGGAGCATAGCGAAGCCCATCCCGCCTCGGTAGCAGATGATTGGTTTCGCGTTGCTTAACCCACTCTACGGCCGCTCATCCCTCGCCCTTCGCCCGCTCGCGCAGCACGAATTTCTGGATCTTGCCGGTCGAGGTCTTGGGCAAGGGGCCGAAGATGACGTGGCGCGGTGCCTTGAAATGCGCGAGGTGCTCGCGGCAGAAGGCGATGATCTCGGCGGCGTCGGCGCGGGCGCCCTCCTTCAGGGTCACGAAGGCGCAGGGCGTTTCGCCCCAATTCGGGTCGGGTCGGGCGACGATCGCTGCCTCCAGCACGGCGGGGTGACGGTAGAGCACGTCCTCGACCTAGATCGTCGAGATGTTCTCGCCGCCGGAGATGATGATGTCCTTCGAGCGGTCCTTGATCTCGATATAGCCGTCGGGATGGGTGACGGCGAGGTCGCCGGTATGGAACCAGCCGCCGGCGAAGGCCTCCTCGGTCGCCGGCTGGTTCTTCAGATAGCCTTTCATGACGATGTTGCCGCGCATGAACACTTCGCCCATCGTCATCCCGTCGGCGGGCACCGGGGCGAGGCTGTCGGGGTCGCCGACCATGAGGCCTTCGAGCACCGGATATTGGACGCCCTGGCGCGCTTTGAGGCGGGCGCGCTCCTCGGCCGGCAACCCATCCCATTCGTCGTGCCAGGCGCAGATGACGGCCGGCCCATAGACCTCGGTGAGGCCGTAGACATGGGCGATGCGAAAACCGAGCCCTTCCATGCCGTTGATCACCGTCGCCGGCGGCGCGGCGCCCGCGGTCATCATCGCGACATTGCGGCTGAGCGGGCGGTTGCGCGCGTTGAGCAGCATGTTCATGACCACCGGCGCGCCGCAGAGGTGCGTGACGCCGAGCCGCTCGATCGCATCGTAGATCGCCCCGGGCTCGACCCGGCGCAGACAGACATGGGTTCCGGCGAGCGCGGTCACGGTCCACGGAAAGCACCAGCCGTTGCAATGGAACATCGGCAGCGTCCACAGATAGACCGGGTGCTGCGGCATGCTCCACACCAGGATGTTGCCGAGCGCGTTCAGATAGGCGCCGCGATGGTGGTAGACGACGCCCTTCGGGTTGCCGGTGGTGCCCGAGGTGTAGTTGAGGGCGATCGCGTCCCACTCGTCCGCCGGGGTCAGCTCGGCGAAGGCCGGGTCGCCCGCGGCGAGGAAGGCTTCAAAATCGAGGGCGCCGAGGCGCTCGCCGCCCGGCCCCTGCGGATCCGCGATGTCGATGACCAGCGGCTTCTTGTCGAGAAGGGCGAGCGCGGGGCCGATCGTCGGCGAGAATTCGGTGTCGGTGATCAGCACCTTGGCCTCGCCATGCCTGAGGATGAAGGCGATCGTCTCGGCATCGAGGCGGATGTTGAGCGCGTTCAGCACGGCGCCGGCCATCGGCACGCCGAAATGCGCTTCGAAGGCTTCAGGCACATTGGGCGCCATCAGCGCCACCGTGTCGCCGCGCCCGACGCCGCGCGCCGCGAGCGCCGCGGCAAGGCGGCGGCAGCGCTCGAGGCTCTGGCGCCAGGAATAGCGGCGCTCGCCGTGAATGACCGCGGTGCGCTCGGGATAGACCGCCGCCGAGCGCAGCAGAAACCCGATCGGCGACAGGGCGACGAAATTGGCCTTGTTCTTGTCGAGGCCGGCCTCGTAGGGATTGGGTGCCTCGTTCATCGCGATCTGCGCCTCAGCTGGTGACCGGCGGGCGGCCCTGCGGGTGATGCTCGCTCACCGTCGGCAGGCCGAGCCAGTCGTGCATGTCCTCTTCGAAGATCGACGAGGTGGGCGGCGGTAAATTCGCGTCTATGAAGGCGCCGCCGGCGACCCCGCAGCCCAACGGGTTGCGGTCGCTTTCCCAATACAGGCTGGTGCCGCAATTCGGGCAGAAATAGAAGCGGATGTTGGAACCGCTGTCGGCCCCGCGCTCAAAGATCTTGTACTCGCCCTCGATCCGCACCTGCGTCCTCGGCCAGGCGGTGCCGAAATGGAAGGCCGTGCCGGTGCGGCGCTGGCACGCCTTGCAGTGGCAGAGGTAGACGCGCTCCGGCTCACCCGACGCGATGACCTTGAGCCTCCCGCAATGGCACTCAGCCGTCCGTTCCATCAGCTCCTCCCCGGGTCGTGTCGCCTCGGCACTTTCCTCTATCCGTGCCGATCCTGTCGAGCCAGTGTGTGCAGCGCGCAGGGGTGATGGGTTTCGCGTTGCTCTACCCATCCTACGATGGCGGGCAGGTAGGATGGGTTGAGCGCAGCGAAACCCATCGGCAAGAGCGGTGGCGGCACCGTTGATCGGTTTCGTGCGTGGGAGCAAAGTACGGTCGCTTTAACGATTGGCGGCGAGCTCAATCGATCGGGGTTGTGCGGGTCGCCCTGGGGAGGACAGCTTGCGCGCAGAGCGGGTCGAGCGCCGGCTCGCGGCCATTCTCGCGGCCGATGTCGCGGGATACAGCCGGCTGATGGGACGGGACGAGGCCGGGACCCTGGCGCGCCTCAACGCGCTGCGCCGCGCGCTGATCGATCCGCAAGTCGCCGAGCACAAGGGCCGCATCGTCAAGACCACCGGCGACGGGATCCTCATCGAGTTTCCGAGCGTCGTCGAGGCTGTCGCCTGCGCGCTCGCGGTGCAGCACGGCATGGCTGAGCGCAATGCTGACAGCGCCGAGGATCAGCGCATCGAGTTCCGCATCGGCATCAATTCGGGCGACGTGATCGTCGAGGACGGCGATATCCACGGCGACGGCGTCAACATCGCCGCGCGGCTGGAGGGACTGGCCGAGCCGGGTACGATCTGCATCTCGGCGATCGTCCAGGGTCAGGTCGAGGGAAGGCTCGACTGCGTCTTCGAGGATCAGGGCGAGCAGAGCCTCAAGAACATCGCCCGCCCGGTGCGAGTCTACCGGGTCGGACCGAGTAGCCCCCTCCCTAAGCTTCCCCCGCATGCGGGGGAGGGAAGGGTGGGGGCCGGGGAGCCGCCAGCGCTCGCGCTGCCCGACAAGCCGTCGATCGCGGTGTTGCCCTTCCAAAACATGACCGGCGACCCCGAGCAGGAATATTTCGCCGACGGCATGGTCGAGGAGATCATTACCGCGCTCAGCCGCATCCGCTGGCTGTTCGTGATCGCCCGCAATTCGAGCTTCACCTACAAGGGCCAGGCGGTGGATGTGAAGCGGGTGGGCCGCGAGCTCGGCGTCCGCTATGTGCTCGAAGGCTCGGTCAGGAAGGGCGGCCAGCGGGTGCGGATCACCACGCAATTGATCGACGCCCTCACCGGCACGCATCTGTGGGCCGATCGCTTCGACGGCTCCCTGGAAGATGTGTTTGATCTTCAGGACAACATCGCCTCCAGCGTCGCCGGCGTCATCGAGCCTACTTTGCAGGCCGCGGAGACCGCTCGATCCGCCCGGCGTCCGACAACCGATCTGACCGCTCACGACCTCTACTTGCGCGGCTATGCGATGAGCTTGTCGTCAGTACGGCGGACTTCTGAGGCGCTGCATTTAATGGAGCAGGCAATCGAGCGCGATCCCAATTACGGGCCAGCGCTCGTTTGGGCCGCAGTCTGCTGCTATCGCCTCTGCATGGAGAGGGCGAGTGAGGATCCAGCAGCCGACCGTCTGAGGGGTGCCCATTTCGCCAGGCGAGCGCTGGAAGTGGCGGGTGACGACCCCGGCGTCCTGGCGCATGCCGCACAGACACTGGCCTATTTCGGCGAAGACCTCGGAACCATGATCACGTTGATGGACCGTGCGCTGGCGCTCAATCCGAATTTCGCGCGCGGTTGGCACCTCAGCGGTCTTCTCAGGTTGTGGGCAGGCGATCGCGACACCGCGATCGAACATCTCGAAACCGCACTGCGCCTAAGCCCTCGCCAAGGCGTCGGCCCGACGCTCCAAAACATAGGCGCCGCACATTTCGGTGCCCGGCGCTTCGACGAGGCCGTGCCGAAACTCCTCCTCGCGATCCATGACGATCCGAGCCGTCCGATGGCGTATCGGATTCTCGCCGCCAGCTACGCGTATATGGGGCGGCTCGATGATGCCCGTGCGACAATTGTTCGGTTGCGCGCCATCACCTCTGCCGTATTGCCGGAGTTTACCGTGGCGACGCCACCTGAAGGTCGCGAGCTGTTGTTGTCGGGCCTGCGGCTGGCGATGGGCGAGGCCGAGTGGGCAGCGCTAGCCGCCAAAATTGCGGGGGAACACGAATGACGGGCTATGCCGAGACCTATCGCCGCTCGCTGGCTGAGCCCGAGGAATTCTGGGCCGAGGCGGCGGAGGCGATCGATTGGGAGAGGCGCTGGGATAAGGTGCTCGACGACAGAAACCCGCCGTTCTACCGGTGGTTTGCCGGGGCGCGGCTCAACACCTGCTGGAACGCGCTCGACCGCCATGTCGCCGCCGGGCGCGGCGAACGTACTGCCCTCATTTGGGACAGCCCGGTCACCGGGCAGATCCGGCGCTTCAGCTATCGCGAATTGCGCGACCGGGTAGCAAAAGTCGCCGGGATGCTGGTGGGGCTCGGGGTCAAGCCCGGCGACCGGGTGCTGATCTACATGCCGATGCTGCCGGAAGCGGCGATCGGGATGCTGGCCTGCGCCCGGATCGGCGCCGTTCATTCGGTCGTGTTCGGCGGGTTTGCCGCGCATGAGCTGGCGACCCGCATCGACGATGCGACGCCGCGGGTCATCCTCTCGGCCTCCTGCGGCATCGAGGTCAACCGGGTCATCCCCTATAAGCCGCTGCTCGACGCGGCGATCGCCGAGGCGCGCGCAAAGCCTGAGACCTGCGTCATCCTGCAGCGGCCGATGTGCCATGCCGAGCTCGTCCGCGGGCGGGACCACGACTGGCAGGAGCTGGAGGCGGCGGCGCGCCCGGTCGAATGCGTGCCGGTCGCGGCGACCGACCCGCTCTACATCCTCTATACCTCGGGCACGACCGGCATCCCGAAAGGCGTCGTGCGCGACAATGGCGGGCATGCCGTGGCGCTCCATTGGTCGATGCGCAACATCTATGGCGTGAAGCCCGACGAGGTTTTCTGGACCGCCTCCGACGTCGGCTGGGTTGTCGGCCATTCCTATATCGTCTATGGCCCCTTAATCTATGGCTGCACCTCGGTCATGTATGAGGGGAAGCCGGTCGGCACCCCCGACGCCGGCGCGTTCTGGCGGGTCATCGACGAGCACAACGTCCGCGTCTTTTTCACCGCGCCGACCGCGTTCCGCGCGATCAAGCGCGAGGATCCCGATGGTACGCTGCTGCGCACCCATGATCTGAGCCGGTTTCGCGCCCTCTTCCTCGCCGGCGAGCGGGCCGACCCGCCGACCCTCGCCTGGGCGGAAGAGCAGCTCCGGGTTCCGGTCATCGACCATTGGTGGCAGACCGAGACCGGCTGGCCGATCGGCGCCAACTGCCTCGGCATCGAATTTCTGCCGGTCAAGCACGGCTCGTGCGCGCGCGCCGCGCCCGGCTGGGACGTGCGGGTGCTGGCAGCCGAGGCGACGGGCGAAGCACGGGAGATGAAACCGGGCGAGATCGGCGCGCTCTCGATCCGATTGCCGTTGCCGCCGGGAGCGCTGCCGACGCTGTGGCAGCAGGACGAGCGCTTTGTCGACTCCTACCTCAGCGCCTATCCCGGCTATTACCAGACGGCGGACGCCGGCTTTATCGACAGCGACGGCTACATCCATGTGATGACCCGGACCGATGACATCATCAATGTCGCCGGGCATCGGCTGTCGACCGGCGGAATGGAGGAGGTCGTGGCGGCGCACCCCGATGTCGCCGAATGCGCGGTGATGGGGGTCGCCGACCCGCTGAAGGGCCAGGTGCCGCTCGGGCTCGTCGTGCTGAAGGCCGGGGTCGACCGGACGACAGCCGAGATCGAGGACGAGGTGGTGGCGCTGGTGCGCAAGCGGATCGGCCCGGTCGCCAGCTTCAAGACCGCGCTCGTCGTCGAGCGCCTGCCCAAGACCCGCTCCGGCAAGATCCTGCGCGGTACGATGCGCTCGATCGCCGATGGCGAGGATTATCGCATGCCGGCGACGATCGACGATCCGGCGATCCTCGGCGAGATCGGCGAGGCATTGGCGCGCGCCGGGTACCCGCAGAACAAGGGCACCTAGGACCGCGGGCGTCCCGCCCGCATGCGGCCGGGACGGCCGCGGTCCTTGGAAAGCGGCGTCCTACGTCTCGGCCGGTTCGTTTTCTTCGGTGCCGGCTTCGACGTCCGCCGGACGGGCCTTGCCGCGCAGCGCGCGGGCGATCGCGGCATCGAGCTCTTCCATCGTGCACAGGCCGAGCCCGACCGGGTGGCGCGGCTTGATGTTCGCGCTGTTCCAATGGGTGCGGTCGCGCACCGCGGCGATCGTCGGCTTGGTCGTGCCGATCAGCTTCGAGATCTGCGCGTCGGACAGTTCGGGGTGGTTGCGCACCAAATAGTTGATGGCGTCGGGCTTGTCCTGGCGCTTGGAAATCGGGGTGTAGCGCGGGCCCCGGTGGCGGACGAATTGCTGCGGGATCGCCTGCGGCGACAGTTTCAGCCGCGCGGTGGGGTCGGCCTGACAGCGCGCGAGCTCCTCGGCGGTGGTCTGGCCATTGGCGACGGGGTCGAGCCCCTGCATCTGGATGGCAACCTCGCCATCGGCGATCGCCTGCACCTCGAGCGGGTGCAGCCCGCAGAACTCGGCGATCTGCTCGAAGGTCAGCGAGGTGTTTTCGACCAGCCATACGGCGGTCGCTTTCGGCATCAACGGAGCGAGCATGTGCAAATTTCCCGGTTGAGCCGCGCTAACATGCGGCTTTGCTGTGGATATAATGGGCCGAGCCGGCCGAGGGAAGGCACGACACAGGAACCGAAAGGACAATCATGGACGAGGAGGATCTGGCGCCGCAGCGGCAACCGCCGAAACTCAAGGATTTAACCCTGATGGGGATCGCCGAGCTCGAGGAGTACATCGCCGGGCTCGACAGCGAGATCGCCCGCGCGCGGGCCGAGATCGCGGCCAAGCAGAAGCAGCGCAGCGGCGCCGAGGCGCTATTCAAACGCTAGAATTTCGCCGATCGTTAGCCGAATTTTAACGATGTCGGCGATACCCTCTCCTTGACCAATCCCGGTCCGCTGACGAGAACGTTGCCGGCATCAAAGCCGCCCCTCGCGGGCGGCTTTTGCCGTTTGCCGAGCGGCGCCCTTGGCGCGCCGGTCGTGCCGGTGGGAGGCGGCGGCTGAGGTCTTGTAAAATCGCTCGGGCGATATCATGATATCGCCTGAGGAGGGCGATTATGGCTCAGCTGGTGGTGCGCAATATCGAGGAAGATGTGAAGGAGCGGCTCCGCCGGCGAGCAAAAAAGCACGGTTGCAGCCTGGAGGAGCTGGTTCGCGACATCCTTCGCGATGCCGTGGCGGCTGGAGAACAGCCGGCCGGCGGCCTCGGCAGCGAAATTGCCGCTCTGTTTAAGGATGTCGGGTTCGAAGACGGTGAAATTCCCGAGTGGCGCGGCTATCCCGTACAGCCGGCAAAATTCGACGAGTGATTGTCCTCGATACCAATGTGCTGTCGGCGCTTATGCGGCCGACAGCCGATCTCACCGCCGTCAGATGGCTCGACGCTCAGCCCCGGCTGTCGGTTTGGACCACTTCGGTTACGGTCTTCGAGTTGCGAACCGGGATTGCGATAATGCCGGAAGGCCGGCGGCGAGCTTCGTTGCAGGCCAGTCTCGACCGCGTTATCGAGAGATCGATCGAGGAACGCATTCTCCCATTCGACATCCCGGCA
>Ga0187815_10000962_pt1 | contig 13709 bp, 12 predicted proteins | sample NC_S_5_FD_132962 | JGI IMG/M metagenome (GOLD analysis project Ga0187815, IMG submission 132962) | Wetland sediment microbial communities from Neuse River Estuary, North Carolina, USA - ASW-S_5 | ecosystem: Environmental > Aquatic > Freshwater > Wetlands > Sediment | place: USA: North Carolina...
GCAGATCCTCGGCGACGGCCAGGGCAGCGTCGTCCATCTCGGCGGCCGCGACTGCTCGCTGCAGCGGAAACATCAGAAGCTGCTGGAGGAGACACCCTCGCCCGGCCTCAACTTGGTCGAACGGCAGCGGATCTGCGAACTTGCGGCAACGACGATGCGCAAGCTTGGCTACAAGAGCGCCGGCACGCTCGAATTCCTCTACCAAGACGGCGAGTTCTTCTTCATCGAGATGAACACGCGGCTGCAGGTCGAGCATCCGATTTCGGAGATGGTCACCGGCATCGACATCGTGCGCGAGCAGATTCGCATCGCCGCCGGCGCGCCGCTCGGTTATCGCCAGGAAGACATCAAAATCTCAGGCCATGCAATCGAGTGCCGCATCAATGCCGAAAATCCCGAGACCTTCGCGCCCTCGCCCGGCGTGATTCAACGCTACCACGCGCCCGGCGGCATGGGCGTGCGCGTCGACAGCGCGCTTTACCAGGGCTACACCGTGCCGCCGCATTACGACAGCCTCGTCGCCAAGCTGATCGTGCACGGTAGCACCCGCAACGAATGCCTGATGCGGCTGCGGCGCGCATTGGAGGAGTTCGTGATCTCGGGCATCGAGACTACCATTCCGCTGCATCAGAAACTGATGACGTCGGAAGCCTTCCTCAACGGCGACTACGATATCGGCTGGTTCGAACGCACCTTCAACGGCAAAGCGTGACCGCAGTGGCGGGTAAAAGCCGCACTTGATTGGGCGCCCGCCGCGTACCACGCTCCGCTGACGTATGCCGTCCGAGCTCAACGCCGACCTGCTGTTGCGCGCCTATGCCGCCGGAATTTTTCCGATGGCGGACTCGGCGGACGATCCAGAGCTCTTCTGGGTCGATCCCGAGCTGCGTGGGGTGTTGCCGTTGGACGGTTTCCATCTGTCCAAGCGTCTTGCGCGCACCATCCGTTCGAACCACTTCGAAGTGCGCTGCGACAGCGATTTCGCCACTACGATCCGCGGCTGCGCGGAATCCACGGAGCAGCGGCCAAAGACCTGGATCAACCAGGAAATCGTGACGCTTTACACTGCGCTCAACCGCCAGGGTTTCGCACATAGCGTTGAATGCTGGTGCGACGGTGTTCTCGCCGGCGGCCTATACGGCGTGTCGCTCGGCGCCGCCTTCTTCGGCGAGAGCATGTTTTCGCGCCAACGCGACGCCAGCAAGGTGGCCCTGGCGCATCTGGTGGCGATGTTGCGCCGCGGCGGATTCACATTGCTCGACGTGCAGTTCGTGACGCCGCACCTCAAGCGTTTTGGCGCGATCGAAATCCCCCGCGCCGAGTATCACCGACGCCTTGCGGCAGCGCTGCAGCGCAAGGCTCACTTCGCCGGCGGTTTGGACGGAGCCGCGGTCGTCGCCATCTTGCAATCGAGCACATTGACGTCATAGACCGGGTCTTCGAGAGCCGAAATCGCGGGTGAGGACGCGAACATCCAACCGCTGAAGACGAGCTTGGTGGCGGCGGAATTGGCGTCAGTGCGCACCTCGTCAATCTCGAGGAACGCGGCGGTATTTGGTGGCTCCTCGGGCGGCCGTTTGACGCAGGTGCGCACGGTGATGACCAGCGTGCCGAAATGAACCGGCTGATCGATCGGCGCATCGATCAGCGACACACGCGCCGTAATCTTGTCCAGCCCTTGGAGCACCGCCGCGACCGCATGCGGCTGATCGCCGGATTGAGGCTGGGTTTGGATTGGGGGCTTGAGTTGTATCTGCTGGGCGTGCGCCGGCATCGCGGCAGCCACCAGGGTAATCAAAACGAATGCGGCCGATTTCACGGTTTGGGTTTTTTCCGATAAGGGTTGTCGAGACTCTCGGCGAGTTCGTGCATGACGCGCCGGAATTGCGCTTCGTCGCAGCCCATCAGCACCGCGTCTTCCAGCGCATCCTGGGCGAGTTGTTGGATTTCCTCCAGATTCTCGTTGAGAACCTTGATCTTGTCGAGGCACGAAACCGGCCCGCCTTCGGGCGTCAGCCAGGTCGGCAACGTCAGCTTGCTCATGCGGCCTCGCTGTTCCGCTTTGTACTGCCGGGCTTCATGGCAGCAAAGCGCAAGCGCACATAGTCGACCGTCCAGGTCCCATCGTGAAAGAGATTCGGGCGCGCGCGATCCTCGATCTCGGCTTTGACGGCTGCGCGGTCGGCCGGCGGCACCAGCGCGAGGAAGCTTTCGGCAAATGTCTCAAGCCAATCGCCGAGCGCGCCCGGCAATGGCGTGGGCCGCGGGGTCAAAGTGATAGTCCGCACCATAAAGCCGCGCTTTTCGAGCCGCGCGCGATAGTCCTCGACGGTCGGGAAATACCACGGGATCGTCGGCCGGCCGTCAATGCCGCGGCGCGCCAACGTCGCAAGCACCCCAGCGAGCACCTGCGCGACGTTGCCAGCGCCGCCGCATTCGGCGACGAAGCGGCCGCCGGGCTTCAATGCCCGCCAGACACCGTCGATTACGGCATCGGGCCTGCGCATCCAATGAAGCGCGGCATTCGAGAAGACCGCGTCGAACTCCGTGTCGAACGGCAAGTTCCCGCCGTCGACGACAAGCGCGTCAAGGCCGCGGGCGATCGCTGCTGCGACTTGCTCGGGACTTTGATCGACGCAAACCACCGATGCCTGCGCCGCCAGCGTCACCGTCAGCGCTCCGTCGCCGCAGCCGAGATCGAGAATGCGTTCGCCGGCCTGCGGCGCCAGCAACTCGACGACGCCGGCGCCGAGTTGCGGCACGAAGCTGGCATTGCGGCGGTAGCGCTCCGGATCCCAGCGCTGTTCGACTTCGGGCTTGCCTGGAACGACCCCCGCAGCGCGTGAGTCGCTCTCGGTCATGGCTTTGGCGGAGTCGACGGTTGGCCTTGCGGCGCCGCAGCGCCCTGTCCTTTGTTCTGGCCCGCGCCGTAGATCGCCTGGCCGATGAGCGATTGGAGGTTCATTGCCGCCTGTGTGTGCGTGATGCGGCCACCCGGCGGAATTACCTTATCGTCGTTACCCGGCTCGATCGAGACGAAATTGTCGCCCAACAGTCCGGGCGACGCGATCACCGCCACCGAATCATCCGGCAGTTTGATCCGCGGATCGATGCTAATCGTGATAGTGGCGAGGAAAGTTTTCGGATCGAGCGCCTGGGATTCGACCGTGCCGACCTTGATGCCGCTGATCTTGACGTCGCTGCCGTCGCGCAGGCCGTCAACGCGATCGAATTGCGCAGTGTATTGCGTGCCGCCGGTGGCGTTTACCTGCGTCGTTGTGTAGGCGAAGAACAAGAAGACCGCGGCGACGACCAGGACGACCGCGCCCATGATGGTCTCGACTGCATTGCGGCTCATGGCAGTTGGGCTCCTTGCAGACTGCGCGGGACAGGCGATCGTTGCTGCCCGAATAGCTTCGCAGCTTGGAGAATCATTATTCCGGCGTCCAGGGTTCGTAATCGCCAGTGGCGCGGGCGCGCGGCCCACCTTTGAGCACCGAACCGGACGGACGATAGGCGTCCGGCGTGCCGGTCAGATTCGGCTGATGCGGCTTTTGCCACGGATAAAGCGGCTTGTCGGCATCGGCCGGCAGCTGATCGGTCGTATGGTGCAGCCAGCCATGCCAAACCGGCGGCACGCGGGAGGCGTCTTCATCGCCCTGATAAATCACCCAGCGGCGCTCCCGGCTGTCGCGCCCGCCGCCGCGTTTGAGCGGCCGGTGGCCGCGCTCGCGATAATACCGGTTGCCGAAGGTGTCGGTGCCGACGAGTTCGCCTTTGAACCACGTGAAGAGTCGTGTGCCGATGGTCATTGCCGTCCCGAAACGTACGCGCATTTGCCGGCATGGCCGGCGGAAACGCGCGCGACTATGGCACCGTGCCGCTTGCGCGTCCAGGCTGCGGGGTTAACCGCGGAATCGTTCGCGAAGCGCGCGCGTTGCGTTGCATTTCCGTCGGTGCTCGATCGTCTGCGCGTCAGAGACTGCAAGTCCGTTCAAAGGCGCTGACCCAGATACAATTCAAACGGCAAGTGTTTGAAGATGGAGCCATTGCGATCCACTTGTGCCTTTGATCGCGCACCAAAACGGACCATTCACAACGGCGCCAGTGCCGCTCATTCTGTGTCTGAATAATGACGCCTAAGCTACTAATTGGAATGGATTTTATGATTTTCTTCGCTCGCTGTTACGCGACCGGGTTTTTCGCCTGTGGATAAGCCGTTGCTCTTACTACATTTTGGGGCATAAGCGCGCGAGACACAAAATCTAGTTGAAGGTGTCAGGCGGTTCTGCCAACATTTTGATTCTGCGTTTGCAGTTACACAACATGTTGTGTGGCTCGACGCAGGGGAATTGTAACGTTGGCGTCGGGGGGATTTAGCATATGCGTATCGACCGTCGATTCACCGCGGCCGGCCAAGACCCCTATCAGGGGATCACGTTCAAGTCAGCCACCAGCGAAATCCGCAACCCCGATGGGTCGCGGGTTTTTTATTTGCCCGACATCGAAGTGCCGGCGGATTGGAGTCAGGTCGCTTGCGACATTCTGGCGCAAAAATACTTTCGCAAGGCCGGCGTGCCAAGCCGGCTGAAGGCGGTCGAAGAATCTGATGTGCCAGCGTGGCTGTGGCGCATGACGGACGACACCAAGGCGCTGGAAAAGCTGCCGGCGGCCGAGCGCAGCGAGGGCGAGCGTAGCGCCAAGCAGGTGTTCCACCGCCTAGCGGGCACGTGGACTTATTGGGGCTGGAAGGGCGGCTATTTCGACAGCGAAGCCGATGCCCGCGCCTATTACGACGAGATGTGCTTCATGCTGTGCCGCCAGATGGCGGCGCCCAATTCGCCGCAATGGTTCAACACCGGCTTGCATTGGGCGTATGGCATCGACGGACCGGCGCAAGGCCACTACTACGTCGACTACAAGTCCGGCGAGCTAACCGCGTCGAAAAGCGCCTACGAGCATCCACAGCCGCACGCCTGCTTCATCCAGTCTGTCGCCGACGATCTCGTCAACGAAGGTGGCATCATGGATCTATGGGTGCGCGAGGCGCGGCTATTCAAGTACGGCTCAGGCACCGGCTCGAATTTTTCCAGGCTTCGTGGCGATGGAGAGAAACTCTCGGGCGGCGGCCGTTCGTCGGGCCTGATGAGCTTCCTCAAAATTGGCGACCGTGCTGCCGGCGCGATCAAGTCCGGCGGCACCACGCGCCGCGCCGCCAAGATGGTAACGGTCGACATCGACCATCCCGACATCGAGGCGTACATCAACTGGAAGGTGATCGAGGAGCAGAAAGTTGCGGCCTTGGTCGCCGGCTCCAAGCTGGCGCAAAAACATCTCAACCTGATCATGGCAGCGTGCCACGGACCGGCCGCCCAGGCGCTCGGCGACGCACGCTTCGATCCGAGCCGCAACCTGACGCTGCGGCGCGAGATCAAGGCCGCGCGCAAGGCGATGATTCCGGAGAATTATGTCCAGCGCGTCATCCAATTCGCGCAGCAGGGTTTCGAAACGGTTGATTTCCGTACTTACGACACCGATTGGGACAGCGAGGCCTATCTCACCGTCGCCGGCCAGAATTCGAACAATTCGGTGCGCGTCACCAACGACTTCCTCGATCGCGTCCTCAAGGGCGGCAAGTGGGAATTGATCCGCCGAACCGACGGCAAGCTGCACAAGTCGGTCGACGCGCGCGAGTTGTGGGACAAGATCGCCTACGCCGCCTGGGCGAGCGCCGATCCCGGCCTGCAATACGATACGACGATCAACGAGTGGCACACCTGCCCCGAGTCCGGCCGCATCAATGCGTCCAATCCGTGCTCGGAATACATGTTCCTCGACGACACGGCGTGCAACCTGGCGTCGCTCAACCTGATGACGTTCCGTCGTGAAGGCGGCGCATTCGATACGCCGGCCTTCGAGCATGCGGTTCGTTTGTGGACGATCGCGCTTGAGATCTCGGTATTGATGGCCCAGTTCCCGTCGCGCGAGATTGCCAAGCTCAGCTACGAGTTCCGCACGCTCGGCCTCGGCTACGCCAATATCGGCGGCCTGCTGATGGCGTCGGGCCTGTCGTACGATTGCGACGAAGGCCGCGCGCTGTGCGCCGCCCTCAGCGCGGTGATGACCGGCGTCGCCTATGCGACCTCGGCCGAGATGGCCGGCGAGCTCGGTCCATTCCCCGGCTACGCCAAGAACCGCCAAGCGATGCTACGGGTTGTCCGCAATCACCGCCGCGCCGCCTACGGCGAGCGCGACGGTTATGAAGACCTGTCAGTACCGCCGGTGCCTCTCGACGCCGTCAATTGCCAGGACCGCAATCTCGTTCAAGCGGCGCGCCAAGCTTGGGACCACGCACTGCAGCTCGGGGAACTGCACGGCTATCGTAATGCGCAGGCGACCGTCATCGCGCCAACCGGCACGATCGGGCTGGTGATGGATTGCGACACCACCGGCATCGAGCCGGATTTTGCGCTGGTGAAGTTCAAGAAGCTGGCTGGCGGCGGTTACTTCCGCATCATCAACCGCGTCGTGCCCGAGGCGCTCGCCAAGCTCGGGTATAACGCGCCGGAGATCGAGGCGATCACCCGTTACGCCGTCGGTTACGGCACGCTCAAGGATGCGCCCGCACTCAGCCACGCCGCGCTCAAGGCCAAGGGCTTCACCGAAAGCGCCCTTGAAGCGCTGGAAAGCCAGTTGGCGACGGCATTCGACATCAAGTTCGCGTTCAACAAGTGGACGCTGGGCGAAGAATTCTGCCGTGCGGCGTTCGGCTTCACCGACGCGCAGCTCAACGACGTGTCATTCGACATGCTGGTGGCGTTGGGCTTCAGCAAGGCTGAGATCGATCAGGCCAACACCTACTGCTGCGGCGCCATGACGCTCGAAGGCGCACCGCATCTGAAGACCGAGCACCTGCCGGTGTTCGATTGCGCCAATCCGTGCGGTCGCATCGGCAAGCGCTCGCTGTCGGTCGAGAGCCACATCCGCATGATGGCGGCGGCACAGCCGTTCATCTCCGGCGCGATCTCGAAGACTATAAACATGCCAAACCTGGCGACAGTCGAGCAGTGCAAGGACGCGTACATGCTGTCCTGGAAGCTCGGCCTCAAGGCCAATGCGCTCTATCGCGACGGTTCGAAGCTGTCGCAGCCGCTGCAATCGGCGCTGATCGACGACGACGCGGATGACGACGCCGTCGCCGAGCTGATGGAAAAGACGCCGGCCGAGCGCGTGCCGGTCGTCGCGGAGCGTATCGTTGAACGCGTCATCGAGCGCGTCGCGCAAAAGAGTGAACGTCGGCGTCTGCCGCAACGGCGCAAGGGCTATACCCAGAAGGCGATCGTCGGTGGCCACAAGGTCTACCTGCGCACCGGCGAATACGAGGACGGTAAGCTGGCAGAAGTTTTCATCGACATGCACAAGGAAGGTTCCGCCTTCCGTTCACTGATGAACAATTTCGCGATCGCGCTTTCGATCGGCCTGCAATATGGCGTGCCGCTCGAAGAGTTCGTCGAGGCATTCACCTTCACCCGCTTCGAGCCCGCCGGTATCGTCGAAGGCAACGACACCATCAAGATGGCGACGTCGCTGATCGACTACATCTTCCGCGAGCTGGCGATCTCGTACCTCGGCCGCAGCGACTTGGCGCATGTCCAGCCGGCCGACGTCCTGCCGGACACGGTGGGCAAAGGCGCGGCGGAATCGAACCTGCCCGGCGACGGCGGCAAGTCGGACGTCGCGGCGGTGGTGCAGAAAGTCGCGTCGACCGGCTTCATCCGCAAGAAGCTGACCGTCGTGCACGGCGGCCAGGCGGTGCAAGCCGCGGCGGCGCAGCCCACGGTGGTGGCGCGCAGCGGCGCCGGCAATGTCGCGGTCGGACACGACGTTGCCGTTGAGATCGAGACCGTCAAGACTGTGGATGTTCGCCTTGAGCAGATTAAGGCGGCGCGGATGAAGGGTTACGAGGGCGACAGTTGCGGCGAGTGCGGCAACTTCACCCTGGTCCGCAACGGGACCTGCCTCAAATGCGAGACCTGCGGCAGCACCAGCGGCTGTAGTTGATCGCAACGCGGTTCTCCGGCTACAGCCTCCCGGCCGGCACCGTGACTGAGGCAGAAATTGGGGGGCGCGGTTCGCGCCGCGCCCCCTTCTTTTTCGAGACACTCCGATGCTCGTCAACCGCCGAAACCTGCGCATCGAATGGGCGCAATGCGACCCGGCCGGAATCGTCTTCTATCCGCAGTATCTGATCATCTTCGACACCAGCACCGGTCAGCTGTTCGAGCGCACCGGCCTGTCGGCATCGGCGATCCGTGCCAAATACGGCATCGTTGGCTTTCCGCTGGTCGAGTGCGGTGCCAAGTTCCTGCTGCCGTGCCATTTCGACGATGCGGTAACAATCGAAAGCCAAATCGGCGAGTGGGGCCGGACCAGCTTTACTGTCCGGCATCTGGTCCTGAAGGCTGGCAAGGCGGCAGTCGAAGGTTTCGAGAAGCGCATCTGGGCCAGCCGCCGCGCCGACGGCGGCATCAAGCCGGAATCGGTGCCCGCCGAGGTCAAGGTCAGCTTGTCGGACGCCAGTGGCCGCACCCGCCTCGGCTAGCCAAGAAGTCGGCGCTAGCCAAGGGGATGTTCGGCCACGGGCCGCCTATCACCATGTACCCTCGCCTTCCCATTTTATGGCGAGGGGCCACGCGTAGTTGACTGCCGGTCATCACTCCCCGATGGCCGGCATTTTTTCTGGCGCCCCTGCTGGGCAAACGGCGACGTCCAGCCGATAATGTCCGCATCCGACAACGGGAGCGATAATGACTGGACGGACGGAAGCACGACTGAAACAGCTAAAACTTGAATTACCTGACGCGGCTGCACCGCTTGCCAACTATGTGCCGTACGTGCGCGCTGGCGACCTGCTCTTCGTCTCCGGCCAGGTCTGCCAGTGGAACGGCGAACGCCGATTCATCGGCAAGCTCGGCGCCAGCATCTCGCTCGAGGACGGGCAAAGCGCCGCGCGGCTATGTGGCCTCAACCTATTGGCGCAAGCACGTGCCGCGGTCGGCGAACTTGATCGCGTCCGCCGCTGCGTCCGCATCAACGGCTTCGTCAACTGTGCGCCCGATTTCGTACAACAGCCGCAGGTGATCAACGGCTGCTCCGACTTGTTCGTCGAGGTGCTGGGCGACGCCGGCCGCCATTCGCGCGTCGCCGTCGGCGTGGCGTCGTTGCCGGGTGGCGTCGCGGTCGAGATCGACGCGGTGTTCGAGGTGGGCTGATGGACGGCTCCGATCGGCTGACGCTGCGCGTGGTCGATCGCCTGGACAAGGTGCCGGCGGCGCAATGGGATGCGTGCGCTGGCGACCATCCGTTTGTCGCACACGCTTTCCTGCAGGCACTCGAGGAATCCGGATCGGCCACCAGCGAAACCGGCTGGCTGCCGCAGCATCTGCTGCTCGAGAATAGCGACGGAAGGCTGATCGGAGCCGCACCGCTCTACGTCAAAACTCACTCCTATGGCGAATACGTGTTCGACCATGGCTGGGCGGAAGCCTACGAACGCGCGGGCGGCCGCTACTATCCGAAGCTGCAGGTGGCGGTGCCGTTCACGCCCGTGCCGGGACCACGCTTGCTGCTGCGGCCCGAGGCCGGCGCCGATGCGAGCCGCCTGCTGATCGCCGGCCTGCTCGAAATGGCGAAACGGACGGAAGTGTCATCGCTGCATGTCACGTTTCCGACCGGCGCAGAATGCGACGCGCTTGTCGAAGCCGGATTCCTGCGCCGCATCGGCCGCCAGTTTCATTGGGAAAATCAGGGCTATCGCAGCTTCGACGATTTTCTCGGCGCACTCAACGCACGCAAGCGCAAACAGATCAAGCGCGAGCGGCGCGACGCCATCGCGGCGGTCGAGATCGAGATGCTCTCCGGCGACGATTTGAAACCGCATCATTGGGACGCGTTTTTCCGATTCTATACCTCGACTTCGGACCGGAAATGGGGCTCGCCCTATCTGACGCACGAATTCTTCCAGCTGCTCGGCGAACGCATGGCCGACCGCGTTTTGCTGGTGATGGCGAAGCACGAGGGCCGCTACGTCGCCGGCGCGCTCAACCTGATTGGGGCCTATACGCTCTACGGCCGCAACTGGGGCTGCCTCGGCGACTTTCCGTTCTTGCATTTCGAGGCGTGCTATTACCGCGCCATCGATTTCGCGATTGCGCGCGGCTTGAAGCGCGTCGAAGCGGGTGCGCAAGGCACGCACAAGATCCAGCGCGGTTACCTGCCGCAAACGACCTACAGCGCGCATTGGATCCGCGACACTGGCTTCCGGCGTGCCGTCGCGGACTTTCTCCGGCGCGAGACGGTTGCGGTCGAAAACGAGATGGACGAGCTGGAACAGGGCCTGTCGCCGTTCCGCCGTGAAGGCAATGGATCCTGAGCTGCATCGCCGGCTGATCGCTATTGCCGCGAATGTGTCGCCGGAATTGCAGATGCATATCGCCGCGGCACCGATTTGGTTTCCCGAGCGCGAAGACAAAGGTGTCATCGCCTTCCTGGCGCGTGCAGTGACCGGCCAGCAGGTTTCGGCGGCGGCAGCGCGCAGCATCTGGGCGCGGGTCGAAGCGGCGGCCGGCGAACGGCTGGCCGAGTTCCTATGCAACGCGAACGAAACCACGCTCAAGCAATGCGGCCTGTCGCGCAACAAGATCAAGGCATTGTGCCATATCGGCGCCGCGCACGCGGCGGGATTGCTCGACAGCGCCGAGATCCGAGCGCTTGATCGCGCGGCGCGCTCGGCCCGCCTGACCGAGATCTGGGGTATCGGCCAATGGACTTGCGACATGCTGGCGATCTTCTATTGCCGCGAGCTCGACATCTGGCCAGAAGGCGACCTGGCCGTAGTGCGCGGCATTAAGCGCTTCGCGCGTCGCCGCAAACCGGTGCGCGTCGCAGCGCAGTTCGCGCCGTACCGATCGCTGCTCGCATTGTACATGTGGCGGCTCGCCGGCGCGGCGATGTAGGCCGAAACGAAGAAGGCGGCCCGAAGGCGGCCTATTGCTCACTGGTCGACGAGTTCCTGTTCCGGCTGCTCGCCGGAATCCTTGCTCGCCAGCTTGAGCGGTGCCTCGATGTAGGCAAAGACGAGCTTGTCGCCGTCGCGCCGCACCTGCACCACACCGCCCTTGGCGAGCCTGCCGAACAACAGCTCCTCGGCCAGCGGCTTCTTGACGTGCTCCTGGATGATGCGGGCGAGCGGCCGTGCACCATAGAGCCGATCGTAGCCTTTCTCGGCGAGCCACTTCCGCGCATCTTCATCGAGCTCGATGGTGACGTTGCGGTCGGCAAGCTGCTCCTCGAGCTGGAGGATGAACTTGTCGACGACGCGGCCAACCGTCTCGGGCGTCAACGCCGCAAACGAGATCACCGCGTCAAGCCGATTGCGGAACTCCGGCGTGAACATCCGGTTGATCGCTTCCTCGTCGTCGCCGGTGCGCACGTCGCTGCCGAAACCGATCGCCGGTTTCGCCAGGTCGGACGCGCCGGCGTTGGTCGTCATGATCAGGATGACGTTGCGGAAGTCGACGTTCTTGCCGTTGTGGTCCGTCAGCTTCCCGTAATCCATCACCTGCAACAGGATGTTGAACAGGTCGGGATGCGCCTTCTCGATCTCGTCGAGCAACAAGACGCAATGCGGATGCTGGTCGACCGCGTCGGTCAGCAGGCCGCCCTGATCGAAGCCGACATAGCCCGGTGGAGCGCCGATCAGGCGCGAGACGGTGTGCCGCTCCATGTATTCCGACATGTCGAAGCGCTTCAATTCGATGCCGAGGGTGCGCGCGAGCTGCCGCGCCACCTCGGTCTTGCCGACGCCGGTCGGGCCGGAGAACAGATAGCTGCCGATCGGCTTCTCGGCCTCGCGCAGGCCGGCGCGGGCGAGCTTGATCGCGGCAGTCAGCGCCTCGATCGCCTTGTCCTGGCCGAAGACCATGGTCTTGAGGTCGCGGTCGAGGTTCTTCAGCACCTCGCGGTCGTCGCGTGACACGCTCTTGGGCGGAATTCGCGCCATGGTTGCGACGACGGCTTCGACTTCCTTGGCGGTGATCGTCTTCCGTCGCTTGCTTTCCGGCAACAGCATTTGCGACGCACCGACTTCGTCGATGACGTCGATGGCTTTGTCCGGCAGCTTGCGGTCGCCGATGTAGCGGTTCGACAATTCGACCGCGCTGCGGATCGCGTCGGCGGTGTAGCGCACGCGATGGTGCCGCTCATAATACGGCTTCAGGCCGCGCAGGATCTTGACCGAATCCTCGACTGTCGGTTCGTTGATGTCGATCTTCTGGAAACGCCGGACCAGCGCGCGGTCCTTCTCGAAGTAATTGCGGTATTCTTTATAGGTGGTCGAGCCGATGCAGCGGATCGCGCCCGACGCGAGCGCCGGCTTCAACAGGTTCGACGCATCCATGGCTCCGCCAGAGGTGGCGCCGGCGCCGATGACGGTGTGGATCTCGTCAATGAACAGGATCGCGCCGGGCAGCGCCTCGAGCTCGGCGAGCACCGCCTTCAAGCGCTCCTCGAAATCGCCGCGATAGCGCGTGCCAGCCAAGAGCGCGCCCATGTCGAGGCCATAGATGGTCGCGTTCTGCAGAACCTCGGGCACTTCGCGCTGCACGATGCGGCGCGCCAGGCCTTCGGCGATGGCGGTCTTGCCGACGCCGGGATCGCCGACATAGAGCGGATTATTCTTCGACCGCCGGCACAGGATCTGGATGGTGCGATCAACTTCGGACTCGCGGCCGATTAGCGGATCGATCTTGCCATTGCGCGCCTTCTTGTTGAGGTTGACGCAATAGGCGTCGAGCGCGTCATGTGCGCGCTTCGATTGTTTTTCGGTGCGTTCCTCTTCCTCGGCACCTTGGACGCGGCGCGTCTCGGAGCGGCCCGGCGCCTTGGCGATGCCGTGCGAAATGTAATTGACCGCGTCGAACCGCGTCATGTCCTGCTCCTGCAGGAAATAGACGGCGTGGCTCTCGCGTTCGGCGAACAGCGCAACCAGCACGTTGGCGCCGGTCACCTCTTCGCGACCCGACGATTGGACGTGGATCGCGGCGCGTTGCAACACGCGCTGGAAGCTCGCCGTCGGCTTGGCGTCCTCGACATGCGTCGCCACCAGATTGACCAGTTCGTTGTCGACGTAGTTGACGAGCTCGCGGCGTAATTTCTCGATATCGACAGTGCAGGCGCGCAGCACAGCCATCGCGTCCTGATCCTCGGTCAGCGCCAGCAGCAGATGCTCGAGCGTCGCGTATTCGTGCCGGCGCTCGTTGGCATAGCCGAGAGCGCGGTGCAGGGTCTTTTCGAGATTACGCGACAACATCGAGTCCAATCCTTCTACTGGCGAATACGCTCCTGGGTTCGGGTCAGTCCTTCTCCAGGGTACATTGCAAGGGATGCTGGTGCTGGCGCGCGAAGTCCATCACCTGCGTCACTTTCGATTCGGCGACTTCGTAAGTATACACCCCGCAAACGCCGACGCCGCGGCGATGGACGTGCAGCATGATGCGGGTCGCTTCATCGCGGCTCTTGGCGAAAAACCGCTCGAGGATATGCACGACGAACTCCATCGGAGTGTAATCATCGTTCAACATCAAGACCTTGTACATCGAAGGTTTTTTCGTCTTGGGCTTGGCTTTGACGATGACGCCCGTCGACGGCCC
>Ga0187815_10000963_pt1 | contig 13695 bp, 15 predicted proteins | sample NC_S_5_FD_132962 | JGI IMG/M metagenome (GOLD analysis project Ga0187815, IMG submission 132962) | Wetland sediment microbial communities from Neuse River Estuary, North Carolina, USA - ASW-S_5 | ecosystem: Environmental > Aquatic > Freshwater > Wetlands > Sediment | place: USA: North Carolina...
CATGCGGTCGGCATTATGCTCCGGCCGCACCTTGCAATGTATCAATTTTGCCCGCTGCGGCCGTTTAATTCCGATCAAAGCTAACGGCGCGGCACGTGATTAAAATTTTAGCGAATTGGCTTGCTTAAAATTTTAGATATTCACCTTAACGGCGCGGGCGGCGGGTCGTCGTCAGGCGAATTCGTCGACGGGGGCTGCATCGGTCTCGCCGAGGCCGAGGCCCTCGAGTTTCCGATAGAGGGTTGAGCGGCCGATCTTCAGCCGCCGCGCGACTTCCGACATCTGGCCGCGATGATGGGCGAGGGCGAAGCGGATGACCTCGCGTTCGATCTCCTCGAGCGGACGGACGTGGCCGCTTGGGTCGGTCAAGCGCAGGGTCGCCGGCGCGGGCGTTCGAGCTTCACCCGTCCAGTCGCCGATGTGCAGCGCCTGCGTCGGCAGCGCCGGCTGCGTCGGCGCGGCATCGGCGAGGGCGGCGAGCTGGGGGAATTCGTCGACGCCGATTTCCTGACCCTCGGTCATGACCACCGCGCGGAAGACGGCGTTCTCGAGCTGGCGGACATTGCCCGGCCAGGGGAAGCCGGCGATGAGGGCCATGGCCTCGGCCGTGACGGCGCGCACGCGCTTGCCCTCCTCGGCCGCGAAGCGGGCGAGGAAATGCCGCGTCAGGGGCGCAATGTCCTCGGGGCGGCGGCGCAGCGGCGGCACCATCACCGGGAAGACGTGCAGGCGGTAGAACAGGTCCTCGCGGAAGCGGCCGGCCTTCACGTCGGCGATCAGGTCGCGATGCGTCGCCGAGACGATGCGCACGTCGACCTTGACCGGCCTGCGCCCGCCCACCGGCTCGACCTCGCCCTCCTGCAGCGCACGCAAAAGCTTCACCTGCGCCGTCAGCGGCAGTTCGGCGACCTCGTCCAGAAACAGGGTGCCGCCGTCCGCCTCGACGAACTTGCCGGCGTGCTTTTCGGTGGCGCCGGTGAAGGCGCCCTTCTCGTGCCCGAACAGGATCGACTCGACGAGGTTCTCCGGCAGCGCGCCGCAGTTGACGGCGACGAAGGGCCTGGCCCGCCGCGCGCCGGAGCCGTGGATGGCGCGCGCCAGTAATTCCTTGCCGGTGCCGGACTCGCCCTCGATCAGCACCGGGATCGCCGAGGCGGCGGCCTTCTCGGCCGCGCGCAGCACCGGCGCCATCGCCGGCGAGCGGGTGACGATGTCGGAGATCGCGAAGGTGCCGTCCTGCTGCCTGCGCACGCGCCGCAGCTCGCCGGCCAGTCGCCGGGTGGCGAGCGCATTGGCCAGCGACACCTGCAGCCGCTCGGGGCTCGCCGGCTTGACCACGAAGTCGGTGGCGCCGGCGCGCATGACCGAGACGACGTTGTCGATGCCGCCATGCGCGGTCTGCACGATGACCGGGACGTCGCAGCCCGCCTGGCGCAGCCGCGCCAGCACCCCGAGGCCGTCGAGATCGGGCATCACCAGATCGAGGATCAGGCCATCGACGTGGCGGGCGCCCTCGCCGGTGAGCATCCGCACGGCCGCGTCGCCGCCTTCGACGGTGACCGCCTCATAGCCGAAGCGCTGGACCATGGACTCGACGAGGCGGCGCTGGACGGGATCGTCGTCGGCGATGAGGATGAGGTCGGGCATCGAGCACTCCGGGACTGACCTGTACCGATTTGGCGCACTCTCACCCCGCAGCCTTAACGACGCGTTACCCGAGGATCGCGGACAGGCAGAAGGAGCTGCGGAATTTCAACCCGTTCGTCCCCCGCGGGCGCGGGAACCCAGGCTTCGTCGTCGGGGGGCGCGGCTCGGCCGGGCCCCCGCTTTCGCGGGGACGAACGGAGATGAAGGGCGGTTGAACCATCGCCCGCCGCGGCCGATATTGAGCCTTCGCGTCTCGATCGCAGCCCCGGCGCACCGATTCCGCGCCCGTTCAGCCCACGGATTCGTTCATGCCCGTTCGTTCTGCCGCCGCCCGCGCCAAGACCAGGCCCCAGACCCAGCCGAAGACGAAGCCGAAGGCCGGCCCGAAGCTGGGGGCGCTGCCGGAGTGGAACCTCGCCGACCTCTATGCCGGCATGGACGACCCGGCGCTCAAGCGCGACCTCGAGCGGGGCGATGCCGACTGCGTCGCGTTCGAAAACGACTTCAAGGGCAAGCTTGCCGATCTCGCCGGGCAGGGCGGCGCCGCGCTCGCCGCGGCGGTCAAGCGCTACGAGGCGATCGACGATCTTCTCGGCCGGCTCTACTCCTACGCCTCGCTCCTCTATGCCGGCGACAACAGCGACCCGGTCCGCGCGAAGTTCTACGGCGACGTGCAGGAGCGCATCACCAACGCCTCCATCCATCTCCTCTTCTTCACGCTCGAGCTCAACCGCATCGACGACGCGGTGCTGGAGGCGGCGATGGCCGATCCGGCGCTCGGCCATTACCGGCCGTGGATCGAGGACGTGCGCAAGGAGAAGCCGTACCAGCTCGAGGACCGCGTCGAGCAGCTCTTCCACGAGAAGTCGGTGACCGGTTACTCCGCCTGGAACAGGAGCTTCGACGAGACGATTGCGGGCCTGCGTTTCAAGGTCGGCGGCAAGGAGCTGCCGATCGAGCCGACGCTCAATTTCCTGCAGGATTCCGACGGCAAGAAGCGCAAGGCGGCGGCCGAGGCGCTGGCGAAGACGTTCAAGGCGAACCTGCGCCCGTTCGCGCTGATCACCAATACGCTGGCCAAGGACAAGGAGATCTCCGACCGCTGGCGCGGCTTCAAGGATGTCGCCGACGCGCGGCATCTGTCGAACCGCGTCGAGCGCGAGGTGGTCGAGGCTTTGGTCGAGGCGGTGCGTGCCGCCTATCCGAAGCTGTCACACCGCTATTACGCGCTGAAGGCGCGGTGGTTCGGCAAGAAGACCCTGCCGCACTGGGACCGCAATGCGCCGCTGCCGAAGGTGCCGCAGCGCACGATCTCGTGGAGCGACGCGCGCGCGACCGTGCTCACCGCCTATGGCGCCTTCTCGCCGAAGATGGCCGAGGTGGCCGACGAATTCTTCGAGAAGCGCTGGATCGACGCGCCGGCGCGGCCCGGCAAGCAGCCAGGCGCCTTCGCGCACCCGACGGTGCCGTCGGCGCATCCTTACGTGCTGCTCAATTACATGGGCAAGCCGCGCGACGTAATGACGCTCGCGCACGAGCTCGGCCACGGCGTGCACCAGGTGCTGGCGGCGCCGAACGGGCCCTTGATGGCGCCGACGCCTCTCACGCTTGCCGAGACCGCGAGCGTGTTCGGCGAGATGCTCACTTTCCGCAAATTGCTCGCCGGGACGAAGGACGCCAAGCAACGCAAGGCGATGCTCGCCGCCAAGGTCGAGGACATGATCAACACGGTGGTGCGGCAGATCGCGTTCTACACCTTCGAGCGCAAGGTGCACCTGGAGCGCCGCAACGGCGAGCTCACCGCCGACAAGATCTGCGACCTGTGGATGTCGGTGCAGTCGGAGAGCCTGGGGCCGGCGATCGAACTGAAGCCGGGCTACGAGACCTTCTGGTGCTACATCCCGCACTTCGTGCATTCGCCGTTCTACGTCTACGCCTATGCCTTCGGCGACTGCCTCGTGAACTCGCTCTATGCCGTCTACGAGAGGGCGGCGGACGGTTTCGCCGAGCGTTATCTCGACATGCTCGCTGCCGGCGGCACCAAGCACCATTCCGAGCTGCTGGCGCCCTTCGGCCTCGACGCACGCGACCCGAAATTCTGGGACGGGGGCCTAAGCGTCATCGCCGGGCTGATCGACGAGCTGGAGGCGCTGGATCGGGCGAAGTAGCCCCTTGCCGTCTGCGGTCCTCCGTAATACATTTGTATTACGGAGGATGTGCCATGAATGAGCGGCCGGATAATCGCGAGATCGAAGGCTATCTGCTGCAGATCAAGAAGGTCGGTAACTCTCTCGGGTTCATTCTCCCGAAGGAGTTGCTGGCGCGCCTGAAGCTCAAGGAAGGCGACAAGCTCCACGTCGTCGAGCAGACAGAACGCGGCATCAAGCTCACACCGTATGACCCCAAGCATGCTCAGGGCATGGAGATTGCGCGCCGCTCGTTTCGCAAATACGCCGATACGTACAAGACGCTTGCGAAATGAGTGCCGAGCCTGAATGGCTCGACGTCGATCTCGTCCTTGATTTTCACGCGGAGCAACTGGCGCTATTCGGCGGCCCTGAAGGTGTCCGCGATATCGGATTGCTCGAGTCGGCCCTCACCCCTCCGGTCAACAAGTTCGGCTACGGCGAGACCGACATCGCCGCGCTGGCCGCCGCTTACGGCTTCGGCATTGCCAAGAACCACCCCTTCATCGACGGCAACAAGCGCACTGCGCTCGCGTCGATGATCGTGTTATTCGGCTTGAACAAGCTCGACGTCGAGGCCGCGCCGGAGGAACTGACCGCGGTCGTTCTCAGCCTCGCCGCGGGCGAGATCTCGGAGGAGGTGCTTGCGAGCTGGCTGCGCGAGCATGTGCGCCCGCTGGATGCGCCTAGTATCCGGCCCTGAGATGACTATGTCTCGGACCTGGACCGAGCCTTGCCCATGCCCCCCTCCGACGATTCCGAACGCAACCGTTTCTCCGCCCGCGCCCGCCGCTACGCCTCGGTCGGAACCCGCGTCGGCGGCGTCGCCGCCCGCATCGCCGGGCAGCGCCTCGTCGGCGCGCAGGGCGGCCGCGAGGGCAATGCCATCGCGCTGGCCGCCGCGCTCGGCGGTCTGAAGGGCCCGATCATGAAGGTGGCGCAACTGCTCGCCACCATTCCCGACGCCGTGCCGCCGGAATACGCCTCGCAGCTCATGAAGCTGCAGAGCGAAGCGCCGCCGATGGGCTGGGCCTTCGTCAAGCGGCGCATGAGCGCCGAGCTCGGCTCAGACTGGCAGGCGAAATTCGGTTCGTTCGAGCACCAGCCGGCCGCGGCGGCCTCGCTCGGCCAGGTGCATCGCGCCACCGCGCGCGACGGCTCGCCGCTCGCCTGCAAGCTCCAGTATCCCGACATGCAGTCGGCGGTCGAAGCCGATCTCAACCAGCTCCAGTTGCTGCTGTCGCTGCGCAAGCGCTTCGACCCGGCGATCGACACGTCCGAGATCGCGGTCGAGATCGCCGCGCGCCTGCGCGAGGAGCTCGATTATGCGCGCGAGGCCAAACACGTCGCGCTCTACCGTCACGTGCTCGCCGGTAAGGCGAATGTGCGCGTGCCGAACGTGTGGCCGGAGCTGTCGACGGGACGTCTCCTGACGCTCGACTGGCTCGAGGGCACGCGCATGCTCCGGCACAAGGACGATCCGCTCGACGTGCGCAATGCGCTCGCCACCGCGATGTTCACCGCCTGGTGGTTCCCGTTCAGCCGCTTCGGCGTCATCCACGGCGACCCGCATCTCGGCAATTACACGGTCTTCGCGGAAGAGGGGCGGCCTGCGGGCATCAACCTCCTCGACTATGGCTGCATCCGCATCTTCCCGCCGACATTCGTCGGCGGCGTGGTCGACCTCTATCACGGCCTCCTGCACGGCGAGGACGCGCGCGTCGTCCACGCCTACGAGACCTGGGGCTTCAAGCGGCTCAGCCGCGACCTCATCGACACGCTCAACATCTGGGCGCGCTTCATCTACGGGCCGCTGCTCGACGACCGCGTGCGCACCATCGCCGACGGGGTGAAGCCCTCGGACTACGGCCGCCGCGAGGCGTTCCGCGTGCACCAGGCGCTCAAGCAGAAGGGGCCGGTGACGGTGCCGCGCGAATTCGTGTTCATGGACCGCGCCGCGGTCGGCCTCGGCGCGGTGTTCCTGCACCTGGCCGCCGAGCTCAACTTCCACCGGCTGTTCAACGAGGCGATCGAGAACTTCTCGCTCGATGCGGTCGCCGCGCGGCAAAGCGAGGCGCTGGCGGCAGCGGGGCTCGCGGGCCCCTGATGGGTGGAGTCGCCTATGGCGTTGCTACGGCGGAAGGCTTGAACGCGACGACGTACATGCACGCTGTCCAGACGCCGCCGGCATAGCCGCGCTCGATCAGCATGACCGACTTGGCGACGAGCCCGATTGCCGACCACAGAAGAGCGCGGCAGGCGCTCTTGAAGCCGTGTGGCAGGGGCGGATCCTCGTCGACCCGTATGCCCTCAAAGCCGACCGCGTTGAACAACTGCCGGCAGGACGTTTCATTGAGGAAAGTCTCGTGGGTCACGTCGCCGAATGCGATCTGCGCGCCCAGCAGGCCGGCGCTGTTCGGCACATGGCCTACGATGCGGCCGCCTGGCTTCAATGCGCGGAGCATCGCTTGCAGCCAGGTGAGAAGCTCGTACCGCGTCAGATGCTCCATGACGTCGAACAGCCAGAAGCAATCGACCGAAGCGTCCGGTAACTGGGCGAGGAACTCAAGGCCTTCGCGCAGCTCGATACCCTCAATGCCAAGTCGTGCGGCCAGCGCGATCTGGTCCGCCGAGGTGTCAATCCCGCGAACGGCTCGGTAGCCGTGGCGGCGCAACGCCGCGACGAATTGGCCGGAACCGCAGCCGATATCGATGATCACGGCCTGCGGGTCAGCGGGTAGATAGCGTCCGATGTCCCTGCGGGTGCGGGCGTTGAAGTCAGCCCGCCGGCTGAAATCGGTCCCACCGCCATAAGTGGCGTGCGACTCGGCATAGCGCGTGTAGATAAATGCGCGGAACGCGTTTGAACCGTCCTGTAACTGGCTCACGGCCCGGCGCCCCCCGTCGCGCACAGGCTGACCCTAGCGCAGACCGAAGCGGAAGCCTACCGCCGGACGTGCCTCCCACCGCCCGGCAGCGGCGGCGTTCGCGGTTGAGATGCGCCCAGGCCGCCGTTGCCCTCAGCGCCCATTTACGCTACCCAAATCGGGAACCGCCTCGATCCCGAGACCCGGAGACTTCCCGCTATGGCCGAACACGGCACCGTCGAATACGCCACCGCGACCGGTAACGACTATCCGGCGCACGAGAACACCTACGAGAACTTCATCCACTTCACCTTCACCGGCGTCTTCCACGTCGTGAACATCCTGATCGGCCTCACGGTCGGCGGCGTTGCCGGTCACTGGTTCGCGGCGCTGTGCGTGTTCATCCTGGCGATCATCGGCCTCGTCGCCGGCCTGCTCAGCGGCAGCCGCACGCCGAGCTACGTCGCCTTCGGCCTCTGCGTGCTGATCTTCCTTTACAGCGTGCTCGGCTGATCGTCGGTCGAGGGGGAGGCGCCATGCGGATTGCGGTTGCGCGAGAAACCGACGCCAATGAGCCGCGCGTGGCGGCCACGCCCGAGACGGTGAAGAAGTTCAAGGCGCTCGGCGCGGAGGTCGTGGTCGGCCGCGGCGCCGGTGTCGCCTCGGGCATCCTCGACGCCGATTACGAGGCGGCGGGCGCCTCGATCGCCGACAATCCGGCGCGCGACGCCGACCTCGTGCTGAAGGTGCGGCGTCCGTCGGCGGGCGAGCTCGCCGACTACAAGCGCGGCGCGCTCGTCGTCGCCATCATGGACCCCTACGGCAACGAGGCGGCGCTGAAGCAGATGGCCGACGCCGGCCTCGTCGCGGTCGCCATGGAGCTGATGCCCCGCATCACCCGCGCGCAGTCGATGGACGTGCTGTCGAGCCAGGCCAACCTCGCCGGCTACCGCGCCGTCATCGACGGGGCCTACGAATACGGCCGCGCGCTGCCGATGATGATGACCGCCGCCGGCACCGTGCCGGCGGCCAAGGTGTTCATCATGGGCGTCGGCGTCGCCGGCCTGCAGGCGATCGCCACCGCGCGCCGGCTCGGCGCCGTGGTCACCGCGACCGACGTGCGTCCGGCGACCAAGGAGCAGGTGGAGAGCCTCGGCGCCAAGTTCCTCGCGGTCGAGGACGAGGAGTTCAAGAACGCGCAGACCGCCGGCGGCTACGCCAAGGAGATGTCGAAGGAGTACCAGGCCAAGCAGGCCGCGCTCACCGCCGAGCACATCAAGAAGCAGGATATCGTCATCACCACCGCGCTGATCCCCGGGCGCCCGGCGCCGCGGCTGATCTCGAAGGACATGGTCGCCTCGATGCGGCCCGGCTCGGTGATCGTCGATCTCGCCGTCGAGCGCGGCGGCAACGTCGAGGGCGCGGTGGCCGGCCAGGTCGCCAATGTGGGCGGCGTCAAGATCGTCGGCCATCTGAACGTGCCGGGACGGCTGCCGGCTTCGGCCTCCGGCCTCTACGCCAAGAATTTGCTGACCTTCGTCGAGACCCTGATCGACAAGAAAGAGAAGACGCTCGCGGTCAACTGGGACGACGAGCTGGTCAAGGCGACGGTTCTGACGCGCGACGGCGCTGTCGTGCATCCGAATTTCCAGCCGAAGTCCGCGGCGTGAGATGTGCGCGGCGACACCCCGGGCTCCGTTCGCCTCTCCCGTCCGAGAGGCCGCCCGCCTGAGCTCTCGCGACGCTCGCCGATCTCTCCCCGCAGGGGAGAGGTGAAGAAAGAAAGGACGCACCATGGAACAGCTCGCAAACGCGGTCGATCCGTTCGTCTTCCGGCTGTCGATCTTCGTGCTCGCCGTGTTCGTCGGCTATTACGTGGTCTGGTCGGTGACGCCGGCGCTGCACACGCCGCTGATGTCGGTGACCAACGCCATCTCCTCGGTGATCGTGGTCGGCGCGCTGCTTGCGGTCGGCGTCGGGCTCGTCGCCAACGACTCCGGGCCGGTATGGGCGCGGGGCCTGGGCTTCGTCGCGCTGGTCTTCGCCTCGATCAACATTTTCGGCGGCTTTCTGGTCACCCAGCGCATGCTGGCGATGTACCAGAAGAAAAAGAAGTGACGACGGCCATGGGGGCGCTCGCCACTGTTCGTGTCCCGGCCGCAGCGCGGCACGCAGTGCTGCGCTGCAGAACCGGGACCGTCGCGAATTCTGACTGTGTAACGGTTCCGGATCTGCGGTGCAGCGCCATAAGCGCGGCTACGCGCGTCTTTGACGCGCTATGGCGCTGCACCGCGTCCGGGACACGCCTCTGGAGCGGCTCATGAGCCCTAACCTCGTCGCGCTGCTCTATCTCGTCGCCGGCGTGCTGTTCATCCTGGCGCTGCGCGGGCTGTCCTCGCCCGACACCAGCCGCCGCGGCAACATGTTCGGCATGATCGGCATGGCGATCGCGGTCGCCACGACGCTCGGCTCGCATCCGCCGGCCGACGCGGTGTCGTGGGGCCTCGTCGTCGGCGGCATCGCCATCGGCGGCGGCATCGGCGCGGTGATCGCGCGCCGCGTGCCGATGACCTCGATGCCGGAACTGGTCGCCGCCTTCCACTCGCTCGTCGGCATGGCCGCGGTGCTGGTCGCCGCCGGCGCCTTCTACGCGCCGGACGCCTTCGGCATCGGCACCGAGGGGCACATCCACGGGCAGAGCCTCATCGAGATGTCGCTCGGCGTCGCCATCGGCGCCATCACCTTCACCGGCTCGGTCATCGCCTTCCTCAAGCTCTCGGGCCGCATGAGCGGCAAGCCGATCATCCTGCCGGCGCGCCACGTCGTGAACATCGTTCTGGCGCTGGCGCTCGTCTACTTCATCTACAGCTTCTTCGTCTGGCAGGCCGCGTTCGACTTCTGGGCCATCGTCGTCATCGCGCTGGTGCTGGGCGTCCTCATCATCGTCCCGATCGGCGGCGCCGACATGCCGGTCGTGATCTCGATGCTGAACTCGTACTCGGGCTGGGCCGCCGCCGGCATCGGCTTCACCCTCGGCAACTCGGCGCTGATCATCACCGGCGCGCTGGTCGGCTCCTCGGGCGCCATCCTGTCCTACATCATGTGCAAGGGCATGAACCGCTCGTTCATCTCGGTGATCCTCGGCGGCTTCGGCGGCGAGACCGCCGGCCCCGGCGGCGCGCAGGAGCAGCGGCCGGTCAAGCTCGGCTCGGCCGAGGACGCCGCCTACATCATGAAGAACGCCTCCAAGGTCATCATCGTGCCGGGCTACGGCATGGCGGTGGCGCAGGCGCAGCACGCGCTGCGCGAGATGGCCGACCATCTCAAGAAGGAAGGCGTCGAGGTGAAGTACGCGATCCACCCTGTCGCCGGCCGCATGCCCGGCCACATGAACGTGCTGCTCGCGGAAGCGAACGTCCCCTACGACGAGGTGTTCGAGCTCGAGGACATCAACTCCGAATTCGCGCAGGCCGACGTCGCCTTCGTCATCGGCGCCAACGACGTGACCAATCCGGCGGCGGAGGAAGACAAGACCTCGCCGATCTACGGCATGCCGGTCCTGCAGGTGTGGAAGGCGGGCACGGTGATGTTCATCAAGCGCTCGCTCGCGTCGGGTTACGCCGGCATCGACAATCCGCTGTTCTATCGCGACAACACGATGATGCTGCTCGGCGACGCCAAGAAGATGACGGAGCAGATCGTCAAGGCGATGTAGCGCTGTCGCACTGCAAGTCGAAAATGATCGTCATGGCCGGGCTCGTCCCGGCCATTACGTTTTTTGGAGGCACTGCTTCCCGGCGATGTCACGGAAGTCGGGCCTGCCCGACTTCCGCATGCAAGCGCGTAAGTCGGGCCTGCCCGACTTCGCCGTCCAAGCCTGCACATGCGGGCATCGTGCTACGCTCTTGCCATGACCACGAAAGCTGTACTCGCCCTCGCCCTCGCCCTCGCCCTCGCCCTCGCTCTCGTCGCCACGCCCGCGCTGGCGCAGCAGCAAGCCTGCGCGCCGCCGCTGTCGCCGATGCTCAAGGTCGAGCTCTATTTCGGTCTGTCGGTGCAGGGCCGGCGGCCGGTCAGCGACCGCGAATGGGCGCGGTTCGTGGCGCAGGAGCTCTCGCATCGCTTCAAGGGGCTCACCGTGCTGGACGGCCGCGGTATCTGGCGCGCAGGCCAGCATGAGATGCGCGAGCACTCCAAGCTGGTGGTCGCCGTTGCCGAGGACGGGGCGGCGACACGCAACGCCATCGCCGAGGTGACCGACGCCTACAAGCGCCGCTTTCATCAGATCTCGGTCGGCATCGTCACGCAGCCGGTCTGCGCCGCGTTTTAAGCCGCGCACGCGGCGCGACCTGTCCGTCGGACGCCGTTTCGGGCACGCAACTCGGACTCGCGGCATCGAGGGTCGCCGTGGCCGCCCGCGCCGGCGGCTCATAGCGGAATTTGTGGCCGTGCAGCGTGACGGTCGGCGCCACGCCGAAATAGCCGGCGCCGAAGCCGGCGATGCGCCGCTCCAACTCGTCCTGGTCGATATCGGCGGGAATGTCGCAGGCGGCGCGCACCATCGCCCTGGTGCTGCGCCGGCCGCTCCAGGCGACCGGCAGCTCCGGCAGCGGCGCGGGGTCGCGCGCCAGGGCCGGCGCCAGCCGCCAGATCAGGCGTGCGCACCTTGTGTAGGCCAGCGCGTCGATCTCCGTGACCGACGCGCCCGGCGGCACGTCGAACAGCTCGAGGCCGACGATCGGGCCGGCATCGACCTCCGCGGCCATCGCGTGCGCGGTGGCGCCGAAGATCGTGGCGCGGTCGTAGACGGCGAAGTGCGACGGCAGCCAGCCGGGATAATGCGGCGGACCGGGATGGACGTTGTAGGCGCCGTAACCGAGCGCCGCGAGCACGGCCGGCGGCACCACGACCGGGGTGAGGAAGCCGAGGAGGCGCGCCCGCGCGAGCGTCGCCAGCGCCAGCCCGGCGAGCGCGGCCTTGCTCTGCGGCGTCACGATCGAGAGCCGCGGGTTATGCCCGCGCAGCAGCGCGGGCAACACGGCGCGTTCGTTCTCGCCGGCGAGCAGAATGATGGTGTCGAACATGCCCTGGCCCGCTGCGTGCGCGTCAGGGCGTCGACGCAGCGGTGTCCGGCGCAGCGATGTTGCCGTTGCCGGCGCAGGCATCGATGGAAGCGGGGGCGGGGGCCGTGGTGACCGTCATGGCTCGGCTCCGGCAGGATCTCGTCCTGCGCTCGGTCGCGTCGCCCCGGCTCCGGGGTATCGCGGGGGCCGTTCCCAATTTGTTAATTCCGCCGATGTGTCGGCGGCGTCATGCCCGATTTAATGCAGGTTTTACGGCGAGCCCGTTCGATGCGGTCGTTCCGGCGCGCGGTGCTGCGCGTCAGAACGTCTGATAGGCCTGACCGACGCGGCCGCCGACGCGGTCGAAGCCGTCGCGTGCGGCCTGGCTGGTGCCGTCGATGTTCATGGCGCGCGCATAGGAGCCGGCCGCCTTTTCCTTGTCGCCGAGCCGCTCGTAGGCGAGCCCGCGGCTGACCCAGGCCTGTACGTTCTGCGGCGCGATGGTGACGGCCTCGTCGAGATCGCCCGCGGCGTTCTTGAAATTGTTGACGGCGATGTAGCTCAGGCCGCGCGCGATATAGGGCTCGGCCTGCTGGTTCGACAGGCCGATGGCGGTCGAGAAGTCGTCGATGGCGTAGCCGTGCTGGCGCTGCGCCTGGTAGAGCAGCCCGCGGTTGTAATAGGCCTGCGCGCTGTCCGGGCGGATGGCGATGGCCTTGTTGAAGTCCTTGAGCGCGGCGAGCGTGTTGCCCTGCGCGCGATCGACCATGCCGCGGCCGAGATAGGCGGTCGAGTAGTTCGGGTCGATCGTCAGCGCCTTGTTGTAGTCGGCGAGCGCGAGGTCGAGCTTGCCGGTCTGGCGATAGACGAGGCCGCGATTGGCGTAGGCCTGGGCGTAATTGGGATCGATGGCGATCGCCTGGTTGAAGTCGGTGAGCGCCTCGTCATAGCGCCCGGCCTGACCGAACACCGAGCCGCGCATGTTGTAGGCCTGCGGATCGCGCGGATTGCGCTGCACCACGTCGGTGAGCGAGGCGATGTTCGCCGGCGAGGTGGCGAAGACGGCGTCCTCGCTCTCCGGCGCATTGGCGGCGAGGTTGTTGGTCAGGCTCGAGCAGGCGGCAAGCGTGAGCGCGACCACCGGCACGAGCGCGAAACGGGCGCGGCGGAGATGGCAGTCCATCGGAACAACTCGTGGCGCAGATCCGGCGCCCACTGATGTCCGCCATTGCGGCGAACATTCGGCGCCGGACGAAAACTCGCCGCCCCCGGCAAAAACAATAGCGCGGGCGAAAGCGGCCCGCGCCACCACCTCATACGCTGTCGCGACGCCTGTGCGTCGCGTCAATTTTTGCGACGCGGGTGCGTCGCGTCGGCTAGTGCGACGCGGTGCGTCGCCTCAGCCCGCGCGTCGGGCGCCACCGCGGGCACCGCCGGCACCCTGCGCACCCGGAGCGGGGCGGGGCTTCATCGGCAGCAGGCCTTCGCGCTGCATCTTCTTGCGGGCGAGCTTGCGGGCCCGGCGGATCGCCTCGGCCTTCTCGCGCGCCTTTTTCTCGGACGGCTTCTCGTAGTGACCGCGGAGCTTCATCTCGCGGAAAATGCCCTCGCGCTGCATCTTCTTCTTGAGCGCCTTGAGAGCCTGGTCGACGTTGTTGTCGCGAACGAGAACTTGCACTTTTGCTCCTTCGTTGTGGGCCGGACGGGGTTACGGTCGAAAAAAACGCCGCAATGGCGGGCCTTTCGAGTCGCGCGGGCTTAACAGAAAACCGTCGGGGAGTCCATGGTTCGGGGCTTTTCGGGCCCTTTCGCCCGCCGGGGTAGGGAGGGGGCGGCGCCCGGTCAAGCCGCCCGGCCGCTGTCGGTTCCGAGGGCCCGGGCAAACAGCGCCTCGATGGAGCTGTCGACGGCGGCGTCGATGACCATGTGCAC
>Ga0187815_10000964_pt1 | contig 13694 bp, 14 predicted proteins | sample NC_S_5_FD_132962 | JGI IMG/M metagenome (GOLD analysis project Ga0187815, IMG submission 132962) | Wetland sediment microbial communities from Neuse River Estuary, North Carolina, USA - ASW-S_5 | ecosystem: Environmental > Aquatic > Freshwater > Wetlands > Sediment | place: USA: North Carolina...
AATCTCAAGAGACTGATCGCCATCAAGGGCACACCCGCGCTGCTCAAGGCCCTCCAGCCCTATCCAGGGTGAGGGGCCCCTTCGCCTCCAACTCCAACGCCCGACGTTCTTGCACAGCCTGGACGGCCGGGACCCATACGCAGCGGCGGAAATTTGGTTTGCGCGATGTTGGTCGGCTTTCGCTCAACAACAACGAGTTGTGGTTATGGGCCCCGGCTTGCCGCCTTCGCTAAAGCTTCGGCGGGCCCAACCGCACAGCCCCGGCGAAGCCTTGGCGGAGAGGGGCCGCCGGGGCGACAGCGGAATGAGCGTCGACAGCGGATCCAACGCCTCGCCCCTTCTCCACCCCGCACCATTCCGCGATGAACAGCGCGGTCGCCTTCGTCGACTTCCGCAGCGAGTCCAGGTCAACATATTCGTTGAAGCCGTGGATCGCCTCGCCGCTGGCGCCGAAGCACAGGCTGGGGATGTTGTAGTTGAGTCCGTAGAAGCGCGTGTCCGTCAGCGCGGTGAAGACGAGATCCTGCACCTGCCCGCCATAGACGACCGAGAACGCCTTGCCGAACGCGGCTTCCGGCGCAGCAGAGTCCTTCAGCTCATAACCTTCCGACAGGAAGCCGGACCACTCGACATCTGGCGGATTGTTGGAGAGGAAGCGATGGTCGCGCGAGGCGGCAGAGACGCAGGCCAGGATTTCCTTCTGGCAATCGGCGATCGACCAGCCCGGCAGCACCGCGATGCGGCAATCGACGTCGCACCAGGCCGGCACGCTGGAGGCCCAGTCGCCACCCTTGATGATGCCAGGATTGAAGTTGATCGGGGGCGTCAGCGTCTTGAAATGACGGTCGGCCTTGGCGCGCTCGTTCCATTCGACCTCGAGCTTCTGCAGTGCGTGGATGAGGTGATAGGCCGCCATGATCGCATTCGAGCCGGAGCCCGCATGGGCGACATGCACGGGAATGCCGCGCACGCGCAGACGGAACCATATCACGCCGACCTGCGCGCGCACCATCTTGCCGCCGGTCGGCTCCGGAATGAAGCAGGCATCGGCCCGGTAGCCGCGCTGCAGCGTCGAGAGCGCGCCGACGCCGGTGCTTTCTTCCTCGATCACGCTCTGGAAATGAATCCCCGCCGTCGGCTTGAGGCCAGCCGCCTTGATGGCGTCGAGTGCGTAGAGCGCGCCGATGGTACCCGACTTCATGTCGCAGGCGCCGCGGCCATACATCCGGCCGTTCTTGATCACGGGCGAGAATGGCGGCGTTTCCCACATGTCGAGCGGCCCCGCCGGCACCACGTCGCAGTGTCCCTGCAGGATCAGCGATCTTCCGGCATTGGTTGCAGGCCGATAAGTGCCGACCACGCTGCGCGCTTTGGAGAAATCGTGCGCGATCGGGCCATAGCCGCGCAGATCCCTGAGGTCGTCGAGGTCGAGGTGCCAGTCGTCGACCTCATAGCCACGCTGGCGCAAGAGGTCCCCGATCATGTCCTGGCACGGCCCTTCCGCACCGCGGGTCGAGGGGATGGCGACGAACTCGGCGGTGGTCGCAAGCTGGGCGTCGAAGCCGGCGTCGACGGCATCGAGGATCCGCTGCTGGATATCGGCGTTCACTTTCGTTTCTTCTCCCTCGACGGGCGGCATGGCGGGTCGATCAAAGCATATTTCGTCCGACCTTGTGGAGGCCGTCCCGCCTTTCAGAATCACAGACGCGCCCATACAATTCGTCGCAGCCACGCGTGGAGAGGCCGGATGGCGGACAACCGGGTGTCGGACAACAAGAACGTGCTCTATTTGATCATTGGCGTGCTTGTCGTCGCCGTGGCGGTGCTGGGCTTCAATCTCTACCAGGCCAAAAGGCAGCCCGAGGGATTGCAGATCAATGTCGGGCCCGATGGCCTGAAGATACAGAGCAAGTGAGCATGACGACGTCGCGTATCGTTATCGGGCTGCTCGGCGGCCTTGTCCTGTCCACCGAGGCGCGGGCCCAGCAAATGATCGTATCGCGCGAGCAGGACATCGTGGACCTCAGGCTCGGCCAACGCGTCATGGTGGACGACGGCTCCTGTCCGGCGGGCCAGATCAAGGAAGTCCAGGGCGCGCAGATGACGACGTCGGGCGTGGTGCGCACCCGCAAATGCGTTCCGCGCCTTGGAGCCAAAACGCGCTGAAGATGATGCGCTGAGGAAGGCGCGCTGAAGGTGCTACCAGCCGCCGTATTTCGTGACGATTCCGCGCCACAGCGCACCGCGCTCGCGGGCGTAGGACTCCTTCACGGCAGTTGCGGTCTTCGTCGCCGCGGTGGTCACCATCACAAGCTTCAGCTCGGGATCGACAAAGATCGCCTGCCCGTAGACGCCGAGCAGCGCGAAACGGCGCTTTTCGCCGGGGAACGTCCAGAACTGATAGCCATAGCCGAAGAACGGCGTCGCCCGCTGCGGCTTGAACGCATCCGGCTGGCGGCGCCAGTCCGTCGCCTCCAACAGATAATCCTTCGGGATGATCTGCTTGCCGCCCAGCGCGCCGTCATTGGCGAGCAGGATACCAAGCCGCCCATAATCGCGCAGGGTTGCGTTGAAATTGGCGAAACCTGCCTCGGTGCCGTCGCTGGAGCGCCCCCATGTCGCGTCCGATTCCGCGCCCATCGGCTGCCAGAGCCGCGGCGTCAGATATTCGCTCAGCGTCATTCCCGTCACCGCGCGCAGCAGTACCGTCAAAACCACGGTTTCGCTGGAGGCATAGTGGAAGCGCGTGCCCTGCTCTGCCTCGCGGTCGTCGAATGCATTCAGCGCCACGATCGAGCCCTCGGCGACACGAATCCGTACGAAGCGCGTCAGATCGTCGTTGCCGTCATACACCTCGCTGAACTTCACGCCGGAGGCCATGCGCAGAATATTGCGGATCGCGCTCTCGCCATAGGCGTGGCCGGCGAGTTCGGGGACGTATTTGGCGACCTTGTCGTCGAGCGAGGCGATCTTTCCCTCGGACAGCGCCATTCCGACCGCGATGCTGACGATCGACTTCGCCATCGAGTGCGACACGAAGCGGTTCTGGGCGGTGCGCGCATATTGATAGCGCTCCGCAATAACTTTGCCGTTTTGGATCAGCATGAAGCCGGTCACGCGCTGGTGCGCGAGGAAATCGTCAAGCGAATAGTCCCTGTCTTCGAAGCGATATCCGATCGCCGGCGCACCGGCGGCCTGCGGCAGGGACGACGGCGTTGCCGACTTTTGCAGCGTGTTGTGAGGAAGGATCTCGTCAAGGTGGCTGAACGACCCGACCCGGACGCGTTCGTCAAGGAACCAGGTCTCGCGCGTGCCGATCGGATAGCCTGCGGACTTGCCGAGCAGTTCCTCGTCAGGGGCGGCCTGCGCAAACGACTGGGCAAGCAGCGCCAGAACCGGCGCCAGGATCACGGCCCTTCGCATTCGCTTCTCTCCCGCTCAGCGGCGCGCGCTCGCATCGCCTCGGGTGCAACAGTTACGACAGGGCTGATGGGGTGTCGAGCGGACTTAACCGCCGGAGCTCGCCGCCGGCTGCGCCGGCTCGAACATGCACTGCAAGGTGGGCTTGGCGATCTTGGTGAAGGTCGCCGAGATCTGCGATTGCTTGGCTGGCGGAACCCAATGAGTCTCGATGGTCGGCACGCCGGTTTCGCTGATGCCGCGCAGCAACGCCTCGCGCAGATCGTTGTCTTCGACAGTGGCCGCCGCGTAGTCGTGCAGGCAGCCGCACACGGACTCCGGATGCGCCCAGCGTCCCACCATGTGGGGCGCGCACTGGCGGACGAACTCGCCGCGCGGATCCGGAAGCTTTGGCTGAGAGCGCATCTGGGCGTGCGCCGAACCGATGAGGATGAGGGAGGTGGCTACCGCTGCAGTGCAGAGACGAAGGGGCATGACGGCCTTGGACTTTACTTGATCGGCTCGGACTGACTATCGCGCTGCAAGCACGAAGGATGCGGGGCTCACGGCGGGCGGGCCGTTATAGGCGAATGCACCGGCAGCAGGCAAATTGTCCGACGATCCGGCCATGGAAGGCCCGGCGAGCACGAGGACGAAGGCGAGGATGAAGCTGAGAGTTCGCATCAATCTGTCTCCAGGTCCGGCTCGATGCCCGGTTCGTTGGGCAGCCTGAATAACCAAATGCTGTTTCCGGACATCTGCACCAAAAGCGGAAAATGGTTTCGTGAGGCAGGAGAATTGTTTCGTCGCCGCGGTTGCGACGAAACATTGCGGCAAAAACCGCAATGATTTCAGAGAACGTGATCATGACATTTGCATCATCGGCCAGTGGCCGGACGGAGGCTGGGTCATTGGCCGATTGCGGCGAGACTTTGCTGGGGATGGGCCTGAACCCAAATCAATTCCCGGACGACTTAGCGGAGCGTGCAACTTTTGAGAGGTTGGCGCGTTTAGAACTGCTCCTCAGCACACCCGTTCACCAGCACAAGGATCGCTGTCGTGGGCAATGGCAACACCGATGTTGGCGGTGACACCTCGACCCGCGAAACCGGCAAGCCGCTCGTTGAGCAAATGAGCGCCAGCGGCTCGTCCGATGCGGGAAGCGTCAAGCAAATGCAGGCAGGGCTATCACGCGATTGCGGGGCCATGTCGCAGCAGGGCAGCTTCAGCTATCACGGCAATGTATCCTCGCCGCAGCAGCTTCTGCATCTCGTGGGATGCCGCGACCCCAAGGTCCGTGCCGAATCCCGGACGCCGCAGCGGCGCTAAAGCGGGATGTTCGCGCTCAGCCCTAACCTACTGAATGAACTCACCGCATTTCTGCACTGCGGAGGCGTCGGTGGCGCCCCATGGCATGACCGGCACCGAGGACGTGGAGTTTTTCGGCGAGCCTTCGATCAGCCTGTCCGAATAGACCATGTAGACGAGCACGTTGCGCTTGGCGTCGCAGCCGCGCACGATCTGCATCTTCTTGAAGAACAGCGAGCGGCGCTTGCGGAACATGTCGTCGCCCTGCTCCAGCTTGCCCTTGAAGCGGATCGGACCGATCTGGCGGCAAGCCAGCGAAATGTCCGAGACCTCCTCGGCCAGCCCCAGCCAGCCCTTGAAGCCGCCCTTCTCCGGCACCGTGAAATGGCAGGCGACACCTTCAACCTCGGGGTCGTCGACGCCGTAGGTCGCGAGCTTGTCGTTCGGACTGAGCCACTTGAAGACAGTGGAGCGGCGAAAGATCAGGTCCGGCTCGTCCGCGGCAAGGGCCGGCGCGGCCAATCCCAAAATCGCCGCCAGGGCCAGCCCGAAAGTCGCCGCAAGCGGGGCCTTCATCTTCGGCTGGTTGTCATAATTACCGACGGCTTCGAATGGCATGAAAACACTCCGATGGATGCTCGCGGCCTATGTAGTGCTGCGATGCCACATCGGAAGACCAATGGTAGCCGGCGACCGGCGCGGTTTAACAGAATGTGAGGCTTTTTTGCTACGCTAGGAACGAAAACCGCAGCAATTTTAAGCCTCCTGCTGGTGAACGCAGTCCGGCTTTGCGACAACCAACTTGAAGAGTGCGTTCGGCACTCCAGGGAATACACGTGTGAGCGGACATCGGGTTTCCACTACCAGCGTTGCGGTCATCTTGACCGCTGTCGGCGCCGTCGCCGGCGCCTCCCAGGCCGAGGCGGCGCTTTTCTACTGGAATGACTTTGACCCCGGCTATTACCGGCCCACCCATCCGATTCAGCCCCGCCGGCCAAAGGTCCGCCGCAACGCGATCGACAAGAAGACGCAGGCCGTCGAAAAGGAGACGAGCGCAAAGCCGCAAGGCCCGCTCATCATCTCCATCGCGATCGACCACCAGAAGATCCGCGTCTACGATGCCAACGGTCTGTTCGCCGAGGGTCCGGTCTCGACCGGCATGAAGGGCCATGCGACGCCGATGGGTGTCTTCAGCGTCATCCAGAAGCACAGGATGCACCATTCCAACATCTATAGCGGCGCGCCGATGCCCTATATGCAGCGTATTACCTGGTCGGGTATCGCGCTGCACCAGGGTGTGCTGCCGGGCTATCCGGCCTCGCACGGCTGCATTCGCATGCCGGCTGCGTTCGCGGTCAAGATGTGGAACTGGACCAGGATGGGCGCGCGTGTGCTGGTGACGCCGGGCGAGATGACGCCAGCGCGCTTTTCCCATCCGTTCCTGGTCACGCAAAAGGTCGTGCCGCAACCGGTCGCCAACGAGGCTCCGCTGGTGGATGCGCCGCTCGGCATCAAATCCGACAAGGGGGCCGACGCAGGGCGTGAGGTCGCCAAGCCCACTGATACAGCCGATGCCGAGCTCGAACTTCGCTCAACCGTCGGCCATTCGCGTACCCACACTGCGGACGCCAGCGGCGTCGCCCCGATCAATGCGACGGTCACCATGTCGGACGCTCCGCCCGCCGTTGCCTCTGGCACGGTTGAGCCCGCGCCTGCCAAGGCGGTGACATCAGACGAGGTCAAATCCAGCCCGACGTCGGTCAGCGCGAACGCCGAGGACAGGGTTGCCGAGGCAAACGCCGAAGCCAAACCGGCGGATGTCAAAGCAGAGCCTGCGAAGACAGACGCACCGAATGCTGCCAAGACCGATGTGAAGGCCGCGGAGAACGCTGCTGAAAAGCCTGCCGAGCCCGCCAAGACTTCGACTGACAAGACCTCGACTGACAAGGCTGCTACAGACAAGGTCGACACTGAAGCGCCGGCAAAGAAGGACGCCTCGCGCCTGCCCGGCCAGGAGAGGGCCAAGCCCGAACTGAAGCGCGAAGGCCAGGTTGCGGTCTTCATCAGCCGCAAGGACGGCAAGCTCTATGTCCGGCAGAATTTCAAGCCGATCTTCGACGTGCCCGTGACCATCGCGCCGAGCGACAAGCTGCTCGGCACGCACGTGTTCACCGCCGAAGTCGACAAGACCGACTCGAATTTGCTGCGCTGGTCGGTGGTATCGCTGCCGGTCACCGCGCGCAACGCGCAAAGGAACGATGCGGCCGAGCGCGCCTCGCGGCACCGCAAGGTCGCGCACGCCATTCCTGCCGAAACCAGGCCGGCGCCGGCATCGAACACGGCGGCCGAGGCGCTCGACCGCATCACTGTCCCGCCGGATGTGATGGCGACCATCGCGGAGGTGCTCACCTCCGGCGGCTCGATCGTGGTGTCTGATCAGGGCATCAACCAGGGCGAAACCGGCGAAGGCACCGATTTCATCGTCAGGCTGCGCTAGACTAGCTCCGGCGGCCATAGCTCCTGTCCTGAACCGCCGCATGCAGCGGAACAGCCGCTACATGCCGTTGCCCGCGCTGCCATCGCGTCCGGCGAAGCCATAACGGCTTGTTGAAGGCCGAAGGCGCGCCCGCCGGGCTATGCTCTGGTCCCGTAACGTCTTCAGGGGATGGCCATGATCGACCGCAGGACATTCATCGCGGCAGCCCTGGCCGCAGCTGGCGGGCCCTACGGCTCTCGCGCGGCACAGGCGCAAGCCAATATGAGCAAGATATCGGCTTACGCCTTTTCGTTTCCCGCACTGTCCGGCGCCGATATCAGACTCGCCGAATTCACCGGCCGGCCGATGCTGATCGTCAATACCGCTTCGCTCTGCGGCTATACTCCGCAATATGCCGGCTTGCAGGAATTGTGGAGCGAGTTTCGCGACCGCGGCTTTGTCATCATCGGAGTGCCATCCAACGATTTCGGCGGACAGGAGCCAGGCGGGGCCAAGGAGATCGCCGAGACGGCGCAGCATCATTACGGCGTCACCTTCCCGATCGCGGGCAAGGTGGCCGTGAAGGGGCCGAACGCCCATCCGTTCTACAAATGGGCGGCGGAGGCACGGCCCAAGGAGGTTCCGCGCTGGAACTTCCACAAATATCTAATCGGCCGGGAGGGATATATTTCGGACACCTTCGCGGAAAGCGTCGAGCCAACGGACACGCGCGTGAAGACCGCGATCGCTCGTGCCCTGGCGGCCGCGTAAGCCGGGCGACAAATTCGTGGGTGTGTATCCGATGTCGTTGCGTTGGCGAGGCCGTCGCAACTAGGCTAATATGCGGTAGGGCAGAATTGACCCGGACGCGGCCGCGAGGCCTGTCGGGAGCAGAGGGACAGGGAAAACAACATGCGTATTGCGGCAGGACTTATTGTTGCGGGCACGGTTTCGCTGCTCGCCTCCAGCGCAGCATGGTCGCAGACCCCGCCGGCCAAGCCAGCCGCTGCCCCAGCGGCTGCGGCCGCCGCGCCCGCTCCTGCAGCAGTCGCCGCGCAGCCGCCACAGCCGGCGCGCGCGGCTTGCACCAATCCGAACGCGCTCGGTGTCGGACGCACCGTCGAGATCGACACGACGGGCGGACCCGGCTTCGGCTTCGAGCATTTCAAGGAGCTGGATTTCCTGAAAGAGAAGGAAGTGGTGCTCACCTTCGACGACGGCCCGTGGCTCAACAATACGCCGTCGGTGCTGAAGACGCTCGCGGAGGAATGCACCACCGGTATCTTCTTCACCATCGGCAAGCACGCAACCTACTATCCGGAAATCCTGAAGCAGGTTTATGCCGCCGGCCATACCGTCGGCACCCATACCTGGTCGCATGCCGCCCTCGTCAACAAGAAGCTCAGCGAGGATCAGCGCAAGGAAGAAATCGAGAAGGGCTTCAGCGCGGTCAAATGGGCGCTGGGCGGCGTCGCGCCCGCGCCGTTCTTCCGCTTCCCGGCGCTGCAGCATCCGCCGGAGATGGTCACCTATCTCGGCGAACGCAACATCGCGATCTTCTCCTGCGACCTCGACTCGTTCGACTTCAAGGCCCGAAACGCGCAGCAGATCATCGATACCGTGATGCGCAAGCTGGAGAAGAACGGCAAGGGCATCATTCTGATGCACGACTTCCACAAGCACACGGCGGAAGCGCTGCCCGAGCTTTTGAAGCGGTTGAAGGCGGGCGGCTACAAGGTGGTCGCCATGCGTGCCAAGGCGCCGGTGCAGACGCTGCCACAATATGACGAAGCCATCATCAAGGAGCTCAAGCTGCCGACGGTGAGCTCCCGCCCGCTCAGCAGCGTCGTGACGGACGTTTCGCAGTAAGACCAAGACGGCGATGCCGGCCTTGCGATTCGAAGGTTATGTCATCGTCTCCGGCGATGGCATGCTGGCGAACGCCGAGAACGTCATGCCGGACGAATTGAAGTTCGAGGGCGACAAACGCTTCTTCACCGCCGCCCTCGACCGTGCCGCGTTGATCGTGCACGGCCGCAATTCCCACGAAGACCAGCCGAACTCGCCGCAGCGCAAGCGAATCATCGTGACCCGCAAGGTCGCTGCGGTCGCGTCCGATCCGTCGAACCCGAAAGCCCTGCTCTGGAATCCCGCGGGCGCCGCGTTCCAAGAGGCTTGCGAGCGCGCGAACGTCACATCCGGAACCATCGCCATCATCGGCGGCCCCAGCGTGTTCGACATGTTTATGGACCGCTACGACACGTTCTGGTTATCGATGGCGCCAAAGGTACGCCTGCCCGGCGGCGAGCCATGCTTTCCAGGTGTCGGTGCGCGCACGCCGCAGCAAATACTCGCCGCGCACGGCTTGAGGCCGGGCGGAGCCCAGACGCTCGATCCCGCCGACGGCGTGAGCGTCACGCCGTGGCAGCGGGTGAAAGGCTAGACGTCACCATAGGCCGGCTCGATCGAGCGCGGCCCCTTGCCGTAGCCGGCGATGATGAACAGCGCGCCAACAAGCGAGAGATTCTTCAGCGCGTCGATCAGCGACCTGGCATTATCGGGCGGAGCCTGGTTCCAGAAGTCGTGGAAATAGAAGGTCGACAGCAGCACGAAGATGATCAGGAGGATCGCGAAGAACCTCGTCAGGAAGTTGAAGGCGATCATCAGCCCCGCGATGACCTCAAAGGCACCGACGGCGATCGCCAGCATTTGCGGCGTCGCCATCCCGGTCATGCCTTCGAGCTGCGCGGTATAGGGCGCCAGGATCGCGGGGATCGTCACCTTGGCGGCGATGTATTCGGAGGTGGCCTGAATGGTGAAAAGCTTTGTGGCGCCGGTGTAGACAAACAGAACGGCGAACAGGATCCGCCCGAAAGTAATCAACGCTGGCATGACAGGCCTCTCGCAATCCGGAAGCGGACGTGGCGGCGGCGATTATGGTCATTCCGCCTCCGCTTTTCAAATCTTCAATGGGCCACTCTTAGCCAAACAGGCTCGGCTGCTGGCGTCCGGCCCGTTCCTGGGCCTCGACCGCGGCAACCGCCGTCATGTTGAGGATGCCGCGCGCCGTCACCGACGGGGTGAGAATATGCGCCGGCCGCGCCGGGCCGATCAGGATCGGCCCCACCGGCAGGGCATCGGCGAGCGACTTGATCATCTGGTAGGCAACGTTGGCGGTATCGAGATTGGGCATGACCAGGATGTTGGCGTCGCCCTCCAGATCGGAATGCGGCAGCACCAGCTTGCGTGCCGCGGCCGACAGCGCCGTATCGCCCTGCATCTCGCCGTCGGCCTCGATCTCCGGATGCTTGTCCTTCAGGAGCTGCGTGGCGCGGCGCATCTTGCGCGAGGAGTCCGTATCATAACTTCCGAAGTCGGAATGTGACACGAAGGCGATTCGCGGCTTGATGGCGAAGCGCTGCACATGCAGCGCCGCGAGAGAGGCCACTTCCGCCAGCTCCTCGGCACTCGGGTTCGGCCGCACCTGGGTGTCGGCAATGAAATGCGCGCCCTTGCTGCTGATCAGGAGCGAAAGCGCAGCATAGTCGCTGACTCCCGGCAGGAAGCCGACGATTTCGCGCACGTGGCGAAGATGGTGCATGTAACGGCCTTCGACGCCGCACAACATGGCGTCGGCCTCGCCGCGGATAACCGCCAGCGCCGCGATCACGGTATTGTTCGTGCGCACCACAGTTCGCGCTGCTTCCGGGGTCACGCCGCGCCGGCCGGCAACCTCGATGTAGGACTGGACATAGGAGCGGTAGCGTGGATCGTCCTCGGGATTGACGAGATCGAAATCGCGGCCAGCCTTGATCGACAGGCCGAACCGCTTGATCCGCGTCTCCACCACCGAGGGACGTCCGACCAGGATCGGCCGCGCGATCTTCTCTTCGAGCACCACTTGCGTGGCGCGCAGCACGCGCTCGTCCTCACCTTCCGCGTAGACCACGCGCACCGGCTGGGTCTTCGCCTTGGCGAAAACCGGCTTCATGGTCAGGCCGGAGCGGAATGAATAGCGCTGAAGCTGGGCGCAGTATTCCTCGAAATTCTTGATCGGCCGCGTGGCAACGCCGGACTCCATCGCCGCTTTTGCTACCGCGGGGGCGATCCGCAGGATCAGCCGCGGATCGAACGGACTTGGGATCAGCGAACCCGGGCCGAAGCCCTGCGTTTCCCCGGTGTCGAAACCATGCGCGACCGCGTCGGACGGCGGATCGCGCGCGAGCTGGGCGATCGCCTCGACGGCCGCGTGCTTCATCTCCTCATTGATTGCGGTCGCGCCGACATCGAGCGCGCCGCGGAAGATGAAGGGGAAACAGAGGACGTTGTTGACCTGATTCGGGAAGTCGGACCGGCCGGTGCAGATCATCGCGTCCGGGCGCGCCGCCCTCGCCTCATCGGGCATGATTTCCGGCACAGGATTGGCAAGCGCCATCACCAGCGGCTTGTCCGCCATCTGCTTGACCATCTCAGGCTTCAGGACGTTCGGCGCCGACAGTCCGATGAAGATGTCCGCGCCGCCGATCACATCGCCCAGCACGCGCGCATCGGTCTTCTGGGCATAGACCGCCTTCCAGCGGTCCATTTGCGTGTTGCGTCCCTCATGCACGACGCCGTCGATGTCGCAGACCCAGATGTTCTTGCGCTGAGCGCCCATCGACACCAGCAGGTTGAGCGTGGCGATGGCGGCTGCGCCGGCCCCGGAGGCGACGATCTTCACATCGGGCAGCTTCTTGCCGTTGAGCTGCAGCGCATTGACGATCGCAGCAGCCACAATGATGGCAGTGCCATGCTGGTCGTCGTGGAAGACGGGAATCTTCATCCGCTCTTTCAGCTGCGCCTCGATCTCGAAGCATTCGGGCCCGCGGATGTCCTCCAGATTGATTCCGCCGAAGGTCGGCTCCAGCGCGGCCACCGTGTTGACCACGCGCTCGATGGTGTCGGCGGCGATCTCGATGTCGAACACGTCGATACCGGCGAATTTCTTGAACAGCACCGCCTTACCTTCCATGACCGGCTTGGAAGCCAGCGGGCCGATATTGCCGAGGCCAAGCACCGCGGTGCCGTTGGAGACCACGGCAACCAGGTTGGAGCGCGCGGTCAGGGAAGACGCTTCCGCCGGATTTTTTGCGATTTCGGTGCAGGCGGCAGCCACGCCCGGCGAATAGGCCAGGGCCAGGTCGCGCTGGTTGGCAAGGGGCTTGGTGGCCTGGATTTCAAGTTTTCCCGGCCGCGGCAGCCGGTGATAGGCCAGGGCTGCGGAATGGAGTTCTTCAGAATGGGACGACATGCACGCTTCCCCCGCGGGCCTTCTCCACCCGGATGTCAGGATATTCGAGGTTTATCCTAGTTTTGCGGCAGATTGAGCCGGATGTGAAGCACGTGTGGAGTGCCGGATGCAACACCCCTCGCCAGGACAGTGAACAAGACCAGTGAACAGGCGTCCGCTACAAGACCATTGAGCCGCGGACAAGTCCTTGGTTAGCTTGGCCGCTCGCTGAACATTCCGCCATCATCCCCGCACAATCCGGAGTTGACGATGAAGAAGACCCTGTTGGGCCTGATCGCCGCCCCTGTGATCGCGGCGGGTGGCTATTTCGGCTTTCAGGCTTACGTCCAGCATCGGATCGCCGCCGAGGTCGATGCCGCCTTCGAGCGCATCCGCAGCGAAGGCGGCAAGGCGAGTCACGGCAAGCTGTCCTATGACCTCTGGAACCGCACCCTGACGATCGCAGACATCGCCAGCGAGTCGGCCACGCAGCCGCCGGTTACCGCCAAAATCGCAAATTTGACGGCGTCGGGCGTGAGTTCGACGGGCGACAATCGCTTCTCGGCCGAACTTGTCGAGGTCGCGGACCTCGAAGTCAGCATGCAGTCGATAGCACCGGCGGTTGGGCGCACGACCTACAAGGTACCCCGGATCGTCGCGAAGGACTGGTCCAGCCCAGGCCGATTCGAGCAGCCGGCAACGGCATCTTCCCCCCTCGACCTGTACCGGTCGCTGGTCACAAAGTTCGCGAACGTTTCGGCATCATCGATCACGGCCCCCACGCTCAGCGCGAAAATCGACGCCAGCACCGCGACACCGGGCGGAGCCGAGTTCGTCTATTCGAAGTTTGTTCTTGAAGGCATCAAGAACGGCAAGATAGCCGCAGCCCGCGTCGATGAAGTGGCGTTGACAATGACGTCGCTGCAGGCGGGAAAACCTGACACGATGAAGGGCCGCATGGCCGGTCTTTCCACTGTTGATTTCGACGCCAATGCCGTGGGCACCCTGCTCGATCCTCAAGCGGCAAAAGACGACAACGTTCAGCGGATCTATCGGCAGATCTCGATTGCAGCCTACGAGATTTCTTCCGCCCGAGGTCTGCGCATGCGGATCGACGGTTTCACGGTCGACGATGTTGGGGTGCGGCCGTCGTTGGTTCAGTTGCCCGACTTTCTGGCGCTGATGCAAAGGCCCGGAATCGCCCCCGGTTCGGCGCTAGGACGCGAGGTGGTCGAGAAAACC
>Ga0187815_10000966_pt1 | contig 13690 bp, 15 predicted proteins | sample NC_S_5_FD_132962 | JGI IMG/M metagenome (GOLD analysis project Ga0187815, IMG submission 132962) | Wetland sediment microbial communities from Neuse River Estuary, North Carolina, USA - ASW-S_5 | ecosystem: Environmental > Aquatic > Freshwater > Wetlands > Sediment | place: USA: North Carolina...
CTCCGCGCTTCCTTCAGACCCCACCTCACGGTGACGCCCTTGCGCTTCGCTATCACTTCACGTCCATCACGTTGTGAAGAGGACTTGCACCTCCAAGCTGTCGAACATGCTCGGTATACAAAACGAAAGCCTCCGGAACTTTCCGGAGGCTCGCGCTTGTGGATGCGGCCGAGGCTGGCGAAGACGCTGCTCGACCAGCGAAATCGCTCTTACACGCTGAAGGAACTACCGCAGCCGCAGGTGCTCTTCACGTTCGGATTATTGAACTTGAAGCCCGAGCCTTCGAGCGTCTCGACATAGTCGATTGAGACGCCATCGAGGTACATCTCGCTCATCTGGTCGACCATGACCTTCAGACCGTCAAATTCGTACACGTTGTCGCTGGACTCGTTCACACTATTCTCGAACGCCATGTGATAGCTGAAACCCGAGCAGCCTCCGCCAACTACCGCGACACGCAGACCCGCCGGTACTGGACTCTGCTGCGACAGAATCTCTTTCACCTTCGTTACTGCCACCGGACTAAGTTGAACCATTTCTCGACTCCTTCGAATCGCGCGCCGCAGCTTGGGTCCTGGCTCCGAGGCAAGCAAGCAGCACACATGCCCTTGCTGCATCACGAGGTTGGCCCGGCTGCGCCCGCTCAATTGTTCATTAAGCATTATATCAGATGCTCGCAAGCCGTTCCCGTCGCGCGAATTCGTATTCTCCGCCTGCGAACACTCCGGGTTTTGTTTCGAATCCGGCGGTCCCGGTGTAAACTTTCGCCTCGCTAACCTGAAGAAAGACCGGGAGGTACGATGTTCCAGAGGAAAAGACCGCTCGGAACCACTGCAGCGCTTTTGGTCATATGGGCTATAGCTGCGGGTGGGTGCGCCAGAATCGCGTCGGCTGCTGAACAGGGCGAAAAGCGGGAAAAGCAGATTGACCTGCTGTGGGGCGTAAAAATTCCCATGCGCGACGGGGTGAGGCTTGATGCGACCGTTTACAAGCCTCACGAGCAGAAGCAGCCGCTGCCGGTGATCTTCACGTTGACGCCGTACACCGCGGATAGCTATCTCGAGCGCGCCCGTTACTTCGCGAAAAATGGGTACGTCTTTGCGCTCATCGACGTTCGCGGCCGTGGCAACTCCGAAGGGCAATTCGAGCCATTTGCGAACGAGGGGCACGACGGCTACGACGTGGTCGAATGGCTGGCCAAGCAGCCGTGGTGCGACGGGCAAGTCACGATGTGGGGCGGTTCGTATGCCGGATTCGATCAGTGGTCGACCCTGAAGGAGTTCCCTCCGCACCTGAAGACGATTGTTCCGGCGGCTGCGGCGCACGCGGCCGTAGATTTTCCCTTCTTCAAGAACATCTTTGGCTCCTACGATATGCAATGGCTCACGTTCACAAGCGGAATGACGGTGAACCCCAACCTCTTTGGCGATTCTGCCTTCTGGATCAGCAAGTTCACGGACCTGTACATGAGTCATCGCCCGTTCAAGGATCTCGATGCCGTGGTGGGGAATGCATCGACCGTGTTCCAAAAATGGCTCGCGCATCCCACCCCGGACGCGTATTGGAATGCGATGTCGCCCACTCCTGACGATTACCGCCGGATTTCGGTCCCGATCCTCACCATTACCGGCCACTATGACGGCGATCAAGCGGGCGCGATGACTTACTACCGCCGGCACATGCAGTACGGAACGGCTGATGCAAAAGCGCGCCACTACTTGATTGTTGGCCCGTGGGACCACGCCGGGACACGCACGCCGAAGAAAGAAGTTGGCGGACTCACCTTCGGAGACGCGAGCTTGCTCGATCTGAACCAACTGCACAAGGAGTGGTACCACTGGACGATGAAAGGCGGGCCGAAACCCGAGTTCCTCAAGAAGCGAATTGCCTACTACGTGCCAGGGGCCGGAGCGGAAGTCTGGAAGTATGCCGAAAGCCTCGAAACGATTGCGAATTCGACGAGGCGGCTTTATCTCAGCTCGCATGACGGGAACGCTGGCAGCGCTTTTCATTCCGGCGAGCTCATCGAGAAGGCACCCGGTTCGGAGGAGACCGACAAATATGTCTACGATCCGCTGGATACTCGCCCCGCGGCTCACGAACAAAAGGATATCCCTAACAATCTCACCGATCAGAGTGGCGTGTTGAGCATCTCGGGAGATGGGCTCGTTTATCACAGCGAACCGTTCGCGGAAGACACGGAGATTACGGGCTACTTGAAATTTGTTGCGTGGATGGCGATGGACGTTCCGGACACGGATTTCGCCGTCGAAGTCGACGAGATCATGCAGGATGGCAAAAGCGTGCAGTTGACGTCGGACGTGATGCGCGCTCGCTATCGTGAGTCGCTCACGGAAGAGAAGATGGTCAGGCCCGGCGAGATCAATCGCTACGAATTCGATGGATTTACGTTCTTTTCGCGCCGCATCGCCAAAGGCAGCCGCCTGCGGCTCGTGCTCACGTCGCCAAACTCGATCTACAGCGAGAAAAACTACAACAGCGGAGGCGTGGTTGCCGCCGAATCGGGCAAGGATGCGCGGACCGCGCACATTAGCGTCTACCATGATGCGCAGCACGCCAGTTTCCTGGAATTGCCCATCGTTAGGTAGACACACAATTGAAAAAGCTGAGGTGCGAATGGAATTGAAAGGCAAAGTTGCCGTCGTAACCGGGTCGGGCGGCGTAGGCTCGGGGCGAGCGGAAGCGCAGAGGCTTGCGTCGGAAGGATGCTGCGTCGTTGTCTCGGACATTAAGGACGAGGGCGGGAAGGAAACGGTCCGGCGAATCACGGAGGCCGGGGGCAAGGCCGCATTTCGCCGCTGCGACGTGTCGAACAAGGACCAAGTGCGCGAGATGGTCTCGTTCGCGGAGCAGACTTTCGGCGGGCTCGACATCCTCATCAACAATGCGTCCGGGCCGGGCTACAAGCCAGGGATTCCGGTCGAAGAATGGTATCCGACGCTGCATATAGATTTGTTGGGCGCGATTTATGGGCTGGAGTTCGCGCTGGGGGCGATGCGGAAACGGGGCGGCGGGGCGATTGTCAACGTGAGTTCGACTTCGGCGCTGACGCATGGGCCAGGGCATTCGAAGATGTCGCCGTATGACATTGCCAAGATTGGGGTTCTGAGGTTGACTACGACGCTGGCGTCGCTGCGGGAGAGTGACAACGTTCGCGTGAATTGCCTCGTCCCGCATTGGGTTGCGACGCCGGAGGTGAAGGAATACTGGGACACGCTGACGCCGGAAGAGCGGCGGGCGAAGAATGTTCCGCCGAAACTGATCGAGCTGGACGAGGTGGCGCAAGCGGTTGTGCGCCTGATCACAGATGAGGGCCTTGCCGGCCGCGTGCTGATCCTCTGGGATGGGCCGCGGGCCGAACTCATCTCCGCAACTGACCCCGGCTACGCCTCCACCGACCCCTACGAGTTGTGACACGTCACCAATGGATGTTCTGAGCGAATCTTCGTTTGGGACGATAACCTTGTGCTACGTCCACAGACGAGGCAAGATTAAAGGGGAGTGCCGTAGTGCGGTTTCGCTGCACGAAGCTGCATGAGGTCGTCCGATAATTTCGTTCCGATCCAGCCATAAAGCCGGTGCAAAGCGTTTACCTGGGACGTTTACAGCGGAAAGGGCAAAACGTCCTTAGCTGTTCGGTAGATTCGTTCTTAGTTGGCCGGCGGATTCTTCGTGCTGAGTGATACCGTCTTCCTCGAGGGCTTTTTGCGGCGGTTTTGGTTCGGTTCTCATAATCGATAATTCATGGAGGCTCCATGCACATGTCCACCTCGACGAGAACCCTGTTGGGCATCGCCATTGCCGTTACCGTGGCCGCTCTGGCGCAAGCACATAATCCGTTCAAGGCAGGCGCGCAAAGGAAGAGTCAAGCGTGCCCGAGCGATGATAGCGGGCTGAAGCTGCCGGCCGGTTTTTGCGCGACGATTTTTGCCGACCACATTGGTCACGCCCGGCACATGGTGGTTGGCGCGAATGGCGTGGTGTATGTCAACACCTGGTCCGGCCGCTACTATGGCAACGATATGACGCCCGCGGGTGGTTTTCTGGTCGCGCTGCAAGACAAGGCGGGCGCGGGAAAGGCCGGCGTAATCGAACGCTTTGGCGAAACCGCCCAGACCGGAGGCGCCGGCGGCACGGGCATCGGCATATACAACGGCGCGATCTACGCCGAAATCAACGACCGAATCGAGCGCTATTCCCTGCCGGCTGGTTCCATTGTCCCCAACAATCAAGGGACCACCATCGTGTCAGGATTGCCGCTTGGTGGAGATCATCCCATGCACCCCTTGATCATCGATGCCAGGGGGCAAATCTTTGTTGACGTCGCCAGCGGGACCAATTCCTGCCAGCTCAAGAATCGCATCGCGCGTTCCCCGGGTGCCGACCCCTGTAAAGAACTCGAAACCCGCGGCGGTATCTGGCGCTACGACGCGAACAAAACCAACCAAACGTTTTCACCAGTCCAGCGCTTCGCCACCGGAATTCGCAATGGCGACGGCTTCGGCATCGACAATAGTGGCCGCATCTTTGTCGCGCAGCAGGGACGCGATCAGCTTCACGCGAATTGGCCGAATCTTTACAAGCCCGAAGAAGAAGCAACTCTGCCCGCGGAGGAGCTGCTGCTCCTGAAGGATGGCGGCGATTACGGCTGGCCCGAGTGTTACTACGATCCCTTCGTACGGAAGCTCATTCTGGCTCCCGAGTACGGCGGCGACGGCAAGAAAGTTGGCGTCTGCGCCGACAAGATCGGGCCGGTCGCTGCATTTCCGGCGCACTGGGCGCCGAACGACATCACGTACTACGACAAGACTCAATTCCCGGAGCGCTATCGCAATGGCGTATTCATCGCGTTCCACGGATCGTGGGACCGGGCGCCGTATCCGCAAGGCGGCTACAACGTCGTGTTCCAGCCGCTTGAGGACGGCCACGCGTCAGGTCGATGCGAAATTTTCGCGGACGGGTTCGCCGGAACTGTGAAGTCGCCGAGCCTAGCCGAACATCGGCCGAGCGGCCTTGCGGTCGGACCAGACGGCGCGCTTTACGTTGCCGACGATGCCCACGGCAGGATCTACCGCGTGTCTTATCTCGGCGGCTCCGCAAACAGCACTGGAAGCGTCACCTATTGTCCAAGCGCGGCATCACCGGCGGGCCAAATCGCCGGAGCAACTGCGCGTCCGCCGGAGGGCACGCATCCGAACGCTGGCCGTGCCGGCGCCGCGGGAGCGGGAGCGCCACTACCCGCAGGAGTGACGCCTCAAATGGTCGCGCTGGGCCAGCGCATCTACAACGGCGAGATAGGCGGTGCGCCGTGCTCGGCTTGTCATGGCGAGAAGGCGGAGGGCTCGGTTCTTGGGCCGCCGCTGACGCCGCACAAATGGATGTGGGGTGATGGCAGCTACGCGGGAATCAGAAGAACCATAGTCGGCGGCGTGTCCCATCCCAAGACGTATCGCAACGTGATGCCGCCTTTGGGAGGCGCGCAACTCACCAGGAGTCAAATATCAGCGGTCGCAGCGTATGTTTGGACTTTGGGCCACCAGGAAGGCGCAAGCTCCGGCAGTCATACCGCGCCGCGCCCGAAATAGCTTTAGCCGTCTCAGAGTTTCACTGCGAGAACTAGGTTCTGCGTCGAGCAGGATCGCCGCGAATCGTGTGTCCCAGTCCAATCACACCCCTGTGTGACCACCCGCACTTACAACCCTGAAGAACGGGAGTGCCATGCCTGAAGAGCGGAACGTAAGGCTAGGGAAAACGGCATGCCTCGAAAGATTCACGCTGGAAGCGAGATGAGCTAGAGGCGGACGGGTGCAGGAGGAGGAAAATGGCAAGTGAAGCTTCGTCGCTGGAGATGATTCAGGATTTCTTGGCCCAGAAACGAATCGCGATGGTCGGAATCTCGCGCAAGCCGGGCGAGTTCAGCGCCATGCTGTTCAAGGAGCTGTGCAAGCGCGGATATGACGTTGTGCCGGTAAATCCGAATATGACGGAAGTGCTGGGGCGGCGGTGCTTCGCGCGCGTGCAGGATATTCAGCCTCCCGTCGAGGCGGCGTTGCTGATGACTTCGGCCGAAGTTACGGAAACTGTAGCGGGCGAGTGCGCTGAGGCGGGCATCCGTCGCATCTGGATGCATAGCGCGGGCGGGAGAGGCGCAGTGAGCGAGAAGGCGGTCGAATTCTGCCGGGCGCGAGGAATGCAGGTCGTTCCGGGCGAGTGTCCGCTGATGTTCCTGCCGGAGAGTGGAGGCATTCATCGGCTGCACGGTTTCCTGCGCAAGATCACGGGGAGCTATCCGAAGGCTGCGCACGCGAGCGGCAACACAGGGGTCCATTAGGAATAGGACGCCTAAGCGCTACTTTGCCTGGGGCGTTTCAACTAGATGCTCGGCTAGCGCGATCCATTGTCCGCGGCGATGAATGTAGGTCACTGTGTATCGGTAGACCGCCGTGTACGGCGCGCCGCTCTCAGTCCCGCGCACCGTGTCGGTGCCAACAACGACTGCCGTGTCGTGATCGACGATCACGGTCTCATCGGTCAGCGTTTGAGATTCGGTAGGATCGACATCGCCGGAGACGATGCGCTTGATGAAAGTTTCTTTGTCGTATGGCTTCTTAGCCCCGAAACTGGCGACGAATTTGTCATCGAGAATACGCCGAAGTGTACTCGCGTCGTGATTCACCTCGGCGGCAACCCATTCTTTCCCTAGGTCCAGCACCTGCTGTTTTGCATCCGTGGGCGAGGGAGTCTGCGATTTCTTTGGCTCTGCGGCTACGGACGACGCAGCCATACAAGGCGCGAGCGTCAAGCACAGAACCCTTCCCACTTGTCCTGGATTCATGGCGCCTCCTAGTGGCGACAAGAATAAAGAATGCCGGACAGGGCGATATCCGAAGGCCGCGCACGCGAGCGGAAGCATAGGGGTCCATTAGGACCCCTATGCGCTTACATTGTTATGGGTGATTGGTGGCTGGCGACGCATTGCCACTTTCCGCTGGACATCTTCACCCACGTATCGGTGAAGCGTTCGTTGGCGTCGAGAGGCTTGCCGGAAGCATCGGTGCCCTTGCCTCGGAAGTTTCCGACGGCGATCGCCGTATCACCGAAGACCATGACTTTCATGTCGAGGTAGTCGACGCTGGTGTACTTCGTCGCTTTGGCCTCGGCGATGGCCTGGGCTCGGTTGGTGACTTTGCCGTCGGAAGAGGTGTTGGTGAAGCCCTCGGCTAGAAGCGGTTCCACCAGAGCGACGTTGTTGGTCTGTTGCGACTTGAGCCACTGTTGCTCGAGACCGGCAACAGCCTTTTCGGCCCCGGCATTCTTCTGCGCATAGGACCAAGTCGCAGTCGCCAGCGCGACTAGGGCCACAACGCACCAGGGAGCAGTTCTCTTCATAGTGCCTCCTTCGTTGCCTTACAGTTTTGTAAAAATTGGCCCGGAGTGGGCGCCATTTGATACCAGATGGTTGATGGTGTCAAGCAAGGCGGCGACTGCTCTTCACTGAACGCCTCGAACGGCGCGGCATCGATTTGTTCCGGCTAATTTGCGAGACACGACTTGGAATGAATTTCGCGAAGAGCGTGGATGAGCCGCGCGGCAACCGTCGCGCGGGATTCGTCGTGGCTAGGCTGCCCTGCGCACTGCTACAATGGCAATCCCTTCGATGATGCACACCATTGCGCTAATTCCCGGCGGCGGAATCTAGCGGGGCTTGCTCGACGCGAGGCAAGTATATTTCGAACTTCGTGCCGCGGCCGGGCTCGCTCTCGACCCAAATGAAACCGCCGCTCTGCTTGACGATCCCGTAGACGGTGGCGAGCCCGAGCCCGCTCCCTTGCCCCAGGGCTTTCGTCGTAAAGAACGGCTCGAAAAGCCGAGCCTGTGTACCCTTGTCCATCCCCGGGCCCGTGTCGCGCACGGCAACCATAACGTATGGACCGGGAGGCATCGGAAAACGGCGCCGCACCTCGTCTTCGCTCACTTCTCTGTTTGCGGTCTCAATGCTGAGTTTCCCGCCTTCAGCCATTGCATCGCGCCCGTGCAGCGCCAGGTTGACGATCACCTGCTCGATCTGGCGCCCATCGGCATGCACAAGCCCCAAATGCGCAGCCAAATCCAGCACAACCTCAATCTGTTTCCCCGGCAAGCTGTCGAGCATCCTACGAGAGTCATGCACCGTTTCGTTGAGGTCGATTAGTTTCGGCTCGAGCGCTTACTGGCGGCCAAAGGCCAGAAGCTGGTTCGTAAAGGCGGCGGCCCGTTTGCCGGCCTTCTTGATCTCCTCCACTTTGTGTCGCCACGCCACATCCTGCGCGGAAGACTGTTGCAACAAGAGGTCGCTGAATCCGATGATCACCGCCAGAAGGTTGTTGAATTCGTGAGCGAGGCTGGCGCAGAGTTGCCCCACGGTGTTCAGTTTCTGCGCCTGGCGCAAGGCTTCCCGAACCTGCTTGATCCCCTCTTCCGCCTTTTTTCGCTCCCGCAGATCGCGAAATGCGCTGACAAAGCCGGGACTTCTCGTCCTCCTGATCTGCGTCAGGAAAATTTCAACGGGAACTGCGTCGCCGTTCTTATGGATCGCGACGCACTCTGTTGCCTCCCATTCGAAATGAGATCCTGTTCGCAGAAGATTGTGGGTGAGGCGCGGGTGATGCGAGCACGGTCGCTGGGAGCGATGAGCTGAATGATGCCTAGTCCGAGAAGTTCGCTTAGAGAATAACCGAACATTGCGAATGCCTGATGGTTGGCGGCGAGAATGTGTGCGCGCTCGTCCACGACGAATATAGCGTCGTGGGCCGCATCGGCCATGGCGCGTTCGAGGGATTGACTTGAGTCGCTTTCATAGGAGCTTTGCGTTCCTTCATCTGGATCGTTCATAGCAGGTAGTGCGACGCACTGAAAACGTTTTCTCCTCACGTGCTAGATATCCGTTCAAGCGAGGGCTGGCCCTACTAGCATCCACCAGGCAGGCCGCGCTGTCGTTGCGGGAGAGCAATCCTGTATTTGCGCTGCCGCAAGGAAGAATGAACTAAGGGCGAGGGCGGAGGGGCTCAGACTTCCATGGAAAGAAGCCGTCCCTCCGAGCGAAGCAGGATGGCGCCGCGTTTCTTCTTGATGGCGCCGCGACGCTCCCATTCACTCAGGTAGCGGCTGGCGGTGAACATGGTCACATTCGCCATGTTGGCCAATTCTTCATTGGTGATATCGATCTCCGTTCCGTGAGGGACGGCCCGGCCGATCCCGTAGCTGAGGTCCACCACGGCCTGGCGAAGCCGTTGTGCGGCGTTGCGGCTGCTGAGGCTCATATGGATGTAAAACATGCGGACGAGCAGTTTGTACATCACGCCGAGAACGTTTTCCGTCAGCCTGGGGAATCTTGCCGCCAACGCGCGGATGCGGCCGCGCTCCCAGACGATCGCGCTGCCGCTCTGCACGATCTCGACGCTAGCTCGGGCCGCGGGGCTGTCGCGCCCCCGGCTTTCAGGATCGAACTCCGCCAGCAAGGACAACGTTTCGCTCCCGGCGACGGAATCGGGCCCATCGTCCGGCTGGAATCGCTCGCGTAATCGGCCGCCGCAGTCCAATCACACCGCAGTGTGCCCTCCCGCAGTTACAGGCGCTAGAAAACGGACAACTCGCGGCTCGCCAGGTCTGGACGGGCGCTGATAGAATGGAAGTTCTTCGATGAGGAACTTCGGCAGCGACGATATTTCTTCGATGAACTGCGGCCGCAACGGCTTCCTTCCATGACGCACACAATTACGCTCATTCCTGGCGACGGAATCGGGCCGGAAGTTTCCCACGCGGTAAAACAAATCCTTGAGGCGGCGGGAGTTGGAATCAAGTGGGAGGAAATTCCGGCTCGCGTGGAAATCGAACGCCGCGGGATCGACTTCATGGAGTCGGGCGTAGTCGAGTCGATCCAGCGCAACGGCGTGGCGCTGAAGGGGCCGATGACGACGGCTGTTGCCAGCGGAGCGCCCAGCATCAACGTCGGACTGCGCAAGGCGCTCGGCCTGTACGCGAATCTGCGTCCGGTGAAGAACCTGGAAGGCGTGAAGTCGCGCTACCACGACGTGGACGTGGTTCTGATTCGCGAGAATACCGAGGATTTATACTCCGGGCTCGAACATACGATCGTGCCGGGAGTGGTCGAAAGCCTGAAAATCATTACGGAGAAGGCGTCGACGCGCATCGCGCGCTTCGCGTTCGAGTACACGCGCAAGCACGGCCGCAAGAAAATTCACGCCATTCATAAGGCGAACATCATGAAGCTGTCGGACGGGCTGTTTCTGCACTCGGCGCGGGCCGTCGCGCGCGAATATGCGGACATCGAGTACAAAGAATTAATCATCGACAACGCCTGCATGCAGATGGTGCTCGATCCGCACCAGTTCGATGTGCTGTTGCTAACCAATCTTTACGGTGACATTATGAGTGACCTTGCGGCCGGACTGGTGGGCGGGTTGGGTGTGGTGCCCAGCGGAAATATCGGCGCGAACGCCGCGATTTTCGAGGCGGTTCACGGCACGGCGCCGGATATCGCGGGCAAAGGCGTGGCGAACCCGACGGCGCTGCTGTTGAGCGCGATCATGATGCTCGAGCACTTGAATGAAGCTGCGGCGGCGCGGCGAGTGGAGGCGGCGGTGCGGAAGGTTTATCGCGAGGGAAAAGCGTTGACGCGGGATGTGGGCGGGAGCGCGTCCACGGCGGAATTCACGCAGGCGGTGATCGCCGCCCTCGCGTGATGCTAACCACAGATGAGCACGCGGTAACTCGGCAGTAGGTGCAGTCCCGGAGTCATTCAAAATGGCAAATATCAGCACCGGTGAAGCAAGAACGACCGAAACGCCAGGGGCAGCGACGAACACGAACAATTCCGCGCTGGCCATGGTCACGTTCCTGTTCTTCATGTGGGGATTTCTGACGGTTCTGAACGATGTCCTCATACCCCTGTTGAAAGAGACGTTCTCCCTGAACTACGCGGAAGTGATGCTCGTTCAGTTCGTGTTCTTCGCATCCTACGGGATTTTCGCATTTCCATCCGCGAAGCTGGTCGATTGGGCGGGGTACAAGAAGACGATGGTGGTCGGGCTGTTAGTGATGGGAGCAGGTGTGCTTCTTGTCCCGCCAGCTGCCAGCATTCCCGCCTTCGCGGTATTTCTGGCTGGGCTGATCATCTTGGCCGCCGGCATGACCATCCTCCAAGTATCCGCTAATCCCTATGTCGCGGTGCTCGGTCCGGAAAAAACTGCTTCCAGCAGGTTGAACCTTGTGCAGGCGTTCAACTCCATAGGAACAGTCGTCGGCCCATATCTCGGGAAAGTGGTGATCCTGACGGCGGCGCCTCTGGCAGCTGCCGTCGTTGCGCAGATGAGCGAGCCCCAACTGCACGCATACCGGCTGCATCAGTTGGCGCCAGTGAAGCTTCCCTACCTCATTTTCGGTCTTGTCCTGGTTGCGTTTGCTATCGCGATGGCGCTGTTTAAGCTGCCCGATATTCCGGCGGCGCACAAGACGGACGCGTCGGGTGCGCAGGGTTCTGTGTGGCGCTACCGGCACCTCGTTTTGGGCGCGATCGGAATTTTCGTTTATGTCGGCGCGGAAGTGTCGATCGGCAGTTTTCTCGTCAACTATTTCAACCAGCCTTACATCGGCAACTTATCGCTGAAGGTGGCCGCGGGGTACGTGTCATTGTACTGGGGTGGGGCGATGGTGGGGCGCTTCCTCGGTTCGGCACTGCTGCGAAAAATACGCGCAAACACGCTGCTCGGCATCAACGCGCTCGTTGCTAGCGCGCTCGTTTGCACCTCAATGATTGCGTTCGGACATCTGGCCATGTGGAGCATCATCCTTGTGGGATTGTTCAACTCCATAATGTTTCCTACCATTTTCACACTGTCGATCGAAGGGCTCGGACCGCTTACAGGCGATGGCTCAGGCGTTCTGGTCGCTGCCATCGTCGGTGGCGCTATTATCCCGGAGGTGCAAGGCTTGATCGCAGACCGCATCGGGATACATCACGCATTCTTCGTTCCGGCGATTTGTTACATCTACATCGCGTATTTCGCGTTCATCGGCTCGCGCCACAAAGCGCAGATTACACAAGCTAGAAGTTAGAAGGCGGACGTTTGACTTTAGCCCGACGGCTAGGGAGAATAATCGTACATCGCTAGTGCCATCCAGACCGGGAGGGGCGCGTTGGCAGAGGTTACCGTCGAAGTCGAGAAGTTCGTCAACGGTGAGATTCAGAAGTCGTATCCCATCTCGCAGGGCGAGACGAAACGGCGCAAGCGCAAGCCGCACATCGTCGCGGTCATCAACGAGATGTGCACGGGATGCTCCGGATCGCCGGCGTGCGTCGATTATTGCCCCGTCGCCGAATGCATGTTCTGGGTGCCCGATCCCGACCACGCGCCGTTCGGCCACATACGCGTCGACCCACTGCTGTGCATAGGGTGCAAGCTTTGCACAAGCAAGGGACCGGATGGCGCGTTCCTCGAAGGCTGTCCCTGGGACGCGATTGATATGGTGCCGCTCGCCGAATTCGAAACGAAATACGGGGCGATGCCGTACTAACCTCGATGTAATTGCATTGCACCGCCAGCATGGGCGGGTTTGAAACCCGCCCCTACCGGACCCCTGGCAAACAAGTGGCAAGAAATCTCCACGTTCGTTGTGATTCCACGTCGAGCTAAATTCTTTTCCATGCCCCTACACGGTCGGAACCCAGCGAGTTGAGAACTCCCTTCGCCTGTACTTTCGTCCTATGGACGATTGCGCACCCAGATTCTCTAATGTGCTAGGCGGAGTCCACGCAGTTGTTAAGCTGGATCCGGAGCCAAAAAATGGCGAATTCTTCGCCCTGGAAGATGCTGTACGGGATCATGAAGTGGTCGACCCTGGCCATCCTGGTCCTGACGCTGGTGCTGATCCTGCGCAAATCGCCTGCGCCAGACGTGCCGTACAATGCAGACGCTGGGGCGCGCGTCCAGCAGAAATTCGCAGCCGCCGACCAGGCAAAAGCCGCGGGAGAACCGGCAGAAGTTCAACTCGATCGCACCGAGCTGAATTCGTACCTGCACGACAATCTGGCGCTCGCGGGACAGAGTGAGCCGCGAAACAGCGAAACGGCAGCTTCGGTCGACGCGCCACAGGCGCGAGTTGCCGGCGCTCAGAGTGATCCCTCAATCGCCGTTGGCGGCGACGATCGCGCGGCCATCGAACAGGTTCAGTCGTCAGTGAAAGATGTGCAGATCGATCTGGACGGCGATCTCGTGAAGGCGTATGTGGTCTTCGACTTTCACGGGAAGGATTTGTCGCTCGAACTGGATGGTCATCTCGGCGCTCAGGACGGGTACATCAAGTTTGAGCCGGTGGCGGGAAAGCTGGGGTCGTTGCCGTTGCCGCAATCGACGCTGGATGCGGCCGTCGAGCGATTAATGGCGTCGCCGGAAAATCGCGAAAAGCTGAAGCTGCCGTCCGACATCGCCGACATCCAGGTTACCAACGGGCAAGTCGTAATCACCTATCGCTGAGCGGTAACTCGCGAACCGAAGGTCAACAATCGCCATCCTGCTGCGCCGCACCCGGGTCACCAATCATTGGAGGAGCCCAAGACCTAACCGTGGTGTCACGTGTATGGCATCACGCGGCGGGGATACGGCGCTTCAAG
>Ga0187815_10000969_pt1 | contig 13657 bp, 12 predicted proteins | sample NC_S_5_FD_132962 | JGI IMG/M metagenome (GOLD analysis project Ga0187815, IMG submission 132962) | Wetland sediment microbial communities from Neuse River Estuary, North Carolina, USA - ASW-S_5 | ecosystem: Environmental > Aquatic > Freshwater > Wetlands > Sediment | place: USA: North Carolina...
AGTCCCCGTCCTGCCCGAGTCGGTCTCCGACGCCACCATCGCCACCTGGCACAAGAAGGCCGGCGATGCGGTGAAGCGCGACGAGAACCTGGTCGACCTGGAAACCGACAAGGTGGTGCTGGAAGTGCCCGCCCCGGTCGACGGCGTGATCAAGGAGATCAGGCAGGAGACCGGTGCCACGGTGAACAGCCAGCAGGTCATCGCCATCATCGAGGAAGGCGCCGTGGCCGCCGCGCCGGCTCCGGCCGCTGCCGCCCCGGCACCCGCCGCCGCCGCTCCCGCCCCGGCCGCGCCGAAGGCTGCCGCTGCCGAGCTTTCGCCCGCCGCACAGCGCGTCGCCACCGAGAACAAGGTCGACACCTCCACCATCGCCGGCACCGGCCGCGACGGCCGCATCATCAAGGAAGACGTAGTCAACGCCGGCTCGCGTCCGGCCGCGGCTCCCGCCGCCGCGCCGGCGGCGAAGCCCACCCCGGGTGCGCGTCCGGAAGAGCGCGTGCCGATGACCCGCATGCGCGCCAAGATCGCCGAGCGCCTGATGCAGTCGAAGAACTCGATCGCCATGCTCACCTCGTTCAACGAAGTGAACCTGGCCGCGGTCAGCAAGATGCGCAAGGATCTCGGCGAGCAGTTCCAGAAGGAGCATGGCGTCAAGCTCGGCTTCATGAGCTTCTTCGTGAAGGCCACGGTCGAGGCGCTGAAGCGCCACCCGATCGTCAACGCCTCGGTGGACGGCAACGACATCATCTATCACGGCTACCAGGACGTCTCGATCGCGGTGTCCACCGACAAGGGCCTGGTCACTCCTGTGCTGCGCAACGCCGAGAACATGAGCTTCGCCGACATCGAGAAGGGCATCGCCGACTACGCGAAGAAGGCGCGCGACGGCAAGCTGTCGCTGGACGATCTGCAGGGCGGCACCTTCACCATCACCAACGGCGGCACCTTCGGATCGCTGCTCTCCACCCCGATCGTCAATCCGCCGCAGAGCGCCATCCTCGGCATGCACACGATCAAGGAGCGCGCCATCGTCGAGAACGGCCAGGTGATCGCCGCGCCGATGATGTACATCGCGATCAGCTACGACCACCGCATCATCGACGGCAAGGACGCGGTGCTGTTCCTGGTCGACATCAAGAACCAGCTGGAAAACCCGCACAAGATGCTGTTGGGCATCTGACGCATGTGAGCGCCCCCGCTCACATGCAAATAGGTACGAAGCTCTGGCGGCGAACGTAAACGAGAATCCCGCGTTCGCCGCATACCTCCCCCGCTTCACCCTGGCACCCGCATGGGCGTCATGCAGCAAGGAAATCTCATGAGCGACAAATTCGACGTCATCGTCATCGGTGCCGGCCCCGCCGGTTACGTGGCTGCGATCCGCGCCGCGCAGCTGGGCCTGAAGACCGCTTGCGTGGATGCCTTCACCGGCAAGGACGGCAAGCAGGCGCTCGGCGGCACCTGCCTCAACGTGGGCTGCATCCCGTCCAAGGCGCTGCTGGATTCCTCGCGCCAGTACTGGAACATCGCGCACAACCTGCCCGTGCACGGCATCAGCGTGAAGGACGCCACGGTCGACCTGGCCACCTTCATCGGCCGCAAGGACAAGATCGTCAAGCAGTTCACCGGCGGCATCGGCCAGCTGTTCAAGGCCAACAAGGTCACCCCGTACTTCGGCACCGGCAAGCTGCTGAAAGGCAACAGCGTGGAGATCACCGCGCAAGACGGCAGCAAGCAGACGATCAGCGCCACCAACGTGATCCTCGCCTCGGGCTCGGTGCCGATCGAACTGCCGTTCGCCAAGTTCGACGGCAAGAACATCGTCGACAACGCGGGCGCGCTGGACTTCACCGAGGTGCCGAAGCGCCTGGGCGTGATCGGCGCCGGCGTGATCGGCCTCGAGCTGGGCAGCGTGTGGAAGCGCATGGGCGCCGATGTCACCATCCTCGAGGCGCTGCCCGATTTCCTCTCGGTGGCTGACGCCGACGTGGCCAAGATCGCCAAGAAGGAATTCGAGAAGCAGGGCCTCGCCATCAAGCTCGGCGCCAAGCTGACCAAGGCCGAGGTGAAGAAGAACGAAGTCGCGCTCACCTACGAAGACAAGGACGGCGCGCACGAGCTGGTGGTGGACAAGCTGCTGGTGGCCGTGGGCCGCCGCGCCTACACCGCCGGCCTGCTGGCCGACGATTGCGGCGTGAAGCTGGACGAGCGCGGCCGCATCGTGGTGGACGAACACAACCACACCGGCGTGGACGGTGTCTGGGCCATCGGCGACGCCGTGCGCGGCCCGATGCTGGCGCACAAGGGCTCCGAGGAAGGCGTGGCCGTGGCCGAGTGGATCGCCGGCAAGGCCGGCCACGTCAATTTCGACACGATCCCCTGGGTGATCTACACCGAACCGGAAATCGCGTGGGCCGGCAAGACTGAGAAGGAACTGAAGGACGCTGGCATTCCTTACAAGGTCGGCACGTTCCCGTTCGCCGCCATCGGCCGCGCCGTGGCGATGAACGAGGCCATCGGCCAGGTGAAGATGCTCGCCCACGCCGAGACCGACCGCATCCTCGGCGTGCACATGGTCGGCCCGGGCGTGTCCGAGCTGATCGCCGAATGTGTGGTGGCGATGGAGTTCAAGGGCTCGTCCGAAGACCTGGCCCGCATCGTCCATGCCCACCCGACCCTGTCGGAGGCCGTGCACGAGGCGGCGCTTTCGGTGGACAAGCGCGCCATCCACAAGGGCAACTGAGGTCAGGATGACCCCGTCCCGTGCAGGCCATGGATGGCCGATGACACGGGACCCACGCGCCTCGTCGCGCCGGACGGCTCGCTCGTGGCGACACGGGCGGGCCGCGTGCTTTTCGCACTGTCATTCCTGCGAAAGCAGGAATCCAGAGACTACGGCCACAAGCGCAGAAGACACTGGATCCCAGCTTTCGCCGGGATGACGACCCCGAAACCTTTGGCGACTTCACCATGCCCCAGCCCACCGCCCTCTGCGTCTACTGCGGTTCCAGCACCGGCAGGCATCCCGAATATGCCGAGCAGGCGCGTGCCTTCGGTGCCGAAATGGCCAGGCGCGGCATCGCGCTGATCTACGGCGGCGGCAACGTGGGCCTGATGGGCATCGTCGCCGACGCGGTGCTGGCCGGCGGCGGCAAGGCCGTTGGCGTGATCCCGCGCCAGCTGGTCGAACGCGAAGTGGCGCACCAGGGACTCACCGAGCTGGTGGTGGTGGACACCATGCACCAGCGCAAGACGCGCATGTACGAGCTGTCCGATGCCTTCGTCGCCCTGCCCGGCGGCTTCGGCACCATGGACGAGATGTTCGAGATGCTGACCTGGGCCCAGCTCGGCCTGCACCGCTACCCCTGTGCCTTCCTCGACGTGCGCGGCTACTACCGCGACCTGCGCGCGATGATGGACCACATGGTGGCCGAGGGCTTCGTGCGGGCCGGCCAGCGCGACAGCCTGTGGTTCGGCGAGTCCATCGCCGCGCTGTTCGACTGGATGACGCACTATGACGGCGGCGTCGCCACCCGCGTGATCGGCCCGTCCAGCATCAAAGCCTGATCCGGAGACAGCCATGGCCACCTTCCGCGCCTTCCGCATCCGCAATGACGACGCCGGCTACCGCGCCGGCGTCGAAGAGATCGGTACCGACGCGCTGACGCCCGGCGAGGTGCTGGTCAAGGTCGCGTACTCCTCGGTCAACTACAAGGACGCGCTGGCCGGTACCGGCAAGGGCCGCATCCTGCGCCAGTATCCGCTCAACGGCGGCATCGACGTGGCCGGCCACGTGGTCGCATCCACCGATCCGAAGTTCCGGGAGGGCGATGCGGTGCTGTGCACCGGCAGCGACCTCTCCGAGACGCGCGACGGCGGCTATGCCGAATACGCACGGCTGGACGCACGCTGGACGATCCCGCTGCCGCAGGGCTTGTCCCTGCGCGAGAGCATGATCCTCGGCACCGCCGGCTTCACCGCCGCGCTGGCGCTGGTGCACATGCTGGACAACGGCCAGGCGCCCGCGCTGGGCCCGCTCGCGGTCACCGGCGCCAGCGGCGGCGTGGGCCAGCTCGCCATCGACATCTTCAGCCGCGCCGGCTATCAGGTGCACGCGATCAGCGGCAAGGCCGCGCATTTCGATTTCCTGCGCTCGCTGGGCGCGACCGAATGCATCGACCGCCACGAACTCGCCTTCAGCGGCAAGCCGATGGACTCGGCCCGCTTCGGCGGCGCGCTGGACAACGTGGGCGGCGCCATGTTGGCCGGCCTGCTGCCGCTGATCGCGCCCTACGGCAACGTGGCGATCTGCGGCAACGCGGGCGGCATCGCCTTCGAGAGCACGGTGATGCCCTTCATCATCCGCGGCGTGAACCTGCTCGGCGTGGCCTCGGCCGGCACGGCCCGCCCCGTGCGGGAGTGCGTCTGGCAGCACCTCGCCGGCGACTGGAAGCCGCGCCACCTGGAGCGCATCGCCACCCGTGAGGCGACGCTGGACGAGCTCCCCGGGGTGTTCGCGCGCACGCTGGCCGGCGACTCCTTCGGCCGCACCGTGGTGCGCGTCGCCGGCGGCTGAAAATATGCGGCTTGGAAGCGCCGCGGCACAGGCATAGAATCCACTGAAACAACAAGGGGACACTCACCTTATGGCACGCATCCTGATCGTCGACGATTCACCGTCGCAACTCCTGGGCCTGAAACGCATCGTCGAGAAGCTCGGTCACGAGACCCTCACCGCCGAGGACGGCGCCGCCGGTGTCGAGGTGGCCAAGCGTGAGATCCCCGATCTGATCCTGATGGACGTGGTGATGCCCAACCTCAACGGTTTCCAGGCCACCCGTACAATCAGCAAGGACGCCAGCACGGCGCATATCCCGGTGGTGCTGGTGACCACCAAGGACCAGGAAACCGACAAGGTGTGGGGCATGCGCCAGGGCGCGCGCGCCTACGTCACCAAGCCGATCAAGGAAGAGGAGCTGGTGGCCACGCTGAAGGAACTGCTGCCGGCCTGAGCCGGTTCCGCAGCCTGCCACGAAGAACGGCGCCTCGCGGCGCCGTTCTTGTTTGCCATTTCCTCGGCGCTGAAGCCGGAACCCTCTCCGGGAGGGAGAGGGATTTTGGATCAATGGCGCGGGTCGTAATCCGCGAACTGCGCGTGCAACGCCTCGTAGGCTGCGCGTTGCTCGTCGCTGGCCGCGGCCGGGACGCGAATCGACAGTTCCACCAGCTGGTCGCCCGGGTGCGGGCCCGGCATGCCGCGCCCCTTCAGGCGCAGCTTGCGTCCCGACTGCGAACCGGCAGGAATGCGCAGGTCCACCGTGCCGGCCAGGGTCGGCACCGGCACCGTGGCGCCCAGCGCCGCCTCCCACGGGCTGACCGGCAGCACGTGCAGCACGTTGTGGCCGTCCAGCTTGAAACGGGCGTCGTCGCGGATGCCCACCTCCAGCAGCAGGTCGCCGCTCGGACCGCCATGGCTGCCGGCGTGGCCCTGCCCTGCCAGGCGGATCACCTGCCCCGGCTGGATGCCGGCGGGGATCTTCACTTCCAGCACGCGCTCCTCGCCACGGCCATCGTGCAGCGACAAGCGGGTACGGCCGCCGTCGAACGCGGTCTGCAGGTCGATCTCCACCCTGGCCTGCACGTCCTGCCCGCGCCGCGTGCGCGGCTGGCCGCGCTGGCCATGGCCGCCGGCTGCCCGGCCGAACAGGCTCTCGAAGAAGTCGCTGAAGTCGCCGTCGCCGCCGAAATCGAAGTTCTGGCCCTGCCCCTGGCCCCAGCCCGGCGGCGGGCGGAACTGCTCGCCACCGCGGTAACCGCCCGCGCGCAACTGGTCGTAGGCGCGGCGTTTCTCAGCGTCCAGCAGCACCTCCTGCGCTTCGTTCGCGGCCTTGAACTTCTCCTCGGCGCCGGCTTCCTTGTTCTTGTCCGGGTGGTATTTGCGCGCCAGCTTGCGATAGGCGGTCTTGATCTCCGCCTCGCTGGCCTCGGGCTTCACGCCCAGGATCTCGTAATAGTCTTTGAATTCCACCGCAACTCCCTCGCCCCAGCCGGCTTCGGCCGCATCACGCCAAGCGGCCCACGGCGGATCATCGTCCGCCGCGGGCCGCACCTGCAAGCCGCGAAGGGTCAGTGGGCCGCGTCGACCACGATGCGGCGCGGCGCGCTCTCGGCCTTCTTCGGTATCGTGATCTCCAGCACGCCATGGCGGTTGCTGGCGGTGATGTGCTCGGCATCGACGCTGTCGGGCAGCACGAAGCGACGATGGAACGGGCCGTGCGAGCGCTCCTGCCGCGAGAAGCGGCCGGACGCATCGGCCGGCTCGGCCATGCGCTCGCCGCTGATCGACAGCACGTTGCGGTCCATGTTCACCTCGATTGCCGCGGGATCGACCCCGGGGACGTCGGCGCGGATGACGAAGCGCTCGCCTTCCTCGCGGATATCGACGCGCGGCGCCCACGACGCGGCGCCGGTCGGCAGGCTGCCGTCGGACTCCGCGGAACGGTCGAATGCATGGTGGAACGCCCGCGCGTCGCGCGGCAGGCCCCACATCACATGATGGCTCAGGCTCATCGGGAAACTCCTCTTGATGGATTGCGGCACGCTGCCGCCTGCCTGCAGAAATAGGTGCGCCGGACGGCGATTCAAGGCGACAGCACCGGCTCCCTGCAGCTAGCATCGGCGGGTTGCCATTGCTTCAGGGAGCCCGCCATGAGCATCCAGATCGGCCAGCCGCTGCCCGACGTCGAGATCAAGGCCATCGTCGACGGCCGCATCGAGCCCGCCCGCACCGGCGCCCTGTTCGCCGGCCGCAAGGCGGTGCTGTTCGCCGTGCCTGGCGCCTTCACTCCAACCTGCTCGGAAAAACACCTGCCGGGCTACGTGCAGCATCACGAGATGTTCCGCGCACGCGGCATCGCGGTGTACTGCCTTGCCGTCAACGACGCCTACGTGATGCAGGCCTGGGCCTCTGCGCAAAGCGTGCCCTCCGGCCTGCTGCTGCTCGCCGACGGCAACGCCGATTTCACCCGCGCGCTGGGCCTGGAACGGGACGGCCGCAGCTACGGCATGGGCCTGCGTGCGCGCCGCTTCGCGCTGTATGCGGAAGACGGCGTGGTGCGCCAGCTGCACGTGGAAGCGCCGGGCGAATTCAGCGTCTCCAGCGCCGAGGCTATTCTGGCAGCGCTCGCGGGCTGAACCGCCGCGCGCGAACGGGCCTGGCTGCCCGCGGTATAGTCGGCCCACCGCGCCGACCTCGGGCGGGCCACGCCATCTGCCGCTCCATCCGTCGTTCGAGGGGAACCGCCATGCGATACACCTTGTTCGAAAGCCAGCGGGACACGCTGCTGCTCGTGGCCCGCATCCTGCTGATGCTGCTGTTCGTGCTGTTCGGCTGGAGCAAGCTCACCGACTACGCCGGCACCAGTGCCTACATGGCGGCCGAAGGCCTGCCGCTGCCTGCGCTGGCCGCAGTCGTGGTCATCGTGATGGAGTTCTTCGTGGGCCTGGCGATCGTGTTCGGCTTCTGGACGCGGCCACTGGCGCTGCTGCTGGCCCTGTACACGCTGGGCACGGCGCTGATCGGACACCACTACTGGACGATGGCGGGGGCCGAGCGCATGGCCAACATGATCAACTTCTACAAGAACCTCTCGATCATCGGCGGCCTGTTGCTGCTGTGCCTCACCGGCCCGGGCAGGTATTCGATCGACCGCCGGTAGGCGCTTGCCTTGCGGCCGGTACCGTGGGGCGCTCAGAAATCCCGGCTGCCGCTCAGCAGCACGCTGCGCCCGCGCTGCAGCGGCACGAAGGTTTCGTTGAAATAGGCATCGTGCAACTCGCGGTCGAACAGGTTGCGCACGCCCAGCGTCACGGTCCAGCGCGCGCCCTGCCAGGACACGTTCGCATCCACGCGCGCCTGCCCGGGTATGGCGAAGTACGCCGATCCGTCCGACAGCTGGCCGCGGCTGGCGCTGCGTGCCAGCACGCCGCCGGCAATACCCCAGCCGCGCAGCATTCCGCGCTGGAGACGGTAGCTGGCCCACAGGTTGAAGCGCTGCCTTGGCGTGCCGACGGGCAGCGAGCCATCGTGGTTGCGCACCATCGCGTCGGTGTAGGCCGCGCTCAGGTCCAGTCCCGGCATCGGCCTGCCGTTGAACTCCAGCTCGATGCCGCGGTTGGTCTGTCCCGGACCGGGGATGCCGTAGTACGGCGGCCGGGGCGAGCTGAGGTCGGTGCTGTGGTCGAGCATGATGCGGTAGGCCGCCACGGTGAGCATGGCGCGCTGGTCGAACAGCATCAGCTTCGCGCCTGTCTCCAGCTGGCGCGAACGCGAGGGCAGCAAGGGCTGGCCGTTCTTGCCCAGCACCTCGTCGGCCTGGAAGCCGCTGGTGGCGCTGGCGTACAGCGACACCGTCGGCGTGAGCTTGTACAGCAGCCCTGCGTTGGGCACCCATTGCGACTTGTGCTCGGTCAGCGGATTGCCGTTGGCGTCCTGGGTGGTGAGTTCGTAGGTGGTGCGCCGCAGAGCCAGCAATGCGTTCCAGCGCTCGCCCAGCGCGACCTGGTCCTGCAGGAACAAGGCGTGATCGAACGACCACGGGTCGCCAGGCACGTGCACGTCGTAGCCCGTGCCCGGGCCGGTCACCGACGCCACCGACGGTAGCGGCGGACTGGTATACAGGTTGTAGCTGGACTGCGGCGGCACGCCAAAAACGTCGTCGACACTGCCCGACAAGGACCGCGAGTAGTCGAAACCCGCGACCAGCACATGGCGGAACGTGTCGCTGCCGAAGCGCCCTACCACGTCGTTCTGCAAGGTGTAGAACGTATCGCCGTAGCGATACCGTTCGGCCAGCGGAACCGCCGTGCCGTCCGGCGAAAAACCAAAGAGATTCCATTCCTGCACGCTGGAATCCTGGCGCACGTACTGGCCGCGGCTGCGGAACGTCCAGACCGCGCCGAAGCGGTGTTCGAACGTATACGACAGGCGGGTGGTGCGGAACAGCGAATGATCGTCCGGATGACCGGTCAGCAGGCCCGGCGGAGTTGCGCTGGACAGGCTGCCGCCCAGCATCACCGCATAGTCGGGCACCGGTTCGCGCCGCACGGTGCGCTGCACGGACACCACCAGCCGGTTCGTCCCGTTGCGCCAGCCGATCGACGGCGCGAGATAGGCATCGCGCTGGCCGTACCGGCCCTGGCGGGTATGGTCGGCATATTCGCCGGAGGCGATCAGGCGATACGTCCAATGCCCGCTCTTCCCCAGCGGCCCGCCCAGATCGAGGCCCAGCTGGCTGTCGCCGTACTGGCCGAGCGCGAATTCGAGGCGGCGCACCGGCATGGCCGTCGGCTGCTTCATCACGAGGTTGATCAGGCCGCCGAAATTGTTGTTGACCGAGGCGTCGCCGATGATCGCCTGCGGCCCCTTCAGCACCTCCACGCGCTCGATGCCGATCAGCGGCGGGAAATCGCCGTAGGACACGATGCTGTTCGGCAAGCCGTCGATCATGCCGTTGCCGACCTGGAAGCTGCGCACCAGGAACACCGGCAGCGCATCCGAACCGTCCAGGTATTGCACGCCGGCCACGTTGCGCACGGCCTCGGCCACGGTGCGTGCCTGCTGCGAATCAAGCAGGTCGTGCGGCACCTCGCTCACCGAAGCCGGCAACTCCAGCAGGTCGGTGTCGACGCGCGTGGCGCCGTTGCTGACGTCGACCACGTAGCCACCCGTGTCGACTTCGCCGGTGGCGACCACCGGCGCCAGTTGTCTGACATCGGCCCCGATGGCGGACTCGGCGCCTGGCGTGCCGCTGGCCTGCGGTTTCACCACCACGGTGCCGGCATCGACGAAGCTGTAGGTCAGCCCCGTGCCCTGCAGCAGGCGTTCGAGCGCGGCCGCCGCTGTGCAGTCGCCGGATACGCCGCGGGAACGCACCGCATCGACCTTGCCTCCGGCCGTCAGCACCTGCACGTTCGCCTGTCGGCCGAACGCGATCAAGGCGGTGGGAAGCGTCTGTGGCGGTATCGCGAAATGCAGCGTGGCCGCGACATGGCTTGGCGCGACTACGGCTCCGAACGCGACCATCGGCAACAGGCAACCTACGGCTGGCAGCAGGCCGTACCGGCTCATGGCATCCGCTTGTCCCCTGATGAAAGCGACAAGTGTGGCATGTGCCGGACGGCAATGCAGCGGGATTTTCACCGCCCCGGACAGGCGGCGGTCAGGCGGGGGACGGCGGACTGTCCGTTCAGCGCCGCGATGGCACTGCCCTGGCCGCGGCATTCACGGAAAGTGTCACCGCATGCTCGCCCATGTTCACCTGCAGCGGGAACACCTGGGGCAAGGCGCGCAGCCAGCTGTCGATCTCGTCGGTGCGGACCGTGCCGGTGAAGCTGAGGCCGGCGAGGTCGGTGCCATCCAGCCGCACCGGCCTGCTGCTGTAGCGGTTGACGTTGGCGATCACCACGGCCAACGATTCGTCGACGAATTCCAGCCGGTCGCTGCGCCAGCCGATCGCCTGCTCCGGCGTGACCATGCCCAGGCTCAGGGTGCGCGCGACCGGATCCCAGGCCACCCGCTGGTCCGCCCCGGCGTCGAGCGTGTGGCCCGGCGTCGACGCGTTGCCCGGTTCGGCGACCCGCACTTGGCCCTGGATGACCGCCACCGCCACCCTGGCGCCGGTGCGACGCACGTCGAAGGCGGTGCCGATGTCGCGCACCGTGATGTCGCCGGCGACGACCTCGAAGGGACGCTGCGCATCGTGCACCACCTGGAAATACGCCTCCCCGGCCTCCAGCGAGACCCTGCGCTCGCCGCGGCTGAAACGCACGCTGAGGCGGCTGGCGCCACCCAGCGCCACCTTGCTGCCGTCCGCCAGCACGATGTCGCGGTTCTGCCCGGTCGTGCTCGCATAGATCGTCGGCGCGCCCGCCTCGCCGGCAAGACGGCCCCACAGCATGAAGCCAGTGCCAATCGCCAGCGCCACCACGGCCGCTGCGGCGGCCAACGGCAGCCAGCGGCGGCGCGGTGCGGCGGGCGGCGCGAATTCGTCCAGCAACTGGCGGCGCGCGGTCGCATCCAGCGTGCCCAGCCGTTCGCCGAATGCGCTGACGTACTCGAAGGCCGTGAGATGGCGCTCGTCCTGTGCCGTCCAGTCCAGCCATTGCTCCAGGCTTGCCTCGGCGCCGTGCGGGTCGCGCAGGCGTGTCCACCAGTCGGCAGCGGCCAGCAGCACATGCTCATCGGGATGTTGGGGGGTGTTGGCCATTACGGCATCTCCCGTTCTTCGATCCGCGCGCGGCAATGCGCCAGCGCACGGGTGACGTGGTAGCGCACCATGCGGGCGCTGAGTTTCATGGTCTGCGCGATCGCCTCGAAATCGCGCCCCTCGATCGCGTGCAGCACGAAGGCGTGACTGGTCTTGGCCGGCAGTTCGCGCAGCGCCTCGTGCAGCTCGCGCCATTGCTCGGCTGCCGCGACGTGGCGTTCGGGCACGGGGGCCAGATGCAGTTCCGGCTCCGGCTCCAGCGACTCACCCGGAGCCGCCTCGCGCAACTTGCGCATGCGCAACCGGTCGACCGCGAGGTTCGCCGCGATGCGGAACAGGAAAGCGCGCATGGAATCGATCTGCTCGGGATGTTCCAGCGTCAGCATGCGCACATAGGCCTCCTGCGCCAGCTCCTGCGCATCGGCCAGCGAGCCGAGCCGGCATTGCAGGAACGCCAGCAACGCGCGGTTGTGCTCGCGGAACAGCGCCGCCACGCTGGCCACGTGCCCGTGCGGTATCGCGGTTTCGGCCATGGTGTCCGCTTGCTTCATGTGGCTTCCGCACAGATTCCCTGGAATGGGGGACGGGGGTTCGGCATCTCAGGCCGCGGCACCGATGGGCGATGGCGCTCCGGCATCGCCCCCAGCGCCTCGACCAGCAGACGTTCGGCCTCCATGCGCAAGGCTTCGCGCTTGCGAAACGCGGAACGGTGCTGGCTGGGCACCTCCGCCTCGGTCTTGCGCTCCGGCTGCACCGGCAGTTCGTACCAGCCGCCGCCGACTTCCCTGCCCTGCTGCTCCTGCCAGAACGCATCGTAATCCGCCACGAAGCGGCGGCGCGCCTTGCGCAAGGGATGGGCTGCGTTGCCGACCGCCAGCACCCGCGCGGCACCCCAGTGTCGCGCCAATGCACTGGCCAGCGCCAGCATCAGGTATTTCGGGCGCATGCCGTGCAGGTTGCGCGTGAGCTCGCGCACCGCCTCCCGCGCCTCGGCGCCCACCGGGCCCTGGATGCAGCCGATCGCCAACGTCGGCCGCTCGTCGATCACCGTGACCACGATGCTGTACAGAGGATTGCCGAGCTCGTCGCCGAGCTGGATGCACAGCTCGCCTTCGCAGCCGAGGAAGATCGGCGGCCGCAGGCTGAGGATCAGCCGGCTGCCGTCCTTAAGGTTCAACAGCCCGAACGGCGCGCTGCCCTCCGCGTAGATCGCGCGGAACAGCGGCGCGGGCATCGCCGCGAGCAGGTGGCGGTAATGCCGGCGGATCGCCTGCAGGCGCTGCAGGCGGCTCCAGCCCAGATTGATGTAGCGATGGAAGTGGCGCTCCTGCATGCGCGGATCGCGGCGCCTGAACGCCCGCAGCCCCGGTTCGCTCTCGACGTAGGACAGGTAGCCCGCATGCTGGCGGAACATCAGCAGGCTGCGGACGATGTACTTGGCTGCCGTCAGCGCGCGCTTGCCCGGGTCGCCACGCCAGTCGAAGCGGCCACGCAGCGAGCGCAGGAAGCTCGCCACCCCGCCACCGCTGCGGCTGCTTGCCCACCTGGGCCCGGTCGCACGCGGCGATGCCGGCCGGCTGGCCAGCAGCACGGCATCCACCATCCCGCGCAGGGAATGATCCATTTCGTTCAAAGTCGTCGGCTCCCAGCAATCACTTCACCGACAAGACGTTTGCATCGCAAAAAATTGAAATGGCCCCGCCGCTGCGCAGGCCCCTCGATCCTTGCGATCGGCCCTGATCGCGAGAGTCGGACGGGCGGCCATCCATGGCCGCATTCCTCAAACGCAAGAAGCCCCGGACCAGGCCGGGGCTTCTTGCGAGCCAAACCGCGTCAGGCGGGGTCAGGTTTCGTCCGTGCCCATGTCCGCCGCAGCCTCGCCCTCGGGCGGCATGCCTTCGGCGACTGCCCCAGCCTCCTCGCCGTTGTCCTCCTCGGCCTCCAGCCGCACCACGCTGACCAGCGACTCCTCGGCCGGCAGGCGGATCAGGGTGACGCCCTGGGTGTTGCGGCTGAGCTGGGAGATTTCCGCCACGCGGGTGCGCACCAGGGTGCCCTGGTTGGAGATCAACATCAGCTCGTGCGCCTCGGTGACCTGCACCGCGGCAACCAGCGCGCCGTTGCGCTCGGAGCACTGGATGCCGATCACGCCCTGGGTGCCGCGCCCCTTCTTCGGGAACTCGTCCAGCGCGGTGCGCTTGCCGTAGCCGCGTGCGGTGGCGGTGAGGATGTCGCCCTCGGCCGCCACGATCAGCGAAACCACTTCTTCGCCCTCGGCCAGGCGCATGCCGCGCACGCCGGTGGCGGTACGGCCCATCGAGCGCACGGTGTTCTCGTCGAAGCGCACCGTCTTGCCGTTGGAGGCGAACAGCAGGATGTCGCTGTTGCCG
>Ga0187815_10000970_pt1 | contig 13651 bp, 12 predicted proteins | sample NC_S_5_FD_132962 | JGI IMG/M metagenome (GOLD analysis project Ga0187815, IMG submission 132962) | Wetland sediment microbial communities from Neuse River Estuary, North Carolina, USA - ASW-S_5 | ecosystem: Environmental > Aquatic > Freshwater > Wetlands > Sediment | place: USA: North Carolina...
CCGGCGATCGCGCTCATCAGCACCGGGCCGCCGCGGTAGAAGCCGCCGCGGTAGAGCACGCTCCAGTGGTCCTCGATGTGCCGCGGGTCCTTGCCGACCAGGTAGCTGGCCAGTTCCTCGACGGCGGCGGCCACGGTATGCGCGCGACCCTCCACCACCGGCTCGCCCCAGCCGCTGATGCCGGCGTCGGTATCGATGCGCAGGAACAGCCAGCGCGGCGGCACCTTGTAGACGGTGAGCTTGGTGATCTTCATGCGTGTGTACTCAGGTTGCGCCAAGCCTGCGCGAAGGCGCGGGCGCGTTGGGAGGTGTCGTCGACGGAACGGCCGGGGGCGTACAGTGCCGAGCCGATGCCGAAGCCGGCGGCGCCTGCGGCGACCCAGGGCGCCATGTTGTCGGGCGCGATGCCGCCCACCGGCAGCACCGGCACCGCGCGCGGTAGCACTGCACGCCAGGCCTTGAGCACCGCGGGTGCGGACTGCTCCGCGGGAAACAGCTTCAGCGCGTCGGCGCCGGCGGCCAGCGCGGCAAAAGCCTCGGTGGGCGTGGCCACGCCGGGCACGCAGAGCAGGCCGGCCGCCTTGGCGGCGCGGATCACCGCCGTGTCGGCGTGCGGCATCACGATCAGCCTGCCGCCCGCGGCGGCCACCGCCGCCACGTCAGCCGGTGTCATCACCGTGCCCGCGCCAACCAGCACATCCTGGCCCAGCGCATTGGCGAGCAGGGCGATGCTGTCGGTCGGCTGCGGCGAGTTCAGCGGCACCTCCAGCATGCGGAAACCGGCCGCGACGATGGCGCGGCCGGTGGCCACTGCCTCGCCGGGCGTGAGGCCACGCAGGATCGCCACCAGCGGCAGCGGAGTGAGCCAGGGGGTCAGCATGCGCGGGTTTCCTCGATGGCGGCGACCACACCGCCCTGCACGGCCAGCCGCCACAGGCCGTGGGCGGCGGCGTCCTGCACGGGGGGCGGCAGGTCGATGTCGAACAATGCGGCGGCGCGGCGGTAGCGCTCGCACAACGCGGCATCGCCGATCAGCTGCAGCGGCGTGTCGCGGCGGGCGAGGCCGTCGGCCAGCGCGGCGCGGAATTCCTCGCCGATCAGCAGGCCGGAGAGATAGTCGGGCGCGGACGCGGGCGCCAGCACGCCGTCCAGCATCAGGGCGCGCGTGGAGAACAGGCGGCTCAGCGCGCCGGCCGCGCCGCTGTCGCGGGCGGCGGCGACACCGCGGGCGAAAGCCGCGGCATCTTCTTCCGCGGGGGTGTTGCCGCCGAGGATCGAATGGCGCTGCAGCACCGCGTACAGCTCGCCGGTCATCAGGGTGCGGAAGCCGGTCACCACGCCGTCCCGCACCGCAGCCCACTTGCTGTGCGTGCCGGGCAGGATCCAAGAGGATGCGCCAGCCAGCGTGGGCTGCAGCGCCAGCGCACCGGCCAGCTGGGTCTCCTCGCCGCGCATCACGTCCGGCCCCTGCGGATCGCGCAGGCCGGGCACCAGATGGACGTCCATGCCGTCGGCGGCGCGCAGGCAGGCCAGCGCATCGCCGAGGCGCGCGATGTCGGCGGGCAGGTCGAGGTATGGCACCTCGCGCCAGCCGCCGCGGCTGCCGACCATGCCGCAGGCCAGCCGCGGCAGCGCGGGCCAACCGGCGGTGATGTCGGCGAGGGCGGCGTCGTAGCCGCCATCGGGCAACTGGCGGATGCCCCAGGGACGTGCGCGCGTCTCCGCGATGCGGCCCAGACCGTCGAAGTGGTAGGCACGCAGGCTGGACGTGCCCCAGTCGAGTCCGATCAACCCGGCCATGAGCGTCAGGCTTTCCTCGCGTGGCGGCGGATGTTGCTGCGCGAATCGGCCACCATCTTGCCCATCGCCTCGCGCGCCACCTCCGGCTGGCGGCGGCGGATCGCGTCGAGCACCTTCTTGTGGTGCGGCAGCGAGTACTTGAAGTTGCCGGCGATGCTCGCCGACAGCTGGAAGTAGCTGCCCAGCGCGGTCTCGACCACCGCGAACAGCGAGATCATCAGTTCGTTGTGCGTCGCGTGCAGCACGGCCTCGTGGTAGGCGAGGTCCGCCTCGGCCCAGGCGTCCATGTCGGGCGCTGCGGCCATCGCCTCGTAGGCGGCCTCGATGCGGGCCAGCTGTTCCGCGGTGCGCCGACGCGCCGCGGCAGCGGCAGCGGCAGGTTCGATGATCTCGCGCATCTCCACCAGCTTCTCCACGAAATCCTCGGTCGGCATGGACGCGCAGCGCCAGGCCAGCACATCGGCGTCCAGCTGGTTCCAGTGCAGAGTGTCGCGCACGCGGGTGCCGGTCTTCTGGCGCGATTCGATCAGGCCCTTGGCCGACAGCACTTTCATCGCCTCGCGCAGCGCGGTGCGGCTGACCCGCATGCGCTCGGCCAGCAGTTCCTCGCGCGGCAGGTTTTCACCTGGCGCGATCTCGCCGCCGACGATCAGCCGGCCCAGTTCCTGCACCACCTGGCCGTGCAGGTTGCGCACTACGACGGGCTTCACCATGCCTGTTTCTCCCTGCTGCGCTGTGTGGCCCGGAGCCACTGGAATAATTTGTAATACTTTATAGCAGTTCGGCCGCGCCGCGTCATCGGCTGTGCTGCCGGCGGAGGTGCGACTGGCTGGTAGCCCGGTATACATGGTTTCTTGCGAAATGCTGGTCGCCAACCCGGCCCGACCGGCCTGCATGGCGGTGTTCGCCCGCGCCATCGGTGACACGGGCCATGCTGCCGATAGCCGGGTCCTGCTGGCAGCCGCCGGGGAAGGGCTGCGGTTCCCGCCACGATCCGTTTCGATCATGGCCGTTTTGCGCGCGTGAGCAGGTGCCTACAAGCTCGTGTGGCGCGCCACCTTCGCCTGATACCCGTCGTCCAGCGTGTGCAGGAAAGCGATGATGTCGCGGATGTCCTGCACGGTGAGCGGGGCGGGCTCGCCGACGCGGCGGTTGAAGGGGGCGTCGGCGGTGTCCACGTTGGCCTTGTATGCCCCGGGCAGGTCGTCGTAGACCCGCACTCGGCCCTGCGCATCGTGCGGGTAGATTTTCTCCGGCGCGACGCTGCGCAGGTTGTAGAAGTCGAGCACCTGGGTCAGCGAATGGTAGACGCCGTTGTGGAAGAACACGGCGCGCCGATCCACGTTGCGCAGGGTGGGGGTGAGGAACATGCCGCAGTACTGCGTCTGCGCGGCCAGGTCCTTGCGGAACGGCCCGCAGAGGCCGAGGTCGTGGAAGTGCGGGTTGCGGTCGGCCGCCAGCGCGCTGTTGCGCGGCACGCCCAGCGCTTCGTACTGGGTGTCGGTGAACAGCGGTGGCAAACCGTCGCGAGTGGGCTGGCTGAGGTGGCAGGCGGCGCAGTTGCCTTTGGCGGGGTCGTCGAACAGGCGCAGGCCGCGCATTTCGGCGGGCGTCAGGCGGGCCTCTCCCTGCAGCCACGCGTCGTACTTGCTGCTGAAGGGATGGAAGGACGGGTCTTCGATCTCGAAGCGGCCGATCGCGAACATCGCTTCGTCGACGAGTTGTTGCGGATCGTCGACGATGCCCGGTCCGAACAACTGGCGAAGGTCTGGCGGTAGCGGCTGTGCGCCAGTTTGCCGGCCACCTCGCCGGTGCTGCGATTGGCCATTTCCACCGGATTGAGCAGGGGCAAGTAGGCCTGCCGCTGCAGCGAATCGGCGCGGCCGTCCCAGAACAGGCCGCCTTGCGGCACCATCGCGGGTGCGGCAGGCGCGACCTCGGCTCGCTTGGCGGCGCGCGGATCGCTGCGCGCGGCAGCAGACAGCGCATTGAGGTTGGGTGCCACGTCGTCGCCGGAGCTGTCCGGGCCGATGCTGAAGGGGCGTTGCCGATACAGGTAGGCCAGCGAAGGCGGCGGCCGGTAGCCGAGCTTGTGCAGATCCACGCCTCCCGGCTGCACGGCGAGTGCGTTGGGCGGGTTGTAGTTGCGCGTGGGGCTATGGCACGACGCGCAGGATTGCCTGCCCGAACCCGACAGCATGGGATCGAAGAACAGCGCCTTGCCGAGCCGCGCGACGGCGCTCAGCGCTTGCGCCTTCGGCAGGTGCAGGTGGACGGGATGCGGGTTGCTGCCGTCGTCGCCCTGCGGTTTCGTTGCACGGTCGAGGAAGGCGTAGCTGGTCAGGCAGCTGAAGGTGCAGACCGTGCCGAGCAGGAGCCCAGCCAGTCGATGCGGCTTGCGCATGGCTAGGGGAGTGGTTCGGTCAAGCTGCATCGATTCGTGCGCTCTTGTCTCTCACAGGGAGGAACGGGAGACGAACCCCTCTCCCGCCAGCGGGAGAGGGGCACAGGGTGGCTTTCGCCGGGTCAGGAATGCCAGTGCCGGCGACTGTCCACCGGCAAGCCGGTGTCGGGGTCGAGGAACAGGCGTGGCGTCAGGTCGAATGCGCGGCGTTGGAAGTCGAACATGCCCATGATGCTGCCGGCGTCGGCGTCGTTCGAACCCTGGCCGATGCGCCGGCCATGCAGCCAGTTGTCCTCGATGAAGCGCACCACCGAAGCCTGCGTGATCTGCGCGTCGTCCACGTAGTTGCTGCGCGCCCAGGGCGAGATCACCAGGAACGGCACGCGCGTGCCCGGGCCGCAGCGGCCGTTGACAGTGCCGCCGTTCACGCCCACGCCCTGCTTGGCGCCGGCGGCGTTGCACACGCCCGGTGCGTTGAGCTGGTCGGCGCCGATCACCGATCCCTGCTTGGTGGTGGCGTCGAAGGACGAGGTGGTGGGCGCGGTGTAGCGGTGGTCGTACCAGCCGTCGGAGTCGTCGTAGGTGATGATGACGGCGGTGCTGTCCCAGTCGGGCTGGTGCTGCAGGAAGTTGAGCACCTTCACCACGAAGGCCTGCTCATCCAGCGGATCGGAGTTGCCCGGATGCGCGTCGTTCACGGCGGGCGGCTTGATGTAGCTCACCGACGGGAAGTTGCCCGAGGACACGGCCTTGAAGAAGTCCTTGACGTCGTACTCGTGGTGCACCGGCGTGGCGGTGCCGTCCATGTCGTCGGTGTAGCCGACCTCGGCCAGCGAGGTCGGGCGGGTGTGCGTCGGATTGGCCGTGCTGGCGTAGTACTGGAACCAGTTGTGGTGCGGCACGTAGTCCGCGATGGAAGCATCCAGCACGCTGGAATACGTGCTGCGCGCGCAGCCGGTGCTGCCGTTCCGGTTGGTGGCGTCGAGGTCGAAGCCGCCCATGAAACCGCCCCAGGTGATGTGTCCTGCGTTGAGCAGGTCGCCGATGTTCTTCGACGTCATCATCACCGTCCTGCTGGCGGACGAGCAGGTGTCGTAGGCCGGGTCGGTGTCGCCGACCAGGCTGAGGCCGCCCTGGCCGTCGGGGATGGTGGCGGCGGAACCCAGCACCACCTCGGCGCCGTTGTTGGTGCCCGACACCACGGCGATCGCACCCGGCGTCGAGGGGCCGTAGGTGTCGGTGTAGGCGTTGTCGTCCATCGCGAAGTTCTGCGCGTAGTTCCACAGCGCGGTCACGGTGTTGCCGTCGTAGTAGCCCATCACCAGGCCGTGCGTGCCGAACGCGCCCGTGGTGGTCACCGTATTGTTGCCGGTGTAGGCGGGAAAGCGGTCGGCGGCGCCGTCGTCGTAGGCGAGCTGCTCGGGCGTGTAGTTGTGGTTCTGGCCTTCGGTGTTGGCCTGGGTACGGTCGAGGCGGAACGGGTTCACCGCGTTGACGCCGTTGGCCAGGTTGGTCTTGTTCGGATTGTCGTTGAGCAGCGCGGGCGTGAGGCCCGCCACCTGCGGCGTGAAAGGCCGGGCCTTGAACGCGGGCTCGCCGGCCGGATTCGCGGCCACCGGATAGGTGCCGAAGTAATGATCGAACGAACGGTTCTCGTCGAAGATCACCACCAGGTGCTTGATCGGCGTGGCGGTGGGCGTTTCATTCTGCGGCGAATGCTGGCCATGCCAGGGGAAATGCGTAAAGCCTCCCGCATTCCGGTTGGACGCGGGATCGACCTGCGCATGCGCGACGAGCGCGCAGCCCCCGATGGCGATCGTCGCAGGCAACAGTGCCTTGCGGATGAAGCGGAGACTCAACATGTGGCAACTCCCGGAGTGGATGCGGTGACACTGGATGGGTGAGACATCCCGGATGCGGATTTCCCCTTGCGCCGGACTCCGGGTTGCGTCGTTCGCGCTGCCCGGGGCGTGCGCGGAATTGCATCACTCTTGTATGAAGGATCGGGGACAGCAAAAGCTTGCGACACCGGGCGGGCCATCGGCTACGCTTGCACCGGCGCCGCGCCGGAGGGGGCGCGGCGGTTCATCGGATGACTTGGGGGGTAGCCATGTTGGGGATCTCGATATTTGGCGCGTTGGCGGGCGTGGGACTGGTGATGGGTTTGCTGCTGGTCGTGATCGTTGTGGCGGTTTCGGCACTGCTGCTGAGCCTGGCGTATCGGCTGGTGGTCGGGCACATGCCGTCCTTCGCACGGGCGTTGGGTACGGTGCTGGCGTCGTGGCTGGCTTCGCTGGTGGTGGGGCTGATCCTGCACGGCGGCGCGGGTCATCTGCTGTCGTTCGTCGCACAGTTCCTGGTGGGCGCGCTGGTCATCAACCTGCTGTTGCCGGGACAGGACGGCAGCCAGATCGGCTACGGCAAGTCCTGCCTGGTGCAGCTGGTCTACATGGTGATCTTCTTCGTGCTGGCGTTCGTGCTGGCGCTGATGTTCGGCGGCATGATGCTTGGGATGTTGCATCATTGAGGCAGTTGCGCGGCGAAAGGAGGACGGATTTCCGCCCTCCTTTCGCCGGCAGGCGCGGCCGCGCCCGGGCCGTTTGGACGTCCATTGCCGAGCAGTCCATAGGCTTCCCTAAAAATCCTGCCGCTTCGGTTCGCGCGGGATGCGGCGTAGTATTTCCGTCTTTGAGTCGAGACGGACGCTTCCATGACTTCCCCGGCTGACAACCCGCCTGGCTACGCTGACGTGCGCACCGAGGGCAGTACCGACGCGCTGCCGCTGTCGCCCTCGCTGGGCGCTACGCTGGACGCGGCGAAGATGCCGCGCCGCTCCACCTTGGTCGACCGGCGCGTGCTGCGCATCACCGCGGTGTCGGTGGTGCTGGGCATCGGCGCGGCGCTGATCGCGAAGATCCTCACCATGCTGATCGGCCTGATCACCAATCTGGCGTTCTACGGCCGTGTCTCCACCGCGTTCTCCGCGCCCGCCAACGCCGTACCGCACCTGGGCTGGTGGGTGGTGCCGATTCCCGTGCTGGGCGGCGTGATCGTCGGCTTCATGGCGCGCTGGGGTTCGCGCGCGATCCGCGGCCATGGCATTCCCGAGGCAATGGAGCAGGTGCTGCTCAACGAGTCGAAGATCCCGCCGCGCATCACCTTCCTGAAGCCGATTTCCTCGGCGATCGCGATCGGCACCGGCGGCCCGTTCGGCGCGGAAGGCCCGATCATCGCCACCGGCGGTGCGCTGGGTTCCTTCGTCGGCCAGGTGATGAAAGTCACCGGCAGCGAGCGCAAGGTGCTGCTGGCGGCGGGCGCGGCGGCGGGCATGTCGGCGATCTTCTCTTCGCCCATCGCGGCGGTGGTGCTGGCGGTGGAACTGCTGCTGTTCGAGCTGCGTCCGCGTTCGCTGATCCCGGTAGCGCTGGCCTGCGTGGCCGCCACCGGTACGCGCTACGTGCTGATGGGCACCGCGCCGGTGTTCGCGATGCCAGCGCTGGCTTCGCCCGGCGGCTGGGCGCTGGTCACCTACGTGCTGATCGGCGCCGCGGTCGGCCTCATCAGCGTGTGGACCACCAAGATCGTCTACGCCATCGAGGACGTGTTCGAGGCGCTGCCGATCCACTGGATGTGGTGGCCGGCGATCGGCGGCCTGGCGGTGGGCGTGGTCGGCTACTACGCGCCGCTGACCCTTGGCGTGGGCTACAGCAACATTGAGAACATCCTCAATGGCCGCCTGACGCTGGCGGCGCTGGCCTTCCTGTGCGTGATGAAGTTCCTGTCGTGGTCGATCTCGCTGGGCAGCGGCACCTCGGGCGGCACGCTGGCGCCGCTATTCACCATTGGCGGCGCGCTGGGCGCGGTGGCAGGCATCGGCGTGGCCACGCTGGCGCCGCACTTCGGCGTGGACCCGCGTATCGCCGCGCTGGTGGGCATGGCGGCGATCTTCGCCGGCGCCTCGCGCGCGCTGCTCACCGCGGTGGTATTCGCGTTCGAAACCACCGCGCAGCCGGCGGGTCTGCTGCCGCTGCTCGGCGGTTGTACCGCGGCCTACCTGATCTCCGCGCTGATGATGCGCAACACCATCATGACCGAGAAGATCGCCCGGCGCGGCGTGCGCGTGCCGGCCGAATACGCGGCCGACTACCTCGACCAGGTGGCAGTGGGCGACGCCTGTGCCCGTGACGTGGTGACGCTCAAAACCGTGCAGACGCTGGCCGAAGTGCGCCGCTGGCTCGACCAAGGCACTTCGGATGCACAGCACCAGGGCTTCCCGGTGGTGGATGAAGATGGCCACGTGCACGGCGTGCTGACCCGCCGCAGCCTGCTCGACCCGCAGTGGCACTACACGCTGACCCTGGGCGAACTGGTCGCGCGTCCGCCGATCGCGGTGAACGAACAACACTCGTTGCGCGAGGCGGCCGACCACATGGTGGACGAGGGCGTGGGCCGGCTGATCGTGGTGAGCAAGGACGACCCGCACAAGCTGGTCGGCATCATCACCCGCGGCGACATTCTCGCTGCACACGCGAGGCGCCTGCGCGAGGCGCGCCATTCCGCGCGCCACCTGCGCTTCCGCGACGGCCTCAAGCCGCGCCCGGAAGACGCGCCGGCCGGCGCCCGAAAGGGCTCCGGACATGCGGCCGAGTGATCTGCCCGGCATGACAAAAACGGCCCATGTGGGCCGTTTTCGTTTAGGAGTGCGGCCATCGACGGCCGCCCGTATGACTCTCGCGATCAGGGGCGATCGCAAGTATCGGGCGATGCGCTTGCGTTCAATGCGCGAGGCTGGCCGTGGCGGTCTGTGCAGGACTGCACTGCAGGTTGCGCGAGGCGCCTAGCCATCGCGGGTTCGGGTAGTACGAGAACACGTACTGGCCGCCCTTGAGCGCGTCGATCAGCCGGTGCGCCACCGCCGTGCGCACGGCCGGGCAGCCCCAACTGCGGCCGATGCGGCCTTCCTTGCGGGCCAGCGCCGGGTTGACGTAGGCGGCGCCATGGATCACCAGCGCACGCTCCAGCGCGTTGCTGTTGAAGCCGGGATCCAGGCCCTCCATCCGCAGCGAATAGCCGTTGTGGCCGTCGTAGGTGCCCAGCGTGCGGAACAGCCCCAGGCTGGACTCCAGGCTGTCGGGCCGGTTGGAGAACTTCGTGGCCAGGTCGCCACCGGAATTGCGGCCGTGCGCCACCAGCTCGCGGAACAGCAGCTTGCGGTGGACCAGGTCGAACACCCACAGCCGCGGCTCGGTGGACGGCAGCGAGTAGTCGATCACGGCGAGCCGGTCCGAAGGCGGCTCGCCGCGCGCCGCGGCGCAGTCGGTGGCCTTCAGCGCCAGTTCGATCACGGCGGGATTCGCGGCCGGCGCCAGCTGGTGCAGCGCCGCGGCCAGCGGCGTCTCCGCGGCGCGGGCGGGCAGCAGGCTGGCGCCCGAGACGAGTGCCGCCAGCACGGCGGCACGGCGAACGAGAGTGTTCATGAGATGGAAAGCGCGGCGCACAAAGCAGTGATGCTAACCATGCGGCGTTAAGCAATCGTTGGCAGCGTCGCGATCATGGCCCGATCATGCGTGCTGCGTTATACAGGAGCATCGCCAGGGAACGAAGGATGCCGGCCGTGTCGCCCATGTTGTCGCGTTTGCAGATGTTGTTGATCGCCTTGTGCCTGTGGTCGCCGCTGGCAAGCCGTGCGCAGGCACCAGACCCTGTGGCGGATGCCATCCGCACTCAGGTGGGGCAGCTCGCGGCGGCGGGTGGCACGATGCCCGCGCAGACGCAGGCGCTGATGGATTTTTACCGCCAGCGCCAGTTCGCGCCTGCGTGGAAGCAGCCGGCCACGGTGGACCAGTTGCTGGCCGCCTTGGCCGACACCGCCTCGGACGGGCTCGATCCGGAGGACTACGGCCTGTCGCGACTCAAGGCGATGCGTGCCGCGCTGGCCGGCGGCGACGCCACGCCGGCGCAGCGCGCGCGCTTCGATCTGCGCGCCACCGACGCCTATCTCGCCGCGCTGGTGCAGCTGCATCACGGCAAGGTCGAACCAGGCACGCTGGACCCGCACTGGAATTTCGAGGCGCGCCCACTCGATCCGGTGCAAGGCCTGCAGGCCGCCATCAAGGCGGTGGACAGCGGCCAGATCGGCGCGCTGTTCGCCCGCGCCCGCCCGCAGAACCCGCTGTACGACCGGCTGCGCGATGCGTTGGCGCGCCTGCGCGCGGTGGCGCAGCGCGGCGGCTGGCCCGAGTTGCCCGATGGCCCGACCCTGAAGCCCGGCATGCAGGATGCGCGCGTGCCGCTGCTGCGTCAGCGGCTGGTCGCCAGCGGCTACCTGCCGGCGGACGAGGCCGCCGACGAGCACTATGACGCTGCGCTGGAAGCGGCGGTGAAGCATTTCCAGCAGGACCAGTACCTTGCTGCCGACGGCAGCGTGGGCGCCGCCACCCGCGCCGCGCTCAACGTGACGGCGAACCAGCGCATCGACCAGCTGCGGGTGAACCTGGAGCGCGCGCGCTGGCTGCTGCACCAGGTGCAGGGCGACTTCGTGGTGGTCGACATCGCCGGCTACAAGGTCAGCTACTACAAGGATGGCAAGCCGGCGTGGAGCGCGCGCGTGCAGGTGGGCAAGCCTTACCGCAGCACGCCGGTGTTCAAGTCGCGCATCACCTATATGACGCTCAATCCGACCTGGACCGTACCGCCGACCATCCTGAAGAACGACATCCTGCCCAAGATCCACGCCAACCGCGGTTATCTCGCGGCCAACCGCATTCGCGTGCTGGACAGCAAGGGCCGGCCGGTTTCGTCGCAGAGCGTGAACTGGAACAACCCGCGTGGCATCGTGCTGCGCCAAGACGCCGGTCCAGGCAACTCGCTGGGGCGGCTGGTGATCCGCTTCCCCAACCCCTACGCGGTGTACCTGCACGACACGCCGCACCAGGCGCTGTTCGGCGCGAACCGGCGCGATTTCAGTTCCGGCTGCATTCGCGTGCAGCATGTGCGCGAGCTGGCGGTGCTGCTGCTGGATGACCCGGCGAAATGGAACAGGGCGGCGCTCGACCGCGCGATCGACACCGGCAAGACGCAGACGGTGAACCTGACGAAACCGCTGCCCTTGCTGCTGGCCTACTGGACGGTGCACCTGCACGACGACGGCCGGGTCAGCTATCGGGCGGACATCTATCAGCGCGACGGCAGGCTGCTGGCCGCGCTGGACCGCCGCCGCGTATCGCCGCTGGATGCGCTGCCGGGCGGAACGCCCTGAGCGGCGTCCGGCAGCGGCTCAGATTTCCCTGTCGCCCACCAGCACCACGTCGGCAGGACGCTGCGCGAACAGGCCCACGGTGACCACGCCGGCGAGCTGATTGAGCTGCTGCTCCAGCGCTACCGGATCGGCGATCTGCCAGCCATGCACGTCGATGATCCAGTTGCCGTTGTCGGTGACGACGCCGTCGCGCCACACCGGCTGGCCGCCCAGCTTCACGATCTCACGGGAGACCAAGCTGCGTGCCATCGGGATCACCTCGATCGGCAGCGGGAACTTGCCCAGCACGTCCACCAGCTTGCTGGAATCGATGATGCAGACGAACTTCCGCGCGGCCGCCGCCACGATCTTCTCGCGGGTGAGCGCGGCGCCGCCGCCCTTGATCAGGCGCTTGAACGGATCGCACTCGTCGGCGCCGTCGACGTAGATCGACAGCGGTCCGGTCGCATTGAGGTCCAGCACCTCGATGCCGTGCTTCTTCAACTGCGCGGTGGACTGCTCGGAACTGGACACCGCGCCGTTGATGCGGTCCTTCATGCCGGCCAGCGCGTCGATGAAAAACGCCACCGTGCTGCCGGTGCCCACGCCCACGATGGCGCCGTCTTCGACGTAGCGCAGCGCGGCTTCGCCGGCCAGTTTCTTCTCGTTCGCGTTGCTCATGGCGGCACCTGATCTGGAAAGGGCGCCATGATCTCCGATTTGCCCGCGCACCGCACGCGTCGCATGGGTAGCACACGCCCCGTGCTACGGTAAACGCCTGCCGGAGATTCGGGAGACCACGCATCGTGTGGCTGAGGACGACGCGACAACGCTGGCGTGCCAGCCTGCAGCGCGCGCAGCGGCAGCTGCATACGCCGTACTGGTTTCCGCACATTCCGCTGGCGCTGCTGCTGGGGCTGGGGGCGCTGGCGCTGCTGCGGCTGGACCTGGGCGCAGACTGGCAGCATTACCTCGCGCGCCTCGCCGGTGGCCAGTTCGAACTGAAGCCCGGCGTGCTGCCGCTGCTGCTGATCGGACTCGGCCTGCTGACCATGGCGATCGGCCTGCTGCTGCGTTCGCGGCTGGCCTGGACGATGGCGCTGCTGCTCGCCGCCACCGCCCTGGTGAACCTGCTGCTGGGCGCGCACCATGCGCATTTGCTGTTCGCCTACTTCGTGCTGTTGCTGGCGGCGCTGCTGGCGGCTTGGCGGCACTTCAACCGCTCCAGCGTGGCGGCCAGCACGCTGTTCGCGCTGACCTCGGTGGCGATGCTGCTGATCTACGCCACCTTCGGCAGTTACTACCTGGGCGCCGACTTCCGGCCGGCGATCACCGACCTCACCACCGCGCTGTACTACGCGATGGTCACCATGAGCACGGTGGGCTACGGCGACATCGTGCCGGTCACGCCCGAGGCCAAGCTGTTCGCAGTGTCGGTGATCGTGCTCGGCGTGGCGGTGTTCGCCACCTCGCTGACCGCGGTGATCGCTCCGATGGTGAGCCGCAGCCTGCAACGCATCGTCAACCGCAAGGGTTCGGGCATGAAACGGGAAAACCACTTCGTCGTGATCGGCAATTCCTCGCTGGCCATCAACACTTGGCGCGAGCTGGCGCGGCGCGGGCGGCCGGTCACCCGCCTGTTGCGCGAGGCGCCGGCGGACGGCGAGCTGGCCGGCGTGGACGTGGCGGTGGGCGACCCCAGCAACCTCGACGTGCTGCGCCAGGCCGGTGCGCACAAGGCCGAGGCCGTGCTGGCGATGCTGGCGGACGACTCGGAGAACGCCTTCGTGGTGCTGGCGGTGAAGGAGCTGGCCGGCAGCGCGCGCACGGTGGCGGCGGTCAATGATGCCAGCCACCTCGGCCGGGTAGGCTGGTGCAGCCGGACGTGGTGATCGCGCCGCAGGTGCTGGGCGGCGAGCTGATGGCGATGCTGCTCTCGGGGGGGAGGAGGTCACGGCGGACTTCGTGCTGCAGCGGGTGTTCCAGCAGGCTTCTGCGACGCCGGCCAAGGGGTGAGCACTTCATGGGCTGCTCCCTCCCCTGCTTGCAGGGGAGGGCTGGGGTGGGGTCAGCCCTTGCCGCAAGTTTCTAGACCAGCAAGGGAGTCCCCCCGGCTCTGCCGGGGAGGCCGTAGAAGTTTGACGTATGCGGGAGTCCACCGGGGAAACTCCGTTCGTGAGCCGCCAAGCACACGAAACGGAGAGTCCCGA
>Ga0187815_10000971_pt1 | contig 13641 bp, 12 predicted proteins | sample NC_S_5_FD_132962 | JGI IMG/M metagenome (GOLD analysis project Ga0187815, IMG submission 132962) | Wetland sediment microbial communities from Neuse River Estuary, North Carolina, USA - ASW-S_5 | ecosystem: Environmental > Aquatic > Freshwater > Wetlands > Sediment | place: USA: North Carolina...
CGAAGTGCCAGACCGGGAAGATCCGCGCGATCCACAGGATCCAGGCGGGCGAGTTGCTGCCCAGCGGGATGAAGACCCCGGACAGGAACAGCAAGGGCAGGATCGTGGCGTTCACGATCGCCGGTGCCGCGTCGGCGTTGGGGATGACGGCGGTGATCGCGAAGCCCAGTGCGCAGAAGGTGGCCGACCCGACCAGCAGCATGACCAGGAACCGCAGCAGCGTCACGCCGGTCGGGACGCTGGCGCTGTAGAGGAGCCGGCCGAACGCGGCCGTGATCACCACCAGCAGGACGCCGACGATCAGCGCGTGCAGCATCCGCGCGCCGAGGTAGACCGACTTCGGCAGCGGCGTGCCGTTGATCCGCTTCAGGATGCCCTGATCGCGCTGGAAGGACACGCTGATGGCGATATTGGTGTAGCAGGCCGAGATCAGCCCGAACGAGGCCATCGCCGCCACGTAGTAGGTGGAGGTGTTGATCACTCGGGTGGGCGAGACGCGCACCGTGCCGTGACCGAGCAGCGCGGTGAAGATCACCAGGAACATCAGCGGGAACGCGAAGATGAAGAACGCCGAGGCCGGGTTCCGCCAGAAGACCTTGTTGGCGTACCGGACCTGGGCGACCGTGAGCGCCGCGTCGTTCATGACCTCCGCCGTCCTTTCCCGCGCGGCCCGGCGGGCCCGGCCAGCGCGGCCGGGGCGGCCGGGTCGGCGGTCAGGTTCAGGTAGACATCCTCGAGCGAGGGCCGGATCACTTCCAGCCCGGTGAGTTCGACGTGCTGGTCCAGCGCCCAGCCCGTGAGCCGGTGCAGCGCGGTGGTCAGGTCCTCGGGTACGACCTCGATCAGCCCGTCCGGTCCGGGCGGCGCGGTCAGGTCGGCGGGCGGCACGGCGCCGTCGGCCAGCCGGTAGCGGATCCGGGCCCTGGCCAGTTCGCGATTCCCGATCGTGGCCGGCGTCCCTTCGGCCACGATCCGGCCGTTGCTGATCACCGCGACCCGGTCGGCCAGGTACTGCGCCTCGTCCATGTAGTGCGTGGTCAGCAGGACCGTCTTGCCGAGCGCGGCGAGGTTCTTGATGACCTCCCACGCCTCGTGCCGGGCCGAGGGGTCGAATCCGGTCGTAGGCTCGTCGAGGAACAGCAGGTCCGGGTCGCCGGCCAGGGCGATGGCGACGTCCAGCCGCCGCTGCTGCCCCCCGGACAGCTTCAGCACCCGGGTGTCGCGCTTGCCCTCGAGGCCGACCATCTCGATCACCTCGTCCACCGGGCGCGGATGCGGGTAGAACCCCGCGTACTCTGCGACCGTCTCCGCCACGGTGAGGTATCTGTCCATCCCGGTGGACTGCAAGACGATCCCGATCTCGCTCTTCAGGCGCTGTCGCTGCCGCGCCGGGTCCAGGCCGAGGACCTTGACCGTGCCGCTGTCGCGGGACCGGTAGCCCTCGAGGATCTCGACGGTGGTGGTCTTCCCGGCGCCGTTCGGGCCGAGGATGGCGAAGATCTGTCCGCGCTCGACGACCAGGTCGATCCCCCGCACCGCCTGCACGCTGCCGTACGACTTCGTCAGCCCGTGCACCTCGATCGCGGCCCCGTTTGCCTGAACCGGCTCAGCCATGGCACCTAGATTCGGGCATGCGAACGGTCCTTGCCTAGTGCCGAATGTCACCCATTTACCGGGGCACCACGTGGGCCGCCGGGTGGACCACCGGGAAGAGCATCCAGTGGGCGCCGATCACCACCGCAGTCAGCGTGCCGCACAGCCACAGCACGTACCAGACCGTCATGGGCAGGCCTGTGCCATCCTTCAGGATCCCGGCGTCGCCGGCGCCGGTGACGGTGGCGCGGTACCACACGATGCGGACGGCAGACAGCAGCAGGAACCAGGTGACCGCGTAGGCGGCCCGGATCTCGGCGATCTGGGACGTGTGCTTGAAGACCAGGATGATCAGGATTCCGGCCAGGGGCACGGTGAAGCGCCCGAACGACGGCTTGAGCCTGATCAGCAGCAGCACGAGGAACAGCATCGTCACCCAGAGCACCGCGATGATGTGCCCGAACTCGATCATCCTGGCCGCGAAGAGCCCGAACGCGCTCGGCCCCAGGTATCCGGCCAAGACCGCGACGAGGAATCCGGGGCCATGGTCGGGGACCAGCCTGGTCCCGCCTCCGGCCTTGTCGTCCAGCTTGATCCACTCCACCGTGCGGCCCGCCAGCGACCCCACCACCGCGTGCATGCCCTCGTGCGCCATGACCTCGAAGTGCTGGACCAGCGGCCAGGTGGCCTGCGCGATGACCACCGCGGACGTGATCAGGCCGATCAGCACGATCTCGGAGCCGGGCAGTGCCGTCTGCGTCGCGTGCATGGCAAGAGCGTCCACCTCCCGCGGCGACCTGGCAATACCGGAAAACCCACAGGTGACCAGCGCCATTTCGCGGCCCGGCGAACAGATCGGCTACGCTCAGAGTCGCCCCGCCGGTGTAGCTCAGTAGGCAGAGCAGCCGTCTTGTAAACGGCAGGCCAGCGGTTCGATCCCGCTCACCGGCTCCAGGTCAGAGGGGTTAGCGCCCCTCTGACGCTCCCTCCGTGGTACGACTCGTGGGACGAATGTCCCCGTGTGGAGTTACCATGCTGCTATGCCCAGAGTTGCCAAAGGTTACATAGAGCAACTGCCAAGCGGATCATTTCGTGTCTCCGTGTACGTCGGGACCGATCCGATCACCCGGCGACAGATCCGCCTCAAGGCCACCGCCAAGACCGAGCAACAGGCGCGCATCGAACTCGGCAGGCTGCTGAAGGAAGCCTCCGAGGGCCGTACCCCCGAGTCCGACGCGACCGTCGCGAAGCTCCTGGACGAGTACGCAGCGATCGCAGAGTGGGACGTATCCACACGGCAGACCAACGAGGGGTTCATCCGCCGCACCATCAAGCCCGCCCTGGGCCACCTCGAGGTGCGGAAGGTCCGCGGCCCTATCCTCGACCAGCTGTACGCGCGGCTGAAGCGGTGTGGCGACCTGTCCTGCACCGGCAGGCCGTTTACCGAGCACCGCAACGTCCCGGCCCTGGTGGTCAATCCGCGCGACCGCCGCCCGGCCTGGCGGCAGGTCACGGAGATGCTCACCGAGGCCATTCAGTCTGGCAGCCTTGCCCCTGGCGACGAGCTGCTGTCGATCACTGAGCTGAGCGCCCTGCAAGGCATCGGGACCGGCGTTATCCGTCACGCCCTGGACGCGCTTGCCGCGGATGGCCTGATTCTCTTCCGTCGCGGCCAGACCGCGATCGTGGCAGGCACCCCCGCCGGAATGATCTCCGGCGTCCGGAAGCGGCCCGGGCCCGGTCACGACTGCCGCCGGGCTGGATGCAAGCCGCACGTCTGTCGTCCGATGAAGGCCAGCACCATCCGCGGCATCCACAGCATCTTGTCTGGCGCGTTCGCAGCGGCGCAGCGGTGGGAGTGGACCGAGCGCAACCCCACCAGATCAGCCAAACCGCCGACCCCTACCCGTCGGCCCATCCCGGCCACCTCGCCGGATGATGTCGCCAAGGTGATCACCGAGGCCCGTTCGCGCGGCGCGGCTTTGGGCTTGTACCTCTGGCTGGTGGTGGTCACCGGAGTGCGCCGTGGTGAGCTGTGCGGCCTGCAGATCTGCGACGTCGACCTGGATCGCGGTCTGGTCCACGTCGCCTTCAACTACGTCGTGCGCGGCGGCCAGCGCATCCGCAAGGACACCAAGACCCACCAGGATCGTTGGCTCGCCATCGACCCTGACACTTGCGCACTGATCGCGACCTACCTGGACGAGATCCGGGCCGAGCTCGCCGTGGTTGGCGTCGAGCTACGCGATGACGCGTACCTGTTCTCCAACGACCCGGCCCACTCCCGGCCGTGGAACCCGGACTGGGCCACGCACAAGGTCGCCGAGGCCGCGGCTGCCGCCGAGGTCAAGCTCGACATCAAGGGCGGGCGGCATTACACGGCCAGCCAGCTCCTGGCTGGCGGTTTCGACCTGCGGAACACCGCTGCCCGCCTCGGTCACAGCGGCGGCGGTGCCACCACATTGCGGCACTACGCTGACCCGGTCCCCGAGGTCGACCGGGGTGCCGCCGCCTACCTCGCGAAACTGACCGCGAGATCCGCCACCCAGACGGGCTGAAGCTCGGGTACCGCGTGCGGGGCGGTCAGGTCGGCAACGTCGCCGCGGCCCGGTCTACGAGCAGCCGTCACTCTCGCCAACGTGTCCGCACTGCTAACTCCGCCAGCGGAGTACTGCGAGACACTCTGCCCACCCTCCGATGTTTTCGTTTTTTTCGTTGAGGAGTTATTCTGGAGATGAACGGGAGCAAAGATGGAGACGAAATGAGCACGCGGGCGGCGAGCGGGGAAGCGACAACGTACCTCCTCGAGGGAAGGCAACTGGCCGAGGTCGTTGACTTCGTGGCTGAGCTGGCGCGGCGCGGAGTCACCGTTCCCGAACCGAAGCCCGCGCTTGTCAGAGCCGACGGTCGGCGCCTTGAGGTGCCGGAGCCGGTGTTCGAGGCCCTGGTTCAGGTGGCGACGGCGATGGCTCATGGCCAGGGCGTCACCGTCATTCCGCAGAATGCGCTGCTGACCACCCAGGAGGCCGCTGAACTGCTCGGTATCTCTCGGCCCACGCTGGTACGGCTGCTCGAGGAGGGCGGGATCCCGTATGAGCAGCGCGGCAGGCACCGGCGCGTCATGCTCGCCGACCTTCTTGCCTACCAGCGGAGCATGCGCCGCGAGCGCCGCGAAGCTCTTGACCGGATGGCGCAAGAAGGACGAGCGGCAGGACTGTATGAGGCCACCGCCGGGCCGGTCCGGACCCGGTTATCGTCGTCGGCAGGTCAGCCAAGCCAGAGCAGGGCGTAGACGTGGACCAGGCCCTCCGTGTCGTCCACGGTGAACTCTATGAACCCGCTATCGCCGAGCTCGGCCATGCGCTCAGAGGGATCACCGGTCTGTATAGGCCTGCTGAAGAGCCGGTCGTACGGGTCGGCGCAGATGCGCGCTAGCGTCTGGGTCAGGGCGTCGAACGCCCGGGCGGGCAGCCCCGCCATCTGGAGGAGCGCTTGCCCTTCCAGCCACGGCCGGTAGTTCACCGGTCCGCGCGATACTGCCGGATCGCGTCCTCAAGCAGCATCCCGCCGCCTGTCCCTGTCCGCGCGGCTTCCCTGGCCTCGTAATAACCAGGCTGTGCCACGGCAATGGCCCGCATCGCCCACAGCCGCAGGAACCGCTGTAGGTCCGGCCAGCCGGCCGGGTCGCGTGCTTCATCTAGCGCGTGCCGGTACTCCGCCAGGAATGTCTCGCGCTCACGCTCTGGCAGCGCTCGGAGGATCCGCTCGGGGGAGAGCAGGTCTTCATGTTCTGGATCGGTGGGCAGCGCGGCCATAAGCCTCATGCTAGACGCCTAGCCTGCGCGCTGAAGGTAATGCATCCGCTTCAAGGTAAGGCCAGTCGTTCACGTAGCTCGGGCCATGGAGCAGGCAAGCGCCGTACTGTTGCGGGCGATCGAGTTCCGGTATGGCGGTGCACCCAGCCAGGAAGCACTGTCGGCCTGAGCGTACGCCGCTACGCTGGGTCACGGCAGTGGGGTACTGACCGGTACTGACCGCCAGTCTTCATGGAACGATTCGTGGAACGACGCGTCGGATAATCCCAGGACAGCGAGTGCCGTCAGTGCGATGATCCGTGCTATCTGTGCAGCTAGCGCGCATAGGTGCAGGTGGCCGCACTTCTTGTAAACGGCAGGCCAGCGGTTCGAACCCGCTCACCGGCTCGCAGCACAGCGGCTCGCAGCACAGGGATGGCCCGGGCCAGTGGCGGCCCGGGCCATCGCCGTTCGGATTAGCTAGTAGCCGTTACCAGCGGTAGACCCCGGTCCAGAACGGCCAGAAGTGGATCTCGGCCCAAACGCCATGGTTCCCCACCGGTCCGTACCCATGGGCCAGGTGATCCATGGTCACCACGATGCCCACGCACACCGCGGTGGCGACCACCGGGTCCGCGATCACGGACAACCCCACCTCGCAGTAAGGCTCCGCCCTGACCAACACACCGGTCAGGATGTCGGCGTACGAGGCGATGACCCAGAAGTGCTCGCCACCTGCGCCCGACAGTCCGTAGCTCAGGTCGAGCTCAGTGGTGCCGGGGGTTACCAGGGGCCCGGCGCCGACGCCAGCCACGCGGCCGAAGCTGTCCTGGAACACCTGGAAGACCTTCTTGCGGCCCGCCTCCGTCGAGACCGCCCGGTGCCAGACCGCGGCCTCGGCCGGGGTCAGCGCCGGGGCGTGAGCCACAGCGGTCGTCGCGGTGGTCTGATCCGACGCGGCCGCGGAGTGCCCCGGTACGCCCGCCAGGGTCAGCGTGATCGCCGCGGCCGCGGCGGCCACGCCGGTGGCCGCCGCGATGACGCGGGACGGCCTGCGACCGGATGTCCGCGGCTGGCTGCTCCCATGCAGACGGTGCCTGCCTTGCGGCCTCATGTGCTCGTTCATTTCCCGCTCCTCGAGTTAGCTGGTGTCGGCCTGGCCTGACGAGCCTCCTTCGGCTGTCTGGCCAGGTCAGAGCATCTGCGCGTCGCCCGGTTCCGTCTTTCTCAGTTGTGTGCGACGAGCACGCCCTATGCTCGGCGAAGTGGTAGTACCGAACCAACGGTTCGCTGCGAAGTGTTCGGTTTGCTTATGGTCGGCCTGTGCGATGGCCGGTGGGAGGGCAGCTTGTGACCGACATGGCCCTTGCAGAGCAGCAACGCCGGGCCCGGAAGCGCCTTGAAGCAGCTCGCAACAGCATCGGTGGTGAGCGCCGCGACGTTATGGCCAGGATGGGTCGGGAACTGCATGCCTGGCGGGAACGTAGCGGAATCCTGCAGAAGGATCTCGCCACGGAAGGACTCGTCAGCGCGACCGTCGTGCGGCGTATCGAGAAGGGTGACTACGAGTCGGCACCCCAGCCTTCGCTCATCGCCGCCGTGGCTCGCCTCGGAGGGCCATCAGGTGAGCTCCGGGAGCTTGCCGCGACCTACCGGGGCCTGCAAGCCCGGCAAAGACATGTTGACAACCTGCTCCAACGCAAAGAAGTGCCCGTGAACGAAGGGTGGCGAGCCGGCGAGGCGGAGCAAACGCGGCTCGCGGCCGGGCTTAGGCCGGCGATCTCGTCTCGGTCGCCCTCGTTGTTCGTAGGCAGGCGCGAGGAGCTGACCGCACTCGCGCAGCTGCTTGACCGCCGGAGACTGGTTACGGTAGTGGGGCCGGGCGGAATCGGCAAGACCGCGCTGTGCCTGCGCTTTGCCGAGTCGTTCCCGCTTCCGCTGGCGGGTCCCTGGTTCGCTGACCTGTCACGCGTTCAAACGGGCGAACTGGTGCTTCCGGCGATCGCCGACCTGATGCTCGATGATGCCGGCGGTACCTCAGACGGTGCCGAGGCCGATGCCAGGCTCGGTGCCGTGCTCGCCGACACGCCCGTGCTCATCATCCTCGACAACTGCGAGCACGTCATAGAGTCCGCCGCCGCGGCGGTCGCACGGATACTCCGTGCCTGCCCGGGCGTCCGCATCCTCGCCACTAGTCGGGAGCCGTTGCATCTGCCGGACGAGTGGGTCATGACGGTCGAGCCGCTGCCGGTCGCGAACCGAGCCCGGATGGGACCCGAGTCAGGCGATGCCGTTGAACTCTTCATCCGCCTGCTCGGCCAGGCCCGGGGCGAGGAACCCGCACTGAGCTCGGGGCAGGTCGCGGAGGTGGCGGAGCTGTGCCGTGCGCTCGACGGCATTCCGCTGTGCATCGAGCTCGCCGCCGCCCGGGCGCGCACGCTAGCCATAAATAACGTTGCCGCGAGCGTCAGAAGAGGACTCGCCATATTGAGCGGCGGCCGCCGGGAAGTCCCCCGCCATCAGGCGATCGAGGCGACCATCAACTGGAGCTGGAACCTGCTCGAGCCGGACGAGCAACGTGCCCTCAGCCGGCTAGCCATCGTGACCGCGCCGTTCACCTTCCAGTGCGGAGCCATCGTGGCGCACGAAGAACTCAATAGCGGTGAGCGCTTGGTCGCCACGCTGGCCGACAAGTCGCTCGTATCGCGAGAAATAGACACGACAGGCGAGGTCCGGTTTAAGGTCCTGGGAGTAGTGCGGAACTTCGCCATCAGGTATCTCAGTCCGACCGATCGTCAGTATGCGAATCGGCAGCTCATGTACTGGGCTCTGGAGAGATTTCAACTGAACGAAGTCGACTTTCAGCGGCCAGAGACGATCGAGTATGTCGACGTAGAATCCGCGCTGATACGCGTGGCGCTCGAGGCGAATGAAGAATCGCCCGCCGACCAGGTTCGCCTGGCGGTCGCTATCTGGCAGTACTGGCATATCCGCTCGCTATCGGATTACGGCTGCCGGTTTCTGGCTAAGGCCCTTGACGAAGGCACGCCGCTAGCCCTGGCCGAACGCGGGCGGGCTCTCGGCATTCTGGCGAATCTCCTCGCTTATCAAGGGCGTTACGCCGAGGCGATCGACGCCGCACAGCGCAGCGTCCAGGTCGGACGAGTCCTCGGTGATCCCGCCCATCTCAGGCATGGCCTGCTGATCCTTCTGGGATGCCTGATCGAGGCCCGCAGATTCGGCGAGGCTGACCCCTGCCTGGCCGAGATAGCCACGATTCCCGGGCCGATCGAGCTGTCGACCATGGGCGACCTGAGCGTACGCCAGGGTCTGCTCTGCCTGCACCGCGGTGATCCCCACGAGGCGATCCGATTGCTGACCGAAGCGGCTCGCTGCTTCAGCATCGAAGGGATGATCCTGGCCCACGGATTCTGCCTCGGATACCTGTCCATCGCCCAGCGGCGGGCCGGCGACCTCGACGCGTCGCTGCGGACCGCGCTCGCGGCCAGGGAACTCCTCGGCGGGACGTTCGGACCCAGTTATGAAGGCGAGGTTACGGTTGGCCTGGCGGCGGCTTACCTAGCGCTCGGAAGGCACGAGGAGGCCGTCATCGCGCTAGACGAGATGCCGATGGATGAGCAAGTCAGACCGCAGACTCGCGTCCACTCGCTGGTCCTGCGGGCCATGGCCGCGAGCGCGGCGGCGCCATCGGCTTCCGCCGCCTTCCTGCTGTCGCACGCCGGCCAGTTCGCTGGCGGCAGCAACGAACAGACGATGCTGCTTATCCGCGCCAGCCAGGAAATCGCCTACCGGGCAGCGGCCTACGAGAATGCCGCGCTCCTCCTGGGCGCCCTCATGAGATTGGGCTCCGATACCCAGGACGTCGAAATCGGGCTGCCGGTATTCGAGTCCTCGCGCCTTCAAAGCCACCTGCCGCAGTCGGTGCTGGAGGCGCTGATCACCGAGGGATTCAGCCAGGATCCGGCAGTTGCCTTCCGTCTCGCAGTTACCGCGCTTACGGAGTTGGCAGCGGATAACTGTGCCCCGCTGTCCCTGAAATCGACTCTGGACCCATCGGTCTCAATGGGGACTCGGCTTTTGCTGATCGCGCCGCATTCTCCTGCGCCATCCCAGGGAACGGGGGAGGCTCTCCGGTTTGCGCAGCGGGGACTCAGCTCGGGAAGCTGACCGTTTTCCCCTGGATTCGGTCGAGCCACTCGGCGGCGGCCAGTGTGTCCGGGTGGTCAGGGCCGAGCTTGCGCCGCAGATGGGGCAGCATGTCCAGGAACTCCCCCTCGGCGTCGGCGTAGTTGCCGCGCGCCGTCATCTCGCGGGCGATGCTGAACCAGAGGATCAACATGACCGGGTGATCCCGGCCCAGCTTGCGTTCTAGGTGGGCCAGTACGTCCCGGAACTCCTTCTCCGCCTTGGCGTGGTCGCCGCGCGCCGCCACCGCCCGGGCGATCGCGACCCGGGTGGCCAGCGTGTCCGGGTGATCCACCCCCAACGTTCGCTGCAGGTGGGGCAGCATTCCCCGGAAGCCGTTCTCCGCGCCGGCGTGGTCGCCGCGTGCCGCCATCTCCTGGGCGATGGCGAACCGGGCGATAAGCGTGTCCGGGTGATCCGGGCCGAGCGTCCGCTGCCGCGCCGTGAACACGACCCGGAACTCGTCCTCGGCCCCGGCGTGGTCCCCGCGGACCGCCATCTCCTGCGCGATCGCGAACCGGGTGGCCAGCGTGTCCGGGTGATCCGCCCCCAGGGTCCGCTGCATGTGGGGCAACACATCCTGAAACGCCTTCTCCGCGCCGGCATGGTCGCCGCGTGCCGCCATCTCCTGGGCGATGGCGAACCGGACGATCAGCGTGCCAGGATGATCGCGGCCCAAGACCGGCGTCTGCTCGGCCAGCACGTGCCCGAATTCCTTCTCTGCCCCGCTATGGTCGCCGCGCGCCGCCATCTGCTGCGCAATGGCGAACCGGGTGGCCAGCGTGTCTAGGTGGTCCGCGCCCAGCGTCCGCTGCCGGGCCGCGAGCACCCCCCGGAACTCGCTTTCCGCCCCGGTGTGTTCGCCGCGCGCCGCCATCTCCTGGGCGATGGCAAACCGCGTGGCCAGCGCATCCGGGTGATCTGCCCCCAGCGTCCGCTCCCGGGCCGCGAGCACCCCGCGGAATCCGTTCTCCGCCCCAGCGTGATCGCCGCGCGCCGCCATCTCCTGGGCGATGGCAAACCGCGTGGCCAGCGCGTCTGGATGGTCCGCCCCGAGCGTGCGCTGGCGGGCCGCGAACACATCCCAGAATTCATCCTCGGCCCCGGCGTGATTGCCCCGCGCCGCCATCTCCTGGGCGATGGCGAACCGGGTGGCCAGCGTGTCCGGATGGTTCGCGCCCAGCGTCGCCTGCCGGGCCGCGAGCACGCCGCGGAATCCGTTCTCCGCCCCGGTGTGTTCGCCGCGCGCCGCCATCTGCCGGGCGAGGCTGAACCGGGTGGCCAGCGTGTCCGGATGATCCGGACCCAGGTTCTCCTGCTGGTCGGTCAGTGCCTGCTGGCGCCGCACGACCGCCTCGTCCGAGCGCCTGGCCTCCTGATGCGCCGCCGCCAAGCTGGCGTTAGCCGCCAGCTTGTCGGCGTGATCCAGGGCCAGGCGGTGCTGCTGGTCGGTCAGCGACCGCTGGTGCAGCGCTACGGCCAAGTCGGAGTCGTACCGCTGGAGTCCGAACGCCAGACGCAGCGCATCAGCGAACTCCCCGCAGCTTCCGTACCGATCCGACGGTGCCTTGGCCAGGGCCCGCTGCAGAACGTCGTCCACGACCGGGGGGAGGTCGGGCCGCCGCGACGTGAGCGATGGCGGGGGGTCCGACATCTGCGCGTAAAGGACGGCCCTGCCGTCGTCGTGATGAAAGGGCGGCGTGCCGGACATCAAGGTGAACACCGCGCAGGCCAGCGCGTACTCGTCCGTGCGCGCATCGACCTGGTGCCCTTGAATCTGCTCGGGTGCACAGTAATCCAGCGTTCCCAGGAACGTACCGACCGCGGTCGTGCTGGCCGACGACGACGCGACCTTGGTCAGCCCGAAATCCGACAAGTACACATGATCCGGTCGGCCGGGCCGCACGTCGAGCAGCATGTTGGCGGGCTTGACGTCCCGATGGACCAGCCCGGCGGCGTGCGCGGCATCAAGGGCCGAGGCCACCGCGGAGATGATCCCGGCCGCCCGGGCGGTAGGCAGCGGACCCAGCCGCCGCAGCAGCGTCCGGACATCACCCCCGGGTACGTATCGCATGGCGATGAAGAGCACGTCGTCCGCCTCGCCGGCTTCGAACACCGGGATGATGTGCGGATCGTCCACGGCCGCCGCTGACCGGGACTCACGGATGAAACGATGCCGGAAATCCTCGTCCGCTTCCACGGGCGCGAACACCTTGAGCGCTACCTGCCGGTCAAGCCGCTCGTCCTGGGCGCGGAAAACGACCGCCATTCCGCCTCGGCCGATCTGCTCCTCCAGCCGGTACCCGGCGATCCGCGAACCGACGGCGAGCCCGGCCGCTCCCCGGCCCTCACCGCCCATTACGCCTCCACGGCAGGCCCGCGCAGGCGAGATAGAGCAATTCGCATAAACAAAACCGATCCCACTCCCCTGCAGTCACCCACCCCGCCCGCACGGATCAACCTGAGCTGGTGACTGCCTCCTCAAGCTAGCATGACGCAACAAACGCGTGGGATAGGAACGGCGAGACGGTCACAGATATAGCCGCTGAGCTTATCTAGTTGAAGATTGACGACAGACCATGAGCGGTGACGGTTTCACGGCATGGTTGAATCGGGCACACATCGCATAGCGCTCATATCACCCGCACCTTCAGGACCTGCCCATCGACATCCTCAAGATAGACCGCACGTTCGTGGCGGGCATGGCCGTCTCCGAGCAGCGGCTCGCGATCGTGAAAATCATCATCAAGATCGCCAAGACACTTGGCCTGACCGTCATCGCCGAGGGCATCGAAAACGAGGCCCAGCGCGATCTGCTGATATCAATGGGCTGCGAGTACGGCCAGGGGAACCTGCTACAGCGGCCAGTCGAGGCCGCCGACGCCAAGGCACCGGGCCGCGCTCACTCGGCACCGCGCGCCGACACCATAGCCAAGTAGTCCCCTGCTTTCTGAGTGCTAGCTGAAGCCCCCCAGATCCGGTACCCTCCGGATGGAGGTCATCATGGCGACGGATCTGGCCAGTGTCACTCGTTTCATCCCTGGTGAGGTCGTCGAGTACCTGCGGCATCACCACGTGATTACGCTTTCGACTTCGTCGTTCACCGGTATCCCGCACGCCGATACGGTGATCTACGTCAACGATGCCAGCAGCATCTGCTTCTTCGTCGCCGAGCGCACCAAGATGCAGAGCAACATCAAGGACAACAAGGTCGTCTCGTTCACCATCGATGACTACACCGTCGACTGGCGCAAGGTGCGCGAACTGCAGGGCGTGGGCAGGTGCAAGCCGGCCACCCCGGGGCAGGACGCGGCCGCCTGGGAGATGTACCTGTCCAAGTTCGGGCCGGGATCCACGCGGCCGCCCGGGATCATGCACGCCGTCGTCCCGAGCGAGATGCATTTCGTGGACTACGACTACGCCAAGGTGACCGGGCAGCAGACCGAAGTCCGAAGCCGGGTGTTCCAGATCGAGGACGCGCCGCCGCCACCGTCGCAGGGCGCGGTCTCGACCGACCTTGACCGGCTGACGTACGAGGCGGGGGAGCTCATCTTCCGCCCGGGGCAGTCAAAGGGCGAGTACTACGTCGTGATCGAGGGGGAGGTCGAGATCCGCGGTGAGGGCCACGGAGCCGACCAGACGGTGCTGCGCCTCGGGCCCGGCCAGTTCTTCGGCGACCAGGCCACCCTCCGCGGCCAGCAAGGCCAGCTGACCTGCCACGCCATCACCCGCGCGGTCCTGCTCGCGGTGGACAGGAGCGCCCTGCGCGACCTCCTCGACGCCGGCGCCGCCTAACCGCTAACCGACCGGCGCGGGTGATACGTCAGCAGCATGACGCCGTCACGATCGGGCCTCGCGTCGGTCAGCGTGAGCGTGGCTGGTTCCTTCACCTCCGGCGGGAACAGCCGCTTGCCGGCGCCCAGCGCGATGGGGAACAGCATGAGCCGGTACTCGTCGACCAGGCCGTGACCGATGAGAGTCTGGGCGAGCTGAGCGCTGCCCTCCAGCAGCAGGTTGCCGCCGGGCTAGGGGGGATAGCTCCGGGGGC
>Ga0187815_10000973_pt1 | contig 13632 bp, 8 predicted proteins | sample NC_S_5_FD_132962 | JGI IMG/M metagenome (GOLD analysis project Ga0187815, IMG submission 132962) | Wetland sediment microbial communities from Neuse River Estuary, North Carolina, USA - ASW-S_5 | ecosystem: Environmental > Aquatic > Freshwater > Wetlands > Sediment | place: USA: North Carolina...
CGTCATGACCCTGACCCAGCTTCGCTACCTTGTCGCCATCGCCGACTGCCGCCTCAACATCACCGCCGCCGCCGAACACGTGCATGCCACCCAGCCCGGGGTGAGCAAGCAGCTCAAGCAACTGGAGGACGAGCTCGGCCTGCAGCTGTTCATCCGCAAGGGCAAGAGCCTGGACGCGATCACCGACGCCGGGGTGCGGGTGATCGAGCGCGCGCGGGTGATCCTGGCCGAGGCGCTGAACATCCGCTCGATCGCCGCGAACCTGCGCAACGAGGCGCACGGCGAGCTGCGCATTGCCACCACCCACACGCAGGCGCGCTTCGCCCTGCCAGCCTCTATCGCCGCGCTGAACCGACGCTACCCGCAGGTCAGCGTGCACCTGCAGCCCAGCGGCGACGCCGAGGTGCTGGCCCTGCTGGAGAGCGGCCGCGTCGACCTCGCCGTTGTCAGCACCTCCGGCGCCGCGCCGGCCGGCGGCATCGCCCTGCCCGCCTATCGCTGGAGCCGCGTGGTGCTGGCGCCGCAGAACCATCCGCTGGCGAAGCTGGGCCGCACGCCCACCCTGGCCGAGCTGGCCGCGCAGCCACTGGTGAGCTACGACTCCTCGAAGCGGTCGGAATCCTCGCTGCGCCGCGCCTTCGCTGCCGCCGGCCTCGTGCCGCAGATCGCGATGACCGCCGCCGACGCCGACCTCATCAAGACTTACGTGCGCGCGGGACTGGGCATCGGCGTGCTGGCCGAGATGGCGCTGCAGCCGGGCGAGGACGCCGACTTGCGCGTGATCGAAGCGGATGCGCTGCTGCCGCTGTGCACCACCTGGATCGTGCTGCGCAAGGACAGCGTGCTGCGCGACTACACGCTGGAGTGGATCGCGCAGTTCGCACCGCACCTGGACCGCAACGACGTGCGCCGCCTGCTCACCCTTGGGATCACGCCGGAAGCGCCGCCCCGCGTGCCGCACTGGCGCGAGCGCCAGGACGCCGTCGCAGCCCAGGCCGCGGCGGCACCGCCGCTCACGGCAACTCGTGCAGGCCGCACTCGCGCTTGAGCCCGAAAAAACGGGTGTCCTCGGCATCCATGCCCGGCTCCCAGCGCTGCGTGGTGTGGGTGTCGCCGATGGAGATGTAACCCTGCTCCCACAGCGGGTGGTAAGGCAAGTCGTGCCGCTGCAGGTAGCGGCCCACGTCGCGGTCGTTCCAGTCGGCGATGGGATGCAGCTTCCAGCGGCCCGCATGGGAAGCTGAGCCTGGCCGCCACTCGACGAAGTCGATGGCGCGGCGGCTGCGCGACTGGCTGCGGCGCAGGCCGGCGAACCAGCCCTGCACGCCCAGCTCGGCCAGCGCGCGCTGCATCGGCTCCACCTTGCGGATGCGGTTGTAGCGGTCGAGTCCCTCAACCCCCTGCTCCCACAGCTTGCCGTAGCGCGCCTCGGCCCAGGCGCGGCCGATCACCGGGCGGTAGACCTTGAGGTTGAGCGCGAGCCGCTCGCTCAGCGTGTCGACGAACTGGTAGGTCTCGGGAAACAGGTAGCCGGTGTCGATCAGGATCACCGGGATGCCCGGCGCCTGTCTCGCCAGCAGGTGCAGCGACACCGCCGCCTGCGCGCCGAAGCTGGACGACAGCGCGTGCGCGCCCGGCACGTGCTCCAGCATCCAGCGCACACGCGTCTCGGCATCGCGCCCGGCCAGCCAGTCGTTGAGCGCGTGCAAGGCCACGGCGTCGTTGCCGTCGGCGGGGAGGACCGGCACGCTCATGCGATCACCTCCAACGCGATCTTCTTCGGCGCGAGCACGCCAGCACGCAGCAGGAAGTCGCCGAAGTGCTCGCCCGGCGTGCGTTCGCCGGCATAGCGGGCGAACAGCAGGTCCAGGGCCTCCAGCAGAGTCGGCTCGTCCACGTTCTCGCGGTAGACCTGATTGAGCCGCTGGCCGCGGAAATCCGCTGCCAGGCGCAGGTCGTAGCGGCCCACCGCGCGACCCACCAGGGCGATCTCGCCGAGGTAGGGGCGCGAGCATCCGTTCGGGCAGCCGGACAGGCGCAGCAGGATCGGTGCGTCGAGCAGGCCGTGGCGGTCCAGCGAGGCTTCCAGCTTCGGCAACAGCAGAGGCAGGTAGCGCTCGCTCTCGGCCATCGCCAGCCCGCAGGTGGGCAGCGCCACGCAGGCAATGGCGTGGCGGCGGATGCCGCTGTGGCGGCGGTAGCCGTCCATGCCGTGCGCGGCCACGATGGCGTCGATGCGCGCGCGCCCGGCGGTGTCCACGTTGGCGATGATCAGGTTCTGGTTGCAGGTCAGCCGGATGTCGCCCGTGTGCACCCGCGCGATCTCGCGCATGCCGCTCAGCCAGCGCGACTCGTCGCCGTCCAGCAGGCGGCCGGATTCCACCTGCAGGGTGAGATGCCAGCGGCCGTCATGGCCTTCGATCCAGCCGTAGCGGTCGCCGTTGTGGTCGAAGCGGAACGGCCGCACAGGCGCAAGCGCGAAACCCGCGCGATTTTCGATCTCCGCCTTGACCGCATCGAGCCCGCGCGTGTCGATGGTGTACTTGAAGCGCGCGTGCTTGCGCTCCTCGCGATCGCCCCAGTCGCGCTGCACGGCGATGATCGCCTCGACCAGCGTCACGAGCTGCTCGGGCGGCACGAAGCCGATCACATCCGCGAGGCGCGGGTAGGTGGTGGGGTCGCCATGGCTGGCACCCATGCCGCCGCCGATCGCCACGTTGAAGCCGGCCAGTTCGCCCTGCTCCAGGATCGCGATCAGGCCCAGGTCCTGGGCGAACACATCGACGTCGTTGAGCGGCGGGATCGCCACGCCGATCTTGAACTTGCGCGGCAGATAGGTGGGGCCGTACAGCGGCTCGTTCTCGGCCGCGGCCGCCTCGCCCACCAGCTTCTCGCCGTCCAGCCAGATCTCGTGGTAAGCGCGCGTCTTCGGCTTCAGGTGCTCGGACAGGCGGGCCGCCCACGCATAGGCGGCGGCATGCGCCTGCGACTGCACCGGGTTGGTATTGCACACCACGTTGCGGTTGACGTCGCCGCAGGCGGCGATGGTGCTGGCCAGCGCGGCGTCGATCGCGGCGATGGTGGGCTTGAGGTTGCGCTTGACGATGCCGTGCCACTGGAAGGTCTGCCGCGTGGTGATGCGCAGGCCGCTGGAGGCGTAGTCGCTGGCGATCGTGTCGAAGGCGAGCCACTGCGCCGGCGTCATCACTCCACCCGGCAGGCGCGCGCGCACCATGAAGGCGTAGGCCGGTTCCAGTTTCTGGCGGCGGCGTTCGTCGCGAAGGTCGCGGTCGTCCTGCTGGTAGCTGCCGTGGAACTTCAGCAGCTTGTTGTCGTCTTCGCTGATCGCACCGGTGACCGGATCGGCCAGGCCTTCGACGATGCCGCCGCGCAGGAAGCGGCTTTCGGCCTTGATGTGTTCGAGATGGGAGGGCATGGGTGTTTTTCTTCTACTCAATACACATCACGGGCGTAGCGCCCTTCCTGCAGCAGCTCGGCCAGCCAGCCGCGCGCGTCCTCGGCGGAGAGCCCGCCGTGAGCGACGGCCACCTCGACCAGCGCCTCGTGCACGTCCTTCGCCATGTGCGCCGCGTCGCCGCAGACGTAGAGATGGGCGCCGTCGCGCAGCCAGGCGTACAGCTCGCGGCCGTGCTCACGCAGCCGGTTCTGCACGTAGGTCTTGGCAGCGGTGTCCCTGGAGAAGGCGAGATCGAGGCGATGCAGCGCGCCGTCCTGCAGCGCCTGCTGCCATTCGGTCTGGTAGAGGAAGTCCTGCGCAAAATGGCGGTTGCCGAAGAACAGCCAGTTGCGCCCCGCGGCAGCCACGGCCTGGCGCTCCTGCACGAACGCGCGGAACGGCGCCACGCCGGTGCCCGGCCCGATCATGATGATGTCGCGGCTGGGGTCGGCCGGCAGGCGGAAGCGCTCGTTCGGCTCCACGAACACCGGCACGCGCTGCTCGTCGCCGGCCGCGGCGAGGAAGGACGAGGCCGCGCCGAGATGCTCGCTGCCATGGGCGTGGTAGCCCACCACGGCCACGGTGAGGTGCACCTCGTCATCGCCCACCGCCTTCGGGCTGGAGGCGATGGAGTACAGCCGCGGGGTGAGCGGGCGCAACGCGGCTACCAGCTGCGCGGCGTCCCAGTTCACCGGATGGCGGCGCAGCAGGTCGATCGGCTGGTGCGTGTCGAGCAGCCGGGCCAGCGCCTCGCGCTGCTCCGGCTCCAGCACGCGCGCCAGTTCGGCATCGCCGCTGGCGGCAGCATGCGCGGCCAGCAGTGGGCGGCTCAGCCGGGTCAGCTCACGTTCGTGGCTCAGCCAGCGCGCCAGCGGCAGGCGGCGCCCCTCGTGCGCCACTTCCTGCTCGCCGTCCAGGCGCAGCAGGCTGAGGTACTCCTGCACCAGCGCGGCTGGATTGCGCGGCCACACGCCCAGCGCATCGCCCGCCTCGTAGCGCAGCCCCGAGCCCTGCAGCGAGAGCTCGAGGTGACGTACCTCGCGTGCACTGTCGCGCGAGACGATGCGCTGATTTTCCAGCACCTCGGCGGCATATGGGTTTTCCCGGCCGTGCAGCGCGCTGTTCACGGCATGCAAGGCTACCGGGCGCAGGTTCGCCGCGGCGGGCGCACCCAGCGTCTCGCGGGCCTTCGCCAGCACGCCATCACTCCAGCTCGCGCCCACCGCCTCGAAGTCCACGTCAGCCTCGCCCAGATCGGCGAAGCGCTGCGCACCCAACTCGGCGAAACGCGCGTCGATCTGGCGGCTCACCGCGCAGAACTGCGGATAGCTGGAGTCGCCCAGGCCCAGCACCGCGAACTTCAGCTGCGGCAGCTTCGGGGCGCGCTTGCCGGCCAGGAACTCGACGAAGCCCAGCGCGTCGTCCGGCGGATCGCCGTCGCCCTGGCTGCTGATCACCAGCACCAGATGGCGCTCCTGGGCCAGCTCGCGCACGGGGTAGGCGCCGGTGCGCAGCAGCCGCACGTTCAAGCCAGCCGCCGTGGCGCGTTCGGCCAGCCGCTCGGCCACCCGGCGCGAATTGCCGGTCTGGCTGCCGTAGAGCACAGTCAGCCGCTCGCCCGTCGCCGCATTCGGCGCCTCGGCCGCGGCAACACCGGCCGGCAGAGCGACACGCGTGGCCTGCGCCGCCAGGGAGGCACTCCACGCAGAGATCCAGTAGAGGTCCGCGGGCGGCAACCCTTCAGTCAGCCGGTGCAGCAGCGCCAGCCGCTCCGCGGCCAGGCCCGGCGTCGGCAGTATCGGTCGTGTGGCAACGCTCACGGTCTTTCCTTTTGGACGTCCATACGTCTTGGATGCCATGCTATGTCTGTGGCTCGCAGGCCTGAAAACACTTGTGGTCATGTACTTATGCGTGCCGCTCATTTCCCGCGCAGCGGCACGCGTGCTGACATGCACTGGCTATCTAATTGCGAGTGCCGATGAGCGCCCTGCCGGAATTCCTCACCTTTGCCATCGTGGGCGCACTCGCGCAGCTGGTGGACGGCGCACTCGGCATGGCCTACGGCGTGACCTCGGCCGGGTTGCTGCTGGGCCTGGGCATGCCGCCGGTGATGGCCAGCGCCAGCGTGCACTATGCAGAGACCTTCACCTGCGGCGCCTCGGGGCTCAGCCACCTCGTGGCGGGCAACGTGCGGCGGCGGCTGTTCCTGGCACTGGCGATCCCAGGCGTGATCGGCGCCCTGCTCGGCGTGTGGCTGGCCGTGCACCTGCCCGCGCAGTGGATGCGGGTCGCGCTGACGCCCTACCTGCTGGGCATGGGCCTGTTCCTGCTGCTGCGTGGCACGAAGCATCCCGGCGAAGGCAGCGAGCCGCCGCGCGGCACGCCGCTGCTGGGCGCGGCCGCCGGCTTCGTGGACGCGGTCGGCGGCGGCGGCTGGAGCGCTCTCACCGCCACCACCCTGCTCGCCCGCGGGTTGCAGCCACGCGTGGTGATCGGCAGCGTGCACCTGGCCAAATGCGTGGTGAGCATCGCCGCCAGCATCGGCTTCCTGTTCGGCATCGGCGCCGGCCACGTGGTGGCGGTGCTGGGCCTGATCGCCGGCGGCATCCTCACCGCGCCGTTCGGCGCATTCTTCATCCGGCGCATCCCGGCGCGCGCCGCCACCGTGCTTGCCGGGTTGGCGGTGCTGGCGCTGGGCGTCAACAATGCCGTGCGCATCCTACGTTGAGGAATTGTCCGTTCGCGGCGGGCGCATTTGCCGCAAGCAACAGCGCAACTCAACCCGAGCTTGGCCGCCTGCTGTCTATTTTGATTCCGATGCTTTCGCTTCGTGCGCAGCCTTCATCATAGAAGCGGCGGCAGCCTTGCCTTGCGGGGTGAGGAACGGCTTGAGCTTGGCCCAGGGGATCTCGATGTCGTCGTCGTTGCAGGCGTGCATCGCGGTAGAAAAGTGGCTCGAAAAGGTCAGCCCTTTGTCGTTGGGTTGCAACAGGTAGCTGACTTCTCCAGTCCGGTACTCGTCGGCACAGTCGTCGCCACTCTCCATCCCGCGCGTCGCCACGGCGACGACGAGATCGCGGAGTTCGCCGGTCAGATCACAAGTGGAATGCGGCGAGCAAAAGTCGGCCACCCTGCCCGAGGCAACGATCCAACTCCACGGGTCGACCGTCTTTCCCCGATCCAGGTTCCAGACCTGATAGCCGGCATCACCGCTGCCACCGTGCGCACCACCGCAATAAGCATCGTATGACTCCCCAACGACAACCCACGGGCCGGCATGCCACGCAATGCGACGATGGTTCTCGAATTCGCCATGCGGATCGCCGGAGACGCAGTCATAGTAGGCCGCTATCTCGTCGCGAAACTGCTGCCGCATTGACGTATTGAAGGCGCCCACATACGGCGCGTCACCATCGAGTTCATCCACACTGACCCCACCGCCAAGCACCGAGAGCTCGCGCGAACCTCCGTTCCATGGCCCGGTCTCGACTGGCAGCGCACCGACGCGCGGCGCGTTGAAGGCGCGGCTGGCCGAATTGGGATCGACGATCAACGAACAGCCAAAGCCGGGATCGCCTGGTGTGGCGACGCGCGTCAGCCTGATCGGCAGCTTGCGTTGACCGGCGGCGTCAGACCATTGCCCCTCCATCGTTTCGCCGTGGACGTCGGCTAGCGTCCATGTTGCCGTGGCATCGGTGCCGCGCGGGTGCTCGGCCCACGTCGCACCGTCCGATCCCGGCGCAGGCGTCAACTGGATCGAGGTCCCGTGTTCAATGTAGTAGTACTGCGCATCCCAGGGGCTGCGCTGCAGGCAGGCCATGACGGCGTACGGGCCGATGCTGCCGCGCCAGACACCGAGGCGCGCCTCGAGGGCGCTCAGGCCGAACGGGAGGTTGCGCGTGTCGAAACCGGCATCGGCGGGACACTGCCATTGCTTGCGATAGTTGGCCTCGACGATCCGGCAAGGCCGCGAGCATTGCATGGTGCCGTCAACGATCGCACAGGTGCGATTGCCGGTCGCGACGTAGCCGACGCCGTGAGCGATCGCCAATGCCGGCTTCGTCACGTCGGCGCCATGCGAAGCGATACCAAGCTGGCCGTAGGCGTTCTGGCCCCAGCAGTGCAGCGCGCCGCGCACCGTGGCGCAGGTAGCGTCGTTTTTTGCCACGACTGCTTCAACGCCGTCGTGGACGACTTCAACCGGATGCGCGACGATGCACGTAGGTTGCGAATCGAAACGGCCGCGCCAGCAGTGCTGCTCGCCTTCGGTAACGCTTGCGCCCTGCAGCCCCGACGCGGTGGTGACCGGGATATCCGGGATGCCGATACCGACCTGTCCGTGGCTGTTGTCGCCCCAGCACCAAAGCGCGCCGTCGACGATGGCGCAAACGTGATTCGCACCCGCCGCAACGGCGCTGACGGCACGCTCGATCACGTGCGTCGGCGCTATCGGATGGATGAAGCCGGACTTGTCGAGCGAGTACGCAGGCACTTTGCCCCAGCACGACAACGCGCCATCGACGACCGCACAGGCGAAATAGTCGCCAACCGTGACTGCGCTGGCATCATGGGCGATGACGGTTTCCGGTGTCGGATGCGCGAGCGGGTAGTCGTTTCCACCGGATTGGACACCCGCGCCAGCGCACTGCACTGCCGTACCGACGATCGCGCAGACGCGATCCTGGCCGGCTGCGGCATCGACGACACCGTGCGCGATCAAGGTCACGGGCTTGAGCGTGCCGCCCTTGCGCGGCGTGAGGTCTCCCCAGCATTGCAGCGCATCGCCGACAATGGCACAGGTGAAGTAGTTGCCGGTGACGACCTTGCGCGCGCCGCGTGCGATGACGCGCACGGGGCGCGGCGATCCCTGGTCATCGGTCTTGCCGTTGCCGATCTGGCCAAAGACGTTGCTGTCGCCAAGGCAGTCAACTGCGCCGCCGGCAGTCAGCGAGCAGCGATGGTAGCTGCCGAAGTCGAACTGGACGATCTCGCTGCCCGCCGCGGCAGGCGCCACCGCCGCGAGCAGGAACGCGATGATGGCAAACGATGAAATCGAAAAAGACACGATGACTCTCCCCTGGGCCCCGCAGAGCCTGCGCGTCGCCAATGACCGATCGCGGGCAAGGCAAGGGCCCTAGCGTGACATCGCGTGGTCCGCAAAACCATCAAGCCAGCGCAGGGGAGACAAAGGAATCGCCCGCATGTCGCTTGAGCCAGGGCAAAAACCCCTGCCCGCAACCCCACTACAATGAGCGCATGAAACGCACCCCCACTCCCCGCAAGACCACCCCGCCCATCGAAGTGCGCGGCTCTGCCCCCCAGCCGCTGGGCATGCCGCCTGCGCAGTTTCTGCGCGACTACTGGCAAAAGCGCCCGCTGCTGATACGCAACGCCTTTCCGGATTTCGTGCCGCCGCTGCAACCCGAGGACCTGGCCGGGCTGGCCTGCGAGGAGGGCGCGCTGTCGCGGCTGATCCGCCACGACGAGGCGCGCGAGCGCTGGCAGGTGAAGACCGGTCCGCTCAGCGAGGCCGACTTCGCTAAGACCGGCGACGCGAACTGGACCCTGCTGGTGCAGGACGTGGACAAGTGGGATGCGGACGTGGCCGCCTTGCTGGAAGCGTTCGCCTTCCTGCCCAGTTGGCGGGTGGACGACATCATGATTTCCTATGCCGAACCCGGCGGTGGCGTGGGCGCGCACGTGGATCAGTACGACGTATTCCTGCTGCAGGGACTGGGCCAGCGGCACTGGGCGATCAGCACCGACCCCGCGGCGCCGAAAGACTTCCGCCCCGACGTGGAGCTGAAGCAGCTGGTGCACTTCGAGCCCACCCACGAATGGCTGCTCGACCCGGGCGACATGCTCTACCTGCCGCCCGGCATGCCGCACGACGGCGTAGCCTTCGGCGGCCGCTGCATGACGATTTCGGTGGGTATGCGCGCGCCCTCGCAGGCGGAACTCACCGGCGACCTCGCCGACTACCTCGCCGAGCGGCTGCACGAAGACCAGCGCTACGCCGATCCCGACCTCGCCCCGGCCAAGACGCCCGGCGAGATCGACGCGGCGGCGCTGGCGCGGCTGCGCCGGGCGCTGCCGTTCGCCGCCGCGCTGGACGAGGACACGCTGCGCGATTGGTTCGGTCGTTTCATCACCCGCTACCGCAACGCGCAGACGCCGGCCCTGCCCGACCGTCCGCTGGGCGAGGCCACCCTGCGCAAGCAGCTCGCAGCAGGCGCGCGCCTGCTGCGCCACCCGTGGTCGCGCATGGCTTGGAGCCGCGGCAAGTCCGGCTGCACCCTGTATGCGAACGGCCAGGCCTGGCCGGCCCCGCTGCCGCTGGCACGGCAGCTGTGCGCGCAGCGCGAGATCACCGTCGACGCTGCGCCTTCCGCGGTGGCCGGCGAGCTGCTGCTGGCCCTGGTCAATGAGGGGCATCTGGTGCTGCGCAAGGCGCGCCGGCGGTGACCCCCCCAGCCGACAATGGTGACGACGCCGGGCGCCGCACGATCGACGGCCGCGAGGCGCTGGCCGCGGCGCGGCTGCAATTGCTGGCCGCCGCGCGCCATCGGCTGGCGCTGCACCTGCCGCTGCTCGACCGCGACGACTACGGCAACGACGCGGAACTGGCCGAACTCAAGCGCGTCGCCACCTCCGGCCGCCGCGCCGAGATCCGAATCCTGCTGCACGACCCGGCGGCCGCACTGCGCGACGGCCACCGGTTGATCGCGCTGTTCCAGCGCCTCTCCAGCGCGATCCAGATCCGCACGCCGGTCGAGGACATGGACCGCCAGTGCGCCGGCGCCTGGCTGCTCAACGATACCGGCGGTTACCTGTGCCTGCCCGACGCAAGCCGGCCGCAGGGCCGCATGGCGCTCGCCGACCGTGCGGAACAGGCACCCTTGCAGCAGCAGTTCGACGAGATCTGGGAGCGCTCCGCCAGCGCCAGCGAGCTGCAGGCGCTGGGTCTGTAGCGCCGCGAAACCCCGCCGCACCCCGGCTGCGACCAAAGTCGGCGCCCCGGCGAGGTGAATTCCGGCTAAGGAGCCCCCATTCCAGGTGGCACCCGGGTTGCCGCGGCGCAGCAGGCCAAGGCTATAATTAACAGGATTTTTCGCCGGCGATCCGCGCTGGCGAAGGATCGTCGCAAGCCTCCCTTCCCCTGCCGGTGGTGACGTGAGTACAAATCTGATCCGCGAGTTCTTCGAATCCTCCCAACTCGCTGGCGGCAACGCCGATTACGTCGAATCCCTGTACGACGCATGGCTGGCCGACCCCGCGTCGGTTTCCGCCGAGTGGAACAAGTATTTCGAGACCTTCAAGGGCCGCGAGGCCGGCGACGTCTCGCACACCGGCGCCATCGCGCGCATCGAGGCGGCGCAGAAACAGCGCCATGTCGCGGCAGCCGCGCCGGTCGGCGACGAGCACGCGCGCAAGCAGGCCGGCGTGCTGCGCCTGCTGACCGCCTACCGCTCGCGCGGCCACCTCGCGGCCAACCTCGACCCGCTGGGCCTGGCGCACAAGATGGAGGCGCCCGACCTCGGCCTCGCCTTCCACGGCCTCAGCGAAGCCGACCTCGACACCGAATTCGACTGCGGCACCTATGCCGGCGGCGGCCAGCGCCTGAAGCTGTGCGAGCTGTGGGCGCGCCTGAAGAAGGTGTACACGCGCAGCATCGGCGCGGAGTTTATGTACATCTCCGACCACGCGCAGCGCAACTGGATCTACACCCGGCTGGAACAGGCCAACGGCAGCGCCGGCCTCGACGCTGCCGGCAAGCAGCGCGTGCTGGACGGCCTCACCGCCGCCGACGGCCTGGAGCGCTACCTCCACACCAAGTACGTGGGCCAGAAGCGCTTCTCGCTGGAAGGCGGCGACAGCCTGATCCCGATGCTGGACGACGTGGTGCGCGCCGCCGGCGACAACGGCATCAAGGAATTGGTGATCGGCATGGCCCACCGCGGCCGCCTCAACGTGCTGGTCAACATCCTCGGCAAGCCGCCGAAGACCTTGTTCGACGAGTTCGAGGGCCGCTTCGAGCACCCGGACGACCCCGCGCACTCCGGCGACGTGAAGTACCACATGGGCTTCTCCGCCGACGTCAAGACGCCCAAGGGCGGCACCCACGTGGCGCTGGCGTTCAACCCCTCGCACCTGGAAATCGTCAACCCGGTGGTGGCGGGTTCCGTGCATGCACGCCAAATGCGTCGCCACGACGCCAGCCACCAGCAGTCGATGGCGGTGCTGATCCACGGCGACGCCGCGCTGGCCGGCCAGGGCGTGAACATGGAGCTGTTCAACATGTCGCAGGCCCGCGGTTTCAAGATCGGCGGCAGCTTGCACATCGTGGTGAACAACCAGGTGGGCTTCACCACCTCCAACCCGCAGGACGCGCGCTCCACGATGTATTGCACCGACCTGGCCAAGATGGTCAACGCGCCGGTGCTGCACGTGAACGGCGACGATCCGGAAGCGGTGATCGAGGCCACCCGCCTCGCCTACGATTTCCGCAAGACCTTCCGCAAGGACGTGGTGATCGACCTGGTGTGCTACCGCCGCCACGGCCACAACGAGGCCGACGAGCCCACCGCCACCCAGCCGGTGATGTACCAGATCATCAAGAAGCTGCCGCCGGCCCGCGAGCTGTACGGCAAGCAGCTGGTGGCCGAGGGCGTGATCGCCGACGGCGACGTGCAGAAGCGTTTCGACGCCTACCGCGACCGCCTGGAAGCGGGCAAGCCGATGACCGAGCTGGACCCGGCGCCCCAGCGCGACATCCACATCGACTGGGCACGCTTCCTCAAGGGCAAGCTGTCCGACAAGACCGACACCACGCTGCCGAAGAAGAAGCTGCTGGCGCTGGCCAGCCAGCTGCTGGAGATCCCCAAGGACATCACCCTGCAGTCGCGCGTGGCGAAGATCTACGACGACCGCCGCAAGATGGCCGCCGGCGAACAGCCGGGCGACTGGGGCTTCGCCGAGAACCTGGCCTACGCCAGCCTGATCGAGGCCGGCCACAACCTGCGCCTGGTCGGCCAGGATTCCGGCCGCGGCACCTTCTTCCACCGCCACGCCGTGCTGCACGACCAGAAGGACGGCCGCACCTACATGCCGCTGGCCACGATCCGCGACGGCGCCGACGTGGAAGTGATCGACTCGCTGCTCAGCGAGGAGGCGGTGATGGCCTTCGAATACGGCCACTCCACCACCGATCCCGACACGCTCAACATCTGGGAAGGCCAGTTCGGCGACTTCGCCAACGGCGCCCAGGTGGTGATCGACCAGTTCATCAGCTCCGGCGAGGCGAAGTGGAACCGCCTGTGCGGCCTGGCGCTGTTCCTGCCGCACGGCTACGAGGGCCAGGGTCCGGAGCACTCCTCCGCACGCCTGGAGCGCTTCCTGCAGCTGTGCGCGTTCGACAACATGCAGGTCTGCGTGCCCACCACGCCGGCGCAGGATTTCCACATGATCCGCCGGCAGATGCTGCGCCCGGTGCGCAAGCCGCTGATCGTGATGACGCCGAAATCGCTGCTGCGCCACAAGCTGGCCGTGTCGACGCTGGACGAACTGGCCGGCGGCAGCTTCCAGCTGGTGATCGGCGAGCACCGCGAACTGGCCGCCAAGAAGGTGAAGCGCGTGGTGCTGTGCGCCGGCAAGGTCTACTACGACCTGCTGGAGGAAGCCGATAAGCGCGGGCTCGCCGACGTGGCGATCGTGCGCGTGGAGCAGCTCTACCCGTTCCCGCGCGCCGAGGTCTCCGCCGAGCTGGAGAAGTACCCGGCGGCCAAGGAAGTGGTGTGGTGCCAGGAGGAGCCGATGAACCAGGGCGCCTGGTTCCAGATCCGCCACCACCTGCAGGCCTGCGTGAGCCCGAAGCACAGCCTCTCGTACGCCGGCCGCGCACGTTCGCCCGCGCCGGCCGCCGGTCACCTCAACACCCACGTTGCCGAGCAGGCCGCGCTGGTCGAACAGGCGCTGGTTGCGCCGATCGGCACCGACCACTCCGCAGAGTAAGCTTCCAAGCATCCCGCGGCCACGGATGGCCGCTTTCGATATCTTGCGCTCCAGGGCGAGCGCACCAACCCCAAGGGCCCGTCATGTCCATCGAAGTCAAAGTCCCCGTCCTGCCCGAGTCGGTCTCCGACGCCACCATCGCCACCTGGCACAAGAAGGCCGGC
>Ga0187815_10000974_pt1 | contig 13631 bp, 9 predicted proteins | sample NC_S_5_FD_132962 | JGI IMG/M metagenome (GOLD analysis project Ga0187815, IMG submission 132962) | Wetland sediment microbial communities from Neuse River Estuary, North Carolina, USA - ASW-S_5 | ecosystem: Environmental > Aquatic > Freshwater > Wetlands > Sediment | place: USA: North Carolina...
GGCTATCCGCTGGTAATCACCATGGCGGAGACATTCAGCGTCGAACGACGCAAGCTCATGCGCTTTCTTGGGGCGAAAGTGGTGCTCACACCGGCTACGCTGCGCGGCATGGGGATGGTGACAAAAGCGACTGAGCTCGCCAAGGCCCATGGCTGGTTCCTCACTCGTCAATTCGAGAATGAGGCCAATCCGGACATGCACTCGCGCACAACGGCGCATGAAATCATTGCCGATTTTGCCGGCGAGCCGCTTGACTACTGGGTCACAGGCTATGGCACGGGCGGGACACTCAAGGGCGTTGCGCGCGTCCTGGCCAAGGAGCGGCCGGAGACGAAGATCGTCGTGTGTGAACCGCGGGACGCGCCGCTACTCGGCAGCGGGATCGCCCAGCAACGCAATCCTGATGGCTCACCCGCCGCGGCGCATCCGGCATTCAAACCACATCCGATGCAGGGATGGACCCCTGATTTCATTCCGAAGCTAACCGCAGATGCGGTAGATCTGAGTGTTATCGATAGGATCATTCCGATCTCCAACGCCGACGCGCTTCGGTGCAGCCGTGACTTAGCGCAAAAGGAAGGGATCTTTGTCGGCATTACAGCGGGAGCCACTTTCGCTGGTGCGCTTCGTGTCGGCGCAGAGGCGCCTAAAGGCGCGACCGTCCTCTGCATGCTACCCGACACGGGTGAGCGGTACTTGAGCACGCCGCTCTTTACTGACATTCCTGCTGATATGACTGACGAGGAAATAGCGATCTCACGTTCAACGCCAGGCGCTCAGATGGGCTGAGCTATCAGGTAAGTTAGAGACCAAGTTCGATTAACATAAATTTTGCGGGGCAGGGCGGCCCTTCATCCTGCTTGTGGGCAAACCGATGAGAGAATAATCGGCATTACCAAATCTCTTGGTCCACGATCGATCGCGTTTTTGACCGATCTAACGGCATCGGCCAACCCATTGCTAGGCTCAATGCTTTTGAAAGTCGTTTCATTTGCCAGTCACCGCGAGCGATCTGCTCTGCTTTAAAGATGCAGTTATCACTGGATGGCATACCGCATCGAGCCCAACGCTCGCAATCACCGCAAACAAACTCGGCAGGCTGTCGCAAGGATCGGAGCGTGCTCGCAAGTTTGTTGACCAAGTCTCGAACGAGTGGTGCAGCGCCCATGTTCGTCTCCTCTTGCGTCGTCCACCAGCTATTCTCTGCTTGCCTAGTCACGATATCGAATCCCTTCGTAAGGGATTAAAAACCGATGTAAATTTATGGCGCGCTTCGGAAGGGCTGACATTGATCTTTATCAATCAGCCTAGGCGGTATTTCCGCTCGCTTCTTTCACGAGGTCGGACGCGATCGTCACTTAGGGGTTTTGTAGCTCGCTCTCATGAAAAATATGAGCCATTGCCGATTTCCCCTGTGTGTTCGGCGACCGCCAGCTATTTGATCACTGCGTAAGCGCTCAGTTAATTCGACGAGGTCCCGCTTGATCGCATAGCAAGTCAAATAAGATGTCGGCATTCATACAAAAATCCGGCGCGAAATTTAGCATCGCTGGTGCGTAATCTAACCAGTCCCGGCAAGCTTTCTTAGATCGGCAAGTTTCACACCGACGGAGCGCCGTTGCATACCGCAGACTTAATTGCGCGAAAACTCCAGCGCCCGGCTCGATGCCCAAACGCGCCATCATTTCATAGATATGTGTCGAGTATTCGGGTACTGGCGCTTTCATTGCTCCGTAAAACACCAGGCGGTGGCTGCTGCGCCAAGACTGAACAGCCAAGACCGGAGCTGCGTAGGTGCCTAGGAGCTACTTCAGCCCGCTCTTGGGGTTGCCCCGCCGAGCTTGGCTGACCATAGGCGGACCGCGCGCTAGCGCATTGATGTAAGTCAATCGTCGACCTCAGATACCAACTCGAAAGCGCGTCATGACAATGATAATGGCCACTGGCATCATTCAACTGATCTTTTTCACGTCAGCATCGATTTTTTGCAATTCCAGCCAAACGAAAACGGTGACCGGCGCCAAGAAACCCAGCTCCTGGATTGTCACCAGGGTGGCGAGTGCGCAACTTTCGGGGTCCCTTTGATCAAAATCAATTTGAAGGCTGGGTAACGGCCTAAAATAGAAACGCCTATAGGCGACGAGTGGCGGCCAAATGATACCTCTGAGGCGCCCACTTGCTTCCGATGTTGGCTACCCTGCTTTGCGACGACGAACGCGGGAGGATTTGATGCTAGTTAGCAATTATCGCTCCACCTCATCCCACGACCTACTAGACTGCCGGATGGCAATGCTGGGCCTTGATCTCGATGTAGTGGAAAGCCGCGACAGTGCAATGTTTGAGGTAATTAGGCAGCGGTGCGCGAGTTGTAACTTTCGCGAACCTTGCGAATTGGACCTCAAGCGTGATCCCAACGACCCCGTATGGGAGACCTATTGCCCGAACACGGCGACGCTCATTGCGTTGCCGGATGCGTGCTGGCTAGGACCCAGATAAGGCGCGAAAGTTCGTCGTTTGAGGTGAAGCGCGCGAGGTTTCGCGATTTACTTAATTTTGCTTGCCGATGGCGGGCATTCGCGTTCGATTACAGTGCCGGTCTTCGCAGGTGGTTCGGAGTTAGACGCGAGGTGAGCAAGAGGATCGGCAATGGCTTACATCTTTCATGAAAACGAGCTGCCATCGACATCGAACCAGGTCGAAAGCGCCGGATGCTGTAGAACGCGGCAATCACGAAATTCCAGTACATTTGATCCAGCTCAATGCCCGCGACTTAAGGTGTGGCTCTGATCTCTAATGACCCCACCGTGGGGGAGGATCCGATGGTCGAAATCATTGAGATTCTGCAACAGGAACATCAAAATATTGAAAGGTTGCTCCGCGTAGTGGAACAGGAGCTAACCGTGTTCGATCAGGGCGAACGTCCTGACTATGAAGTTTTTGCAGCAGTTATAGAATTCTTTAAAAACTATCCTGACGCCTGTCACCATCCGAAGGAGGATATCATTTACAAGAAATTTAAGGCGCGCGATCCTGATAGAGCAGCAACAGTTGCTGATCTCGAAGCTGAGCATCGAGAAGGTGCAGTGCGGTTGCGCCGTGTAGCTCAAGTTATCGATAGCGTTCTGAATGATCAGGAACTTTTACGTGAAAGTGTCCATCGGATTGTCAGCGACTTCGTTGAAAACGAAAGAAAACATATCGCCTTAGAAGATGAAGTGATTTTCCCGGCAATAGTTGACACATTACGAGCGGAAGATTGGGCCGACATCGCGTTGACGTTGGCCGATCGATACGGTCCACCATCGGAAGCAGATTTCGAAGAGCAGTTCAGTACACTTCGCCGAAACATACTCGAACTGGAAGAGAGCGCAGTTGCGCGGCGCTCATAACATCTACATTCCCAGGCTGAGCAGCGCCGAAACGCGTGATGACCTTGCAGCGTGCTCAACCGACCCGGCAGATATTGGTCAAAAGGGCTTGAACGAAAGAAAAGCTATGGAAACGCTGCTGAACGTAAATACTTTCCCAAATGCTGCAGATTTGCCGCGTGGCGTGGCGCTACTGCGAGATCCATTGCTCAATAAGGGTACTGCTTTTTCCGAAAAGGAGCGTGATGCATTCGGCCTCCGCGGCCTACTGCCGGCACACCTGCTCTCGCAGGAGCAACAGGTGGCCCGCATACTTACCAACTTGCGCCGGCTTCCCGATGACCTTGAAAAATATGTCGCGCTCAATGCACTGCACGATCGCAATGAGGCTTTGTTCTTCCGTGTCGTCTGCGACAATATTGATGAAATTCAACCCCTAATTTATACACCGACGGTTGGGCTTGCCTGTCAGAAGTTCGGCGATATTTTTCAACGGCCGCGAGGATTATTTATCAGTTCAGACGATCGGGGGCGCATTGCCAAGCTGATGAGAAATTGGCCACATCCGGCAAAGCTTATCGTCGTCTCCGACGGCGAGCGCATTTTGGGGCTAGGCGACCTCGGCGCGAACGGCATGGGGATCCCCGTCGGCAAACTCTCGCTGTATGTCGCCTGTGCCGGCATTAACCCGAAGCTATGCCTGCCGGTCACACTGGACGTGGGCACAAACAACACGGCGCTGTTGAATGATCCTTATTATGTTGGTTTGCGTCAGCGTCGGCTCCGCGGCGCCGAATACGATGCCTTGGTCGATGAGTTCATTAGCGCGGCGTGCGAAACGTTCCCCGGTGTCCTGATCCAGTTCGAAGACTTCGCCAATCACAATGCCTTTAGACTGTTACGCAAATATCGCGACACCATTTGCACGTTCAATGACGATATTCAGGGTACCGCAGCCGTAGCGCTCGCCGGCATCTTCACTGCACTACGGGTAACCGGCGGTCATCTTGCCAATCAGAAGATTCTTTTTCTAGGCGCCGGAGAAGCTGCCACGGGCATTGCGGACCTCGTCGTTTCCGCGATGGTTGCAGATGGATGCTCCAAAGCTGAGGCGCTGCAGCGCAATTGGCTGATGGACTCTCACGGCTTGGTGGTCAAGAGCCGCACCGATCTCGTCGAGCACAAAATTCCCTACGCGCACGATCACAAGCCGGTCAGCGATTTCCCGTCTGCCATCCGGACGCTCAAACCGACTGCGATCATCGGCGTTGCGGCGGTCGGCGGGAGCTTCAGCGCCGAAGTCTTGCAGGCGATGGCCCAATTAAACGCGCGGCCGATCATCTTTGCGCTCTCGAATCCGACCTCTAAGGCAGAATGCACCGCTGAAGAAGCATATCGCCACACCGCAGGACGGGCTTTATTCGCGTGTGGTAGCCCGTTCGCTCCGGTGCAATTGAATGGGCACACGTTGGTGCCACGCCAGGGTAATAACTCTTATATCTTCCCCGGCGTGGGCCTCGGCGCGATCGCGAGCGGCTCGCGGCTGATTACCGACGAGATGTTTATGAGCGCGGCAAAGACGCTGGCAAATCTCGTAACCCAAGCCGACCTCGATCAGGGAAGTCTCTATCCGGCGCTGCCACGGATTCGGGAGGTCTCGGCCCACATCGCCGCGGCGGTTGCGCAGATCGCATATCAGCACGCTCTCGCCGCGGGACCAGTGCCGAACGACTTATTGGCGCACGTCCAGTCGCACGTATACGATCCTCGTTATTGCGAGTATGTGTAGCCGCCTAGGGGATTAGGATGGCAAACGTGCATACAATTTCACTACTAGTTTGTGAGGGAATAGCCCACAACTGAGCTTTTTCCGACACTTTCGGAAGCGTTGGCGATGTACAAACGCATCCTGGTACCCGTCGATGGCAGCGATACTTCGAACTTGGCGCTGAAAGAAGCCATCGCGCTGGCAAAAGATCAACATTCGACGCTTCGGCTTTTCCACGTCGTTGATTTAACTACCGCCTATTCGGCCGTAAATGCGCCTCATGTAGTTGAACACCAGAACGCATTGCAGGCAGAGGGGCAACAGGTGATTGCTGGCGCTTCAGAGCCGGTGCTTGCGGCGGCAATTCAATTCGATTCGAAATGCGTCGCAGCTTTTGACAAGCGCATTTACGACCTCATCGATGAGGAGGCAAACCAGTGGCCGGCCGATCTAATCGTTATCGGCACCCACGGCCGCAGGGGAATTCGGCGGCTATTCTTGGGGAGCGTAGCGGAGGGTCTCGCTCGGATTTCGAGCAACCCGCTACTGCTTATTCGTGGGGCATAAAATCACGTGGGAGGGGAAGAGGAATGCCAACCAAGCCTGACGACATGACCCGCGCGGTGGATCTCACCCGGGAAAGGGGAACCGGCCCGACGCGGACGCGCCGGCCGATTTACGTCGACTTGCTGCCACCCTGCAACAACGCCTGTCCCGCGGGGGAGAATATTCAAGCATGGCTGGCGCTCGCGCAGGCGGGCAAGTTTCGCGAATCCTGGGAGACATTAATTCGCGACAACCCCCTGCCGGCCGTGCACGGCCGCGTCTGTTATCACCCGTGTGAAACGAACTGCAATCGCCGAGATATTGACAGCGCCGTTAGCATCCACGCCGTTGAACGCTTCCTGGGCGATCTTGCCACTGAGCAGCGCTGGCCGCTGCCGATTGATGCAGCGCCAACTGGCAAGCAGGTGCTTGTCGTCGGTGCGGGCCCGAGCGGGCTTTCAGCGGCCTACCATCTGGCTAGATTGGGCCACACCGTGGAGATCCACGAGGCCGGACCGGTCCCCGGCGGCATGTTGCATTTCGGAATTCCCGCTTATCGACTGCCGCGCGATGCGCTGCTGCAGGAGATTGCGAAAATCCAAAATTTAGGTGTGAAGCTCGTCCTCAACCACAAGGTCGAGGACGTGCTAGCGGAAAAGCACAACGGGGGCTTCGACGCCGTATTCATTGCCATTGGGGCCCACGTGTCGAAACATGTCGAAATTCCGGCGCGCGACGCCGTTAGGGTGCTCGACGCGGTGGCGTTACTGCGTGACGTCAGCACCGGCGCACCGCCGCGGCTTGGCCGTCGCATCGTGATCTATGGCGGCGGCAACACAGCTATGGATGCGGCGCGCACGGTGCGGCGGCTCGGTGCCGAGGAGGCGCTTATCGTCTACCGACGCGATCGCGCCCACATGCCGGCGCACGAGTTCGAGGCCGACGAGGCGGTCAGCGAAGGCGTCAAGATCAAATGGTTGACGACTATCAAGGCCATCGAAGGCAGCGAGCTGACTGTCGAAGTGATGCGCGTTGACGATAAGGGGCGGGCGCAGCCCACGGGGCAGTTTGAGACGTTGCAAGCGGATGCCGTCGTGTTAGCGCTCGGACAGGAGGCCGACAGCGGCTTTCTACGCAGGATTCCGGAAATCCAGTTCCAGGCCGATGGTACCGTAATCGTCGCGCCGAACATGATGACCGGCTATCCGGGCATATTTGCCGGCGGCGACATGGTGCCGAGCGAGCGCACGGTCACGGTCGCGGTGGGCCATGGCAAGAAAGCGGCGCGCCATATCGATGCCTGGTTGTGCGGCACCACCTTCGAGACGCCCACCAAGCATCCTATTGTCGACTTCGCGATGCTCAATCTGCCGATCTACACCGATGCCGCGCCATCGACCCAGCGCGAACTGCCGCTTGCCGAACGCGCCGGCGGGTTCGACTAAGTTGTCTCCGGATTGATCGAGCGGGAAGCGGTTCACGAAGCCAAGCGCTGCCTGTCATGCGGCAATTGCTTCGAATGTGACAATTGCTTTGCCGCCTGTCCCGAGAATGCGATCATTAAGCTCGGCCCGGGACAATTTTACAAATACGACTACACCAAGTGCACAGGCTGTGCCGTTTGCTTCGAGCAGTGCCCTTGTCATGCCATCGAGATGATACCCGAGCCCGCCTGATCTGCCGGCGAGGCGGGCGAAAACAAAAGGACGAGATGCGATGGGAAGCAGGACCACTATGGATGGCAACACTGCAGTCGCGCACGTCGCTTACCGGGTGAACGAGGTCTGTGCGATTTTTCCGATCACGCCATCGTCGACCATGGCCGAGCTCGCCGATCAATGGGCCGCCGAGGGCGCCACAAATATCTGGGGCAACGTTCCTGTCGTGCAGGAGATGCAGAGTGAAGGTGGTGCGGCTGGAGCCGTGCATGGTGCGCTGCAGTCGGGGGCGTTGACCACGACGTTCACCGCTTCGCAGGGTCTGATGTTGATGTTGCCCAACATGTTCAAGATTGCCGGCGAACTCACCTCTACTGTGTTCCACGTCGCCGCCCGTTCACTTGCTACCTCGGCGCTGTCAATCTTCGGCGATCATTCCGATGTGATGACGGCGCGCACCACCGGGTTTGCACTATTGTCCTCGGCCTCGGTGCAGGAGGCCCACGACGCCGCACTGATCGCGCAAGCCGCGACGCTCGAAGCGCGGGTGCCGTTCTTGCATTTCTTCGACGGCTTTCGCACGTCGCACGAATTGAATACATTGACTTTGCTGAGCGACAGCGAGATCCGCGCCATGATCCGCGACGATCTGGTGCGAGGTCATCGAGCACGCGCGCTTAGTCCCGAAACCCCGTTCATCCGCGGCACGGCGCACAATCCCGATACCTTTTTTCAGGCGCGCGAAGCGGCCAACCCATATTTCGTCGCGGTTCCAGGCATCGTCGAAGCCGCAATGAACCGTTTCGCTACTTTGACTGGCCGCAGTTATCGTTTGTTCGAATACGAGGGTGCGCCAGATGCCGAGCGGGTCATCGTCGTGATGGGCTCGGGCTGCGAGACCGCACGCGAAACTGTCAAGGCGTTGCGTGCTGGCGGCGACCGCATCGGAGTGGTGCAGGTTCGGTTGTACCGGCCATTTTCGGCACAGCACTTGCTGGCGGCATTGCCTGCCTCAGTGCGCGCGATCGCCGTGCTTGAGCAGGCCAAGGAGCCAGGCGCTCCTGGCGAGCCGCTCTACCTCGACGTGGTGACAACCTTGGCGCAGCACGTTGCCCGCGGTGCGCGTGAGGGTATGCCGCATGTGATCGGCGGCCGCTACGGCATTTCGTCGAAGGATTTTACGCCCGCTATGGTGAAAGCCGTATTCGACGAAATGAGCCGGCCCGACCCGAAGACAAGCTTCACGCTTGGCATCAACGATGACGTGTCCCGCACCAGCCTCGACATTGATCCAACCTTCTCGATCGAACACCCAGCGACGACGCGGGCCGTGTTCTACGGCCTTGGTGCCGACGGTACGGTCGGCGCCAACAAGAACAGCGTCAAGATCATCGCCGAGGATGCCGGACTCTATGCGCAGGGCTATTTTGTCTACGATTCGCACAAATCCGGCGCGCAAACAGTCTCACATCTGCGCTTCGGCCCGAATCCGATCCGCTCGCCCTATCTCATCGCCTCGGCGGGATTCGTTGCCTGCCATCAGTTCGGATTCCTAGCCCGGCAGGATGTTTTGCGGCTTGCTGCCCCAGGCGCGGTGTTCTTGTTGAACAGCCCGTTCGGCGCCGATCGTGTCTGGGCCCGACTGCCGCGCCCCGTGCAGCAGCAAATCATCGATAAGCGGTTGCGCTTTTTCGTCATCGACGCGTCCAAGGTCGCCCGCGATGTAGGTCTCGGCGCCCGTATCAATACCGTGCTGCAAACCTGTTTCTTCGCCATTTCCGGCGTGCTGCCACGCGACGCCGCAATCCACCATATCAAGGAGGCGATTCGCAAAACCTACGCGCGGAAGGGTGAAGCCGTGATCCGCAAGAATTTTAAGGCCGTCGATGGCACCCTCGCAAGGTTGCAGGAGGTTCAGGTCCCCGCCGCCGCGACGAGCAACATTGAGCGCGACAAGATTGTGCCTGATGACGCCCCCGATTTTGTGCGACGCGTCACCGCCAAAATGCTGGTTGGGATTGGCGATGAAATTCCGGTCAGTCTGGTTCCGGCGGACGGCACGTTCCCATCCGGAACCAGCGCCTTTGAGAAGCGAAATATTTCGGACTCTGTGCCAGTCTGGGAGCCGGACCTCTGCATTCAATGCGGCCAATGCAGCTTTGTTTGTCCGCACAGTGTCATTCGCGCCCGCTATTATCACGAGGATAAGCTCGTTGGGGCGCCGGGGTCATTCAAATCGGCGTCTGTCAATGCCCGCGGCTATCCAGAGGCGCGCTTCACGCTGCAGTTTTATGTCGAGGACTGCACCGGCTGCGCGCTGTGCGTCGAAGCCTGCCCAGCGGTGAGCCCGCGCCAGGCCGGCATGAAGGCCATCAACATGGCCGACAAATTGCCGCTGATCGACGCCGAGCGGCTCAACATTGCCTTCTTCGAGAAGCTGCCTGTAAACGACCGCGCCCGCGTTGACTTCGCCAATGTGCGCGGCGTGCAGTTTTTGCAGCCGCTGTTCGAGTTCTCGGGAGCTTGCGCCGGCTGCGGCGAGACACCGTATCTGAAGCTTCTCTCCCAGCTGTTCGGTGATCGCTTGCAGATCGCCAACGCAACCGGCTGCTCATCGATCTACGGCGGCAATCTCCCGGTGACACCGTGGACCAAGAACCACGAAGGCCATGGACCAGCGTGGTCGAACTCGCTGTTCGAAGACAATGCGGAGTTCGGCCTCGGTTTTCGTCTAGCAGCCGACAAGCATTTGGAGCTAGCGCGTAAATTGCTGCGGCAGCTCGCCGCCGATGTCGGTCAGGACCTCGCCAACGCTGTTCTAAGCGCACCGCAGATTCGCGAGTCGGAGATTCGGACACAACGCGTGCGCGTGGCCGAGCTGAAGACCAAGCTCCTAAAAATGGGCACTGAGGCGGCGCGCGACCTGCTCTCCGTGGCCGACCATTTGATCCGCCGCAGCATCTGGACCGTGGGTGGCGACGGCTGGGCCTACGACATCGGCTATGGCGGCCTCGACCATGTGCTGGCTTCCGGCCGTAACGTCAACGTGCTTGTGCTCGACACCGAAGTCTATTCCAACACCGGCGGACAAGCCTCCAAGGCTACGCCGTTGGGCGCGGTCGCGAAGTTCTGCGCTGCCGGTAAGCGTGTCGCGCGCAAAGATCTGGCGCTGCAGGCCATTGCCTACGGCAATGTCTATGTCGCGCAGGTAGCAATGGGAGCCAACCCGCAACAGACGTTGCAGGCGTTTCGCGAGGCCGAAGCCTATGACGGGCCGTCACTTATTCTCGCCTACAGCCATTGCATCGCCCACGGCATAGACATGCGCTTCGGCATGAAGCAGCAAGATCTCGCTGTGGCAAGCGGGTACTGGCCGCTCATCCGCTACAATCCAGCGATGCGCAAGGTCGGTGAAAATCCATTCCGCCTGGATTCGCCGCGTCCGACCATTCCATTCAAAGACTATGCGTATAATGAGATCCGTTACACCACGCTGAAATCATCGAAGCCGGAAGAAGCCGAGGCGCTGCTCGCCATGGCGCAGGCCGTGGTCACCGAAAAATACCGTCAGTACGAGGATCTGGCGGCGCGCGACGGTAGCAGGTTTCATCCGAACGCCGACGATATCGCCGTGGGAGCGGCATGACCCGCGTCCGCCGGAAGGGAACGGGCAAGGTTATTGAACGGAACAATCCGATGGATTTGGCAACACGGTACATGGGCCTGCAACTGAAAAATCCGCTGGTCGCGTCGGCGTCGCCGCACAATGGCGATCTCGATCACATCCGTCGTCTTGAAGAGTCCGGAGTCGCTGCGATTGTGCTGCCCTCGTTGTTCGAAGAGGAGATCGAGGCAGAGATGCGGCGCCACGAATCTCTCACCGCGATGGGCGTTGACAGTTCGCCGGAAGCCCAGAGCTATTTTCCCGACTCCCACGAGCCCGAACCACAGGAATATCTGGATCTGATTAAGCGCGCAGTCGCCGCCGTCGACATTCCTATCATCGGCAGCCTCAATGGCACTACCGACGAGGGCTGGATCAGCTATGCGAAGCTGATCGAGGAAGCCGGAGCGTCCGGCCTTGAGCTCAACGTCTATTTCATCCCGACCGACCTGTCCTTAACCGGCCGCGACGTCGAGCAGCGCTATCTCGACATCCTACGTCAAGTCCGGCAGGCGGTGGACATTCCGATTGCCATCAAGATTGGCCCGTATTTCAGCTCGATTGGACAGATCGCAATGGAGTTTGTTGCTGCAGGCGCCGACGCATTGGTGCTGTTCAACCGCTTCTATCAACCCGACATCGATCTCGCGGAGCTACGGCTGCACAACGATTTGCAATTGAGCAAAGCCAGCGAGATTCGCCTGCCACTGCTGTGGATTGCAGTTCTAGCGGGTCGGATTGATGCTTCGCTCGCGGCCAGCACTGGGGTGGAGGATGCAGAGCAGGTTATAAAATACTTGTTGGCAGGCGCCGATGTAGTCATGACCACCTCGGCGTTGTTGCGGAATGGTCCGCAATATGTCGAGACGCTCTTGTCCGGCACAAAGTCCTGGCTGAAGGCGCGCGACATAGATTCACTCGATCAAATCCGCGGTCTGCTCAGCCAACGCCGGTTCCGCAACCCGGATTCCTTCGGGCGGGCGAACTATATGAGGATTTTGCAAGGTTACGAAACACTTGCAAAGGAGAACAGACGTTGACGGACGCGGGGAAGGGGTGGTGGCTAACACCCCGTTAGACTTCCGCCGCAGACCTCGCAATCGAATCAAGGCAAGCATCTCCGCCGCGTAATCAAAAAAGGAAAATGCAAATGCGAGTGGGATTATTCATTCCTTGCTACATTGATGCGTTTTTCCCGGAAGTCGGCATTGCGACGTTGCAGCTTTTGGAGCGGCTTGCCATCGATGTGGTCTACCCGCTCGACCAGACCTGCTGCGGCCAGCCGATGGCCAACAGTGGCTGTCAGAAGGATGCGGCTGGCACCGAGGCGCTGTTCGTGAAGAACTTCCAGGAGTTCGACATCATCGTCACGCCGTCGGGCAGCTGTGCCCATCACGTGCGGGAGCATCTCGACGCGATCCCGCAAACGCCGGAAGTGGCCAAGGTGCGCCGCAGCACCTACGAACTGGTTGAGTTTTTGCATGACGTAGTCAAAGTCGACGCCTTTCCCTGGGCGAAATTCCCGCACAAGGTCGGGCTGCACAACGCCTGCACGACGCTACGCAAACTGCGCACCGCTAGAGCGTCCGAGGTCGACGAGCCGCCCTTCTCGAAGCCGCTCGATCTGTTGCGCAAAGTGCGTGGTATCGAGTTTGTGATGCCGAGTCGGCCCGACGAGTGCTGCGGTTTCGGCGGCACGTTTTCGGTGTTCGAGGAGCCGGTCTCGGCGAAGATGGGCTATGACAAGGTTGAGGATCATCACCGTGCCGGCGCGGAGTACATCGTATCGGCTGACATGTCCTGCCTAATGCACCAAAAGGGCTGCGCCGAACGCCTCGGCCTCGACATCCGCTTCATCCACATCGCCGAAATTCTCAATGGGAGTCGCGCATGAGGCCGGTTGATCACGCCGAGGCGTCGTCGCACTTCATCCAAGCAACCGCCCACCTGGAATTTCATGATCGGCGGCTTTGGGATTTGCGTCTCAAGCGCGACCGCGAGGCCCACGGCATTGCCGAATGGGAGGATCTGCGCAATCTCGCATCGGCGATCAAGGAGCACACGCTATCGCACCTTGCCGATTATCTTGAACAATTCGAAGCGAAGGCCTCAAAGAACGGCGCTCATGTACATTGGGCGCGCGACGCCAGCGAGCACAACCAGGTCGTCCATGACATCCTTGCTGCGCATAGCGCCAAAACGCTGGTTAAGAGCAAATCGATGCTGACCGACGAATGTGACATGCGGCCGTTTCTGGAGGCGCGGGGGATCGAGGTAATCGAGACCGATCTTGGGGAACGCATCCAGCAGCTCGATGACGAGCCACCGAGCCATATTGTAGTCCCCGCAGTGCATAAGCTGCGCGGCGACGTTTCGGCGGTATTTGCCAGGACGATAGGGTCGGAGCCAGGCAACAACGATGTGCATTACCTGGCCGAGGCCATGCGGCAAAACACGCGGCCATATTTCCTCAGCGCCGACGCCGGGATGACTGGCGCGAATTTCGCTGTCGCCGAGAACGGCAGCTTCGTCGTCTGCACGAACGAAGGCAATGCCGACCTTTCGGCCAATGTCCCTAAGCTGCACATCGCTTGCATCGGTATCGAGAAGATCATTCCGAAGATTGA
>Ga0187815_10000975_pt1 | contig 13620 bp, 8 predicted proteins | sample NC_S_5_FD_132962 | JGI IMG/M metagenome (GOLD analysis project Ga0187815, IMG submission 132962) | Wetland sediment microbial communities from Neuse River Estuary, North Carolina, USA - ASW-S_5 | ecosystem: Environmental > Aquatic > Freshwater > Wetlands > Sediment | place: USA: North Carolina...
ATTTGAAATAGCTGACACATCTGTAGTCGCATAAGGAGCCATAGCCATGCCGTTCAACGACATTCTCTACGACAAGCGCGCCGCCGTCGCGACCATCACGCTCAATCGCCCGCAGGTGATGAACGCGTGCACGATCAAAACTTACGAGGAGATGCTTGCCGCGTTGCGCGACGCCGAGACGGACGACAGCGTCCGGGTCGTGGTGCTCACGGGGGCGGGGCGCGGCTTTTGCGCGGGTGACGACGTTAGGGAAATTTTCCTCAACCCCGAGTTCCGCGACGCCAAACCGGACAAGCGCACTGAAGTCAACGAATGGAGCGAGCATCGTCCCGTTGCGCTCGACCTGCTCGTCACCTATCCGAAGCCGACCATCGCGTCGGTCAATGGCGCCGCCGTCGGCTACGGATGCGACATCGCGCTGATGTGCGACATGCGCGTCTGTTCCGACCAGGCGCGCTTCGGCGAGGTCTTCATTCGGCGCGGATTGATTCCCGAGGCGGGCGGATTGCTCGTGTTGCCCCGCCTGGTCGGACTTGCGCGCGCGTACGAACTGATCTTGAGCGGCGACATCATCGACGCCGCCGAAGCCGAGCGAATCGGGATGGTGAACAAGGTCGTGCCGCACGCGCAGCTCGGCGAAGCGACTGCGGCGTTCGCGCAAAAGATCGCGGCGCAGGCCCCGCTGGCGCAACGCCTGGCGAAGGAGACCCTGCGGGTCGGGCTCAATCTTAATCTGCCATACTTTTTCGACTACCAGCGCCACGGCCAGCACCTGATGCTGACGTCGAAGGATCATCTCGAGGGTGCGAGGTCGTTCGTCGAAAAACGCGCGGCCAACTTCAAGGGCGAGTAGCGCGCGCCAGAAAAGCAGATTCGGCGCGGGCGGCGCGCTACCTGAGCGATCGCCCTAACATCGCAACAACGGCAGCATAGGCGAGCGGCAATCGCTCGTCTGAGCCTATGTTTCGTCGGTGCAAGGCATATCGACCTTAACAAACTCAATTTCGACGCGTAAAATCCTTACAAACACTTGACAGCTTTTCGTTTTGTGCCTATCTTCATCGTCACTCGACGAGGATAACCTTATGAAATTCGGCGGAGACTCCCCCGATCTTGATGCCATTGATTTGCAGATTATCGGCATCCTGCAGGAACATGGGCGCATTCCGTTCGTCAAGCTCGGAGAGCAAGTCGGGCTTTCGGCGCCGTCGGTCAACGAACGGGTCAAGAAACTCGAGGACAGCGGTGTCATCACCGGCTATCATGCCGCCGTCGATGCGACCCGGCTCGGCAAGGACGTGACCGCCTTTATCGGCGTGTCGATTTCGCACCCCAAAACAATCGCGCTGTTCAAGGAAACCGTTGCGCTGCTCGACGACGTGCTCGAGTGCCACCACGTCACCGGTCAGCACACGCTCCTGCTGAAAATCAAAACCGACAACACATCGTCGCTCGAGCACCTCATCAGTACGATCCGCTCGATCGAGGGAGTGGCGCGGACGGAGACGATGGTGGTGCTGTCGACCCATACTGAGCGCGGTTTGATTTCGGTTCATCCCGAAGGCGACTCGCACGAGCCTGCCAACGGCAGGCGCCATCGCCACGGCGCCGCGAAGCCTGCGCCCGCGGAACCGAGAAGGGTGTCATGATGCACAACTACCGAAGCATTCCCCAAGCACAGGGGCTTTACGATCCCGCCCATGAGCGCGACGCGTGCGGCGTCGGCTTCGTCGTCAATATCAAGGGAGAGCGCTCGCATGACATCGTGGTTAAAGCGCTGCAGGTGCTCGATAATCTGACCCATCGCGGCGCCTGCGGATGCGATCCGCGCACCGGAGACGGCGCTGGAATCCTGCTGCAGATTCCGCACGAGTTTTTCGCCGGCGAAGCGGCCAGGCTCGGCTTCGAACTGCCGGCGCCCGGCGAATACGGCGTGGGCCAGGTTTTCCTGCCGCTCGACACGGTCAAGCGCCGGGAGTGCGAGGACGCGTTCGCGAGAATCGTCAACGAGGAAGGGCAGCATCTGCTCGGATGGCGCGACGTGCCGGTGGTCGAATCCGCGTGCGGCGATATCGCGCGGCGCGGGATGCCGGCAATCCGCCAGGTCTTCATCGCGCGCAGCCCCGACCTGGCCGACGCTGAAGCGCTCGAGCGCAAGCTGTATGTGATTCGCAAGCGCGCCGCGTCCGCGGCCGGAAAACTCGGGCTTTTCGATCCCGAACTGTTTTATTTCTGCAGCCTGTCGGCGCTGACGGTGGTTTACAAGGGTCAACTGATCTCTACGCAAATCCCGCAGTTCTTCCCCGATTTGGTCAACGGCGCGGTCAAAACCGCGCTTGCGATGATCCATCAGCGTTTCTCGACCAACACCTTTCCAAGCTGGGACCGGGCCCATCCCTACCGCTTCATGGCGCACAACGGCGAGATCAACACGCTGCGCGGCAATATCAACTGGATGCACGCGCGCGAGAAGCTTTTCTCTTCGCCGCTGTTCGGCGACGACATCAAGAAGCTGTTGCCGATCGTCGAGCCCAACGGCAGCGACTCCGCAATGTTCGACAATTGTCTCGAGCTGCTCGTTCGTACCGGACGTTCGATCCCGCACGCCGTGATGATGATGATTCCCGAAGCGTGGCAGAACGACCCGCAGATGAGCGACGCCAAGCGCGCTTTCTACCACTTTCATTCATGCATGATGGAGCCGTGGGACGGCCCCGCATCGATCGCCTTCACTGACGGAATCAGAATCGGCGCGGTGCTGGATCGTAACGGCCTTCGCCCATCGCGCTACACGGTGACCAGGGACGGATTGGTCGTGATGGCGTCCGAAACCGGTGTCCTCGACATCGCGCCGGAGAACGTCGCGCTCAAGGGGCGGCTGCAGCCGGGCCGGATGTTTCTCGTCGATACCTCGCTCGGCCGAATCGTGCAGGACGAAGAAATCAAGAATTCGATGGCCGCGCGCCGGCCGTACCGCAGCTGGCTCGACGCCGGTCTCGTCGCGCTCGACTCGCTCCCCCAGGCGGGCGACGCGCCTGCGGTTGACTGCTTCGCGGACAACGAGCTGCTCAAGCTGCAGCAATCGTTCGGCTACACGATCGAGGATCTCAAAATGATCCTTGCGCCGATGGCGACCAACGGCCAGGAGCCGGTCGGCTCGATGGGCACCGACACGCCGCTCGCCGTGCTGTCGAACAAACCCCAGCTGCTTTACAACTATTTCAAGCAGTTGTTCGCGCAGGTGACGAATCCGCCGATCGATCCGATTCGCGAGGAGCTGGTGACCTCGACCGAGACGACCATCGGCGCCGAGGATAATCTGTTCGAAGAATCCCCGCTTCATTGCCGCCAGCTTCGACTCAAGCAGCCGATTCTCACCAACCAGGAACTTCAAAGGATCAAGCATCTGAACGTCGACGGCTTGCGCACCGTCACGCTTCCCACGCTCTACCGCGTTGATGAAGGCGAAGCCGGGCTTCGCGCCGCGCTCGACGCGCTTTGCCGCGCCTCCTCCGACGCGATCGAATCCGGCCATACCATAATCGTGCTTTCCGATCGCGGCGTGAACGCCGACTACGCCGCCATTCCCGCGCTGCTCGCGACCGGCGCCGTGCATCATCACCTGATTCGCGAAGGCACGCGCACCCGGGTCGGCCTCGTCGTCGAGTCGGGAGAACCGCGCGAGGCGATGCATTTCTGCCTGCTGGTCGGCTACGGCGCGGGCGCGGTCAACCCGTACCTCGCCTACGCGACGCTGGCCGGGATGATTCGCGACGGCCAGCTCCAGGGCGTCGACGAAGACACCGCCGTCCACAACTTCATCAAGGCCGTCTCCAAGAGTATCACCAAAGTCGCGTCCAAGATGGGCATCTCGACGACCCAGAGTTATCGCGGCGCGCAGATCTTCGAGGCGATCGGATTGGCCCCGGGCGTGATCGACCGCTACTTCACCTGGACGCCGTCGCGCGTGGCAGGCGTCGGCCTCGACGTCATTGCGCGCGAGACCGCTGCGCGTCACACGTTTGCGTTCAAGGTCGCGGCCAATCTCGACGGCGCTCTCGATATCGGCGGCCAGTACCAGTGGCGCCGCGCCGGCGAGTTCCACATGTACAACCCCAACACCATCGCCCGCCTCCAGCATTCCGTGCGCAGCGGAAATTACCGGCTGTTCAAGGATTACACCCGCGCGATCGACGACCACAGCCGCTCGCTGACTACGCTTCGCTCGATGCTCAAGTTCAAGTCTGATCGGCCCCCCGTGCCGCTCGAGGAAGTCGAGCCAGCCGCCGAGATCGTCAAACGCTTCAAGACCGGCGCGATGTCCTTCGGCTCGATCAGCAAGGAGGCGCACGAAACCCTCGCCATCGCCATGAACCGGATCGGCGGCAAGAGCAACACCGGCGAGGGCGGCGAGGATCCGGCGCGCTTCGTGCCCGATGCCAACGGCGACTGGCGCCGCAGCGCGATCAAACAGGTCGCGTCCGCGCGCTTCGGCGTCACCAGCCATTACTTGGTCAATGCCGACGAACTCCAGATCAAGATGGCTCAGGGCGCCAAGCCCGGCGAGGGCGGCCAGCTTCCCGGTCACAAGGTCGATGCGATCATCGCCAAGATTCGCTACTCGACGCCCGGCGTGGGACTGATCTCTCCGCCCCCGCATCACGACATCTATTCGATCGAAGATCTCGCGCAGCTCATCCACGATCTCAAAAATTCCAACAACCGCGCGCGCATCAGCGTCAAACTGGTCGCCGAGGTCGGCGTCGGCACCATCGCCGCCGGCGTCGCAAAGGCCAAGGCCGACGTCGTGCTGATTAGCGGCTACGACGGCGGCACCGGCGCCTCTCCCCTGCAATCGATCAAGCACGCGGGCATTCCGTGGGAGCTCGGACTCGCCGAGACCCAGCAAACCCTGGTGATGAACGGTCTGCGCGGACGCATTGCTGTCGAGACCGACGGCCAGCTCAAGACCGGCCGCGATGTCGCCGTCGCCGCTCTCCTGGGTGCCGAAGAATTCGGCTTCGCCAGCGCCGCGCTGGTCGCCTCGGGATGCATCATGATGCGCGTCTGCCATCTCAACACCTGCCCGGTCGGCATCGCGACGCAGGATCCGGTGCTCCGCGCGAAGTTCGCCGGCAAGCCCGAGCACGTCGTGAACTTCATGATGTTCATCGCCGACGAGCTGCGCGAATACATGGCGCAGTTGGGCTTCCGCACCGTTGCCGAAATGGTCGGCCACGTCGAATGCCTGGACGCCGACGAGGCGATCGCGCATTGGAAGGCGCGCAACGTCGATCTGGCCAATATTCTTCGTCGACCCGACCTCGGGCCGGGCGAACCGCTGCATTGTGTCGAGCTGCAGGATCACGGTCTCGGCGCCGCACTCGACAACCAGATCATCGAGCTCGCAAAAGACGCGCTCGAGGATCGGAAGCCCGTGGAAATCCATCTTCCCATCCGCAACGTGAACCGCACCGTCGGCACGATGCTCTCGGCGGAAGTGTCGCGGCGTTTCGGCGCGGAGGGATTGCCGCCCTACACGGTTCAGATTCATCTCAAAGGCTCGGCCGGCCAGAGTTTCGGCGCCTGGCTCGCGCCGGGACTCGCGCTCCATCTCGAAGGCGACGCCAACGACTACTGCGGCAAGGGTCTGTCGGGCGGAGTGATGTCGGTGCGTCCGCCAAAGACTGCCGCCTTCAAAGCCGAGGACAACATCATTGTAGGCAACGTTGCGCTCTACGGCGCCACCGGCGGCGAAGCATTCTTCCGCGGCGTGGCCGGCGAGCGATTCGCGGTGCGCAACAGCGGCGCGCATGCGGTCGTCGAGGGAGTCGGCGACCATGGATGCGAGTATATGACGCGCGGTCTGGTCGTGGTCCTGGGCAAGACCGGCCGCAACTTCGCCGCCGGGATGAGCGGCGGTGTGGCCTACGTGCTTGACGAAGACGGCTCGTTTGCGCCGCGCTGCAACACCGGGATGGTCGAGATGGGTCCGGTCGGCAATCGCGACGAACTCAAGCAGTTGCATGCGCTGATCGTGCGGCACTTGCAGTACACCGAGACCGCGGTCGCGCGGCGCGTCCTCGACAACTGGGAGGACTATGCGGCGAAGTTTGTAAAGGTATTGCCGACTGAGTATCGGATGGTGCTCGAACGGCAGCATCTCAACCTGGATTCCGATCTCACGCGGCTGGCCGCAGTTTAACCGGCGCCGGCGCAACTGAGTAATCGACTGACTAGTCAGAATTGACCTGACTCGGGAGATGACGGCTTCGATGGGTAAGATCACGGGCTTCATGGAGATCAAGCGCGAGACTCCTTCGCGGCGTCCGGTTCGGGAACGGCTGAAGGATTGGCGCGAATTCGATCTCAAGATGCCCGAAGACAAACTGCGCGCCCAGGGCGCCCGCTGCATGGACTGCGGGATTCCCTTCTGCCACAAGGGTTGCCCGCTCGGCAACCTCATCCCCGACTGGAACGATTTTGTTTACCGCGGCAGATGGCGCGAGGCCGTCGACCGCCTGCACGCGACCAACAACTTTCCCGAGTTCACCGGCAGAGTTTGCCCCGCACCCTGCGAAGAAGCTTGCGTGCTGAACATCAACAACGATCCGGTCACGATCAAGCTGATCGAGAAGAACATTGTCGATCACGCCTGGGTGGAAAAATGGATCGTGCCGCAGCCGCCCGCGCGCAAGTCGGGCAAGCGCGTTGCGATCGTCGGCTCCGGACCGTCGGGGATGGCCTGCGCGCAGCAACTCACGCGCGCGGGTCATTCGGTCACGCTCTACGAGCGATCGGATCGCGTCGGCGGATTGCTCACTTACGGCATTCCGGACTTCAAGCTGGAAAAGTGGATCGTCAACCGCCGCGTCGAGCAGATGAAAGCCGAAGGGCTCGAGATTGTCACCAACTGCCGCGTCGGCTTCGACATCCACGCCGACGAGATGCGCGCGAAGTACGACGCGATCGTGCTCACGATGGGCGCGACTAAGCCGCGTGACTTGCCGATCCCGGGACGCGACCTCAGGGGAATCCATTTTGCCATGGATTTCCTCCCGCAACAGAACAAGCGTAACTTTGGCCACACGCTCGATCCGGCGGCGGAGATCACCGCCAGCGGAAAGCGCGTTGTCATTCTCGGCGGCGGCGATACGGGATCCGATTGCCTGGGCACTTCAAACCGCCAGGGTGCGATCGTCGTGCATCAGTTCGAGTTGTTGCCGATGCCGCCGGAGAAGCGCACCGCCGAGATGCCGTGGCCCGAGTGGCCGATGATCATGCGCACTTCGAGCTCGCACGAAGAGGGTGTGCAGCGCGACTGGAGCGTGAACACCACCAGGTTCTCCGGCGAAAACGGCGTGGTGAAAAAACTCCACTGCGAGCGGCTCAACTGGAAGCATGACAACGGGCGGATGGTGATGGAGCAAATTCCGGGCACCGAATTCGAGATCGAGTGCGACCTCGTGCTGCTCGCGCTCGGATTTCTCGGCCCCGAGCCCGAAGGCATAATCTCCGAGCTCGGGCTCAAGCTCGATTCGCGCAGCAACGTGCTCTGCGAGAGTTACATGTCCAGCGTGCCGGGAGTTTTCGCCGCCGGAGACGCACGTCGCGGGCAATCGCTGGTCGTATGGGCGATATGGGAGGGGCGCGAAGCGGCGCGCGCGGTCGACGCCTACCTGATGGGCGAGACTTTCCTGCCCTCGAGTCCTGAGCTCTGATCGCTGCGCACCCCTGACAGGACGAACGAGGTCGGGAATTTCAGCGGCGCAGACCCATCGCGTCGAGCTTGCGAATCACCCACTCGATTCGGTCCTCGCCCCAGAACGGCTCGCCATCCACGATGAAGGTCGGCACGCCGAAGACCTTGTCGCGATCGGCCTCGGCGAAACATGCATCCAGCTCGGCGCGTGCGTCGGTGTCGGCATAGCGAAGAAATTCGCCGGGGTCGAGACCGACCTCGGCAATGATCGCGGGAATCGCGGCGCGGCTTTCCACATCGAGTTCCTGTCTCCAGAATCGCTCGAACACGCGATTCGAGTACGGCCGGAACTGTCGATTTTTCGCAGCGAAAAGACCGCCATAGAACGCCAGCCGCGCGCTGAAAATCTTTTTCGGCGGGTAGATGACAATTCCGCGTTGCTTCGCGATTCGGCGCGCGTCGAGATACAGATAGCGAACCTTGCGCCGGTCGGCGTCCGCGCGATCCAGCGGACCGTAAACCTTTCGGATGTTCACCCCGTATGGGATGAAGCGGACGCGCACGCGATGAGACAGCTCGAGGTCGTAGGCAGGCTGCATCGCGAGGTACGAGTACGGACTGGTGTATGCGAAGTAGAGCTTGAGTTCATGCCGGCTGCCGTTCATCGGACAGGATCACTGAAACGCCATCGCGAGAAAGTCCGCGAGGTGGACGGCCTTGATCTTCGAACCGCGGCGGCGAAGTTCGGCGCCGATCTGGAACTCGCATCCGGGATTCGCCAGCACCACGTAGTCCGCGCCGGTCGCAACGATATTGTCAACTTTGCGCCGCGCTAGGTCGCGCGCCATTGCGGGCTCGGTCAAGTTGTACGATCCGGCCGAACCGCAGCACAGATCGGACTCGATCATTTCGATGATCTTCACGCCCGGAATCGAAGCCAGCAATTTGCGCGGCGCTTCGCGCACGCCGAGTCCGTGTGCCAGATGACAAGCGTCGTGATAAGTGACGCTGCATCGAAATTCGCGCTTCGGTGCCGCCCCCGCGTCGAGCAGCAATGAACTTAGCTCCCGCACTTTCGCGGAAACTGCGCGCGCAGCCTCGGCGAATTTCGGATCGTCACCGAGCAGGTCGCTGTATTCGGCGATTGCCAGCGAGCATCCCGATGCAGCCGACACGATTGCATCGGCGCCGGAGTTCACCAGCGCGCGAACATTCGCGCGGGCAAAATCGCGGGCTCGCGATCCGTTACCCGAATGCAGATCGAGTGCTCCGCAGCATGAGGTCGGTTCGAGTTGGACGACACGATAGCCGGCCGCAGCGAGAATACGCTCGCTGTTGAGATTTTCCGAATTCGCAAGTGCTTGTGCCACGCATCCGTGATGCACCACGACCATCGGTGCGCCGGTGCGCGGCGCGCCGGTCGCGCCCTTGGCGAGCGGGCGCAAGCGGGGTTCAAGCAGCGGCAGAAGATCGAGCCAATCTTTGATCATGCGTGGCACGACAGCTCTTAGAGCGGGCCTCAGACCAAGGCGGTCGACGAGCTTGAGCGGCCCGAGCAGCGCCCGGAGACGACCGGGGTACGGGAAAATCGCGCCGACGGCGTGCCGCTTAAGTTGATCGACGAAGCCGCGGCGATGGTTGCGCGCGACGAACAAGCGCGCGCCTTCGATCAAGCGCCCGTAACGTACGCCCGACGGGCAGGCGGTCTCGCAACCGCGGCAGCCGAGGCACAAATCGAAATGGCGCGCCGCGTCGTCGTCGAGATCGATGCGGCCCTCGGCGAGCGACTTCATCAAGTAGATTCTGCCGCGCGGCGAGTCCATCTCGCATCGCGTTACAACATAGGTTGGGCAAGCCTCGGCGCAAAGCCCGCAATGAACGCAGTCGAACAGCAGGTCGTAGTCGGAGACGTCGCGAGCCGGATTTGATGACGTGACAGAAGCCTCGGTCATCAGATTCCTCCGACGAAGCACCCGGGGTTGAAGATCCCGGCCGGATCGAAGGCCGCCTTGAGCCGGCGCATGAGCGCGAGCGCGCCCGGGTTGGGAGTGTCGAAGAATTCAATCGAATCGCGGATCGCCGGCGCGGCGGCGATCAGTCGAAGATTACCGCGCGCCGCACGCGCAACCTCACGCCATCGCGCGACGGTCCGGGCTGCAGCTTCGGCCGAACTTTTGCCGCCCGGAATTATCTGCGCGACGCCCGAGCCGGCGTGGGCGCGAAATTCGGTTTCGTTGCCGAAGCTCTCCAGCACTCGTGCCAGAAACGCGGGCGGAACCGCGATCTGCGCGGCCAGCGGAGCCGAATAAAAATCGATATCGCGCAGCAGTTCGTAACTCCTGATAGCTTCGTCGGCGCTCAGAATTTCGCCGCGCGCGCCGAGCAAGTCGCGAATCCGCCGAGCCTGGTAGCCAATCTCCGGTGGATTTCCAGAGAAGCCGGCCAGAAGAAGAAATTGATCGGTAAAATTGAAGCGCGCCGCGAGGGCAGGACTGAGTATATCGAGATTAGTCAGTGGCAGTGAGTCATTGAGTATGCAGGCGGCGGCGAAGGCGTCTGCTGCGCCCGCGTAAGGAACGGCCGCGAGACAGTAGTCAGATGGAATGGGACGCACTTTGAACGTCGCCTCAGTAACTATTCCAAGTGTGCCGAATGCGTCTCCCATAAGCTTCATCAAATCGTAACCCGCGACGTTTTTGACCACCCGGCCGCCGCCGTGAACGACGCTGCCGCCGTGACCGACGAAACGAACTCCAATCAGCAGGTCGCGCGAGGTGCCCTCGGAAAGACGAAGCGGTCCGGAATGCGCGGCGCCGATTAACGAGCCGAGAGTCGTTATGCCGGGGCCGCATGGATCGACGGGGAGCCGCTGGCGGGCAGGAGCCATCGCCGCATTCAGTTTGCCGACTGTGATTCCCGACTCCGCAACAATTGTCATGTCGTCGGGCTCGTAGGCGACGATTCGCGCCAGCCGCGCCATCGAGATACCGAGCGCGACGGGTGAGCGGCGAATCTCCGCAAGCGAGCGCGCCGCGCCGATCGGCGCGAGTGCAATCCGATCCGCTTCGCACATGCGGACGATCTCGCAGATTTCCTCGACGCTGGCGGGCTCGACGATAGTATCGGCGGCGCGTGCCTCGCGATCGATTGGCGCGCGAACGCGGTCAGCGCCGACGATTGAGTTGAGCCCTTTCGCCAGATTTGAAGATGCAGTCGCAGCCACGATATCCGTTGAAAGCGGCGCCTAGATCGGCACCTGCCGCCGCGGCGCGGCAACCTCGACACACGTGCCGGGCTGCGGAATCACTTTGCCGGGATTTGATCGCTCCATCGGATCGAACACGTGGCGCAGCTCAGTCATGACGCGGAGAGCGTCAAAAGAGAACATTAATGACATCTCGCCGATTTTCTCGACGCCGATTCCATGCTCGCCGGTGAGGCTGCCGCCCATCTCGATGCAGGCCTTGAGGATTTCGCGCCCCGCGTCGATTGCCCGGCGGACCTGATCGGGTTGGCGCTCGTCGTAAAGAATGATCGGATGTAAATTGCCGTCGCCCGCGTGAAATACGTTGCCGATGCGCAAGTCATAGCGATGGCTGACGTCGGCGATCACGCGCAGAATCCGCGGCAGGCAGGTTCGCGGAACGACGCCGTCCTGAGTCGCGTAGTTCGGCGCGAGGCGGCCGACTGCGCCGAACGCGCGTTTGCGTGCCTTCCACAGCAGCGCGCTCTCGGCTTCGTCCCGCGCGAGCCTGACGTTCGACGCGCCGGCCAGGTCCGCAGTTTTCGCGACCGCGTCGGCATAGGCGGTCAGGCCGGCCTCGAGGCCTTCGAGCTCGATGATCAGCACTGCGCCCGCGTCGCGAGGCAGTCCGACATTGAACGCATCCTCGACGGCGCGAATGATGAGCTGGTCCATCATTTCGAGCGCGGCCGGCACAATTCCCGACGCGATTATCATCGACACGGCGCGCGTCGCGCTGTCGGCGTCGGGAAAGGTGGCCAGCAGCGTGCGATGATTTTCGGGTGTGCGCATCAGTTTGAGCGTTGCGCGCGTGACGATGCCCGCAGTGCCCTCGGCGCCGATCACGGCGCCGACCAGATCGTAGCCGCATCGCTCCTCGGCCGGTCCGCCAAGCTCGACGACCTCGCCATCGGGCAGAACGACTTCGAGCGCGAGCACGTGATGGGTGGTCACTCCGTATTTCAAGGTGTGCGGACCGCCCGAATTCTCGGCAATGTTGCCGCCGATGGTGCATGCCACCTGCGACGATGGATCGGGTGCGTAGAAAAATCCTTTCGACTTGACGGCGTTGGTGACGTGGAGGTTGACCACGCCGCTCTCAGCCTCGACGCGGCGATTGTCAAAATCGATTTCCAGAATCCGGTTCATCCTCGAAGTGCAGATCATCGCGGGCGCGTTCACCGGAAGGCATCCGCCGGAGAGTCCGGTGCCCGCGCCGCGCGGAACGAAAGCGATACCACGGCGATGGAGCGCGGCGAGTACGGCGCTCAGCTGCGCAGTCGAGCGTGGGAGCAGCAGCACTTCGGGGGCGCTCTTCTCGACCGTCCATCCGTCGCACTCGTAGACCTTCAGCTCGGTGGCGCGCGAGACGATCGCGTCGCCGTCGAGAATTTGGCGAAGCTCGTCGAGAAGTTTACGGTCGATGGTACTCATTGCGGCGGCGCGTCCAATCCCGCAAACACTCTACCACGACCGCGAATCGGGCGCGGCAGGGGTGACCCCTGCACCCGGTGATTTTGGTCGTGCGCCGGCTCGCGCGACGTTGTCGCGCAGCCGCCGTGATCTCCCTTGCAGGGCGTGGAGACAGAAAGCGACGGGAGCGCGGGGAACGCTTTTGCGATCGATCCTTCGGGGTCATAATAGCAAGGTTCGATTTCAGCCCGGAATCGTGGGCGCGCGCGACTGGTGTGCGCGAAAGCCTTGCGATCCCCTGGAAGGAGAAACACAGGTGGCGGATTCATTTCCAGAACTCAAGCCCGCGGCGCGGATTCTGCTCGGTCCGGGGCCATCCAACGTCAATCCGCGCGTGATGAAGGCGATGCTGTCGCCGGTCGTTGGTCACCTCGATCCGGATTTCGTCAAGGTGATGGAGAATATCAAGCGGCTGCTGCGCGTCGTTTTCCGCACCAGCAACGAGATCACGTTTCCGGTCTCCGGCACCGGTTCGGCGGGGATGGAAGCGGTGATGGCGAATCTGATCGAGGACGGCGACGAGGCCGTGGTCGGCGTTAACGGCGTGTTCGGAACGCGCCTTGCGGAAGTCGCGTCGCGGCTCGGCGCGAAGATTCATAAGGTCGAGGCGGATTGGGGAACGATCGTGGAACCGGCGAAGGTCGCGGCAGCGCTAAAGGCGGCGAAAGATCCGAAGCTGGTCGCGATCGTTCACGCCGAGACTTCGACCGGGATCCATCAGCCGATCGAGGAAATCGTCGAACTGGCGCATCGACATGGCGCGATGATGGCGATCGACGCGGTCACATCGCTTGGCTGCGTGCCGGTCGAAATCGACAAGTGGGGTATCGACGCCTGTTACAGCTGCACGCAAAAGGGACTCGGCGCGCCGCCCGGCCTGGCGCCGGTGACGTTCAGCGCGCGCGCGATGGAGTCGGTGCGCAAGCGCAAAACCAAGTGCCGCTCATGGTACTTCGACGTTGCGTTGATCGAGCAGTACTGGGGCCCGGACCGCCTCTACCATCATACGGCGCCGATCACGATGAACTATGCGCTCTACGAGGCGCTGCGGATCGTCGCAGAGGAAGGGTTGGAAGCGCGCTGGCGGCGCCATCGCATCAATGCCTCCGCGTTCCAGGCTGGAGTGCGGGCGATGGGTCTTGGGCTCGCCGCGCAGGAAGGGTACCGGTTGCCGCAGCTCACGACGGTCGCGGTGCCGGCG
>Ga0187815_10000977_pt1 | contig 13598 bp, 11 predicted proteins | sample NC_S_5_FD_132962 | JGI IMG/M metagenome (GOLD analysis project Ga0187815, IMG submission 132962) | Wetland sediment microbial communities from Neuse River Estuary, North Carolina, USA - ASW-S_5 | ecosystem: Environmental > Aquatic > Freshwater > Wetlands > Sediment | place: USA: North Carolina...
ACGAGCAGGTCAGGGCGCGGGATCTGGCCGAACGACGTTTTCCCGCCGAGGTCCTGGAGCCCGAGGTCGTTCTTCACGTAGCCACAGACATCGAGTCCGTACCCGAGCGACTCGGCATGCAGGATGTTGTCGAGCGATTGGTGCTTGATCGCGCAGTTGAGCGCCACGATCTCTGGGAAGACGACATCGTAGCCGAAGGCGCGGACGATCTCGGTGAGGTTTCCCCCGACCAGCATGTAGGCGACGGGCCGATGCGGGCTCTCGCTGGGCGCCAGGCGAGCGTAGTACTCCTCCACGAGCTTCCGCTGGAGGCCCCGCGCATCACGAAGGAAGGCTGACGAGACGCCGGTCGGGGCAGCAGGGGCTGAGATAACTCCCGACACCGGATCACCCCGTGGGAACGTCCGGTGGCAGAATGGGGACTCCGCAACGCCCGCAGAACGCGAAATCCTCGGGAAGTCCCTTCGCTCCGCAGGCCGAGCAGTTTCGCGTCGGACGTCCGAACAGGTACTCCCCGCCCTTTCCTTCCGCGAGACGGCGTCGGAGGCCGGCCACATCGGGAGCGCGTTTCTCAACGAACGCGTTCATTCCCTCGTGGGGTTCCTGATTGGCAAAGTGGAGGGAAAGCCACTCGCGCCCGTGGCCCACCGTGCCGTACCAGGAAAGTTCCTTCCAGAAGTTCACCTGTTGTTTCGTGTAGCGGAGGCATTCCGGGAACATTCCGAGGAGGCGATGGGAGAGGTTGTCGACCGCCGCGTCCAGCGGTGCGAGGTCGATCCGATAGCCCTTCAGCCCCTTATGCGCGAGATTGACCTCTTCGGTCGTGGGGTCCTCAATGAATTCCGCCCCCCGTCGCACGGATGGAGCGACCTCGCTCACGAGGCCCCAGTCGAGCGCCTTACGGGCCGGGATTCTCTCGTTGAGAAAGAGCATCGTTCGGGCCCGGCGGTCTCCGACCGCCAGAGGCAGCCACTGGGTAGCACCGCCGCACGCCACCGAACCGACGCCGACGCCCACCTGTCCCAGATACGCGTGGGAAGCGGCCACCGAGAGGTCGCACGCGAGATGGAGCTCGTTTCCGCCGCCAACGGTAATGCCGTTGAGCCGCGCAATGGTCGGCTTCCCACACCGTAGGAGGGCCTCGACGGCGCCCTGAAAGAGGCCCATGTACTTCCAATAGTCCCGGGGGCGCTGGGTGTACCGCTCGGCGTACTCCCGGACGTCGCCACCCGTGCAGAACGCGGCGGATCCAGCGCCCGTCAGGACGATCACGCCGACCGCGTCGTCGATAGATGCGTCCCCGACCACGCGGGAAAGTTCCTGTAGCGTGCCCGTGGCGTAGGCGTTGTACGCCTGGGGCCGATTCAACGTGATCCGGGCGACGCCGTTGCCCTTCTCGTAGAGGAGGTCCTGGAAATCGGTCCGCTCCGGCGCCATCGGCGCGAGGACGTCACGTTCCCTCACGGAAACGACCTGCTTGGGGCGCGCTTTCGCCATCCCGTCCCGTCCGAGCTATGGAGACGGCTCGCGGATGATGCGGCTTGTCCCGTACCAGTTAGGGGTCTCCCCTTCGCCGCTCCCCCGCCGCTAACCCCAAGAAGTAGGGCGGCGTGTCAAACCGATGCCCGTCCACTTCAAGGTCGATGGGCACGTCGCTTGGATCACTCTGGATCGTCCAGAGGCCTTGAACGCCATCGATCCCGAGTCCCACGCCGCGCTCGTAGCCGCTTGGGAACGGTTTCGCGATGAGGACAACCTCCGCGTGGCGGTGCTCACCGGGGCGGGGACGAAGGCGTTCTGCGCCGGGGTCGACCTCAAACGGATGGGGGAATTCTATCAGAGCGTCCCGGCGGAGCAGCGCGTGGAGGTCTGGAATCGCACGCCGGGAATCGGGGGCATCACCCGGAACCTCGAGGTCGGGAAGCCGGTCATCGCCGCAATCAACGGGCTCTGCCTCGGGGGTGGGCTCGAACTGGCCCTGGCTTGCGATATCCGTCTGGCCAGCGCGAACGCGACCTTCGGCCTGCCGGAGGTCCGATGGGCAATCATTCCTGGGCAGGGTGGGACCCAGCGACTCCCGCGGACGGTGCCGCCCGCGGTGGCGCTCGAGATGATACTCACCGGCCAACCGATTGACGCGCGGAGAGCCGCGGCCATCGGGCTGGTCAACCGAGTCTACCCCCTGTCCCGACTGCGCAACCAAGCACGGACAATGGCGGAAACGATCGTCGCACACCCCCCCCACGCGGTCCAGACCGCTCTTGCGGCGGTCCGCCGGGGCCTTGCCCTGCCACTTGCCCAGGGCCTGCGGCTCGAGCAGGAGCTTGCCGACCCCCTTCGAGATAGCCCCGACAATCGGGAGGCCCGAGCGGCATTCCGAGAGAAGCGTCCACCCCGGTGGACCGATACCTGAACTCTTGAGAAAGCCCCTGGCGGACCTGACGGATTCGTCCCGTGTCTTCCCCGTCACCCATCGCCATGTTCAAGTCGAGTCAGAGGCTGGTTCGTCCGGTCGCGACGCATGCACATCGATCGCACGGTGCGCGCTAATCCTGCGGAGACCGACATTGTCTGCACTCTCTGACTCAGTCCGGCAGACGGCCCTGGCGCCGCCGGGGGCGTTCGCGATGCTTGCGATTGCCCTCCTTATGGGATCCATCCTCGCAGGCGTCTCGACGTGGACTGCTACCACGTCGAACGCGGGCGTCCAAAGGCCGTCGTCCGAGCTCGCGCCCGACTCGACGGTCACGATCAACGGGAGTGTCTACGGTAAGCTGGGCGGGTGCGCCGGCTGCGGCACTATCCCGCTCGCGGGCGATGCCGTCGAGGCGGTGGGTACCAGCTGCCCTATCATCGAGACAGATGCCGGAGCGTGCACCCCCGTCGCAACGGCGATCACGAACTCCTCCGGGGGTTACACCCTATCGGTCGCACCGGGGACCTCCTACTACGTCTACTCGACTCCAGTGTCTGGGTACGGTGGGGACACCGTTGAGGTCCCTGTGACCGACCTGGGACTCACGGGACAGAACCTCTACGCGTACGATCAACTGCAGTACTCCAACCAAACATTCGTCCTGCCGGGATACACCTCTCTCGCCTCGTATCTGCGCACGCCGGACGGAGACATCCAGGTGCCGGTGCTCTCGTACAGCGCCGACGGGATGTACTACGTCAACGCGTCGAACGATCTCGTCTTCTACTCGCTGGCCACCGAGACGGTGAAACTGATCGCGCCGTGGACCCAGCTCTACGCTCCCTCGGCGTACGCGGGGGAGCAACAGAACGCCTTTTTCCTGACCCTGGACGGATCCTATGCCTACGAGTTGGGGTGTAGCTCCGCTTGTGTGGCCGGGTCCTCCGTCGTGGTCCACGCCGTGAATGTCACGACGGGGAGGACGTTCGTCTGGACGCTGGCGGGCGTGTCCTACGGCGAAACGGCGAGCAACGTCCAGGTGAACATGGTCGGGCTCGACGGCAACGACTCGATCATGAGCATCCTCACCTCGGCGGCTTCCAACTCCGTGTACGCCTACAATATCTGGAACTCGACCCAGTGGGTTCTGGGCGACCTGAATTACTTCGAGGCGAACAACTGCTACTGGGTGCCCGCGCTCGATTCGTACATCGATCTTCAGGCGGCCGGCTCCGCTGCCGATGGGATCCAGCAATTCCAACTGCAGAAAACCGGTGGCGGGTGGACCCACCTCTCCGACGTCTTCCGCGGCACGAGCTACCCCGGAGGAGGGGTCACCGCCAACTGGGCAAACGGCTTGACCCTCAACCTGACCCTGGGGGAGGTGTCCTTCAGCTACGGTGATTCGGTGAGGGGAACCATCGTCTCCGCCGTGTATGCGTACGGTCCGAGCGGGGTGCTCACGCATCGCGTCAGCGCCGTCGAGACGGCCCATCTCCAGGGACTGTCGTACGCCGACGAACACCGGTTGGAGATTACCACGGGAGCACCCACGCCCGAGGGGTACTTCTCTCCCTACTTTTACAACCAGAGCTGGGTGATCAATCCGTTCACCTTGTCCACGACCTACTACGACACGAATGTCACGGAAGGGACGCTCTTCTCCTGCGCCAGCAGCCCGGAATGCGGCCTGCCGAGCATTGGAGAGAGCAGCACCCCCGGGCCGGCGGCCTCGCACTTCTTCGTGAACGGATCCTACGCGATCAGCGGGTACTCGGTGGATTGTGACCGGACCTGCCCGCTGCTCGGAACGACCTCGGGGACCGCTCTCGGGACGGTCTACTGGCTCTGGGACTCCCAGCTGCCCGAGTTCCCCTTCCCCTCGACTGCGAACCTCTCGCAGACGACCCCGGAGCCGCTGACCCTGTCAAGCTCCACAGCGGGATCGACCGTCAGCGTCCGATGGGCCCCGCCGGCGCAATACCCGATCGTCAACTACACCCTCTTCTGGGGGATCAGCCCGGGGGTCTGGACCCAGATCTTGAATCTCAGCTCCACGGCGAGCAGCGAGACGATCAGCGGGCTCTCGGGGGGAGAGACCGTCTACTACGGGGCGGAGGTATGGAATCTCCACTTTCACAGTCCCCTGGTCACCGGGAGCGTCACCGTCGGGACCGCGCCCGCCGGGCCGACCGGGCTCTCAGTCTCCTCGGTCACGAGTACGTCGGTCAGTCTAGCATGGACGAATCCGACCGGAACGATGGTCAACGATACCGTCTACTACGGAACCGCCTGCGGGGACTACCCTCTCGCGTTCTCGACCGGAGGGGCCGCGACAGCGGCGACAATCACCGGGTTGGCGGAGGGGACCCCCTACTGCTTCGCGGTGGCGGCGTGGAGCATCACCGGAATGTCCGCTCTCAGCAGCACGGTCACCGCGACCCCGTCGGGCGTCCCGTCCTCGCCGACCTCGCTGCACTCTGTCGCGAGCACCCTGACCTCCGTGTCACTGGCGTGGACCCAATCCCCGGGGACTGTTGTCAACAACACTCTCTATTCGGGGAACTCGTGCGGGACGTGGAACGTCTCGGTTACCTCGACCGGTGGGGCCGTCGACTCGTACACGGTTTCCGGCCTCGCCCGGAGCAGCTCCTACTGTTTCGCCGTCAGCGCTTGGAACGCCGCCGGCCAATCGATGCTGAGTTCCGCCGTTGTGGTCTCCACTGCCGGCCTCCCTCCCGCTCCGACTGGGATCGCGGCCGGCGACATCACCACCACCACAGTGCCGTTGACCTGGACGAACCCTCCGGGAGCCGTGACGAATGACACGGTGTTCCAGGCAGCCGCCTCGGTCCACCGGGCGTGCTCGCCGACGGGCGGCTACACATCGGCCTACTCCGTCGCCATTGCGAACCAGTTCACGGTGACCGGTCTTGTGTCAGGGAACTTCTATTGCTTCGCCGTAGCGGCCTGGAACGCCAGCGGGATATCCGCCCTGGATTCGCTCCCGACGTCGGTGGAAACGCTCCACGTTCCCCCGGCTCCAACCGCGTTGACCGTAACTTCCTCCACCGCTTCGACGGTCTCGCTTTCGTGGACCAACCCGCCCGGGACGGTGACGAACAACTCCGTGTTCTGGGGGCCTACATGCGGAACGTATCCCGACGCCCGCTCGACGATGAGTCCCGCCACGACGTACACGGTGACGGGGCTACGGCCCGGAACGAAGTACTGCTTCGCGGTATCGGCCTGGAACGTGAGCGGGATGTCCCCGCTCAACACAACGTTGAGCGCTACCACGAGCATCAGCTCCTCTGGGCCGACCCTCCTGGGGCTTCCGGAGGACGAGGGACTCCTGATCATCGGCGGCCTCGGAGCGCTCCTCCTTGCCGTCGCCATCTGGGGCGTCGTTCTCCGGAAGCGAAGAAATCCCCCACCTCCGGACCAGGACACCGGGTCCCGTCCGGGGCCGGAATGAGACTCCACCTCGTTTCGGGCACCCAAACCAAGCAGGAAGGCGGATCGAGGGCGCTTTGACGCTCGCCGGGAACCGTTCGAGAACGGGCAGCGCGTCGAGGCGCTCGCCGAGGGTAAGCCGGGCAATGGAGCGAGGGGAACCTCTAGTCCATCGTCGGTAGGGAATCTAGCGGACCTCGCGGAAGGCGGCGCAATCTCGGCCCATACCCATAAGCCGCGCCAATACGTTCGATCGGTTCGTGCACCGACTCCTTACGATCGTCGGCGTGGCGCTGGTGGTCATCGGCCTCGTCCTCTCCTTCGTTCCGCTCTTCGACGGTCCGTCCCAGGTTCTGACGCCTTCCCAACCGACCGCGGTCTTCAACGCCACGACGTCGATTTCTCTCACGAGCGATTGGACCATCGGCATGAGCTGGACCTCGAACCAGAAGGTCTCCCTACTCGTGGTCGTCTGCCGCGCGATCAATCACACCGCCTCCTCCTTGCAGACGGTGTGCCCGGGAGCGTCCCTCACCGTCCTCAACGGGAGCTCGGGCTCCGGGACGTTCTCGGTGCCGATCGGCGGCACACTGCTCGTCGGTGTTGTCTCGATCCCGAACCCTGGGCTCCGCGTCGATGTTCAGCTGAAGCCGACGCTGGCCTCCATCGGAGCGGTCCTCGTAATCGCAGGAGCAGGCGTCACAGCGATGGGGTTGCTTCCGCGTCGGAAGCCTCGCCATCCGGCACCGACCGCTTCGGACCCCCCCGCCGGTGAGGTTAGCTAGGACCTACGCGATTGGCGTCACGAACGTCGGCTGGTAGTTCTTCGGGAAGGAGCCGACGATCGGGATCGAGTGGCGGCACACGAGGCACCGGTTCTGATCGTCGAGGCCCCACCGGCGGATCGTGAACCCATATCGTTCGACCGCCACCGACCCGCATCCGGGGCAGTACGTGTGCTCGAGCGGGTGACCCCAGACGTTCCCCAGGTAGGCGTACTTGAGCCCCTCTTCGACCGCAATCGCGTGCATGCGCTCGAGCGTGCGGATGGGCGTCTCCGGGAAGTCCATCATCTTGTAGTCCGGGTGGAACCGGAGGAGGTGAAACGGAGTCTCGGGGCCTAGTTCGTCGCAGACGAAACGCGCGAGACGTCGGCACGCGGCCTCGTCGTCCCCGACCTGGGGCACGATGAGGTTCGTCACTTCGACGTGGACGCCTCCGCGCTTCAGACGAGCGAGCGTGTCGAGAATGGGGGCCGGCCCTTTCGCCGTGATGTACTTCCGGAGGAACCCTTCCTCCCCGCTTCCCTTGAAGTCCACGCTGATCGCGTCGAGGTGGCCGACCAACGCGTCGACGGCCTCGTGCGTCATGTAGCCGTTCGTCACAAAGTTGGCGAACAGGCCGTGGCGTTTCGCCACCGCCATCACGTCGAGGGCGTACTCGATGAAGATGGTCGGCTCGTTGTAGGTGAAAGTCAGGCCCTGGCAATCGAACCGTTCTGCCCAGTCGACCGCCTGGGTGGGCGACAGAGGACGTCCCTGAACCTCGCGCTCTTGGGAGATCTCGGCGTTCTGGCAGTAGAGGCAGCGCCAGTTACAGCCCACGGTGCCGATCGACAGGACGCGGCTGCCCGGATGGAAGTGCGATAGGGGCTTCTTCTCCACCGGGTCGATTTGGACCGCCGCGGCCCGGCCGTAGCTGAGGAGCTCGAGGCGGCCGCCGACGTTCTTTCGGACGAAACAGAAGCCGTGGGAGCCTTCCGGGATCGTGCAGTATCGCGCGCAGGCCGTGCAGCGGACTTTCCGGTCCGGCAACGTCTCGAAGAGGGTACAGGTGTGTGCCATTTTTCCTTGCAGTCGGTACTCCATTTAGGAAGGCCGCCCGGGGGGATAAAGAGGGGATAAAGCGAGGATAACCGTGGTTCGTTTCTCCCCAGGGGGAGGTCCACCCCTACGCAACCTTTGAAGCCCTGCGAACGGTGAGGCGCCCATGTCCCCCTCGGCCGACGCCGGGAAAACCTGGGGGGCCGGAGCCCTCGCGGCGGTGGAACGCGAAGTGCTAGCTCGTATCGCCCCGGACCCTGCCCTCCTCGTACGACTGGCGGAGGTGCGGGAGCACCTGGTCCGCCGCGCGTCGACCGAGTCGAGCCATCGCGGTATACCGCTCCGCCGGGCCCTGGTCGCCGGCAGTGCGGCGCGCGGAACGTTCCTTCATGAGCGATTCGATATCGATCTGTTTCTGCTTTTCCCGCCAGACCTCCCCCGCGAGCGTCTCGAGTCGGAGGGGCTCCGCTTGGCGGCAGCGATCTTGGAGTCACCCGAAAAGCACTACGCGGAGCACCCCTATCTCCGGGGCCGCTTCGAGGGCTTCACCGTCGAGGCCGTCCCTGGATACGCGATCGAGGACCCATCGCACCCGCTGACCGCCGTCGACCGGACGCCGTTCCACCAGGAATACCTCGCCGCGCATCTCGCACCGGAACAGGTAGATCAGGTCCGTCTCGCGAAGCAATTTCTCCGAAGCCTGGACGTCTACGGCTCGGAGGCGAAGACCGCGGGGTTCTCCGGGTACCTGGTGGAACTTCTGATCGTTCGGTTCGGGTCGCTCGGGTCGCTTCTTCAGGCCGCGCAGGGCTGGCGGCTCCCCGTCCGGCTCGCGTCTCCCGGGAGCCGGCCCGCCGTCCCCGAGGAGGTGGCGATGATTCTCGACGACCCGGTGGACCCCCACCGAAACGTGGCCACCGCGCTGTCTGCCGAGAGCCTAGCCCGGTTCATCTTTGCCGCGCGCGAGTTCCTCCGAGCCCCCTCCGTCTCGGCCTTCTTCCCGGCGCCGCCGGCTCCGATATCGATCGCCGACGCGAGGACACGGGTCGCCGCCCGCGGGACCCACGTCGCCGTCGTGCGTCTGCCCCGCCCAGAACTCGTCGACGACATTCTCTACCCGCAGTTGCGCAAAGCCGAGCGGAGCGTAGGAGCCGAAGCCGCCCGCCTAGGATTCGATGTGCTGGGAACGTCCAGCGTGGCGGGCGTATCGGACCTATGGGTCGGGCTCGAGACGAGCTCGGCCGCCTTGCCGACCGTGCGGGTGCAGGACGGTCCGCCGCCGGGGATGGCGCACGCCGACGCGTTCCTCGCCAAATGGAACGCCTCCGGGGCGCGCATCCTGCAGGGCCCCTACCTGCAATCGGACGGCAAGCTGGCCGTGGACGTCGCCCGCGAGGAGACACGGCTCGAGGCGCTGCTCGCGGCGGTGGTGCCGGGGCTCGCGCTCGGCCGCGACCTTCGGGAAGCCTCCAAGACCGGTGTATGGGCCCGGCCGCTCGAAGCGCTCGCCGCCTCTCCCGAGCTCTCCCTACTGCTCGACCGCCTGCTCGACAAGCGTCTTCCTTGGGCGCCGGCACGCCACGTCGCGTCGGGGCACTAGTGCACGTTGGCGAAGAGGAACCAGAAGCCGAGCCAGCCAAAGATCTCCATCAGGAAGATGCTGGCCCAGTCTCCTTTGGTGTAGATCTTGGCCTGGTCGTGGATCCGGGGAAGCACGACCGGCACCACGCAGATGCTCAGGAGCGCGATGACGACCGGGACGAACCAGGGCAACCCCACGACGCCTAGCGCCCAGGAAAGCAGGCCGAGCAGGACCGCCACGACGAGAGCGATGGTCGTCGCCGTGGTCATCTCGAACTCGTGGTCGAGGAAGGTCTTGGAATCGAACACGGGGAACTCGAAGGGCGGCTCCGCCGCCTCCTCCACCTTCCGTCGGGCCTTCTTCGCCATCCGCTATGCCTTCCGCGGTCCAACGGCGCTGCGATAAAGCTCCTCGGCCCGGTACGAGCTGCGCACGAGGGGCCCGGATTCCACTCCCGAGAACCCTCGGGTGAGGGCGGTCTTCCGAAGCGCCTCGAATTCCTCGGGCGTCGGATAGCGGATCACCGGCGCATGCGCCGCGGACGGTCGGAGGTACTGGCCCAGGGTGAGGAGGTCCACGTCCGACCGTCGCAGATCGTCGAACGCGACGGCCAACTCGTCGTCGGTCTCCCCGAGCCCCAGCATGACTGAGCTCTTCGTGACCAAGGGTCCAGAGGCGAGGCGCTTCGCTTGCCGGAGCACGTCCAGCGATTGGTCGTATCCCGCGCGATGGTCCCGCGCCATCGGGGAGAGGCGGCGGACGGTCTCGAGGTTGTGAGCCAGCACGTCGGGTCCGGCGTCCACGACCGTACGTAAGGAGGTCTCCCGGCCGAGAAGGTCGCCGATCAGGAGCTCGACCAGCGTCTCCGGACAGCGCGCCCGGATCGCGCGCACCGTCTCGCCGAGCACGGAGGCGCCCCCATCGTTCAGATCGTCGCGGCAGACCTGCGTGAGCACAACGTAGCGGAGCCCCCACTCACGGACCGCTTCGGCCACACGCTCCGGCTCGGTTCGGTCCACTTCGCCGTGGGGCCAATGGGTGTTTACGGCGCAGAAGGCGCAACGTCGCGTGCAATCGGTGCCCAACAGCATCAGGGTCGCGGTGCCGGCGGACCAGCACTCGGGTAGATTCGGGCACCGCGCCTCCTGACAGACAGTGCCCAGTCGATGCGTCGCGAGTAGCCCCCGGACCTCCGGGTAGACCGGACCCGCCGGGGGTCGAATCCGTATCCACTCGGGCAGGGACCTGGGGGAGATTGCCTCTGCACTAGTGGTCGCCATGAGCCCCGGGCCGTTGCGAGCGGGCCACCACCTTTAGCGTTTCCTCGAACGCCGGGGCCGTACCCGCTCCTCGACGAGCAGTTCCAACGTGCTCGCCGGAAGCTCGTTCATCGCCAAACGGGCGGAATGACCGGCCGCCGCCGCGGCCTCCACCTCGACGAGGCCATCCCGTTCGAGTTCCTTGATGGTGCGCCAGAACGTCACGCGGCTCATCGGCTTCTCTCCATGTTCCTCTGCGACGACCGCGTAGGCCTGTCGTACCTTCTCGGTCGTCGCGTTGCTGTGAGGGCCCTTGAGCGAGCGAGCAAGACCGAGGAGCACCAGAAGAGCCGTGCCGGAGAGACCCGTCAGCTTCTCCTCGGTCAGGGTGGGAGCGATCGAGCCCTTCGCCGCCCGCACGTCCTCGGGCGTGATCTCGTCGCGCCCGGCCGACTCCGCCGCCTGGGCCGCGCTCGACAAAACCTCGAGCGCGAACCGCGCGTCTCCGGTGGCTCCGGCCGAATGGGCGACCTGCGCGAGGACCTCGGGGGAGTAGCTGCCGGGGCGCAGCGCCAACTTGGCCCGGGCGGAGAGTATCACCTCCAGCTGGACCACATCGTACGGTACCAGGTGAAGCCGGTGCGTGACCCCGAAACTCGACCGGCTCGCGCTATCCAGGAAAGGAAGGATATCGTCGGGGGCGATCAGAAGCAGCGAGATCGAGCCGAGGCCCACTTCGTGGGCCCGCGACAAGAGATAGACGAGCTTGGTGCCCTGGCGGACCAGCGCGCCCACTTCATCGAGAACCACGAGCAAGTGACGCGGGTCGCGCCGGATGCCTTGCTCGAAGACGTCCAGCATCTCCGAAAGACCGTACCCTCGGTCCGGGAGCGACACTCCCACGCCGCGGAGCAAATCGAGGAGAACGGTCCGGTCGCTGGCTCGGCGCCAACAGTTGACATAGAGCGGATGGATCGGAAGGCCTCCGATTTTCACGCGCTGGCGGAGGTCGTCCGAGAGGCGACGCGCGAGAGCTGTCTTGCCGCTTCCCACTCCCCCGGTGATCAGGGTATGGTATGGAACACCGCGACCGAGCCGGGTCCGGTACCGCTCCTCTAGTATCCGGTACTCCCGTTCCCGACCGGGCAAGGCCGGAGGAATGAACCCCGGGTCGAGCGTCTCCTCGCGGACAAGTATCGTTGGCATGGTGGGGGTGGGGACCGAGCAATCCCCCGGTGGATTAAGCTCGCGCCCGGGCGCGGACAGTTTGACGTAGAACCCACGGCGTCAGCCGGCGGCCGAGCTGGGCGATAAGCTGTTGAGGGGTCCTCCGGGCGTCGAGCACGACCCATCCAAGGTTCCTTGCGAGCTGACGGTATACCCGAGAAGCCCGCCGCAGGACCTCGTGTCGCTCGGTCGGATCCTGAACGCCACCCCGGTGGCGCATGCGTGCCTGGGAGAGGTTGAGCGGGAGCGTGAGGAGGACTACTCGGTCCGGGACGATCGTCGCCTCGTGCTGCATCCGCTCCAACTCGCGCCGTCGCCCCGGGGGCAGCGCGCTCCCCTGGTACGCGAGGGTGGAGTAGAACGACCGGTCGAGGAGGACAACGGTTCCGCGATGCAGCGCTTGCACGATCCGGCTCCGTTGGTGTCGCCGGTCCCCCGTGAACGCCATCGCCGCCGTCCATGGGTCACGACCGGATGTTCGGCGAGCCCGCTGGCCGGTGGGGCCTCGGGAAGGTTCCTGAAGTTCCAGGACCCGCATCCCCTGAGCGCGCCACTGCCGGGCGAGAGCATGTTGGAGCGTGGTCTTGCCGGTTCCGTCGATCCCCTCGATCGCCACGAGAGGCGCCCGTTGCGGTACGGTCACTCGGAGCCCTCCGCGCGTCGTTGGGGAGTGAATCCGTACAATTTGCGAACGGACTCGACGAAGGGGATCCGGAGCCTGTCCACTCGGTCGGGGTGATCCCTAGCGATGGCGGCCGCTCGGCGGGGGACCGTCGCGAGGTCAAGCACCGCGCCGGGTCGCCGGGGGTCGTCGAGGAAATCGGTCTCGAGGAACCAGGGGCCATCGTCGTCCAACGCCGCCGCGACGCCCTCCTTCCGGGCCAAGAAGGAGGGAGTTATCCCGGAGCGCTCGGGCCCCGGGACGTAGGTCAGGGCGTAATGCTTCACGACCCGTTCGGGCGACAACCCCGCCGCGCGAGCCTGGTCGCTCAGCGCCCGGTATCCCTCCGCCATGAGATCCTCACAGTGGACCACGGCGGGGCACCCGACATCGTGCGCGACCTCCAGCGCATGTCGGAATATCTGTCGAGCCGCCAATCCCTGGTCCTCGGGTACGGGAAAGTGGGGCCATCCGACCTCCCCCAGGGCGACCGCCCGGTGCTCTCGGACCCAGGTCCCGGCGAGGTCTAGGGTCTGCATCTGGATTTCTACCGCCTTCGACAACCCCAATGCGTCGGACGCAGCAACGAGGTCCACGGGGTAGGGTGCGACGACGAGCGACGTCCGGACCGGTGTTTCGCCCTCTATCCTTTGGGCCAACTTCTCGATGCTCTCGAACTGGGTGCGATAGTCCTCGACCGACCGCAGCGGACTATGGTTCCAGTTGTGGGTCGTGAGGAACAGGTGCGAGCCTCCTTCTCGATAGAAGCGACGGGCGGCCTCCACACCCTCGCCCGCGGGCGAAAGGTGGCAGTGGTGGTCGACGACCGGCAGGTCGGCCGGGAGCGTCACGCCGTCCGCCCGACGGGACCTAGCGCAGCAGCCCCGCGCCGCGAAGCTCCTCGGTGATCTTGTTCACAGCCAGCTCGACGTCGGAGGGCTTCCGGGCGCCGGTGCAGACGAGCTTGCCGCTTCCGAACAGAAGCACCACGACGCGCGGCTCCTCGATCCGGCACACGAGCCCCGGGAACTGCTCCGGTTCGTATTCCACGCGGTCCAGTCCGAGGGTGACCGCGATGGCGTTGAGGTTGATCTCGGAACCGAGGTCCGAGCTCGCGACGATGTTCTGCACCTCGATCCGCGGGTGCATGTTGATCTTCTGTCCACCCTTCTTG
>Ga0187815_10000978_pt1 | contig 13589 bp, 16 predicted proteins | sample NC_S_5_FD_132962 | JGI IMG/M metagenome (GOLD analysis project Ga0187815, IMG submission 132962) | Wetland sediment microbial communities from Neuse River Estuary, North Carolina, USA - ASW-S_5 | ecosystem: Environmental > Aquatic > Freshwater > Wetlands > Sediment | place: USA: North Carolina...
AGCCGCGGGAGGGATTTGAACCCTCGGCCTGCTCCTTACCAAGGAGCCGCTCTGCCAGCTGAGCCACCGCGGCGTTAATCCGGCCTCGACGTCTCGCCCTTATTCCGCTTTCCCTTCGATCGCCGAGCGGCATCCGAGGCCCACGGAAGGCCCTCGGAAACGCTCTCCCAGTCGCGACGGGACATGGGAGGCGGAGCCGGGCGTTTTTCGAGGAAGGCCCGCATCCCCTCCCGCTGCCCCTCGGTTCCGAACAACCGGGCCCACAGGTCGAGCTCGAAACTCAGCCCCTCGTCGATCGAGGGGTCGAGGGCATGGAGGATCGCGTACTTGGCGGCGGCGAGGGTCACGGGCGGCTTGGTCGCGAGCTCGTCCGCGAGCGCAAGGGCGGCGGTCAGCACCTCGCCCCGAGGAACGACGCGGTCGAGCAACCCCTGCGCGAACGCCTCCGGCGCGGGAACGGTCCGACCCGTCAGAATCCACCGACGCGCGTGGGCGGCTCCGATCCGTCGGGGAAGGCGTCGGGTCCCCCCCCAGCCGGGCATCACGCCCAGATTGATCTCTGGCTGCCCGAACTGGGCATCGTCGCTCGCGATGATGAAGTCGCATGCCAGACAAAGTTCGCATCCGCCCCCGAGGGCTACGCCGCGGACCGCGGCGATGACGGGCAGGGGCATCCTTTCGATGTGGCGGGTCAGCGCCTGACCCCGCCCGCCGTGAACCCGCGCCTGAGCCACGTTCAGATTGGACATCTCACGGATGTCCGCGCCGGCCGCAAACGCCTTCTCGAAGGCGCTTGCGATCACGACCACGCGGGCTTCCGGGTCCGCCTCGGCCTCCGAGAGCCGTTCCGAGAGCGCCTCGATTACGGGCCGGGAAAGCACGTTCACCGGTGGGGAGTCGAGGGTGAGGAGCACGGTCCCTCCTCTCCGCTCGAAGTGTACCAGGTCGCGAGAGGAGTCCTCCACCATGGACGGCCTCGACCCGCGCCGGCCTATTTATCTCGCGCGGCCTCCGCCTCGTCGTGAAAAGCGTCGTCACCACCTGGTTCGGAACGTTCCTCCTTGATGGTGAGGTGGTGGTCCAAGCGGTCCGGGCGCCGACCGAGCCGACCCTTCTCGCGGAACGGGCGCACCAACGACGGGACGGGAGCCTCACCGCCGAGGAGGAGCAGCTCCTTCGCAATGCCGACACTGCCGGTTGGCACACGCGTGACCGGCGCCTCGCTGCCCACGGCCTCCTCTACGACCCGGAGGCTCCGCTCTCGGTGCCGACGAGTGTCTCCGTCCCGGACCGGGCACCGCAGGCTTCGGCCCTGCTCCTCGACGCCGAACGAGCCCTCGAGGCGTCCTGGGACCCGTCGGTCCACGTTCAGGAGGCGGTCCGAGCCGGGGCCGACCTCGACCGTGTCCGAAACCTGATCGGCGAGCGTCTCGGAAGCTGGGTGTCGCGTGACTTCCCCGAGCTGGACCCCGGGGATCACGCCCGCGCCGCCCGTTCGGCGGAGGAGGGAACCTCCCGAGCCGGTCTCGGTCCCGCGGACCCGGGCCTGCTTGCGGCCCGCCGTCGGTTGGGAGAACTCTACCGGGCCGTCACCGATGCGCGCCGCGCCCTGCAGGAAGCAGTCAATGCCTCCTCTCCCCTCCGCACCCCGAACCTGACCGCCCTCCTCGGGCCGGAGCTCTCCGCTCGCCTGGTCGCTCAGGCGGGAGGACTCGACCGGCTCGCGCGCCTTCCATCGAGCACCGTGCAGGTGCTGGGGGCCGAGCGTGCGTTCTTTGAGCACCTACGTGGGCATGCGCCCCCGCCTCGGCACGGTCTCCTGTTCCTTCACCCGGCCATCCAGGGTGCACCACGCTCCGAGCGGGGGAAGCTCGCTCGGGCGCTCGCGGGCAAGGTCTCGATCGCGGCCCGACTCGATCATGGGGGCGCTCCCGTCAACCCGACCCTCGCGAGCGCGTTCGAGGCGCGCCGGATTCAGGTGCGAGCCCGAAGGAACGCGCCGGGGCGAGGGGTGCGAGCGAAGCCGAAGGACGGCCCTACTTCCACTTGACGGTGCAACCCGCGACGGGCAGCTCCGCCGGCTTCACCGACTGGCCGGCCAGCGCCTGGTCGAGCGCCCGCGCAAGGTAGTGCTCCGTAGCCCGGTCTGGATGCTGGTGGTCGTTGTCGATGCGACCCTGGAACAGGAGCTTCCGATCCGGCCCGAAGAGCATGGGGTGCGGCGTCACGAGCGCACCGTAGGCGCGGGCGACCTCTTGGGACTCGTCCTGAAGGTACGGGAACGGGTACCCCTTTTCCGCCGAGCGGCGCACCATTGATTCGAGTCGGTCCTCGGGGTAGGCACGCGCGTCGTTCGAGTTGATCAGCACCATCCCGACGCCCTGGGGTTGATAGCGACGCCCCAGCTCGATCATGCGGCCCTCCCAGGCCTGCACGTACGGGCAGTGGTTGCACCAAAAGACGACGAGCATCAACCGACGGTCCGCGAAATCCCCGAGGCCATACGACCTCCCATCGACCCCGGGAAGCTGGAACTCGGGGGCGGGGTCACCGGGATGCAGACGGAACTCCGTCAGTTCGGCCATGGCCGTACGAGCGACGGCGGCTTCTTAGCCTTTTGAGGCCCCTCGGACGAAGGGGGGACAAGGGATTTCCGGCGCGGGGCGAGGGACGCACGAGCCCGGTCGCGAGCCGGGGCTCACCACCTGGGTCGACGTTCGGGTCACCTGCGCCGAGGACGTTCGCACCGACGAAGCGATCCTTCGGCGCGCGGTACCTGCGGTTCGCGTCGCGGTGCTCATCGACCGAGCGGTCTCCTACGGTGTGGGCGTCCCGAACGAGACCCCGTATCTCATCCGTGCGGCCAAGGCCGGCATTCCCACCGTCCGTCGAACGACGGGTGGCACGGGCCTCCTGCATGCGCCCGGGGATCTCGCCTGGTCGGTCGTGCTGCCCCGGGCCGACCCGCGCGTCGGGAGCGACTTCGTTCGCGCCTATCCGCGCCTGGGGGAAGGGGTCGTCCGCTTTCTCGCCGAGCGGGGCGTCGTGGGCCAGTGGGTCGACCCGCCCGGGACGGACCCCGAGTACTGTCTGCTGAGCGCCCGGGGCTCGGTGCTGAAGCATGCCGGGAAAGTCCTCGGCGGGGCGGCGCAACACCTCGCCGGCGGGACGTTGCTCCACCATGGGATCCTTCCGCTCGAGATCGACCGACCGCTCCTTCGCAAGCTGTTCGGACTTTCGGCCTCAGCGGTCGGGCGGTTGACTTCGCTCCGCGAGCTCGGCGTAGAAGGAGCTCCCGAGCAGCTCGCATGGAAGCTCGCCGCTCGACTCTCGGACACGCTCTCCCACCGGTGAGGTCACCGGTATCATCCGCTACTTCGGTCGCGCCGCCCAGAGCGCTTGCGCGGCCGCTTCGCCGTCGCGCCGGATCGCGGACCAGTCGGCCTGCGTGAGCTCGCGATGGCGGACCACTGGGACCCCTCCCACGTAGACCGAGTCGATCGCCTCGTCGGAGGCGGAATAGGCGAGGTGCGAGATGATCGCCTCCGGGCGGGCCGGAAGGAGGGTCGGATGGTCGAGACGGAACAGCGAGAAGTCGGCTCGCTTGCCCGCCTCGAGCGAACCGAGTTCCGCCTCCTGCCCGAGGAGGCGGGCCCCCTCGAGAGTGGCCATGTCGAGGAGCTCCTGCGCGGAGAGCACGGTGGCGTCCCAGCGCTGGTTCTTCTGGACGAGACCGGCCATGTGCATTTCGCGCAACATCGAGAGCGAGTTGTTGCTGGCGACCGAGTCGGTGCCGAGCCCGACGGTGGCTCCCGCGGCGCGGAGCTCGACCACCGGGGCGACGCCACCGGACGCGAGCTTCAGGTTGGAACTGGGGCAATGTGCGACCCCCACCTTCCGTCGCGCGAGCAGGTTGATCTCCTCGCCGGTGAGCCAGACCGCGTGCGCCGCGACCGCCGGCGAGCCGAGGAAGCCGATCTCCTCGAGCCAGACGACCGGACGCCGTCCGGTCTTCTCCTGGTGCTCGTGGACCTCCCGGCGCGTCTCCGAGAGATGGTAGTGAACGATCGACCCGGCCTGCTCGGCGACCTCGCGGGCCTTGAGCCAGGTCTCCTTCCCGCAGACGTAGACCCCCTGTGGGGCCACCAGGGGCGAAACGAGTTCGTGGCCCTTCCAACGTTCGATGAACGCCCGCGCGTTGTCGGTCGGGACCCCTTTCTGCGTGGTGAGGGCGGGGTCGAGGACGGCCCAGCCGAGGAACCCCCGGACCCCGAGGGCCTCCACCGCCCGGGCCACGGCGTCCTCGAAGTAGTAGAGGTCGAGGAACGAGGTCGTCCCCGAGAGCAGCATCTCCGCGATCCCCGCGCGCGCGCCGGCCTCGACGTCCGCCTCTGTCCGGCGTGCGTCCACCGCGAACAACGTTTCGAGGAAGCCCGCGAGCTCGCGGTCGTCGGCGATGCCCCGAAGGAGGCTCATCGCCACATGCGTGTGAGCGTTGACGAACCCGGGGACGATCGCATACCCCGAAGCGTCGACGACCTCATCCGCGGAGCCTTCGGCGTGGCCCCCCACCGAGGTGATCCGTCCCCCTTCGACCCGAAGGTCCCCCCGGACCACCGTCCGCTTCGGGTCCTGCGTCACCAAGAGGCCGTCGCGGAAGAGGACCGAGCGCGAGGGGCTCGAAGGGCTCACGTCAACGGGGACAAGGTTCCGCGTTAAAGCCGTTCCTTCCGAGCCGGCGCGTGTGGGGCGTTCAGGCTGGGGCGGTCCATCGGAACCGCCCCGGGCTTCGGTCGGTCGGGGGTCGACGCCGCGGCCATACTTTTAACGAAACCTCGTCGATGGCGCCGGAATGCCGCCCACCTCCCGCACCCGATTGACCCGCACCGCGATTCGACGACTCGTCTACGCGCTGATCGGTATCGGACTGGTCCTCATCATCGGGACGGTCGGATTCCACCTCATCGCCGGTCTCTCGCCGGTCGACTCGTTCTACTTCGAAAGCATGCTCGCGACGGGTCAGGGCCCGCCGGTCCAGCTCACGACGGACAATTCGAAGTTGTTCGCCTCGGTCATGGCGTTCGTCTCGGTCGGCTCGGTCGTTTCGACCCTGCTCTTCGCGGTCGGACCGATCGTCCGAAGGTTCTGGAGGGAGGAGGCCGAGCGGATCGAGGAGGGCGTCCGGACCCTCGAGAAGGATATCGAACGTCACCTCTAGACGAAGGGGACGACCACTCCGGGGAGAGGTCGCGCGATCGCCTAGATGTCGAGGTTCGTGACCTCGATCGCGTGGTCCTGGATGTACTGGCGGCGCGGCTCGACCTCTTCGCCCATCAGGATCTGGAACAGCTCGTTCGCGCGCCCCGCGTCGTCGACCGTGACCTTGAGGAGCGTGCGCGCCCCCGGCTGCATCGTCGTAACGGCGAGCTGCTCCGCGGTCATCTCGCCGAGCCCCTTGTAGCGGTTGATCACCACGCCCTTCATGCCGCCGAGCTCCGCGAGCACCTTGTCGCGCTCGTCGTCGGAGTAGGCATACTGCACGCGCGCTCCTTTCTGCAGGCGGTAGAGCGGGGCCTGGGCGATGAAGACGTGCCCCTCGGTGATGAGCGCGGGCATCTTCCGGTAGAACAGCGTGAGCAGGAGGGTGCGGATGTGCGAGCCGTCCACGTCCGCGTCGGTCATCAGGATGATCTTGTGGTAGCGCAGGCGCGACATGTCCTGCTCATCGCCGATCCCGATCCCGATGGCGGTGATCAACGCGCGGATCGCCTCGTTCTGGAGCATCTTGTCGAGACGCGCTTTCTCGACATTCAGGATCTTGCCGCGGAGCGGGAGGACCGCCTGGAACTCGCGGTCGCGACCCTGCTTCGCCGTCCCGCCCGCACTGTCGCCCTCCACCAGGAACAGCTCGCACTCCGCGGGGTCGTGGGAGTGACAGTCGGCGAGCTTTCCCGGTAGTCCACCGCCCTCGAGCAGCCCCTTGCGACGGGTGAGCTCGCGGGCCTTGCGCGCGGCCTCGCGGGCCTGGGACGCCTGGACCGCCTTCGAGATCAGCGCCTGGCCGACCGCCGGGTGCTCCTCGAGGAACTCGGCGAGCTTCTCGTTCACCGAGCTCTCGACCTGTCCCTTCACTTCGGAGTTGCCGAGGCGCGCCTTCGTCTGGCCCTCGAACTGGGGTTCGAGGACCTTGACCGATAGGACCGAGGTGAGGCCCTCGCGGACGTCCTCGCCGGAGAGTCCCTCCTTGTCCCCCTTGATGAACGAGCGTTTGCGGGCGTAGTCGTTCAAGGTTCGGGTCAGCGCCGAGCGCAGACCCATGACGTGGGTGCCGCCGTCGACCGTGTTGATGTTGTTGACGAAGGCGAGCCCCGTCTCGTTGTAGCCGTCGTTGTACTGGATTGCGACCTCGATGTCGGTCGTGTCACGTTTCGCGTGAAGGAAGATCGGCGGGCTGAACAGCACGTTCGAACCCTTGTTGAGGTCCTCGACGAACTCGGAGATGCCGCCCGCGTGGTGATAGGTCTCGGTGGTCGAGTCCCGCTCGTCCTTGAAGTGAATCGTGACACCGGCGTTGAGGAACGAGAGCTCCTTCAACCGGCGGGCCACGGTTTCTTTGTCGAACTTGGTCGTTTCGAGCACCGTGCCGTCGGGCTTGAACCGAGCCTCCGTCCCCGTCGCGTCGGCGGTCCCCACGATCTTGAGCGGAGCGACAGGCGCGCCGCGCTCGTACCGCTGGAAGTACTCGTGGCCGTCCCGCGACACCCGAACCTCGAACCATTCGGCGAGAGCGTTGACGACATGGACGCCGACACCGTGGAGCCCTCCCGACACCTTGTAGGTGTTCCGGTCGAACTTTGAACCCGCGTGCAGCACCGTCATCACGATCTCGAGCGTCGGCCGGTTGTACTTCGGATGGATCTCGACCGGGATGCCCCGACCGTTGTCCCGGACGGAGCAGGAACCGTCCTCGTGAAGCGTGACCTCGATCTCGGTGCACGCCCCGGCCAGGACCTCGTCCACAGCGTTGTCGAGCAACTCGTTCACGAGCTGCTGGAGGCCCCGGGCGTCGGTCGACCCGATGTACATTCCCGGGCGCCGACGGACCGCGGAAAGACCCTCGAGTACCTGGATGGAACTCGCGTCGTATACGGGACCGTTGACCGTCTGCTGCACCATCGGAAATAGGGGTGGAAATGAACCCGAAAATAGCGAGCCGAGCATGCGTTATAACGCTTGGGTTTCGGTGGAATTTGCCCTCGGTTGAGAGCCCCTGGAGCGGGGTCCTCCCGGCCCCAGAAAACCCCCTCCCCGACCCCCAAAAAACGCCCCTTTCGGCCCCCCGCAACAAGGCCTAATAGCCCCAGTTTCACTCCGACGGCCCGTTTGCATGCCCGAAGATACTACCGAGGTTCCTCCGGCCCATCGCCCCGAGGGTGAGGAGCCGACGAAGGGTGCGGCGGAGACCCGGGCCGAAACCGCCGAGGATTGGGCGACCCGCTACAAGTACCTCCTCGCCGATTTCGACAATTTCCGACGTCGGGTCGAGCGGGACCGGGAATCGATCTCCCGGCAGGCCCGGGCCGGATTGGTCCGCGAGCTGCTCCCGATCATCGAGGCGTTCCGGGTCGCCCGGGAATCGTTCGCGCACCTGCCCGCCTCCGATGCGACCCGCAAGGGGCTCGACCTTCTCGACCACGAGTGGACCACGTTCCTGAAGCACGAGGGCGTCGAACCGGTGGCTGCGGTCGGCCGAGCGTTCCGGGCCGACGAGGCCGAGGCCGTCGGAGGCGTCCCGGCGGACGATGCTCATCCCGACGGGTCCGTCGCGGAGGTCGTGCAGCAGGGATACCGCTTCTTCGGCGGGCTGTTGCGACCGGCAAAGGTCATCGTGGCCCGTGCCCACCCCCCCTCGGCCCCGGACGCCGCGGAGAAGAAGGAGACCCCTCCCGAGGAGTAGCTCACCATGGAACCTTCTTCGGAGCTACCGGGCTTCTACAAGCGCTCGGTCGCCGAACGTCGCGCGTTCGTCCAAGAATGGGCGCACCTGACGGACGAGGAGGCCCGCGCCTTCGAGTTCCCACCGGGGCTCGACCCGGGCACGATCGACCGTATGATCGAGAACGTCGTGGGCGTGATGCCGCTCCCGCTCGGCATCGCGACCAACTTCCGCATCAACGGAAAGGACTACCTCGTTCCGATGGCGATCGAGGAGCCGAGCGTCGTCGCCGCCGCGTCGAACGCCGCGAAGGTCGCTCGGGCGACCGGTGGGTTCATCGCCCAGACCACTCCGCCCGTCATGATCGGCCAGGTCCAGATCCTGGACGTGCCGGACCCGGCCGCCGCGCGCCTGCGCATCCTGCACCACCGGGACGAGCTGCTCGAGGCGGCCAACGCGAAGGACCCGGTCCTCGTGAAGTTCGGCGGGGGCGCGAAGGAGATCGAGGTCCGGATCGTTCCGTCGACCCGCGGCACGATGGTGATCGCGCACCTTCTCGTCGACGCACGGGACGCGGGCGGGATGAACGCGGTCAATACGATGTGCGAGGCGCTCGCACCCGAGTTTGCGCGGCTGACCGGCGGACGGGTCGTGCTTCGGATCATCTCGAACCTGGCGATCCACCGGCTCGCGAGGGCGCACGCCATCTTCCCGGCCGAACTGCTGAAGACCGAGACCGCTTCCGGTCCCGAGGTCGTCGATGCGATCCTGGACGCCTATGCGTTCGCCCTGGCCGACCCGTTCCGCTGCGCGACGCACAACAAGGGGATCATGAACGGCGTCTCCGCGGTCGTGGTCGCGACCGGCAACGACTTCCGGGCGATCGAGAGCGGTGCGCACACCTACGCGGCGTGGAAGGCGGCGGACGGCCACGCCGTGGTGCGTCCGCTCACGACGTACGAGAAGGACAAGGACGGGAACCTCGTCGGGACCATCGAGATCCCGGCCCCGGTCGGCCTGATCGGGGGCGCGACCGCCGTCCACCCCACCGCGAAGGCGAACGTCAAGGTGCTCGGCGTGAAGTCCGCGCGGGAGCTCGGCGAGGTGCTCGCGTCCGTCGGACTCGCCCAGAACTTCGCGGCCCTCCGGGCCCTCGCGACCGAAGGGATTCAGCGCGGCCACATGGAGCTCCACGCCCGGAACCTGGCCGTCAGCGCGGGAGCGCGGCCGGACGAGGTCGACCGGGTCGTCGAGCGCCTCGTGAAGGACCACCAGGTGAGGTTCGACCGGGCGAAGGCGATCATCGAGGAGCTCCGAGCCGGATCATGAGGGTCGGTGTTCTCGCGCTGCAAGGCGATGTCCCCGAGCATCTCGCGGCGCTCGGGGCGATCCTCCGGGGCGACGATGTGATAGCGGTACGCACCCCGCCCGAGCTCGAGCAGGTCGGCGCCCTGTTCATGCCCGGCGGAGAGTCGACGACGATCGCCCGCCTCCTGGTCCAGAGCGGCCTCTGGAATCCCCTCGGGGAGCGCGTGAAGAACGGCCTTCCGGTGCTCGCTACCTGCGCCGGGCTCATCCTCCTCGCGCGCGAGCTCGTCCCGGGGCTCGCCGGCATGGACCCCCCCACCTACGGCCTCCTCGACGTGCAGGTCCGCCGGAACGACTACGGCAGCCAGGGTGAGTCGTTCGAGGCGCCCATCCATGTGGAAGGCCTCCCGGGCGGCCCGTTCCCGGGCGTTTTCATCCGGTCCCCGCGTATCCACTCGGTCGGGCCGGGGGCGACGGCGTTCGCCTGGCGGGGGGGCGAGGCGGTCGGGGTTCGCGCCGGCGCGATCTGGGGGCTCGCCTTCCATCCGGAGCTCTCGGGCGACACACGCCTTCACCGGATGTTCCTCGAGGCGGCCCACGCCGCGGCGGCGCGGGCTCCTACCGTAGCAGCCACACGAAAGCGAGCACGAAAACAGTAAGGACCACCGCTCCGAGAAGCGCGAGCCACCAGCGGGTCCGACGCGAGATCCCCCGCCACGACCCGAACACGATCGGTACCGGACCGACCAGGATGAGCCCTCCGGCACCACCGGCGTTCGGAGAGGCTGGGCTCGACTCGGCCGAAGGCGGTGCTGTCGCGGTGATCCCGCCCTCCGACGCTGCGAAGACGAGAGTGACGAACCCGGCGATGAGAAGCGCCACTCCAAAGAGAAAGCTGAGCGACGAACCGGAGATCACCGGGATGATGAGGACCAGCGAGACGCTCGCGCCTCCGTCGAGGACGCTGAGGGCGACGAGAAGCACGCCCACAACGAACACGGCGGCCGACGCGAGAAGGACGCTCCGCACGGAGAGGGAGACCACCCTCCCGGCTCTTTCGGGTTGCGGCGGTCAGTGGTACGTGTCGAAGCGGTACGGCTCGAGGGGAAGCTCGCCGAGCGCCATCAGGAACTCGGGCGGTGTCAAGATCGGTTTCGGGTAGTTCGCGCCATCGTCGAGCGCGATCCGCGGGCACGCGGTGTTGACGTAGGCATCGAACGCCCGGCCCTCGAGGTCCCGGCCATCGAGTCGGTCGAAGAGGAGGATCTCGGCATCCCAGCCCCGGGCTCGCGCCCTCTCCTGCAGCGCGAGCGCGGTGGGATTGCGATTTTGCCCGGCGAACGTCGACACGAGGATCCCCCAGCGACGCGCATCCCGAACGCCCGCCACGACGAGCTGGCGCTTCCGGATGAGGGAGCCGCGGTCGATCGGAGGCTCGAGCTCGCCGCGGAGGGGGTCGAGCGCGAACACGGGTTTGTCGACCGCGAAGGCGAGACCGATCGGATGGAACCGACCGGTTCCGAGGAAGAGGAACGCGTCCACCTCGGCGGCGACCGCCTCCGCGCCCGTATAGTTGCATCCGAGGGCCTGGGCCGGGTAGGCGAGGCGCCGGTCGCCGCTTCCCACGCGGACGTCAAACCCGCGGTGGCGGAGGGCGACGGAAAGCGGTGTCACGAGGTCGAGGTGCTGGACCGACGCCACAAGGCCCAGACGGGGGGGAAGGTGCGCCTCCGCAACCGTCCGGGCGAGGGACGCGGGGTCGCCGGCGGCGTCCCGCATCTCCACGAAGAAGGTCGTGCGCGTCAGCAGAACGTTCGGGATCGGAGCATGACCGAGGACGACCGCGAGGTCCGCCCGCGGCGCCTCGGCGTCGGTGGGAAAGTCGCACGCCCCGAAGCAGGGGCGCGTCGCGAGGTCAACCGGGACCCCGGCGCTCTCCCGCAGCTTGGCGGCGAGGTCGTGGGCGTTGCGGACGAGACCCGCCGGAACTTGGAGGATCACCCGCTGGGGCTTCGCTTCGCGAATCGCTGCCTCGAGCTCCGGTCCCACGGTCGCGAAGACCCGGGCCCGCGGCGCATCGGCTGACGGGCGCGACGCGGAAGCCGCCATCGAGCGAAAACCGGGAGACGGAACTAAACGTTTGGGATGGTAGATTAGCCGTCGGAGCGGATTTTCTGGTCCCGCAGACGGATCACCGCGGCCCGGTTGTCCTCGAAGTGGAGGCGGTGGACCGCTTCCTCCGCCGAGACCCATTCCGCCGCCTCGTGCTCGCCGCTCAACCGGGGCTCGAACGAACGGGGCGCCGGCACGGCATAGGCGTGGAGACGCCAGGTCGCCCCGTTGTCGGCCTGGAACGGGACATGCCAATCGAGGTCGATGAGGTCGCTCGGGGTCACGACAAGTCCGGTCTCCTCCGCGACCTCCCGGCAGAGCGCCGAGGCGAAGTCACGGTCGGTCGGCTCCACCTTTCCGCTGACGGGCACCCAGATCCGGCCCCGCGCGGGCGGGCGTCGGAAGATGAGGAGTTCGAGCGGGGGCGTGGCGAAGAGGTAGCCTTCGACGCATTCCTGCGCGACCGGGCCGACGAGGTCGGACACTACCTCGCCCGGGAGAGGATCTGCAGGATCGCCTCCGCGGGAGCCCCTTTCGATTGGAATAGGGCTTCGATCGCCTCTTCCCGCGAGACGTTCGCCTGCTCCATCACGAGGCGGATATCCTCCTCGGGAGGCCCGCTCGGCGCGGCCGGCGCCGCCGCCGGAGCGGGGGTACCGCTCGTCGACGCCGCTGCCGCGGAGCGGGGTCGGACGTCGGGAGTGCCGACCACTTGGTAGGTACGTACCCCCTGGACCGTAAGGATCGTCACTTCGGGCGCCCGGAAGACGTGCTCCTTGGTCTTCGTGCGAACGATGACCTCCTGGACGTCGGGTAGGTCCTCCGTCGTCATGCCCATCCGCCGCATCATCAGCTCGACCTGCTTCGAATTGCGCGGTCCGCCCGGGATCATGGGTCCTCCGCCCTAGCTCTCGTCATCGTCCCCGGAGACCGCTCGAAGCTTCGCTTCGAGGTCCGGATCTTCGAAGGTCGCCTCGTCCATCTCGGGAGAAAGACCGCGACGGCGACCCTTGCCTCGGGGCGATTCGCTCGCCCGCCGGGCCTGGGCCGAGAGGTCGTCCAGGAGACCGACCACGCCCGCCATCAGGTTCCAGCCAGTATGGGACGCATAGAAGATCCGACCCTGCTCGGTGAACAGACGTGCCTCGACCGTGAGGTCGTTCGTGCGGTGCGTGCCCTGAGGCGCGAAGTGGAGCGTCAGCAAGGTGGGGTGAACGTACCGTGCGATCCGCCGAAGGCCCTTCGCCACACCGCCGTCGATCTCCGCCAGGAGCCCCGGGTCGACCGACCCACGGAGGCCGGTGATCTCGACGTAGACGTTCTCGATACCCCCGCGCACCGAGCCGGGCCGTGCGCGGGAGATCGCGAAGCTCAAGAGGTCCGCCTGACCGACGATGCGCGTCGGGGCCCCGTCTTCCAGGACGAACACGCTCGAGACCTTCTCGCGGGTCATGACGCGGGCCGCCTCGAGCGCCGTGGCGCCGAGCGGGAGCGTGACCGCCGGGGAGCGCATGATCGACCCCACCTTCACCTCGAGCGCCGAACGGTTCGCTCGGGCGTCGCGCTTCCCTCCGACGGTGGGACGCCACAGGACCTCGCTGAGGTCGGACAGCCCCACCGCACCGACGACCCGACCCTTGCGGTCGACGACCGGGAGCGGGTGGTCCTCGAGGAGACGAAGATGGTTGAGCAGGTTCCGGCACTGGTCGTCCTCGCGGACGACCTCGCCGGCGGAGCGGGCGACCTGCTCGACCGTGGGCCCTCCCGCGGCCCGGAACACCCCGAGGCCGGGCATCGCGGCGATGAGGTCGCTGCGCCCGATGATCCCGAGCAGCTCGCCGCGGTGGCCGACCACCGGCGCGCCGTGAAGTCCGGTCGCGAGCAACTGCTCCGCGAGCTCGGAGAACGGCGTGGTCGGCAGGATGAGCGGGGGCAGGACGACCAAGTGCTCGACCTTCGTCGCGAGCGACCAGCGACCCCGACGGGCGATCGAATCGATCGTGACCATGCCGATGAGCCGGCTGTTGCGCAGGACGGGGATCTCGTGGATGCGACGAGAGCGCATGACACCGAGTGCTTTCGTGATCGGAGCGTCGTGCGGCAGCGTTGCCGGCCGGCCGGTCATGAGGTCGCTCGCGGTGGGCCAAGCGCTGGGCATAGGTGGGGGGCACCTAGAGGGGAGGCTTTGAAGGCTGCGGGTGGACGAGACGCGGCGTCAGCGTAGGTCGCGGGC